>Ga0181574_10001967_pt1 | contig 19011 bp, 15 predicted proteins | sample 101ome_24_FD_145600 | JGI IMG/M metagenome (GOLD analysis project Ga0181574, IMG submission 145600) | Coastal salt marsh microbial communities from the Groves Creek Marsh, Skidaway Island, Georgia - 101410AT metaG (spades assembly) | ecosystem: Environmental > Aquatic > Marine > Intertidal zone... | reverse complement strand
GGGGGGGGGGGGGGGGGGGGGGGGGGGGGGGGGAGCTCTCGCCCCCTCCCCCCCCTCCCAGCTCTCGCCCTACCCTCGAGCGCCGAACCCCGGCCAAGTCTCAGCGTCTCGTTCACGTCTGACGATCGTCCCCCCTCCCCCCCTCCCCCCCTCATTACCGCCTCCGCCTGCCCTCAGCCTTGCGCACCGCCGGACGGAGTGGGGCGGCGCCGCCCTGGCACTCCTCGTCACCATGCCCAGTAGCTACCGGGCCCCGGCACGTCGTTCCGGGGCATCATCCGAGTCGACTGCCCGAAGCCGGCGGACGGCGCGGTGCGGCCGCGAGACTCGGTCTGGCGGCCCAGGGCCGACATCTCCCGGTAGGCGCCCGGGCCGGGCGCGGCGCGGCCGCCAAACTGAGTCTTTTCGTGCCGGGACGAGATGAAGACGTGCGATGCGCCGTCGCGGGTGGTGGCGCCGAACTGGGCCCTCGGCGCTCTGCGGACGTCGCTCCGGGAGGCCCCGCCGAGCGTCTCCATGGCGTTGTAGGTGCCAGGGCCAGGGACGTCGGAGCGGGGGCCGAGGCGGGTTGATTGGCCAAAGCCGGCGGAGGGGGCGGTACGTCCACGGCTGATCGTCTGGCGGCCAAAGGACGAGGGGTGCTGGTAAGCGGGACCCATCGTGGTGGCGCGGGATCCAGCGGACCGCATTGTGGCCTTGTCGAGGGAGCTCGAGTGGAACTGGCGGCTGGCGGCCTCGCGGGGGGCGGAGCCGAAGCCGCACGCGGTGGACGACCGCATGTGGCTTAGGGGCTGCTTGGTGAAGGAGGACCGGAGGGACCGCACGGGGCTGTCCTGGCCGTTGTTGGCCATCGGAGCGGGGTGAGGTGGAGGCCCGGGTTCGGGGTCCTGTCGGGTGGGGGGGGGAATGGGTGGATTGACGGTCCGAGGGGGAACAGGGTTCGGGCTCCCTGCCCAAGGATTCGCCGACTTCGTTCCGTGGACCCGGCTATGATCAAGTTCGGAAACACCGCTTCGCGGTTTCGAGTCGGATGGGGCCCGATTTGGCGTGGGGGCAGCTCCAGCGCGCCGCCCGCGAAGGTCGGCCAGGGGGCAGCCCCACGGCGACGGGACGAGGGCATCAACGACGGCATCGGCGAAATGTCTCGAGCGAAATTGCGCCCAGGTCGCGATACAGCTGGGTTAAGACTCGCCTCGACGGGTTTCCGAGCGACGGAAGCAGACGGAACAGTAAAGGTCCGGCCGGTGACGCGCACACGGGCTTTCTCACGAACTGGAGTGAACTCAGTACGATCTGAATGCAATATGCTCACCTGGACGCAACGATGAGAGGCCAGGAGGAGCAGAGACGAAAAACAGAGCGAAGAAAGCGGTCTCGAGTCCTTTCGTGAGAAGAAAGTCCCCGCGCCCTTCCACCGGAATCAAATTGAAGTGAAACGATGGCGGCATCACCTCCGGCTCTGGTGGAGGCGCTGGGACGCTTGGAAGTTCGGAAGGCGACAGCCGCGGCGACGTCCTCCTCTCGTGGCGCTGTCAAGAGTTCCCGCGACCACATTATCGCCGAGGATCAGGGGAACAAGAGCACTTCGGGTAGCAGCAGTAGAGGGGACCCCGAAGCGGCCACCGCTAGGACCTCTCCGTGCAGGCGAGCGGAATGGGGGTCCACCGGCCGAGGCGGCCGGCGCTGGCCGTCACCCCCAGGTCGACGCGGTCTGTTGCGGGGCGCGCCAACGGCCAAAGAGCTCGCTAATAGTAGCATTGTTGATCCTCTTGCTTCCCCGACCCCCACCCCGACCCGCGCAGCTCACCCCCGGCAACGATGGTGGCGCCCAAGAGGCCTGAGGCGGCCAGTGATGGCGCCGCCGCCCCTGCTGCCCGCCGCCCCCTCTACCCCCCCCCCTCGTCCTCCTCGGCCATCGAGCTCAATCTCGATCGCGCCCCCACCCTCGAGGTCCCATCCCGCGCCGCGACCTCGAGCCAGAGCCGCTCGCGCACCCCCCTCCTAACCGCCAGCGCCACCACCGACCCCCTCGAGCCTCTGCTGCGCCCCAACCCCGACCGCTTCGCTGTGCTGCCCGTCGTCCACGACGACGTATGGCGCATGTACAAGCAAGCGGTGGCGTCCTTCTGGACAGTGGAGGAGGTCGACCTGGGCGCTGACCACCGTGATTGGGGCCGCCTCTCCGCCAACGAGCGCCACTTCGTGCTCCACGTGCTTGCCTTTTTCGCCGGCTCCGACGGCGTCGTCATAGAAAACCTCGCCGCGCGCTTCCTCTCTGACGTCCAGCTGCCCGAGGCGCGGTGCTTCTATACCTTTCAGGCCGCGGCCGAGGCCGTGCACAGCGAGATGTATGCGGCGCTCCTCGACGCTTACGTGGCTGACCGGAGGGAGCGCGATCGGCTACTGAGGGCGGTGCAAACGGTGCCTTGCGTCAAGGCCAAGGCCGACTGGGCGCTGCGATGGATCGGGGGGGAGGAAGAGGAGGAGGAGGAGGTGGTGGGGGTGGCAGAGGTGGAGAAGGGCCGTGGGGGCGGGGGGTGCTCTGCTCCTGCTGGCGCGTCTTCGTCGGCCGCGGACGAGGCGCGCGTCCTCGCTGATCGACTTGGCAGGGGGGACCTCTCATTGCCCGAGTTTCAGGCCGCATGCCTTGCCCTCGGGCCCGACGCGACGCCAACGGCCGGCCCTGGCCCCGGGTCTGAAGCCGCCCGAGCTGCCACCGACCCCAGCATTGGCGCCTGCCGCCACCGCGCCTCCTTCGCTCAGCGCCTCGTTGCTTTCGCTTGTGTTGAAGGCATTCACTTTTCCGGGTCTTTCTGCGCCGTTTTCTGGCTCAAGAAGCGTGGCCTTATGCCCGGCCTCACCTTCAGCAATGAGCTGATCAGCCGTGATGAAGGCCTTCACACCGACTTCGCCTGTCTCCTTTACACCAAGCTCGACCGCAAGCTCTCCGATGAAGAGGTCCATTCCATCGTTGGCGAGGCCGTATCGCTCGAGCGCGACTTCATATGCGACGCCCTGCCCTGCAGCCTGGTGGGCATGAATGCGGGCCTGATGGCACGGTATGTCGAGTTTTGCGCGGATCGCCTGCTCCAGAGCCTCGGTCACCCCAAGCTCTACGGCGTCGCGAATCCCTTCGATTGGATGGAGCAGATCTCACTGCAGGGGAAAACTAACTTTTTCGAGCGCCGTGTCGGTGAGTACCAAAAGAGCGGGGTGATGGCTGGATTGTCGGGGCGGGACCGGGGTGGGCACCACGTGTTCACGACGGAGGAGGATTTCTGAGGGCGTTGGACGGTGGGAAGAGGGGAGACAGTAGGGCGGGGCGAGAAAGGAGAGGGAGGAGACGGCGAATCCACCTCCCCCTATTGCCCCCCCGATTACCTATCCCGCTGCCGGTGCCCGTGCTGATGCCACAATCGCCACTTGCGACCTCTCTTCGGGTCAGGAGGAGGGTGGGCTGCGGCGCGCTCAGCGAAACAGGGTCGAAAACTTTTGTGCGGTCCGGTTCGAACCTCAGGGCTGCCCGCCACCCCCCCTTTTCCCACCCCAGGCCCTCGTCGCCCTCACCTCCACGGAAAACGAGCGCGCCCGCGCGGAGAACTCACCCGCGCATCCTCGTCCGCCCCCGTCCCACCCCTCCTCCTCTCCCTGCCTGCGATCCCCTCCCACTGACCCTCCACCCCCTCGCGTCTAACACCACCCCACATTCCGTCCATCCATCCATGTCATCAGGCGGAGGCGCCCGACACGATCTCGATGATCTGGCTCGTGATGGCGGCCTGCCGCTTGCGGTTGTACTTCGTGGTAAGGTCCTTTGCCAGGGCCTTGGCGTTGTCTGACGCGGCGTTCATCGCGTTCATCCGCGCGGCGAGCTCGCTGGCGAGGCTCTCCTGGAGCGTCCGGAGGACCGTCGAGTTCATGTAGAGGGGCAGAAGGGCGTCGAGGAGCTGGGAGGGCTCCTGCTCGAAGATGAGCCCGGAGTCGAAGCTGGCCGAGTCGGCCGTCGCCGACCCGATGGAGTCGCGCTCAACGGCCATCTTGCCGTCCTTGGAAGTCAGGCGGAAGATCTCGTCCTCGGCGAAGTCGACGCACGCGCCATTGATGTCGCACATCTCTCCCGAGGGGGCCATGGGGAGGAGCGTCTGGATAACGGGGTCGCTGTTGATGAGGGAAACGAACTTGGTGAAGAGAAGCTCGACCTTGTCGACCTCGCCCGACACGAACTCGGCAAAGATCTCGTCGGCGATGGATTGCGCTTCCTTGGTCCCGGGCGCCTGACCAACAGAAAACTGCCCCGCGATCGTGTACTGGGGACGGCGCTTAAAGTACTTGATGGCTTTGTTGCCGACGAGGACGAGACGGACGGCGACGCCCATAGCCTCAAGCTCTTCGACGCGCTTCTCAGCCTTCTTGATGACGAACGAGTTGAACCCACCGCACAGGCCGCGGTCGCCCGCGACGATGACGAGGGACACCGTCTTCACGGGCCGCACCTCCGTAAGGGGAGAGTCGACGTCCTCCTGGCGGAGGCGGTCGTTGACGCCAAAGAGGACCTTCACGAGGTTCTCGGCAAAGGGGCGGCCATTGACGACGGCGTCCTGGGCGCGGCGGACCTTGGCGGCGGCGACGAGCTTCATGGCGTCGGTGATCTTCTTGGTGCTCTTGGTAGAGTCGATGCGCGTCTTCATCTCCTTAAGGCCGGCGGCGCAGACCTGAGGGAAAAAAAAAGGACGAGGTGAGGGTCGGGCAGAGAAGGGCAAGAGTCGAGGGGTCTGCAGTCTCCGCGGTCCGACCGCGGATCTTCGCGCGAAAATTGATCGTGGGTGGGATCGAACAGCCCACGGGGCGATCGATGGGGAGAGGGGACCCGCTGGCGATCGCGTATTGGCCCCGGAGCCAGGCCGCCGTCAAGGCGGAGCGAACATGGGCGCGCCGCGATGGATGGTGCGCGTAGACGGGCGTTCTGGCACGTCCGCGCGGAGATCAGATCAAAGATTCGCCGGAGCGCATTGATAAGAGCAAAGAAGATGGCTCAAAACGTTCCAAAAAGGGCGTGAAGCGTCGGACGACGAGCGCCGCAGACGAGCCGAGGCCGCGAGGGCTAGCGCTGAGGCTCTCGGCGCTCTCAAGCTAGTCGAGCCACGAATTTGTCGACTATCTGCTCCGGAGAGGTGCGCGAGCTGGCCAGAATTAGACGGGAAGATCACGCAGAGGAAGGATGGACCTTCGGACCGGCCGGTTAGCGTCGCGCCGACCTCTCGCGTCATCTTTGCCCTTGCGAGGCCGTCGGGAGCGTCTATCTTTCCCCAAGAGGCCGGGTCGAGCAGCGAGGCGGGTGACAGAGCGCGGCGCTGGCTTTTTCTCGTCTCGCCTGCGCCTGGCCGCGCTGCGCGACCGCCGGGCGAGCCGAGACCGAAGCCTGCATACCGAGGGTGGCCTGCATGGCGGGTGCGAGCGGGTAAAGGCCGATGTGTCGTCTGTCGGGTAGGTTTGTCCAACCTCTGCCGCTTCTTCGCGAGGACGCCGGGGCGCCACGCCGCGGCTGAGCCGCCCCCCGCGCCATGGAGGGAGAGAGGTGACGGAAGGACTCGATCTTCTGTGCGGGAGGAGGCGAGTCTCCACCGGTTGGATTTCCCACGGCTCTTTCTGTGCTGCCGCGCCGCCACTCCCGGCGTCTGTCTTGTTCGTCGCCCCCCCCCGTGGCCGTTGCGGCCCTTCCGCCTCCTCAGCCTTCCCAAAACCTGCTTTTTGGCCTCCCTGCAGACCAGACTCCCAAGCGGATTCCCGGACCGTCGCCCGCCGCCATCGAGGACGAGAGAGGCGCCCTTGACCGTCGCCCGTCGCTGCCTCTGTCCCTGCCCGTTAGCGAGCGCGCGCCATCCAGATGGCCCTCGCCGCCCCCACCAAACGGGAGCTGGAGAACAACCCGTCGCACGTATTACCTGCCGAGCTACTGGACCGGTGCGTTGGTCAGAAGCTGTGGGTGCTGATGCGCACAGACCGTGAGATGGAGGGGACGCTCGTCGGCTTTGACGTCTATGTCAACATGGTCCTCGCGGACGTGACCGAGACGGACCGGGGAGCCGGTCCGGGTGGAAGTGACACGGTAACCAAACTGGACCGCGTGCTAGTCAACGGGAACTCGGTGGCCGCACTGGTGCCGGGGGGGAAGCCGGCGGGGGCTGAGTGATTGACCGATTAGCGTGGGGGGAGGGGGACGGCAGCAGCGACGAGGCGGTGGACGCGGCGGGGCCGGCGGTCGGACCAGCCGCGGCGGCCGCGGCGGTCTCCTCGCGCTCTGCAGAGTTGGCGAGGGAGACGACGTTGGGGGCCGTGCTGGCGTGCCATGTCAACGACGCCATCCTCATCCCCGCCCCCTCTGCTCAGCGCTTAAAGGCCCGGTCCACCGTGGCCGCCGGTTCCTCCGCGTCCTCGCTCCTCAGCCCCCGCGCCGCCTCCCCCGGAGCAGTCGCTGCCCCAGCCCCTCCCTCCTTCCCTCCGCCGTCGAGCCCACGGTCCCGCCGGTCGGCCGCCGCGTCGCTCGCGAGCCATTCCTGCGCCACCTGCCATCCATTGACCCCCACCACCGCTGCCTTGTAGGTAAAGAAGCCCAGGATCTCCGGAAGCACCAGCAGATGCACGTCGGAGCCGCTCAGAGTGTTCCAGCGGTCGGCGCCGAGGACAAGGATGACCGGGATGAGCAGCCGGGGGCTTGCCGGGGCTGCTCCCGCGCCGCCGCCGCCCACGGCCTCGACCTGCTGGGCGAGGCTGCGGAGGTAGGCGACGGAGCCGACGGACCCGACGGCGAAGCTGGCAGCGACGCCGACGTCGGGGTAGCCGACGGCAAGGAGGAGGGACACTGTCACGGCGAGGCCGACGGTGACGCGGAGTTGCAGTCCCTTTTCCTCCTCGTACTTGCGCCTCCCCTCGGCGAGCTCTGCGAGTTCGTCGTCGCCCAGCTCTCCGGGGGCGAGGCGGATGGTCTCACCTGTCACAGGGTCCTCACGCGAGCGCGGCCGGTCCGAGGCCCTGGGGGCCGCGCCTGTGGCGCGGGCGACGGCGGCGCGGCTCCGGTCCCAGCGCCGAGCCTCGCCCTTGCTGGGAGGCAGGCGGGCGTACTGCCCGGGATTGCGCGACACCCGCGCCGGCAGGGGGGTCGGGTCCGCTGGCCTCGGGCAGTCGGCCTGCCCCCCCCCCCCGACGTTGCGGCGCACCACCCGGCCCACGTGCGCCGCCGGGGGCGGCGCCGGGCTCGCTAGCCGCTCAGAGAGGTCAATCGACAGGTCGTCCAGCGCGTCCACGCTCGTCAGGCTCAGAAAGCCCCGGCCGCTCCCCTCCCGCGCGGCCCGGCGGTCCATCGCCGGCCGCGCGTCACGGATGACGTCACGCTGCGCAGCTCGCCGGTCCTCCTCGGCCTCGCGTTTCTGCCGCGCCAGGTCGGCATCGTAGTCCAGGGCCTCGCGCCAGTTGGTATTCCAGATGAACTCCTGGTCCCACCTCCCACCCCGAGCGAGTGGGTCGCCGCCGCCGGCTCCCCGGGGACGGTACGTGACGACATCCTGGCTGGGGTCCTCGGGACGAAAGTAGCCCGACTGGCCGTCGAGGACGGAGCCCCCCTTGGTTCCGGAGCCTTCCGGCTTGGGGGGGCTGCGGCGCTTGTTACCTCCCTCGTACTTGGCACGGGCGGCCTGCGCGATGGGACAGGGGGCCACACGTCGGGCAGCTGGAGCTCCCAGAAGCATGGGGGCGCGGTGTCCCCCGATGCGACCAAACGTTGAAACGTGCGAGTAAACGCGCATACGGTTCCGCATTCCGGCCAGAACGGCGACGGCGAGGCCGGGAGGGCGAGGCCGGCCTGACGAGCGGCACTGTCACATCCCCAGACAACGTCCTCGATCGCGGTGCGGCTCCAGTTCGAGGCTAGAGATTTACGGACGCAGACACTCGCCACGCTGCGCTCTCCACGAGACGCCAAACCCACCCGGCGCGTGCGCCCCACGGATACCGAGGCGGGCGCCGAGGCCGTCGGCGAGCAGGATGTGGACGGCGATACCATTGCCGAGCCTGGGTCGCGGGCGACGACGGGTCGAGGCCGGCTCCTCGTTTGCGCGGAGAGCGGCTCTCGCTTGTGGCCCGGAGCGGGAGCGGGGGGGGGTTCCCAAGTCGTTCTGACTCTGCCGCTCTACATCTCCACGCGAGCTCTCGCCGCCGGCCCGCCGCGACCCATCATCCGCTTCCCGGGTCGTCGTCACTGCCCGAAGAGGAGCAGCCGTCGCTGTCCGAGCCGCTCGCGTCGGAGCCGAGGAGGGCGGCGTCGTCGGCCCTGGCCGCGGCGGCGACGGGAGAGGCGACTGGGGCGCCGCTCCGCCCTGCGGCAGCGGCCCGGCGCTTACCTCCACCCCCCGTCTCGGGGCCCTCGGTCCCCTCGGTCGCCGGCCGCTTCCGGCCCGACCCCGACGGGACGCTCCCGGCGTCTGGCGCGTGCCCCCGCCCCAGGGCCCCCCGGACCCGCTCCCCCACGGCCGCCGCCGTCCTCGCGGCGTCCAGCGCCGCATCCGCCCCGGCTGCAGCAGCCGCCGCCTCCGCACGCTCCCGCTCCTGCTCCCGCTCGGCCTTCCGCGCGTCCCGCATCGCCTGCGCAGCGTCCGCCTCGGCCTCGCGCGCCGCGACCACGTCTGCACCGGCCCGGGCATCCCGGAGCCGCCGACCCCGCAGGTCCCGCATGGATCCGTCGTCGCGGATACCCCGAAAGTCGCGGGCCGCTGCTCTCAGTAGAGCTCCGAAGCCGCCCTTGCCACCACGCAGCCGGAGGACGGGGGGGGGGGGTTCGGGGGTCGAGGGCACCGCGGCGGCGTCGCGCGACGACGCCTCCTCCTTAGGTGCCGCCGACAAGACCGCCACGCGTTCGTCCTGCGTTTGGAGGCGGAAACGGGTTTTTGGTCGCAAGATGTCGTTTCATGAGAGGATAAAACCAGTAGATGTCCCAGACTCCACACCGTCTTCCAGTAGACGCGCCATTCTTCTCTTTTCGGTGTCAGACGTGATGGGCAAGGGATGCAGCGGCGTTGGCTGGCGGAACCCCGCGCTTCTAACGTTTCGAACGCTCCTTGTCGCTTCCTCGAGATCAAAAAAGATGAAGTCGACCTGGGAATGGGGCGGTGCTGGGCGCGGCCGCAGCATCTCGGGGGGGCAGAAGGAGGAGCTAGGAGTGCTGAGCCGAAGATCGGCACATTAAAACGGGCCCTCTCGACCACCCCGACGCCAAAACTAGGTCGTTTTATGTCAGGTCGTGTGTCGTCGTGCGCTCTCGTTGCGCTCGCAGCCCCCAGCGGGCCGCGGCCGCCGCGTCGTCGGCCGTCGGCGCCCGCCCTCCCCTCCGCCCCCAGATGGTTCCGCGCGGTCAAATCGAGACGCGAGGACCGCAACCATGAGATTTTCCGCATGATCACCACCTTTGCGACCGAGGCGAGGTTTTATAACGTCGTCGGAGCACCTCCCCGTCTAGCGGGTGACGGGAGCCACGTCCCACCGACGCACTGCTGCCGGACCCTTCTTCCACCGCGCCTCGTTTTTCCGTCACTCAACCCCCCCAACCCCCTCCCACCTCCCAGGACGAAGCTCCCGCCTCGTCGGACGGTGGAGACGACGCCGACGCCGCCTCGGCCTCGGACGCCGACTCCGACAGGGATGACGCCGCAGCCGACCCCTCCCCTGACTCCCCTCCGCTCGTTGGCCTCGCCGCCGTCGTCGCTGCCGGCCGCGCTGCCCTCGCCGACAACACCTTCGACCCCGCCGCCTTCGTCGACCAGGTCGCGCTCATCGGCCTCCCGATCCAGGAGGCCGCCGAGGCCGCAGAGCGGTCCGGGACCGACGCGACGGCAGAGCTCACCCGCCTTCGCGACTCCCATCTCCGCCTTCAGGCCGAGTTCGAGAACTTCCGTCGTCGCTCCGCCGGCGACGTGTTGAAAGCGGGCGAGAAGGAGACGGCGCGCGTAGTCCGGGCCCTTCTACCCGCTGTCGACTCGTTTGAGGCCGCGCGGACCCAGCTCACCGTTGAGACGGAGGGAGAGGAGAAGGTGAACGACGCCTACCAGGGTGTCTACAAGCAGCTCGCCGAGGCCTTTCGTGGTCTCGGGGTCGAGTCGGTCGACACCGTTGGACGGCAGTTCGACCCGGAGATCCACGAGGCGGTGATGCAGGAACCGAGTGACAGTGCGACGGATGGGGAGGTGGTGCGCGAGTTTCGCAAGGGTTTCGCCATCGGCAGCGGGACAGCGCGGGTGCTGCTGCGGCCAGCGATGGTGGTGGTGGCGAGCAACGACGCCAAGCCCTACGTGCCACCGGCGGAGGTCGACGACGAGGGAGGGGTGTCGGGTGAGGATACTGTTGGGGAGGGAGACACGCCAGCAGAGGAGGAGGCGACGGACGTGGACGCTGATGTGGCTGATGCCTGAGGCCCGGGCTCTCGTCGAAACCGCGACATTAACCCCGAGTCTGACCCCGTCTCCGAGCCCGAGTCCTTCCCCAATGGGTCGGACCTGGGTGTGTGAACAAATGCACCCGCCCAGATGCAATCCTCCTGTTCACGCGCTGACATATCCACGCAACCAGGCCGCGCCGCCCTGACCATCGCACCACCGTTGCACCGTCTCTTTCTCCCCTCAATTCTTCCGGTACCCGATGTAGTCGGCAAGCCCAAGGAGCGGTGCCGCCCGTGACGGGTCGAATCCCGCGAGCTGGAGTTTGGCCTCGCAGATGAGCTCAGCGGCAATCTCCTGGCTGCGCTCGAGGCCAAAGAGCTTGGGATAGGTCGTCTTGTCGGACTGGAGGTCCTTGGCGGCCGTCTTACCAAGCTCTTCGGACGTAGCGGTGACGTCAAGGATGTCGTCGACGACCTGGAAGGCGAGGCCGATGTTCAGCGCATACTTGCGAAGCTTCTCAACGTCGGCGTCAGACGCACCACCGAGCAAGGCTCCGCACACGCAGGCGCTCTCGAGAAGGGCAGCCGTCTTGTGCTCGTGGATGTACTCCAGGGTCTCGATACCGACAGGCTGGCCCTCGGACTTGATGTCGACAACCTGCCCACCGACCAAGCCATCGGCGCCCACTGACCGTGCCGTCTCGACAACGACACGGAGGATGCGGTCCGCCGGCACCTGTGGCGCCACTCGCGGCGTCTCCCGCGCGATGTACTCGAAGGCGTAAGTGAGCAGTGCGTCCCCAGCGAGGATAGCGATGTCGTCCCCATAGACCTTGTGGTTGGTGGGGCTGCCGCGGCGAAGATCGTCATCGTCCATGCAAGGCAGGTCGTCGTGGATGAGCGACATGGTGTGGAGCATCTCCATAGCGCACGCCGTGGGCATGGCGGCCTCGGGGGGTCCGCCAAAGAGCTCACAGGACGCGAGGGTGAGGATGGGGCGGACGCGCTTGCCGCCGGCGAGGAGGGAGTAGCGCATCGAGTCGAAGACGAGGGCTGCGGGGTCGTCGAGGCTGCGGGGGACGCTGGCGTCGAGGGCCCTCTCGACGTCGACGGCCTTGTCCTTCATGTAGGCGCCAAAGCTGAAGCCCTCAGGGGGGACGGGTGCGGCGACAGCGGCAGGGGCCGATGCGGCGGCCGAAGCCAGGGGACGAGCGCCGCGAACGGGGCGCTTAGCGCGAAGCGGGGTCGAGCGAGACGCCGAGGTTGAGGGCCTGCGACGAAGAGGGGGGCGAGGTGGGCGACGACCCGACCCGTTCTAGCGGGGTCTCCAGCGAGCGTTACGGCGGAGTGAGCGGCTCGATTCAGCAACACATCGTTGTTTAGAAGGAATCAGTCACTTAAGCTGCCGTCGGATTGGCACTATCGTGACAGCGAAAACGAGACGTGGCCGATGGCACGTCCCAGCCCCTCCCAGACTCGCGCGGGCCCCGCCGCCATAACCCATGACATGACGGAGCACCGGCCCTTGCCGTTCCGCTCAGCCTTGTCGCTCGCGAGGCGGCTGCAGAAGGGTTCCGCGTGTTCCCCTTTTCTCACCTCGCCCTCGTCTTGCCGTTGCTGCTGTCCACTCCCACCCCAGACCCCCCGACAGAGCGGGAGGGCTTTCGTTAAGAGAGACGCCCGCACCGCGCGCGGCCAACCAGCGCTCTACCCCCGGCGATCGAGCGAGATGGGGAGCGCGGGCTCTAAGGGAGGAGGGCACGGGGTCCAGCGGACGCGGCACAAGGGAATCACTGACGGCGAGCGGTGTGAATTATAACGGGTCACGCGCAGAAGGCAGCGCGCGCCCGTGTGAAGCTGCAGGCGCGGCATTTGGGCCTTCCCAGTCAAGGCGCAAGCCTTGTGCGCGCCTTTTGGCTCCGATTTGAGGCGTGCTCGAGGCAGCCGCGAAACATGGACACGAAACGTCGGCGACGTGAGGAGTGGGGCGCGTGGGTCGCGCAGCGTGGCGGGCTGGGATATGGTGCTCTCCACCGTTTACCTGTCCGCGTTGGTGGCCCATGCCTTATCGGGAGACGATCTGGCGCGGCAGAATCTCGCTATCAGCAGTCAGCGTCGAACTGCGACGTTGGATGCGCGTGGATTCAGCCGGCGCAGTTCCGACGGGGCTGCTGGCCGCTCGCTTGCGCGCAAGGGCGAGGCCTTCGTCGCGATAGGGGACGGACGCATCCATTTCCAGGGCCCGCGGGGGGCGGGACCACCCCGCCCCCCCGCTTGGAGCGTCCTCTCGGACCGTCGCCGCTGTCCATCGTGCGAGGACCGCTCCTCGGGCCGCCTAGGCCTGTGCCGCGCCTGCCCGCCCTCCTGACCCCTGGCCCCTCTCCGCTCAACTTACCCCCCTATCCCCGCCTTCCATTGCAGGCGGCCGCGAGCGCAAGGACATCAAGCTCCCAGAAAAAGCCCTCCGATGCACGGCGGAGGAAAGCGAAAACATCATAGCTGCCCTGAACAAGGTCCTCGTTTTCGCGAAGCTCGACGCAGCGACCAAGCAGAGCGTCGTCGACCACATGTACCGCAGGGCGGTGATGCCTGGGGACATCCTCATCAAGCAAGGCGATTCCGGAGAAGCCGCTTCCGAGTTGTATGTGGTTGTCAGCGGGGAGTTCGAGGTCTTGGACCGGCGCGGCAATGCCAGTGTACGTGTGGCGCTTAAGGGAGAGGGGGACGTATTTGGCGAGGTCGCTCTGCTCTTTGACCAGCCCCGCAACGCCACCGTGGCCGCCACGGGCCACGCAACCGCCTTCGTCCTCGAGCGCCACGTGTTCAAGCACTTCGTCCGTGGCGCTGTCGAGGACAGGCACGCCGAGATGCACGCCTTCATGCGGCAGGTGCCACTGCTCCAAAACCTCGGCATCTCCGAGCTCACCCAGCTCGCCGACGCGTTCGGTACCCGAACCTTCCCCTCCGGCAGTGTCGTGATGCGCCAGGGGGATCCGGGCGACTTTTTCTACCTCGTCAAGAGTGGCGAGGCCGAGGTGACGCAGCACAAGGCCGACCCCATCACCGGTCGACCGGCGGGCGCTGACCTCAAGGTCAACTCGCTCTTCCGCAGCGACTTCTTTGGCGAGGCGGCGCTGCTCGACCCGTCGCAGCCGCGCGTGGCGACGGTGCGTGCTGTGGGAGACCACCCGCTCGTTTGCCTCGCTTTGGACCAAAAGACCTTCACCAACATCCTCGGTCCCCTCTCGGAAATCATGAAGCGGGAAAAGAGCCCCGCCGTTACGGAGCAGAAGCTCCGGCAGGCGGAGGGGAAGCCGTCGTCGGCCCCTGCCGACGTCATTCTGATCCGCACAGACGGAAGGGGCGTGCAGCACCGCGTCAAGTGCCGCGGGCACCTGGATCAGGTGATGGAGATCAAGGCGACGGCGCACGGCAAGGCGATGGCGTCAGGTCGTGGTGGCTCTGCGGGAGATAGCATCATGATCCTCCACGAGGGCCAGCCCCTCGGCGATGGCGCCTTCTCTCGCGTCACCGTTGTCCGCGAGGAGTCCACGGGACGCGAATTCGCGCTCAAGCGCATGAACAAGAGCGCCGTGGTCAAGTGCTCCGCGCACATCTTTTGCGAGCAGTCCATCTCGAAGAACTCCGCCCACCCCTTTTGCATTCGCCAATACGCCTCATTCCAGGACGCCCATTACCTCTACATGCTGTTTGACCTGATGTCCGGCGGCGACCTGATGGACTTGCTGGTGGCCGACGCCAAGGTCGTGCGACACCGCCCCGTGGGGGGCGGGTGCCTGGCCAAGAAGGTTCGGTCTCTGCAGGGCGTCCAGGAGGATAGTGCGAAGTTCTACGTCGCCTCCGTGGCGCTGGCGCTCGAGTACCTCCACGGCAACGACACCGTCTACCGCGACCTGAAGCCCGAGAACGTGCTGGTCGACGGCGCCGGGTACGTCAAGCTGGGCGACTTCGGCTTTGCCAAGTGCCTCGAGGGCCAGCCGCGCACGTTCACCTTTTGCGGAACCCCCGGGTACGTGGCGCCTGAAAACATCCTCACCCACGGGTACGGCATGAGCGTCGACTGGTGGGGACTAGGCGTTCTCACCTATGTCCTGCTCACGGGCAAGCAACCCTTCAGTGGAAGTCGGTCCAAGGACCCGATGGACGTCATGCGTAACATCGTCGATGATCGGTTCCAGATACGGTTTCCGGTCTATATGTCGGACAAGGCCAAGGACTTCGTGCTGGGCCTCCTCCAGCGCAACCCCGCACAGCGGCTGGGGATGCTCGCGGGCAAGGCCAGGGACGTTAAGCGCCACCCTTGGTTTGATGGGTTTGACTGGATCGCGCTGGAGCAACGCAAGATGCCAGCGCCGCGTCTCCTGGTGCAGGAGGACAAGTCGTCGCGCATCGCCGAGCTGGGGAGGAGTGATGCCGATGAACTTCCCAATGATCCTCCAGAGCTGGTTGAGCGGTACCAGCGCGTGTTCGCGAATTTCTAGCGAGGCTGCTGAGGAGACGAGGTTGGGGAGGGGGGGAGATGTCGATAACGCTGAACCGCATCGGATTCACTTAGCTTCGCCCAAATGAGATGGGGCGATGCGGCGGTGTCGAGAAACCGAGGGCCGAGGGGTTTCTCATGTGTTTCCCCCGATTCGTTGTCGAATACACGGCGACGTTCGCCCCGCGTGCTCCCCGACCTCTTCTCTACCGTCTCCACCAGTCGACATGGCCTCCGCTCCCCGCGCCGCCCGGGTGGCTCCTGCCGTATCGGCTGCCCGGACGCAGACGGCCCCGGCCACCCACGCCCTCCCTCTCTCGTCTCGCTCAACCGTCGTGACGGCCCGCCCACGTGTCGCAACCGTGCGCACAGTTGTCTCCCGCGCAGATGCCGAGACTAGCGCGGCCACAGGCGAGTCCACAGCGGTAGGGGGCGCCTCACTCGTGGCTGCAGCCGACCGTCCTCCCATTCCCGCGTTCCAAGCCTTTTCGCCGCTCCTCGACCAATCTCAACGAATTTTTCTTTTCCCTTTGATCCGCAGCGCCCGGGGCCTCCGACTCACCCTCGTGGGTGCGGCTTGCGAGCCCCGAGGACCTCCCGAAGGGCGAGCGGCTCAAGCGCGAGCTTAACGGCGAACCTGTCCTCCTTTTTTGGTATCGCAACGAGATCATGTGCATCGAGAACCGCAGTCCCGCCGAGGGCGCCTTTTCCACCGGCTTCTCCGACGCCCGGTTCACGCAAGACTACGGCATCGTGTGCCCCTCGACGGCCTCGGTTTTCTCCTTGAAGAGTGGCCAGGTGCTCGATTGGTACCCCTCCAACCCGGTGCTGCGGGCTCTGACCCCCGCCGACTCGTGCCGGCTCTTGCGGCGCTTCGCGGTCAAGCTGGAGCAAGACGGGCTCCTGGTTGACCCGAACTCCTCTGACGACGGCATCGCAGCGGGCGACGGCGGCTTCGCGACGGCGAAGGCCCGTGGGGGAGCTGACACGTCGCTCGAGAACAACAACGTTTTTTCGGTGGAGCCAAGGATGTACGTCGAGGGGGAGGATCCGAACGGGGCGGTGCGGTGGGACGACGGGGCCTCGGCCTCGAGCTCGGGCGGGGCCACCAAGGCGGGGGACGCAGCCACGGCCATTGTTTCTCTGCTCGGAGTTGCTGTGCTGTCCGTTGCGGGCACCGCCTTCTGGATCTTCGAGGAGAATCTCACGGGGCTCGCGGTGTTCTGGGTCGTCATGTTCGCGGTTGTCGCAACCTACGCCTGGCAGACGCAGCTCAAGAACGAGTAGATGGGTTTTTTTGGGTGGGTCAAGTAGGGTCGGGTTGTCGGACAGGGGAATTTCGCGTGTTCGACAGCAACGATCCGCCGAAAAGGGAGTTCTTCCCCGCCCCAGGCGCAGCTCCCACACCCCTCAACCAGGGGAATGGCAGGGAACGGGGTCGCATTGAGGTCCGGAGTCCTGAAAGAGACGACCGGAGTGTCTGCGTTCGCTCCGTCGGGCTTCGGACGTGGCGTCCCCGCCCGACGGCTGCGCCCCTCCCCCGCGGCCCTTCCGCTCAGGAGAGAGGTTTCGTGCAGTGCGCGTTGGCGAGTGCTGTGTACTGTCAGACCGCGGCGTCGCCTGAGTCGTCACGCTTTCCTTTCGACCAAGCAGACATGGCGCTCGGCTCTCGCTCGGCGGCTCGCGTGGCAGTGTCGCAGCGCCGGGCCCATAGCGGTGTCCATCTCCACTGGGACTGACAATCGCCACCCGCTCTACTCGGCGCCGCAGGACGCCCTCGACAATGCCTTCCGCCGTCCGGACGGCTGGCGACAGCGGCCGCCGCCTTTTTCCCGAGCTCGCCGAGGGCCTTCGGGCCGCGGTAGTCCGCGGACGTCATGATTCGTGCCTCTTTCTTCCCGCAGGGATGACCCGTGGCAATCGCCGCCGCCCCAAGACGGCGGCTTCGCCGGCGGCTGACGGGGTGGCGAAAGGTGGGGCGCATGACGCCGTCGCAAACGTCGACGTCGTCGCAGACAACCCCTACAGCTCGACCCGTGACATCGACCGACGCGTCATTCTCAACGCCCTCGCTGCCGCCGGTGCCTCCATCTGCGATCCCCTGATGTCGCTCATCGACACGGCCTTCGTCGGCCGGCTCGGTCTCGTCCCCCTTGCGGCCCTTGGCCCCAATGCCGCGCTGTTCAACGTCATCTTCTTCCTCGCCTTCATGGCCATCGCCGTCGTCACCACGGACCTCATGGCCAGCGCCAACGCCCGGGGCGACCGCGTGGCCCTCGGCCGTGGCTTCGTCCTTTCGTTATCGGCGTCCGTGTTGGTTGGCTGCCTCTGTGCCGTTGTCATCTGCTCCTGCCCTGAGGCCGTCCTTGGGCTCTTTCAGACGCCCAAAGAGGCCATGCCTGATGCTGTTAAGTACGCCGTGATTCGAGCCGCTGCGGCTCCGTGCAGCCTTGCCATGATCACGTGCCAGGCCGCCTTCCTTGCCACTCTCGATCTCCGGACCCCCCTTATTGTTGTCGTGCTCGCGGGCCTCGCCAACGGCCTCCTAGATCCCCTCCTTATCTTCACGCTCAATGGAGGTATTGGCGGCGCGGCTCTCGCCACGTCCCTGTCGCAGGTCCTTGGCTTTGCCATATTCGCCATCGTCGTGTGGCGCCGCCGGGAGCGTTTTGGCCTCACGGCCGCCACATGTGAGGTCCGCGACCGCCTCGCCCTGGGCGACGACGTCTCGCTCGCCTCGGCCCGCGTCCTCGGCGCTCTCGTAAATGACCTTGACTGGCGGGGATTCGTGCGGCGGTGCGCCCGTCTCCTTGTCCGTGCCTCGCTCCTACTCTCGACGTATACAACGGCGAGCGTCCTCGCTGCGTCCCTCGGCACCGTGGCTCTGGCTGCGCACCAGGTCTTGAACCAGATTCAGCAGCTTCAGCTCAACGTCACCTGGGCCTTCTTGTCCGTGGGGCAGACGATGACGGCAAACGCCTACGGGAGCACGTGGGGCCCACCGGCCGGCCGCCGCGTGGCACAGCGTGTCGTCATGTGGGGTGCCATTATCGCCAGCCTGATGGCCCTCGCGACGTGGACGCTGCGTGACGTCCTGCCGCGCATCCTCGTGGACGATCCGCGCGTCCTTGCGACGGTGGCATCGTCCTTGCCCGCCGCGGTGGTCATGCTCGCTCTCTCGGTCAACAACGCCCTTGAGGGATGCCTCTTGGGCGCCGACGACCAGTCCTTTGTCATCAATTCCTACCCGCCGGGCGTTATCGTGGGCCTGGGTGTCATGTGGCTGTCACAGCGGCGTGGCCTCGGGCTTCCCGGGGTGTGGTGGGGGCTCGCGACCTACTATGGCGCCCTGGTGGCGTGGTTCGGTGCGCGGTACCTGCCGTGGGTGCCTGGAGGGCGTGGTCCGCTTCATGCTGACCTCGATCGGCCCGACGCGGGGCTCCGGGCCGCAGTTCACGAGGCGGCGGCAGCGGTGGCGGCGACCATGAAGGAATCGGCGGCGGGAGGAGGCGGTGGGGCGGGGGGGGCGCTGCCGGCACATGCGACGGACGTGGACACGGCCACGACGTCAGCCTCGTCGTTGGCGTCAGCCGTGCGTGACGCGGGGCAGTCCGAACGGCTCACCACCTTCGGCGACACCGTCTTATTCACTGCGGACGATCTGGCAGGGACAGGTCCCGCGACCGAGGAGGCGGACGCCGCGGGCGCGGCGTGAGGGTCAAGGGCAGCCTCGGCGCTTGGATTTGGAGCGTACATTCGGAGTACGGTGTCAACACAACACGCTCGCTCTTCGAGCCTCTTCTCTCACTCGCTCCCGCTGCCCCCTTCTATTACACATTCCCTCCCTGATCCAGAAGCGCGAGCGCCTCGCGGAGCCGCGCGCAGGCTCCGTCCACGTCGTCGAAGTCGAGGCAGGACACAGCCTGTTTGGCGGCGCGGCGGGCGTCGGATCGGATGCGCTCGTCAACCGGGGTCAGCTTCGGGGTTTGAGGCTTCGGGGGGAGGATGGCGGTGGTGACAGGAGAGGCCCTGGGCTTTGCATGTGCGATGGGGGCGGGGGGCGGAGGAGGAGGAGGAGGAGGAGGAGGAG
>Ga0181574_10001960_pt1 | contig 19031 bp, 15 predicted proteins | sample 101ome_24_FD_145600 | JGI IMG/M metagenome (GOLD analysis project Ga0181574, IMG submission 145600) | Coastal salt marsh microbial communities from the Groves Creek Marsh, Skidaway Island, Georgia - 101410AT metaG (spades assembly) | ecosystem: Environmental > Aquatic > Marine > Intertidal zone... | reverse complement strand
GAATGCCGGCTATGACGTGCGTTCTTCGGGCGTCACGCTCGATCGTTTCTGCGGTTCTGGCATCACGACCGTGAATCTTGCAGCTGCGCAGATCATGTCCGGCATGGAAGATCTGGTTATTGCTGGTGGTACCGAGATGATGAGTTACCACTCGCAAATCGGCGATCCAAGTAAGCCGCCCATGATTGACTCGGGTAATTTGCATCTGCGAGAGATGCATCCGCAGTCCCAGCAGGGCGTTTGCGCCGATGCGATTGCAACCCTCGAAGGTATCGATCGTGATGCGGTGGATAACCTTGCGCTGGTCAGCCAGGCTCGCGCAGCGCGCGCGATCGCGGAAGGTCGCTTTGACAAGTCACTGATTACCGTCAAGAACCCGGATGGATCTGTTGCGCTTGATCACGAGGAGTTCCCTCGTCCCGAGACCACCAAAGAAGGATTGGCTGATCTTAAAACCGTATTCAGCGTCGTCCGTGATGTACCTATCGACGAGGACGGCACAACTTATGGTGCGTTGATTCAGCGTCGTTACCCTGAAATCACCGAGTTCAATCACATTCACCATGCGGGCAACTCGTCGGGTGTTGTGGACGGTGCAGCGGCCCTCTTGCTTGCGTCTGAGTCCTACATGGAACGAACCGGTATGACCCCGCGTGCGCGTATTGTTGCGACAGCGAACATGGGGGATTGTCCAACACTCATGTTGAATGCGCCCGTGCCCGCGGCCGAGAAGGTGCTTGCGAAAGCTGGTTTGACCAAGGACGACATCGACGTATGGGAGATCAACGAGGCATTTTCTGTCGTAGCAGAGCGTTTCATTCGTCGACTCGATCTTGACCGTGAGAAAGTGAACATCAACGGTGGTGCAATGGCCCTCGGTCACCCCATCGGTGCCACAGGCTCAATTCTAGTCGGTACTGCGCTCGATGAATTAGAGCGCCAGCAAGGCCGCTATGCCCTGATCACCATGTGTGCCGCTGGTGGCATGGCACCCGCGATCATTATTGAGCGCGTCTAACTAAAAACTCCAGAAAGAGCCCGGCCTTGCCGGGCTTTTTTTTGCCTCTTCGTTTTTGTTAAGACCACCGAGAAAGGCTGGGCTCAGCAACTTCGCATTGGTCTAGGGCGACAGGTCAGTGAATTCCCATTAGGCGAGGGCGATGCCTCTCTTATTTCCCTTATAAGGGGGGTAAGCCAGTCCGCTATTTCAGCAACTGATGAGACTTAGAAATATCTTTGTCTTGGAAAAGGTTAGCTATTGGCCTCGCGCCACGCGGTCGCCAGGGCTGCGGTCGAAGCATCCAGATCATCAAGCCCCTCGCCATTTTCAAGCGTTGCCCGAATCTGCTTGCCAATGACCTTGCCGAGTTCAACGCCCCATTGATCAAAAGCGTTTAGCCCCATCAAAACAGACAGGAAGTAGGTCTTGTGTTCGTAGGCGGCGATCAGCGCCCCGACGGTTTGGGGATTAACCGAGTTCATGATCAGCGTACTGTGCGGATGATTACCGGGCATCTCAAAGTGAGGTGCCAGTTCGCTGGCCAAACCTTTATCTACAGCAAGCGCCTGTGACTCTTCTGCACTTCGGCCGATCAAAAATGCGCGGCTCTGTGCAAGCGCGTTCGAGGCGAGTTTGCGGTGTGCATCCTTATCCACGTCGCCATTGGTTAGCGGCAAGACAATGTCCGCACTGAACCGTCGATTTCCCTGGTGTAACAGCTGGTAATAGGAGTGTTGGCCAATGGTCCCGGCGGATCCCCACAGCACTGGCGCTGTCACTTGGTTTATAGCCTGTCCATCGAGAGTTACCCGCTTGCCGTTGCTTTCCATGGTGAGCTGCTGCAGGAAGTCGGCAAGATGCTCAAGTCGCTGCGAGTAGGGCAGGACTAAGTGTGTCTCGGTGTTCAGATAGCGCGTATTCCATAGCTCAAGAAGCGCCATCATCATCGGCATATTCTCTGTGCACTCGGCTGCGCGCGTGTGTTCATCCATCGCCTTGGCGCCAGCGAGGAAGCTTGCAAAGGTGGACCAACCAAAACCCAGCGCGATCACAAGACCAATAGCGGACCAGACCGAATAACGACCACCCACCCAGTCCCACATTGGGAAGCACGCGTCTTCGCCGATGCCAAACTCGGCGGCCGCAGTAAGGTTGGTGGTCACAGCAAACACGTGCTGACCAATTGCGGTCTCAGACACTCCGCCGTCGATAAGCCAGGACCGAGCACGCTGGGCATTGGTCAGTGTCTCTTCGGTTGTAAAGGTCTTAGAGCAGATGATGAGAAGCGTGGTTTGCGGATTGAGGTCGCGCGTCACCACATCCAGATCGTGAGGGTCAACGTTGGATATGAAGTGGGTCTTTACCTTTGGCGAGGCATCATCCAATGCACGGCAGACCATCCGCGGGCCAAGGTCTGAGCCGCCAATACCAATGTTAATGACGTCTGTAAAACGCTGACCTGAAGCACCGACCTGATCGCCCGAATGGATGGCCTCGGTGGCCGCTCGCATTCGGCTGAGTGTTACGGTTACTTCATTGGCCAATGCGGACAATGCATCGTGAGCCGTCCCACGGAGTAATGTGTGCAGGGCGGCGCGCTCTTCGGTGATGTTGACCTCAGCACCCGTGACTAATCGCTCGTAGGCGCCTGCAAGATCAGCACCTGCTGCCGATGCAGCTAATGCCTCGAGTGCCTGCTCGTCAATCAATTGTTTTGATGCATCCAGCGTCAAGCCTGCGCCTGTCAAGGTCAGTTGGGAAACGCGGTCCGAGTTTTGGTCAAGGAGAGTCGCTACGGATATTGGGCGAAGCCTGTCCGCCTCAGACATCAGGGTGACGTGGTCACTGCTTTGCAGCATGGGTTAACTCTCCCGAGAGATAGAAAATTCGGCCAGTTTCTCGAGGCTTACTTTAGCGGGGCTTGATGACAGTTCTGCAAGTGCCGATGTCACCCGTTCACAGTGCTCAACAGCAGCATTACGCGTTTCGCGGATGCCACCGGAGCTGTCAGCTAGTGCGACAATTTCTTTGAGTCGGTCAGCAGACTTGGTGCGCAGCGCATCAGCGATCAACGCTGCCTCCTCGGGTGTACCGTGGCTCATGGCATGAATCAGCGGCAGTGTTGGCTTTCCTTCGTTGAGATCATCACCGACATTTTTACCCGTGGTCTCAGGGTCTCCCTCGTAATCGAGCACGTCGTCGATCAATTGGAAAGCAATGCCAAGATTGAGACCAATGTCGTGCATTCGTTGGAGAGTTTCGTCATTTTCGCCACTGAGCATCACCGCGCCTTCACAGGCAGCGGCAAAGAGGATGGCGGTCTTTCGGGTGATGACATCGAAGTACTGGTCGCGCGTTGTGTCAGGGTCGCCAGCGCGCACCAACTGCATCACTTCGCCTTCGGCAATAAGGTTGGTGACATCCGCCATGAGTTTCAGTACCCGCATGTCGTCTAGCTGAACCATCAGTTGGAAGGCTCGGGTATACAAAAAGTCTCCGACCAATACGCTGGGCGCGTTGCCAAACTCGCTGTTGACCGTCGGGCGTCCACGCCTGAGCGTTGAAATATCCACGACATCGTCGTGCAGGAGCGTTGCGGTGTGGATGAATTCAATAATCGCCGCGAACTTAATGTGCTTTTCTGTTACCTCGCCTACGGATGCAGCCGCTAGTAGCGCCAACAGGGGGCGCAGGCGCTTGCCGCCGGCGTCGACAATGTATTGCCCGACGTTTTCGACCATGTCGACGTCTGAGTGCAGCTGGTCAACGATGAGCGCGTTTACTTTGGCGAACTCAGCCTCAACACTGGCTCTTATTTCATTTATCACAGGACTATTATCACTGGGTCGCTAGGGGACCTTTTCGAGGCGAGGCGGGATTATAAGATGTCGCCGTCTTTGTTGTCACGAAGTGGGATATTCACCCTATCTTCGCCTTGCGTCAGTCCAATAAACCACGTATTCTCCGCGCCCTTGTTTGTGATCAACACTCGAGTGCCTACGCTCTGCCCCGCTAAGGCGGTTTTCATACAGCGAGCAGGCTAACTGGAAGGAAATACACATGTACGCAGTAATTGTTAGCGGTGGAAAACAGCACCGCGTTGAGGAAGGCGAAGTCCTCAAGCTCGAAAAGCTTGAGGTGGCTACGGGCGAGTCGGTCGAATTTGACCAGGTGCTGATGGTTGGCGAAGGCGCTGACGTAAAAATCGGTGCACCGGTTGTCGAAGGTAGCTCGGTCACTGCTGAAGTCGTGAGCCACGGTCGCCACGAAAAGATTAAGATTGTGAAGTTCAACCGCCGTAAGCACTACCGGAATGAGACAGGTCATCGCCAGTGGTACACGGAAGTGAAGATCACAGGTATCAAGGGATAATCGGGGAGTAATCTAATGGCACACAAAAAAGCTGGTGGTAGTACCCGTAACGGTCGCGATAGCGAAAGCAAACGCCTTGGCGTTAAGGCCTTCGGTGGTCAGGCAGTCTCAGCTGGCAGCATCATCGTTCGGCAGCGTGGCACAAAGTTCCACGCAGGCGCTAACGTTCGTGTAGGTAAAGATCACACATTGTTTGCAACGGCAGACGGTAAAGTTGAGTTCTACACAGGCGGACCGCAAAATCGTAAGCAAGTTCGTATTGTGACAGGCTGATAGCAGCATAGTTTTCGGAAAAGCCCTGTCAGTCGACGGGGCTTTTTTTTTGGTTCACGGCTGATGTGTGAGCGAGAGCTTACGGGAGTGACGCGTGAAATTTGTCGATGAAGCAGTAATTGAAGTTCATGCTGGTAAAGGCGGGAACGGCTGTGTCAGTTTTCGGCGTGAAAAATATATCCCTCTCGGCGGCCCGGATGGCGGTGACGGTGGTGATGGCGGCAGTGTGATCCTAGAGGGAAGCGCATCGCTCAACACTATGGTCGACTATCGCTTCACGCGAAAGTTTCGCGCTCAAAACGGTGAGTCCGGTCGCGGCCGTAACTGCACCGGCAAAGCGGGTGAAGACATTGTGCTGCCGGTACCACTCGGTACGACCATCATTGACGAGGAAACTGACGAAATCCTGGGTGACATACAAGCGGCGGGTGACCGGCTGGTTGTGGCACAGGGCGGTTTTCATGGCATTGGCAATACCCGTTACAAGTCCAGTATCAACCGCGCGCCCCGACAGTTTTCCGAGGGAACACTCGGCGAGTCTCGCACCTTAAAACTTGAACTTAAGGTACTGGCAGACGTTGGCCTCTTGGGACTTCCCAACGCTGGTAAGTCGACGTTGATCCGGGCCGTATCGGCAGCGAAGCCGAAAGTAGCCGACTACCCCTTTACCACGCTGGTACCGAATTTGGGGGTCGTTAAAGTCGATGCCTACCGTTCTTTCGTTGTCGCCGATATTCCGGGGTTGATTGAAGGCGCCTCGGATGGCGCAGGCCTGGGTATTCGCTTTCTAAAGCACCTCACACGCAACCGTATTTTGCTTCACCTGGTGGATGTCGCGCCCTTTGATGAGAGCGACCCTGCGGAGCAGGCGCTGTCGATTGTGCGCGAGCTTGAACGCTTCAGCCCAACACTTGCGGCCCGACCACGATGGCTGGTGTTGAACAAGATTGATCTGATTGATGAAGAGACGTTGGCTTCGCGACGTGAGGCGATACTTGAGGCGCTTCAATGGGAAGGTCCGGTTTATGAGATTTCAGCGATCAGCGGTCGAGAAACAGATCGTCTTAGCGGTGACCTAATGACCGCCATCGAATATTTGAACGAACAGGAAGCGGAGGATGAGGAGCTGAAACTCCACGAGCAGGACGTTCAGATGCAAATGCAAAGCGAAGCCCGCGAGCGCATTGAATCACTGCGACTCGAGCGGAAGGCGGCTCGTTTGGCACCGCAACAGGATGATGACGACGACGCTGATGATGGCGATGTTGAGGTTGAGTACCGAAGTTGACCAAGAGCAGTCGCCAAGCACTCACTACCGCGCGCCGCTGGGTCATCAAAATTGGTAGTGCCATTCTGACCGATAACGGTCAGGGGCTGAGTCACGATTTTATTACGCGTCTTGCCAGTGATGTTATTGCGCTACGCGAGCAAGGCCGAGAGGTCATCATTGTCTCAAGTGGTGCTGTGGCCGCAGGTCTTGCGCGTTTGGGCTTGGATACCCGTCCATCCGCACTCGATGAGCTGCAAGCGGCAGCAGCCGTGGGCCAGTCATCGCTCGTGCAGGCTTACGAGGCGGCGTTTGCGCCCTCTGGTTACCTTTGCGCACAGATCCTGCTGAGCCACGATGATGTGAAATCGCGTGATCGCTACCTTAACGCTCGCGCAACGCTTCAAACGCTGCTGGACAAGGGTGTGATCCCTATCGTGAACGAGAACGATACGGTGGTGACTGACGAAATTCGTTTTGGCGATAACGACACCTTGGCGGCGCTGGTAGCCAATCTTATCGATGCGGATGCACTCTTGATGCTCACTGATCAGCAGGGCTTGTTTAATGCCGATCCTCGAACAGTGTCTGATGCCACCCTGATTCAAGAAACAGACGCGCACGATGCGTCGCTCGATGCCATGGTCTCAGAGGGCTCGACTTTGGGGCGCGGTGGCATGGTGAGTAAATTACGCGCGGCACGTTTGGCTGCGCGCTCTGGCGCACTGGCTGTCATCGCCGACGGCAGAGAGCCAGAGGTGGTAAGGCACATTGCTGATGGCGCGATCACCGGCACACTATTCACTACAGAAAAGCAGCCTCAGCCAGCGCGAAAGCAGTGGCTTGCATCGCTTTTGTATCCCAAAGGTCAGCTGGTCCTAGACGCGGGAGCCGTGAAAGGCGTGTCTCAGGCCGGTCGGTCCTTGCTTCCAGTGGGAGTCACGGCTGTGACTGGCGACTTTTTGCGGGGTGACCTAGTCCGTTGCGTTGATCCTGCTGGTGAAGAGATAGCACGAGGCTTATCAAATTACAGCGCTGCTGATGCAAAGAAGCTACTCGGTAGAGCATCAGCTGATATCGAGGCCATTCTTGGATTTGGTGGTGAGGAAGAGCTCATCCATCGAGACAACCTCATTACCACGCGATAGTGGATAGGATCTAATGACAACGCTTCTGGCTTACAGCACCGCTTTATTCATCGCCTCGTGGATTGGAGGGTGGTTGCCACGGCGCTTTGCCCTGACGCATGTGCAAACTCAGCTCGTGATGAGTCTTGTGGCCGGCTTGATGCTGGGTGTCGCCGGTTTTCATCTGATTCCCCACAGCGTTGAACTGGGCCAGTCCATCGACCACACCATGTATTTTGTCGTGGGTGGTTTGGTCTTTATGTTGTTGCTGTTGCGTTTGTTTCACTTTCATCAGCACGACATTGCGACGGATGGTGAGGATTGCGGACACGCCAATGAGCATGATCACGCCCATGCGCACGACCATGCGCATCCGCCGCGCGACGTGGGTTGGATGGGCCTGTTTCTAGGGCTGAGCATCCACACCATTCTCGACGGCGTTGCTTTAGGAGCGATTCTTCGTGTGGAGGTGGGTTCACTGTTATTGCCCGGTCTCGGTGTGTTCGTCGCTATCTTGCTTCATAAGCCGCTGGATGCACTGTCGATCGAAACCATGATGCGTTTGGATGGCTGGAGCGAAAAACACCGGGGCATTGCTAATACGCTGTTTGCGCTGCTCTGCCCGATTGCGGCAATCGTGTTCTATTTAGGATTCAGTGGACCGATAGCCAGTGTACTCCCGGCGGCTCTCGCGTTTTCCGCCGGCGCTTTCATCTGCATCGCGCTGGCGGATCTCCTGCCGGAAGTCCAGTTCCACAGTCACGACCGCTTTAAACTGACGGCGAGTTTTGCCGTGGGGCTTCTGATCGCGTTGGCGTTGGGCGTATTAGAGCCCCACTATCATCAATAGCGCATCAATAGCGCATCAATAGCGCATCAATCGCCCATCAGTAGGTGCTCGGACTTTGGTTCGGATCTTCTCGAGGCGGGCTAACACAACCCAGGGGTAACTATCCGCTCAGTTGCCACCCAGGCGAATGGCTTCTTCCTTGGTCACATCGGCATCGTATTTGGGAGCCGTCCAACCGTTTAGCTGCTCGGTAACTAAGGTCGTCAGCAAATGAATGTGGTTATCCGTCGCGTTGAGGCAAGGGATGTACTCATAACGCTCGCCACCTGCTTCGATAAAGTAGTCGCGGTTTTCCATACCGATCTCTTCGATGGTCTCGAGGCAGTCCGCCGAGAAGCCCGGGCATATGATCTGCAGAGACTTTACACCTGCTTCTGGTAGACCCTGTAGTGTTTCGTCGGTATAGGGCTTTAGCCACTCGTCGCGACCAAAGCGCGACTGAAATGTCGACATGTAGTCGTCTTCAGAGAGTCCCAGCTCGTCTGCAACAAGCCGCGAGGTCTTCATGCACTGGCAGTGGTAGGGGTCGCCTTCCAACAGGTAGCGCTTTGGCATGCCATGGTAGGACAGAACCAATTTGTCGGCGCGACCATGGTAGTCCCAGTGCTCGCGAATGCTATCGGCAATGGCTTTTATATAGGCGGGATGGTCATGATAAGAGCTCACGAACCGTAAATCGGGCAGCCATCGCTGCCCCTGAAGCTCATCGGACAGTGCATCAAAGGTTGAGGCTGTCGTTGGTCCCCCAAATTGAGGGTAGAGTGGGAGTACCACCAGCTGTTGAACTCCCTCGCCGAGAAGTGCTTGAACCTGAGAGCCGATGGACGGCTGCCCGTAGCGCATCGCCCCCTTAACAACAATATTGTCGCCCCACTGAGCTTGCAGCCGCGCCTTAACGCCGGCGACCTGATCCTCGAGGTGGTAGAGCAAGGGCGAGCCCCGTTCAGTCCAGACTTCAGAGTAGGCTTCCGCTGACTTCTTCGGACGAGTCGTCAAAATAAACGCATGCAAAATCATCCACCACAGCAGGCGGGGTACTTCGACGACTCGTGGGTCCCACAGGAATTGCTTGAGGTACGGGCGCAGCGCTTTCGCTGTTGGTGCCTCAGGTGTCCCGAGGTTTGTCAGCAGCACGCCTATTTTGGGCTGGGTTCCGTGGTCGTAATTCGACGCACCAATAAATCGCATGTCGGTTCCTGTGGTCTTACTGTAAGGCCTAGTCGATGCCTTACACACTACGCATACCTCGTATTCGCGGATGCCATTCTAGCGTGTTATTCGATTTGACTCGCCCCCTTCAGCCGCCTATAAACCCGTGGACAAGAAAAATAGTTCTGGGAACCCACTATGAGCCTCACGTTTGACTCTGCACGCATTCCAAACCCGCATTTAACCGAGGATCACTTGGCCTGGCGGGATGCGCTCCGGCGTTTTATCGACAAGGAAATCATGCCTTATGCAGAGGACTGGGATGAGGCAGGTCATATCCCCATCGAGCTTTGGCCGAAGGCCGCCGAAGTAGGGCTGCTCGGCGCCGGTTACCCGGAGCAATACGGCGGCATGGAAACAGACAGTTGGCACAACTGGATCATCAATGAGGAACTGTCGCGCGTGGGTGTAGGCGGCTTATCAGCGTCGCTGATGGTTCACGGCATTGGGCTACCCCCGGTTATCAATTGGGGCAATGAGGAGATGAAGGCTGAGATCGCGCCACCTGTGCTACGTGGTGAATCCTGGATTTCGCTGGGCATCACTGAGCCCGGTGGGGGCTCGGATGTCGCGAGCTTGAAAACCACGGCGGTACGCGATGGCGATCACTACATCGTGAACGGTTCGAAAACCTATATTACGGGCGGTATGCGCGCCAATTACGTATCGACTGCGGTGCGAACTGGAGGCGAGGGTGCGACGGGCGTTTCAATGTTGCTCATCCCAACCGACGCAGAGGGCTTTTCGCGAACGCCACTCGATAAAAAGATGGGTTGGTGGGCGTCAGATACAGCAACTTTATATTTCGACAATGTTCGAGTGCCTGTCTCAAATCTCATCGGGCAGGAGAATCAGGGCTTTAAAGTCATCATGACTAACTTCAATTCGGAGCGCATGGGCATGGCCGCCTCTATGGAGGCCTTTGGTCGCGTTTGTATGGAAGAGGCCGTCACTTGGGCTACCGAACGTCGAACCTTCGGCAAGCGTTTGGCGGACCACCAGGTTATTCGGCACAAGATTGCTATGATGAAGCAGAAGCTCAACGCGACTCAGGCGTACATTCGTATGTGTTACGAAGCCATTGAGGCGGGCGAGCCCAACGCCGGCGATATTGCGCTGTTAAAGGTGCAAGCGAGTGAAGTGATGGAGTTCTGCGCGCGCGAGGCCATGCAGATTCTGGGTGGCATTGGCTACATGCGCGGGAATCGCGTTGAGCGAATCTACCGCGAGGTCAGAGTCAATGCGATCGGTGGTGGCTCCGAAGAGATAATGAGAGATTTAGCGAGCCGTCAGTACGGGCTCTAAAAATAAGACAGGTGAATGATATGAGTGCAACCGACACGAGCTTGCAGAATTTTCAAGCCGACATCGACAAGTGGATGTCGGAGAACGTACCCAAGAAGCCTGGCTTCCTGTTACCACTGACGTTTCTGGAAGTCGGCACTGAGCAGCAGCTGGACTTTCTCCGCGAGTGGCAGCACAAGTTATGGAGCGCAGGATTCCTTGGTATGCACTGGCCAACGGAATATGGCGGTCAAGGTGCTGACCCTGCTTACCAGGGCATCGTCGACAAAGCCTTGGGAGCTCACAACGCACCGATCATTTTTAACACCATCGGTCTTAACTGGACTGGGCCATTGTTGCTCGATGTGGGTACCGAGGAAGATCGCAAGCGTTACATCAAAAACATTCTGACCGGAGATGAAATCTGGTGTCAGGGTTTCTCGGAGCCAGATCATGGCTCTGACCTTGGTAATGTGCAGACAAGAGCGGTTCGCGATGGTGACGAGTTCATCGTGAATGGCAGCAAGATTTGGACAACGCTCGGCAATTACGCGGACCACATGATTTTGCTGGCGCGAACCGATACCAGCACGGCCAGAAAGTACGACGGGCTGTCGTTCTTCCTCGCCCCAATGAACGTCGCCGGTGTTGAGGCGCGGCCCATCAGAAAAGTGACGGGTGAGTACGGCTTCAACGAGACCTTCTTCACCGACGCGCGGATTCCCGCATCTTGCCTATTGGGCGATGAGGGCGGTGGTTGGCGAATGGCGATGAAGACGCTCGAGTATGAGCGAGGTGTAATCGCCGGTCAGGCCAGCGCTCACTCGATGCAGTCGATAGGTCTCGAAGACCTGATGGATGCTATGCATGACTTTGAGCGAGATGGAGCTCCCATTTTGGAAGACGCCATGATTCGCGATGAGCTGGTCAAATTGGCTATTGAGGCGAAGGCAAATTCGATTAGCGATCGACGCGCGGGAATCCCCGCACTGAACACCGACTACCCCTTCGGCATTGCCCTGTCGAACAAGTATCGTCACACCGAATATGCGCGGCGGCTCAAAATGATGGGTGCCCACGTTCAGGGTGCGCAAGGAGCACTCTTTATGGACGACGATAAGGCGTATATGGGTGGGTTCTGGCAGCGGGCTTACTTTGCGAACTTCGGAACCACCATTGGCGGGGGTACTACCCAGATTCAAGCTAACATTATTGGCGAGCACGTGCTCGGTCTGCCCAAGTCTTAAGGAGGTCGAGCGATGAGCGCCATTATTGGAAGCAAAAAGATCGATTTTTCAGAAGAGCAGGGCATGCTACTCGACGTTGCACGCGAGTTCGTGAAGGACAAGTCGCCCGGCAGCGAGGTACGGAAACTGCTTGAGAGCGAGGCGGGCTTCTCTGAGCCTGTCTGGCGGGAACTGGTTGATCTCGGTTGGACCGGCATTAATCTTCCGGAATCTGTGGGTGGTTCAGGGCTGGGGATCGCCGCCTTAATTCCCGTTGTCGAGTCGATGGGTAAAGGGCTCATGGGTACGCCGCTAGTGTCGACAGTGTTGGCCGCAGAGCTCATTCGCCGAGCCGGTGGTATTGCCGAGGAGGATGTACTCGAGGACATTTCCGGCGGGTGTGCTGCAACCGTTGCCTATCTAGACGGTAGCGACTGGGGTGGCACCAATACGGGCGTCAGCGTTGATGCGAACGGTGTCCTGTCTGGCAGTAAGTTCATGGTGCCCGATGCAGCACAAGCCACGTGGATTGCGGTTGTTGGTTCAGATACAGCAGGCGACGCTGTGGTTGCGCTGGTGGCGGGCAGCGATGTCGCGGCGCAGGCGCAAGCGTCTCACGCGTTGATTGATCTCACTAAGCGAGCTTCGACACTCGACTTCACCGGAGTCAAAGCGCAGCGTGTGCTGTCAGGCGACAAGGTGGCCTCGGCCATCCGAGATTACCTGCTCATTGGCGCGCTGTTGACGGCTGCAGAGGCGGTGGGGTCCACCTCCGCATGTCTGGCCGGCATTGTGGATTACCTAAAGACACGAAAGCAGTTCGGCAAACTGATCGGTTCGTTCCAGGCGTTAAAGCACCCTACTGTTGATATCTATGTGGGCATGGAGCACTCCCGGTCACTGGTCTATCACGCATCGAGCGAGATTGACGACGGTCCCCTGAGTACTGAGGCGGAAGTTGCCTGTCGCATGGCAAAAGCCAAAGCGTCAGACACCATCCAATATGCGGGTGATCGATCGGTGCAATTCCACGGTGGTTTTGGTTTTACCTGGGAGTGTGATTCGTCGCTGTTTATCCGACGCGCGGCGTGGAGCCAACAGCAATTCGGTGACGCAATGCATCATCGAAAGCGCTTGGCACCGTTGCTTCTCGACGCCTGAGTTACTTCCTTTTGGACGGTTGGCGATATTAGCCACCGTCCTCATCTCGTTTGTCCGAGCCTCGTTGTGGTGTTGATTGCTGCCGGCGCCCTTTGTTGACTCCCGGGTCATTGCCCGGCGCTTTATTGGCGCTAATCGGTGGCTGGCTAATCAGTGGCTGGAAGGTGTTCGAGGAAATACCGGATGGTATTGCCACCCATAACTGCGCGGATATCGTTTTCCGAGAGGCCTCGCTTGAGAAGTGCTGACGTCAAATAAGCAAGATCATTAGCAGCTAAGGGCGTGGTCACCGCACCATCCCAATCGGAACCCAGTGCAACCGCCTCAACCCCGAAGGTTTCAACGCCATAGGCGATGGCATCGGCTATGGCGGTGACGTCGGTGCCACAGACTGCCTCAGACCAGAACCCTACACCGATCAATCCGCCGCGTTCTGCGATTCTCATCATCAGGTCGTCGCCGATATTTCGTTTGCGGTCACAATGACCTTTAAAGCCCGTGTGACTCACAATGAGGGGGCTGTCGATAAGATTCAGCACATCGTCGACAACCTGCGGCGAGGAGTGCGATACATCGATCATGATGCCCATGCTGTCTATCAGGCGCACCGCCTCGCGGCCGAAGTCCGTCAAACCGGCATTTGACTCGCCGTGCAGCGAGCCACCTAGCTTGTTATCAAAGAAGTGCTGAAGCGACATCATGCGAAAGCCCGCATTGTAAAGTCGCTTTATGTTGTCGAGATCGCCATCCAAGGCATGAGATCCCTCGGTACCCAGGAGTCCGGCAATCAGCTCGCTGCCGTCTTCTCGGGATTTCAGCACCTGTTTGAGCTCTTCTGAGGAGGTGACCACGGCCAGCGAATCGCTCTCAGCAGCGAAGGCATGTAGACGATCTGCCTGATACATGGCGCGTTCGAACAGTGAGTTTCTCGTGCTGAGTGGCCAGCGCTGTATCAGAGCGAGCAGGGTAATGTTGTCACTGGCGTCAGCCGAATTGGAGTGATAGTTCTGACCGCTGGGAGACTTCGTGACGACGGTCAGCATCTGAATCGCCATGTTGCCATCCAGCATGCGGGGCACATCAACCTGACCTCGCTCGGAGCGCTCCAGCATGGACCGGTACCAGAGCAACGTGTCCGCGTGCAGGTCCGCTATGTCGAGCGACTGGTGCAGTGTCATGGCGTCGGTAGAGGGCGTCTCGCCTTTGTCGCCGGCGACGCGGTTCTGAGCATTCTCCAGTGCAGCGGGCCCGAGAGTATAAATTGCCAGCACGACGGCGAGCGCCAATACCGTGATGAGTGTCAGGAGCAGTCTGAGCACAGTCATGTCGAACCTTTTTATTGTGGTTGATGCGTCTGAACCAAGGTGTCGATCGTAAGCCTAGCCATGAATGAATCCAAGCTCATCCTGGTCCTTGGGGATCAACTCAGTCTCAATCAGCCAGCCTTAAAGCAGGCCGAGCCGAGGCGCGACATTATTGTGCTTGCCGAGGTTACCGAAGAGGCCACCTATGTGCGCCATAACCGACACAAGATCGCTTTGTTGTTCGCTGCGATGCGTCACTTCCGTCTCGAGCTTGAAGCGCTGGGGCACAACGTTCACTACACCGCCATCGATGAAGGCGTGGCGAGTCTCGAAGAGGCGGTGCGTAACGTCCTGGTGCAGATCGCCGCTACCGAAGTCGTTGTCTGTGAGCCGGGAGAATATCGCCTCGTGCATGAGATGCGAAATGCATGGTCATCTTCGCTTAGTGTGCCGGTGACAGTTCTTGAAGACGACCGGTTTCTGGCGTCCCATGATGACTTCGAGCTTTGGGCTCGCGGCAAAAAGCAGCTTCGCATGGAGTTCTTTTATCGCAAGATGCGCGAGCGCTACCAGCTGTTAATGGACGATGGTCAACCCGCCGGTGGCAAATGGAACTACGATGCCGATAATCGCTCGGGTTGGCGTAATCAATGTGAGATTCCAGCACGTCTCGACGTGCCGGTCGATGACATAACGTCAGCTGTGATTGCTGAGGTTAATCAACGGTTCCCTAATAACCCCGGCGATCTGAGCCAGTTCCGACTGGCAGTGACCCGAAGTGAGGCAGAGCGTCAGTTCGATTGGTTTGTCACCTACGCGCTAGCGGATTTTGGGACGTACCAAGACGCACTGGTTGAAGAATCTCCCTGGGTCTTTCATGGCCTGATCTCCATGTACATCAACTGTGGGCTGCTTGACCCACTGGCGGTCTGTCAGCGTGTTGAGATCGCATGGCGCGAGGGTGGCTGCTCGCTCTCTGCTGCGGAGGGCTTCATACGTCAGGTGTTGGGATGGCGCGAATACATTCGCGGTATTTATTGGCTACTGATGCCTGAGTACAAAACCCGAAATGCATTAAGTGCAACGCGTCCCCTGCCTGAATTCTTTTGGGACGCAAATACCGATATGCGCTGCTTGAGTCGCGCAATAGAACAGTCGCTCGACCATGGGTATGCGCATCACATTCAGCGCCTGATGGTCATCGGTAACTTCGCACTCTTGGCAGGCCTCGACGTCATGGAGGTCTGTGACTGGTATCTCGGTGTCTATGTGGATGCGTACGAATGGGTAGAGCTACCCAACACCCTCGGCATGGCCCTGTATGGCGACAATGCGGTGATCGCAAGTAAACCTTACGCCGCCAGTGGTAAGTACATACAGAAGCAGGGCAACCATTGTCAGCACTGCCGTTACAAGCCGTCTAAGACCACCGGCCCCGACGCCTGTCCCTACAATAGCCTTTACTGGCGGTTTATCGACCGCCATCTCGATACCTTCAGCAGCAATCCGAGAATGGGGCTGATCGCTGCCAACTGGCGCAAACGCGACCCGGAGGAGCGAGCGGTAATCGTGCAGTGGGCTGATAAAATGATCACAGAATACGTTTAAATCTTCGTCTTCTGTAGGCAATCTTGGTGTTCGTTCGGGAGTGAACGGAAGGGCAGCTTACTCCTTTTGTATTGGGCATAAGCGGGCAGCCAGAAAGCATTTGCTGCTCTAAGCTGTGTGGGTTAACTTCACCCCTTTAGTTAAAGAACATTCAGCTGTGACAAGTGACGCAAAGACCATTCTGCTGGTGACGCTGGCTTCAATTCTCACGAGCATGGCGATCGGCGTTTTGGCCATCTATATCTTCGATGTTGGCACCTTTCCGTATTGGACCACCTTAGTGATGTGCTTAGTCATCCCTTTAATGGTTGCGCCAACTGCGACCTTTTTTCTACTGAAACTCCAACATCGTATTCGCGAGCTTGAGGAAGTGCAGTGGGAGCACGTAGCAAAACTAGCTCTCATTGGTGAGATGACGGCTTCTGTTGCGCACGAAATCAATCAGCCCCTGACCTCGATGAAACTCATTGCACAGGGGCTCCAAAGGCAGACGACAACGGACAGAGATGAGAGTCTAAAAAAGTTGCCTGAAAAGATCGATAAAATGCTCCAGCAAATAGATCGAGCTGCATCGATAAGTTCCAGATTACGAGATGCAGCGAGGCAGGACAGTGGAGAAAGTAAATTTGCTAGTCCTTCGAGCGTCGTGCTATCGACTCTTGAGATGATCTCACCTCAACTTCAGAAATCAGAAATAAGTTACGAAGTAAACGTCAGCCGGGAATTACCTGATGTTGGCATCAGTACCGGCAGGCTAGAACAGGTGTTGCTAAACCTTCTTGCAAACGCACGAGATGCTATTGAGACAAGCGAATGTAGCGATCGCTGGATCAAAATTGATGCTTTCAACGACTCTCAAGTTTGCATTGCTGTCGAGGACAGTGCTGGGGGTGTGCCTGATCACGTGGTGGAGCGCATCTTTGACTCCTACGTCACTACTAAACCCCGAGGTAAAGGCACCGGGTTGGGATTGTACATTTCCAAGAAGTTTATTCTCGACGCTAACGGCTCCATTGCAGTGCAGAACACCGACGCTGGAGCGAAGTTTGTCATCAAACTGCCGACTTGCTAAACCGATCTATTGGAGTTTGGCTTAGCTCTGCGACGGTTTCCTGAGCAACGTTTCGAGCAATACACCACAGAGTCCCAGTTGAGCTTCCACTTCGCACGCCAAGCGAACGGGCGGTCACACACAGGGCAGACTTTGGTGGGTAGATCAGATTTTTTCACTGTCGATAGGCCAGTCGGCGGCGTCGGTAATGTAGTCGGGTTGCAAAGGTCGAACACCACCCCACTTGGCCACAAAAATGCCATTTGGATCATGTTCAGCCGTTTGTTTTCCTAGATTGAAATGACGTCCACCTCGCGGATCGCTTCCTACCCCCGCAATGTACTGCCAGTTCCCATAGTTGCTTCCGACGTCATAGTCGATCAGGTGTTTCTCAAAAAAGGCCGCCCCGAACCGCCAGTCACCCTGGAATTCATTGATGAGACAGCTCGCCGCGATTTGACGCCCGCGGTTGCTCATCCAGCCGGTGGCTACCAACTGTCGCATCAAGGCATTGACGATGGGGTAGTTGGTGTCACCCGCGCACCAGCGCGCAAAATTGCGTGGCTCAAAGGTGGATCGTCGCGGCTTACCCGTCAGCCCAGAAAGCAGGAATAGCGCCTTTCCATCAACCTCGGCGCGCCAGTAGAAGAATTCACGCCACAACAATTCGAAAAATAGCCAATACGTGGACTCATTGGCGACGTTGCTTTTCTCAAAGTCAAAAATAGTATGCGCCACCTCACGAACCGAAATATTGCCGTTGGCCAGCCAGGGGGAGAAGGTGCTCGAACCATCAAATCCATCCAGGCAATTACGCGTCAATTTGTACTGCGTGATGGATTCGTCATCCCAAATAAATTGCTTAATTCTACGCAGGCCTGCCCGGCGACCTCCGGGGAGGGGTAAGCCAGGATGTGGCTTGTGCATTGAGGGTGGAATGGCGTCGAACTGTGCCGACGGTGGCGGTGGCAGTTGTTCTGGTGCTGCCTTTGGACCTCTGACGTTCAGTTTTTCAACCTTTCGTCGGAAAGGGGAGAACACCTTTGGCAGGTCTTCGAGTGCCATCGGTAAATCGGTTTCGCTGAATAGAGTATTACCGCGATGGATTTGAATGGGGATATCCAGTTTTCCCGCAAGGTAGGCGACGCATTGCTTTTCTTCCCAGCCCGGATGATCGCTGACACTGACTTCGGTGATGCCATAACGCTCGACGAGGTGCGGTATGACTAGTTCGGGAGATCCCTCCAGAACCAGAAGGTCTTGACCGAGCGCCTGAAGTTCTTGTTTGAGCTCTATCAACGACTCACGCAAAAAGCGATCTCGCTGCGCACCGATACCTGTGAGGTTGCACCATGGCTTTGGCTTGGGCATGAGGAACAGACATAACAATGACTCCGCGGCTGCATGGCTGGCGAGCGCAGGGTTGTCATTGAGCCGTAGGTCGGTTCGGAACCAGTGAAGATGACGCATGCAGAGAGGCCTCGTGATGAACCGGTACTGTACAAGAGGTCGAAGCGACGATGAGGAGGATCGAAACACTTCAAGTCGGACGTAGGCTCGACGCGCAACCGGGTTTTGTTTTGCATTTAGGGCGAATGCGGGTCTATTCTTCTCCGCGTATTTCGCGCTGCGAAAAAGCGAAGCGATGAAACACCGTCAACAATAAAAGCTGTATGAATGGATCAATTGAGAGGTTTTCTGCATGAGCTCACACGACACGCTACTCAGTCCCACCACCGTTGGGGGACTCGAACTTAACAATCGTGTGGTGATGGCACCCATGACACGGAATCAGTCTCCGGACAATATTCCAACGGACGCCAACGTTGAGTATTACCGCAAGCGTGCTGCTGGCGGTGTGGGTCTCATTGTGACCGAGGGGACCTGTGTCGATCACATTGCGGCGAGTGGATACCCGGGCGTTCCTTATATTCACGGTGACGACCGCTTGGCGGGATGGAAACGTGTTGTCGACGCGGTTCACGCCGAGGGCGGGAAGATTGCGCCTCAGCTTTGGCATGTGGGTGGTATGCGCAAGCGTGGTGTGCTCCCCGAGGGTGACGTCGATGGGTACGCCCCCTCCGGTATGAATGTCCCGGGTAAGGTCAACCGTCACACGATGACGACCGCTGATATCGACGATGTAATAGCGGCCTTCGCCAAGGGCGCTCGCGATGCGCAAGCCGTTGGTTTTGATGCCGTAGAAATACACGGTGCCCATGGCTACTTGTTAGATCAGTTTCTCTGGGAAGGCACCAACCAGAGAGATGACGAATACGGAGGCTCGATGGCAGAGCGT
>Ga0181574_10001957_pt1 | contig 19034 bp, 17 predicted proteins | sample 101ome_24_FD_145600 | JGI IMG/M metagenome (GOLD analysis project Ga0181574, IMG submission 145600) | Coastal salt marsh microbial communities from the Groves Creek Marsh, Skidaway Island, Georgia - 101410AT metaG (spades assembly) | ecosystem: Environmental > Aquatic > Marine > Intertidal zone... | reverse complement strand
ACGCTGTAGCGATTGCCATACATGGCGGGGCTGGCACGTTGGAACGAGTGGCAATGGATCCCGACAAGGAGTCGCAGTACCGGCGCTTTCTTGAGGAACTGGTCTCAGACGGCCATGACCAATTGAACGAAGGCCATCCAGGGCTCGATGTAGTCGTCAATATTATTCAAAAAATGGAAGCCTCACCCCTGTTTAATGCGGGCCGCGGGGCAGTACTGACGTGGGAGGGCAATCATGAACTGGACGCCTCCATCATGCACGGTGGTACCTTGGATGCCGGCGCAGTGGCAGGCGTGACCACCGTTCGGTCCCCTATCGCACTGGCACGTAGCGTCATGGAATCTTCTCCCCACGTGATGCTCTCCAGAGAGGGCGCAGAGGAATTTGCGTTGGAACAAGGGTATGAGGTGATTGACCCCAGCTACTTCGATACTGACACCAGCCGTAAGGCGCTCGAGGACTTTCGGAATGATAGCCAAGCCAACGCGCTCGCTGATACGGCGCATAAGTTTGGGACTGTAGGTGTCGTGGTGCTCGACGCGCAAGGCCACCTTTCCGCAGGCACCTCTACAGGCGGCATGACCGGGAAACGCTGGGGACGAATTGGTGATTCCCCGGTGATCGGCGCGGGCACTTACGCCGATGACAGGAGCTGTGCCGTGTCTGCCACGGGTCACGGTGAATTTTTTATTCGATATGCGGTTGCGCATGATATCTGTGCGCGCGTGCGCTACGCGGGCGCTTCGCTGGCGGAGGCGGCAAACGCGGTTGTGCAAGGCGAATTAGTGCAAGCCGGGGCGCTTGGAGGCGTGATCGCGATGAACCCAGCGGGTGAAATTGTGTTTAGCTTCAATACCCCGAACATGATCCGCGCGGGCATCGATACAAAAGGCAATAAGCAAGTGGCGTTATTTGGAGACGAGTAGCGCTACCACGCCACTACCGTGCCATCCTTGCGCATCTCTGTAGCACCCACATAAACACCATCGGGCAAGCGCATAATGGCCTGATACCCGCCGAACGGCGCACCGGTCCCGTCCACCTCAACGCGATGCCCCATCGCTCGTAATCGCTCTATGGTCTCAGCCGGTACTCCCGGCTCTACAAACAATGTTCCCAACAGATCTTCGTGGACCCCGGTAGGTTGGCGTCCACCGTCGTGATTAAAGCGTGCGGCATCGCCGGCTGTTTGCACATCCATCCCAAAATCAATGATATTCACCAGCACCTGCACATGCCCCTGAGGCTGCATTGCACCGCCCATCAGGCCAAAACTCATGAAGGGTTCACCGTCCTTCATGACAAACGCGGGGATAATGGTATGAAACGGTCGCTTACCCGGTGCATAGGCATTGGGGTGGCTCTCCTCCAGCGAGAAAAGCTCTCCCCGGTTCTGCAGCATGAACCCGAGGCCGTCGGGCACCAGCCCTGTCCCCATACCGCGATAGTTTGACTGAATCAGCGACACCATCATGCCGTTAGCGTCGGCAACCGTCAGATAAGTGGTATCACCCTCCCCCTCTAATTTGGGTTCGCCGGGCCCAAACTCAGGCGCAGCCCGGGCCGGGTCAATTAGCGCAAACCGCTTTTTACCGTAGGACTCAGACAGCAGTGCCTCAAGTGGGATGTCTGCAAAGGCCGGGTCGGCGTAGTAACGCGCAACATCCTCAAAAGCCAGGCGCTTGGCCTCCACCATGTAATGGAGTGCCTCTGCCGAGCCGCGCGGATAATCGCGCAAATCAATCTGCTTCAGGATATTGAGCATCTGGAGCGCTGCGAAACCCTGGCCGTTGGGCGGCAATTCATAAATGTCGTAGCCGTGGTAATGGACGCTGCCCGGTGTCACCCATTCACCCTGATGCGCAGCGAAATCTTCGAAACGCATGTCTGCGCTAATGCGCTTGAAGTAGTTATCCATTGCCCGCGCGAGCGTACCCTCGTAGAACGCCGCACGACCTTCTTCGCTCAGCACTTCCAGCGTATTCGCCAGATCAGGGTTCCGAAAAACGTCGCCGGCTCTGGGCATGTCGCCATTTGGGAACCAGATTGCAGCCGCATTATCGAGCTCTTCGATCAGCGCTTGCTGCTCCTTGAACGCAACAAGGTTACGGGCGAAGTAATAGGCCACCACTGGCGTGACGGGGAAGCCCTCCCGGGCGTATTGCACCGTAGGCGCCAAAATCTTTGACATCGGTAACTTGCCAAAACGCGCGTGGGTGGCAAACCAGCCGTCGACCGTGCCAGGCACTGTCACGGGTAAAGATCCGCGCTGCGGCATGCCCAGCATGTCATCGGGCATCGCACCACGCTCGCGCAAGGCCGCAATCTGGGTTTTCAGATCTGCTAGCGATCGGCCCTGTGGAGCGCGGCCAGAACCGTTATAGCCATACAATTTTTGGGTTTCTGGATCCCAAATAATCAGGAAGATGTCGCCGCCAATCCCGTTGCCGGTAGGTTCCATGAGCCCAAGGGCGGCGTTGGCTGCGATGGCACCGTCGAGCGCAGATCCACCCTGCTTGAGAATGTCGATCGCAATCTGTGATGCCAATGGATGGGCCGTTGCGGCCATGCCATTGCGACCATAGACGGCACTGCGACTCCAGGCAACGGCATCGGGTCGGCCACCTCCGGCCAGCGTCATGCTGATGTCCATTTCCTGATTGACGCGATTGATCGAGGCATTAGCGCATCCGAGCAGGATGAGGCTCAGCGAAGCGATCGGCAAAATTCTGATTAGCGGCATACAAGTGCGAATCCATCCGAATAGTGTGAACCGCATCATAGGCGATATAGGTTGACAGATCTTGGAATACCGATGGCAGCCTCACTTTAAAAGCCCCAAGGGCCATTTACGCTTGCCAGGCGCCGCATCGCGCTCAAGTCAGTTGCCACTCGAAGAGAGGCTTGAGCTTGGCATACAGCGGTAAGTAAGTATTTTGGTAAATCGCTTGATAGCGCTGCGCGTTTTGAGGATTGGGCGAGGTGCATTGGATATCGCCCAGCATTGCCGTGCCCGCCACCTCGATTGAGGCGTACCACCCCATCGCCGTGGCTCCTACCATTGCCGCACCCCGACCACTGGCCTCGCAATCGGTAAATCGCTCTACGGGAAGATCCAGCACATCGGCCACAATCTGCGCAACATGATCGCTTTGCGCTCCGCCGCCCGACAAACGGATGCGGCCCACAGGTGTTTTGGTTCGCCGTTCGATACGCTCTTTACCCGAGCGTAATGCAAACACCAAGCCCTCCACCAGCGCCCGATACAAGTGCGCACGCGTATGAAAGTCCTTAAAACCGATAACACTGCCGCGCCCCTCGGGACCCGTCTCTCCCAATACCGGATTCCAAAATGGCTGGAGCACCAAGCCATGCGCTCCAGGTTCAGTCTGCTCCAGTAATTGATCCAACAACAACTCCGGAGCCACACCGCGTTCCATTGCCAGCTGTCGCTCGCGCTCACCGAACTGCTCCAGAAACCAACTGACCATCCAGAAACCCCGGAACACCTGCACTTCCGTATTAAAGTGCCGAGGGATCGCGGCCGGATACGCTGGCATAAAGGGCACAACCTCAACATATCTTGAACGTGTGGTGTTGATAGTCGCAGTGGTTCCACAGGAAATACTCGCCACACCGTTCTCCAATGCGCCCACACCCAACACCTCGCAGGCCTTATCTGCTGCCCCTGCAATCACCGGGACGCCAGCGGGTAACCCGGTGGCAAGGGCGGCCTCGGGCGAGACATCACCCAAACGCTGCCCCACCGGCACCAGTTCTGGAAGCATGAAACGCTTGATGGCCATACTGTGCCATTTCCAATCTGCATCCCCGCACCAGTCCTGTTTTTTGAAATCAAAGGGCACGTAACCCACCTGACTCCCTACGCTGTCTTTAAACGCTCCCGTCAGTCGGTAGTTCAAATAGCCGGACAGCAACAGATAATGGGCAGTGCGTGCCAACAGCTCTGGCTGGTATCGCTCAAGCCAGTTAGCCTCGGTCTCAGCCTCAAGGTTATCGACAATAGGCCTAATGCGGAGCAGCGCAAATAAACATCGCCACAACCAGGGTAAGCGATTGCGCAATGGCGCCCGGCGCTGATCCGTCCAAATAATGGCGGGTCGCAGCGGAAACCCGTGCTCGTCAAGATTCACAACCGTCGCCCGCTGGGTAGTCACGACTACTGCCGCGATATCTTCAGGGCTAACACCCTCCTTCCATAACCCTTGGCAACTCTCAGCTAGGAGGCTCCAGAAGCCTTCAACATCGTGTTCAGCCCAGCCCGGCTCCTGATGTTGATAATCCGTGATAGCGAGCTGGCATTTGGCTAGACACTCCCCAGTCTTGGCATAAGCCAGCGCGCGCACACTCTGAGTGCCGTAATCAATCGCCAGAATCAGGGATGGTTTGGTAGCTGACGATTCGGTCAAGGTTTGGTGTCCTCGGGATCAATCGGAGGGTGGCAGGAGATTGCCCGGGTTAAGGATGCCTTGCGGGTCAATGGCGTGCTTTATTGTCCTCAATAAATCCAGACCAGTCTCGCCCAGATCATGATGGAGATAATCCCGCCGGAGGCGACCAGATCCATGGTGATGTGCGATACCTCCACCTGCTTGCGCGGTGGCATTGAGGGCACGATCCCAGCTCTCGGTGTAGCGATCTCCCATATCACCAGCATCGGCGGGCATACAGGCAAAGGTGAAATAAAGGTTGATGCCTGAGCGATAGACATGAGAGCTATGCGCCGAGGCATTCACGCAGTCTGGCACGGTTTTCAGCGCCTCGACAACGCCCTCGTAGATGGCGTCTATCTGACTCCAGGTACCCGACACTTCGATGGTATCGGCAATCAAACCCTGCTCAAGTAGATCACGCCACTCGGGCACATTATTGCGGTGACTCATCCAACCTTCTGCCGCCGAGGCGTCGGCCGCGGATAATCCCTGTATCGCCATAATCGATTCCACTGCAGTGACTTCGGCATCGACCCGCGCAGCCGGCCCCTCGTGTACCAAGAGTATGAGGCACGAATCATCCTGGACATAATCGGGAAATAATCTTGCTACCTCAGAGGCGTCGTATTGACGCATAACGGGTGGTCGCCATTCCTGCTGCACTATCTCCCGCTGTGCTCGAAATCCCGATGCCATATCCGCGCAATACCAAGCGCTGAATCGACGCATATCGGGCTGCCTGCGTAGCGACAACGTCACCGACGTCACAATGCCATGCGTTCCTTCAGCACCCAACGCCAGATGGCGAAGGTCAGGCCCTGCCGCGGCACGGGGCGCCTTTCCGAGCGTCACCAGCTCACCGCTAGGCAGCACCATTTCTATCGCATAAACGATGTCTTCGATGTTGCCGTAGGCCGTTGAGAACTGTCCGGAAGCGCGGGTCGAGATCCAACCCCCAACCGAGCTGATGGCAATAGATTGCGGCCAATGGCCAATCGTCAGGCCGCGCGCGGCTACCGCCTCTTCTGCCACCAGGCCGTTGACTCCCGCCTCCACCGTTAACAGGAGGTTTTCGTCGTTGATCGACACGATGCGGTCCATGGCGCTCATATCAATGAGTATCTGCCCCTTGTTGGGCTCGATGCCGCCACAGACGCCGCTACCCAGACCCCACGGCACAATGGCCATCTGGCGCTCACTCGCGTACCGCACTACCGCCTGCACATCTTTCGAGTCGCGGGGTCGTACCACACACGCTGGGGTGTCGAGTGCATGGCCTTGCCAATCCTGCCAGTGCTTGAGACACCAACGGTCAAAACGATAGGCAGCCAACAGGTCGGCATCTACCGTGATCTGTTCCGCACCGACGAGTTCAGCCAGCTGCTCGGCAATCATTTGTCGCTTGTGTCCATGTAGACGTATCCAAAAACCCTGAGCGGCTCGCCCGGTCGATCTCGAGGCAGTTCTCGACCTCAGCAGACCTACGCGCCTGATCCCATCCCAAAAGGTCCGCCATGGTTGTAGCGGCCTGCTCCAACACCGGCAAACCGGCCCCGCTGTCAAACCATGCGCGGCTACTCCGGCGCGCCCAATAATCCTCGAGGCGCAAGGCCCCCTCTTTCAAAACAGCTTGCTGCACCTCAGCCGTCACCAGGTCAGCCTCCGCCGCCGCACGCGCTAAATCTTCTGCCTCTGCCCCATACAGCCGCGCTACCCGCTCGGCCTGCACTGTATCCATCTCAGGCAGGCTGTGAGAGCTTGCGACCCTCTCGCCTCCCGGAAGCGGTGTATTTGCCGTGGCACAGGGTTGAGCCGTGAAACCATGATTCTCGATGACGGTGTCCACAATGCGCTCAGCCATGGCTCTGTAGGCTGACAGTTTTCCACCCCCGACGGAAAGTAGCCCACTCGGGGAGGTCCATACCTCATCCTTGCGCGAGAGCTCCTTTGACGCTCTGCCCGAGCCATCTCCCACCAACGGACGAATCCCGGACCAGACCGATACGATATTTTCGAGCGCGGCGTTTACCTCGGGCATCGCCCGCCTGGTCTCCTCAAGAAGATAGCTGACATCTTGCTCTGTCACAGGCGGCCAGTATTCGAATTCCGGGTGATAGTCATCGGTGGTACCGACATAGGTGTACCTTCCAAGCGGCACGGCAAAAATGCGGCGCGCGTCACGGGTGCGCATCACTACGGTATGACGTACCGGGAGGTCGGAATGATCGAATACCAGATGGACGCCGCGACTCAATGCGAGCCGCGGGGCTTGCGGACGCTCTAATCCACACACTTCATCTACCCAGGGGCCCGCAGCGTTGACCACCGCTCTCGCACGCACCTCTACCCCTGCATTATCGCCCGGCAGAGTCGAGATCGCCTTGACCACAAAGTTCCCTTCGCGATGAATGTTGACTGCCTTGAGGTAGGTCGCCACCGTGGCACCAAATTCAATTGCCGAGCGCGCAGTCGCCACAGTCAGGCGCGAATCATCAGTCAGAAACTCGGGGTACACAACTGCCCCGTTTAATCCCGAGCGATTCACAAGTGGCTCCCGTTCCGCCAACTGCTCTAGCGACCATGACTCGTGATAGTCCTGACGCTCCACGCCCCCCAGTCGTTCATAGGCCCACAGCGCCGCGCGTAAGATCAGTTTGCTACGCACACTTCCCGTGGGAATGACATAAGGGGTTTTTTGCGCCAGATGGGGGGCGATACGATGTAACGTGCTGCGTTCAGAGGCAGACTCTTTCACCACCGCTATGTCACCGGCGACCAAATAACGCAGCCCCCCATGGATCATCTTGGAACTGCGGCTCGACGTACCACTAGCAAGATCCTGTGCTTCAATTAACGCAACCGACAGACCGCGCATGGCAGCGTCTCGCGCCACCCCTGCGCCAGTGATGCCGCCACCAATCACCAGTAGGTCGAATACCCGGTCAGACAAAGTACTCACTGACGCAGATCGATTGGTTTGGTCGAAAAGTGAGCTCGTCATGTCACTCCCCCTAAAAGTCTAATGTAGCAGTGTGCTCGACCGAGAATTGTCTAATATATGACATTCTCTTGATTTGGCGGGGGCATCACATGGCACAAAATCTTCCTGCCTCAGCGCTGGCTGGCTTCCTCGGAAAGCTGCCGGTTTTCGAACATCTGAACAAAACTGAGCTTGAGAAGATGTTAAATCGCTGTCGTCTGCATGCTTTGGAGCAACGACAGGTGATGCAGGCCGCGGGCGATCCGCACCACCACCTGTGGGTGATCGTCACAGGCGAAATCGCAATGGTGGCCCGCTCGGAAGATGGTGAAGAACTGACCCTCGCCATTTTTGGCCCCGGCAGTACCTCAAGCTGGATAGCCCTGTTCCATGACACACCCGCTGAACGGAATCTGGTGGGGAGCGCTGAGAGCCACATTCTCGGTATCCCCCGTCGGGTTGCCCTACAATTGCTAGAAGAGCACCCCAAACTCTATCCCATCGCGCTGAAGATCGAGGCAAATCGCTTTCGGGCCGCGCTCAATCTTCAACAACATAATCTGGTGAGGGATCGGCCGCGCCGGGTAGCGGGGCTGTTACTGATGCTACTGGAGATGAGTGGTGAGGGAGGACACTCGCAAACGATTCGCCTCACCTCACAGCAGCTCGCAAAAATGGCGCACTGTTCAAGGCAATCACTCTATCAGGCAATCAAAACGCTGACGGACCAAGGGGCTGTTATTCAGCGGTATGGTTGCATTGACGTCATCGACATTGATTTGCTGCGCATTATCTACCGCGGTAACACCCGCTAGCGAACTAGGGCTCAGTGCTGCGTATCACGCGGCCGCCACCGCCATCACCCACCACTCGCCCCTGCCAGACCGACACTTCACCCGCCAACCACACGCTATGGATGCCAAAGGGGGCAATGAAAGGCTCAAGGTAAGAAGCCCGAGCACTCACAGTTTCTGGATCAAAAATAACCAGATCCGCATCTGCACCGACCTTAATCCTACCCTTGTGGGCAAAAGCAGGCGCAAAAGACTCCATGCGCCGGGCCGGATAAAAGCTCAAGCGCGCAATGGCATCGCTCAAGCCCAATAACTTTTCCTCGCGCACATACTGGCTGAGCACCCGTGCAGATGTACCTGCACCATTGGGGACTACTTTTCGCTCGTAGGTAGTAAGCGGCATCGCATCGCTGGCAACCATGACATGCGGCCTCAGGATCGCGCGGCGATTCCAATCCTCTCGAATGTAATGGTGCATAGTCTGACCGTCAGGTCTCGATTGCCTGTAGGCGTTAAAGCTCGATTCAGTAAGCCATTCTCCTGTCTCAGCCCACTGTACATCGCTGTAGTCGATCGCAAAAATCTCCCGCCAGTTTCGGGAAAACACATCAGAGGAAATGGCAGCCGATCCGGAGGTCCAAGGAAACATTTCGGTTGTGACATCAACCCCCCTAGCTCGGGCGGCATCGATTGTGTCGAGCCAATCATCCACGCCACTCATTGCACTGGCGTTTAAGTGGCAAATATGCAGTGCGGCACCCACTCGCTCTGCAACCTCGATCACCTCCTCGAGTCCGGCTGGATCGCCATCAACACCTCTGCGAACGTGAACAAAAACCGGTACGTCGTAACGCGCCGCCACCTCAAAAATCATGTCGAGTTCTGCATCGTTCACAGCATTGGTCATGTAATCCAGCAAAAGGCCAACGCCCAATCCACCAGCGTCAAGCTCCGCCTCCATGATCGATCGAATCTGCGACAGCTGCTCAGGGGTCGCTGGTTCAGTGAAAGCGCTCCCCGACATATCGAGTTTGCCGCTTTTGGCTAGTGCTGCGAGGGCTTCCGGGTCAATCACGCGCATTCGAATCCACGCGTGCCCCACTGAAGCGCCGACGTGAGTGAGTGGACGGTCACCCAACTGCGCACCAAATCGCGCTATCGGGAAACTACCCGCCTCGAGCTCCAATACGGTGGTCACCCCGTCCAGGAGCTCAAGTCGATATCCTGCCTCGGCGACACTATGCGAGTGCAGATTGATAAACCCCGGACTCACAACCAGCCCACTGCCGTCGACCTCTCGCTCGGCGCTCAAAGGGGTATCACTGATCGCTACAATCTTACCGTCGCGAATCCCGACGGAGCGAACAGCGTCGAGCTGACTTTCAGGATCAATCACGCGGCCATTATTAATGACAGAGTCATACTCACTGGCCACCGACTGCCCTGAACCGAAGCCCATGGCTAGCCCCAAAGCCAGGAAAATCACAGAAAGACGCCGTGCTTGTCTTGTCGACAAGTTAGGAACAAGACAGCGAAGTGATAACACTCTGCCAGCGATCGCCGCCTGTTTGATCATTCCGACAACCGATTGGTCGAATCGCGATCCGAAAAGCGCCGCTTGAACCAACCAGGGCGTTCATCCCCGCTCCGCCAGGCGCTGTAACTTGTGTGAACGCCTCGTGTCAGTGCGGACGACGCGGCCTCCAGACGGTTTACTACCACCAGAATCAGCAGCACCAAGAGGGCCATTTTGATAGCGGGCAAATTCCCGGCTACCGGAATGATCACACCGATCGCTGCCAGCACCCATATTGTCGCTGCAGAAGTGACGCCGAGAATCACCCCATCCTTGGATAGCATCACGCCCGCCCCCAGAAAGCCAATACCCGTCACGATTTGACCAATTATGCGAGTGGGATCGCCGCTGTCTCCAAAATAGGTTGTAGTGACCGTAAGAAAAATGTACGTGCCTAATACAATCAAGGTCGCAGTGAGAATGCCCACCGGTTTCCCACGCAGCTGACGCTCGAGGCCGACCACACCACCGCAGACGATACAGGTGCCAATGGAACTCCAAGTGAAGGGGTCAATGGACAACCAGCTTTGAAAACTTGCCATACTGATGCCTCAACCGTTTGGCAGGAGACAGCGCGTAGCGCTCGTTACTATCTTTATTATCAGCCCACTAGGGGCGTAGGAAGAAGATAATGATCGAGCAGCATAATGGGAAAAATTGCCATCAGATAGATGATGGAGAAGCGGAACATTTTCATCGCATCACTATTCTTCATGGTCCGCAATAAAATCACCGCTTGATAAATGAACACGCCACCTAGCGCCGAAGCTCCAACAAGATAAAGCCAACTGCTCAATCCCGTCGCCACGGGTAACAGTGATGCGACAAACAGCATCAGCGTGTAGAGCAGACTGTGCACCGCGGTGTACCGGCTTCCGTGAGTCACAGGTAGCATGGGAATTTCTACCTTTGCGTACTCCTCTTTGCGCGCAATGGCCAGCGCCCAAAAATGGGGCGGCGTCCACGCAAAAATAATCAATACCAAAAGCAAGGCGTGCCCGTCGACCTGATTGGTCACTGCCGTCCACCCCAATAGCGGTGGCATCGCCCCTGCCAAGCCACCAATGACGATGTTCTGGGGCGTCGCTCGTTTAAGGTAAAGCGTGTAAATAAAGGCATAACCCACCAGCGATGCGAGCGTGAGCCAGGCGGTCAGCGCGTTCACCCAGGTGAGCAGAATGAACATACCCAATGAACCCAAAACGAAGGCAAATATTGCGGCACCCTGGGAATCGATTTTGCCTTTGACAAGAGGACGACCAGAGGTGCGCGCCATTACCGCATCGACATGCTGATCGGCGAGATGATTGATCGCAGCAGCGGAAGCCGCGCAGAGCGCAATGCCAGTGCTCGCAAAGATCACCGTATTGACCGGCACCGCCCCCTGAGTCGCCATACACATACCCACGATCGCGGTCAGAATCATGAGCCACACAACGTTTGGTTTGCACAGCTCATAATAATCTCGCCAGGTGGCGCGCTCTGTCAGACTGGATTCCATCACGTTGTAAAACTCGCTGGTTGGCGGCCAAAAGGCCGTATCGTTACTATGTTAATCCATGCGGTGACAGATAGAGCACTGCCGGAGAAGATTTGCGGCGGCAATATTGACGCAGTTAGCATGGGCTATCTGCGCTGAACAATTGAGCTAAGGGGGCGAAAACTACGGTGGGAGCATTGACACGGGAAAAATTAACTATGGCGGCACTCACCGTCGCTGCTGTGTTGGGGCTCTCGCTGGCCGGATCTGGATATTGGGCACTATGGCGGAGTGGTAAAACCGACCCTGCAACCACCATGCCCAGCGCGCTAGCGGCATTCCCCGAGCGCAGACCACTGGCAGAATTCATTCTGGTAGACGATGAAAAGGGCGTTTTCGACCTCAAATCACTCGAATCACGCTGGTCTTTCATCTTTTTTGGCTTCATGTACTGCCCTGACATTTGTCCCACCACGCTTTACGACTTGTCTCAGGTCAAGCGGGAATTGGTCGCGCTAGGCATCGCCGAGGACGACATTCAATTTGTATTCATCTCGGTTGACCCAGAGCGTGACAAGGCCGCCCAGATCAAACGCTACGTACATTATTTTGACGCGAGTTTTCTTGGCGCTACCGGGTCCATTGGGCAGCTCACCAACCTCACCCGCCAACTGGGCGCCCCTTTCAGGGCTGAGCCTGAAACTGCTGAAAACGTTTACGAAGTCACCCACTCCAGCGCCGTATACCTGGTGGACCCACTGGTTCAATACGCCGGCGTCATCAGTCCACCGTTCGTGGCATCAGAGGTAGCGGCCGATTTTGAAGCTCTGTATCGCCAGAGCATCGAGCCGTCCGTGGCATTGCGTCCCTAAGATCCCCCAGCGGAGCACCGTTATTCCTGCTTGCCAGCGTGCACTGTATCCACGCGATCAGGAACACTTTTGCTGTGATCCACCAGCAAATAGGCAAAGACGTACATGAATGCAGTCAGCAGCAAAAAAACAATCACATGCGTGGTGTAATTGGTGCTCTCGGTATTCTGGCCACCCATCCTTAACTCCTTGTTAGATCGCCGTATCTAGTCTGCTTAATGGTGCGGTGAAGCCGGTGCCGCAATGATCAACTCTTTCAGAAAATAAACCCCTCGCTGAAAGAAGGTCCAATCTGCCTCCAGAGAACCTATCGCAACCAGAGTGAGCAGCAGTGCGGGCGGCACCAGAATAAAGTACACCATTGCCAAGCGCTCCCAAACCATGTGCATGAAAACGGCAATGATCAACCCGGCTTTTAAAACCATAAAAAGCAGAATCAGGAACCAGCGCATGTAGCCCTGCACCTGATAGTAATCAACGGCGTAGGACATCGCGCTCAGCACGAATAGCAAAATCCAAATTTTAAAATAGACCCCCAGCGGGTGCTGGATCGCTTCTTCCTCTCTAACAACAGCCCCGTGGCCGTCAGCTGCATGATCCATGACTCACCCCCTTACCAGAGATAGAAAAATGCAAAGATAAATACCCACACCAGATCGACGAAGTGCCAATACAATCCCAGTATCTCGATCTCTTCGTAGTTACCGCCCCGCTTGGTAAACCAGCCCGCTTTCTGGGTGTCAAGATGCCCCCTGGCGACCTTGTAGGAGAAGATAAACAGGAAGATGACCCCAATAGACACGTGAAAGCCGTGGAAGCCCGTAACCATGAAAAAGACCGATCCGAACTGCGCCGCACCCATTGGGTTACCCCAGGGCCTGACGCCTTCATCAAATATCAACTTACTCCATTCGAAAACCTGCATGCCCACGAATGTCGCGCCAAGCACCGCAGTGGCCAGCAACAGCCAAAAAGTCACCCACTTGTTCTTTCTGTAGCCGTAGTTGACTGCAAGTGCCATGGTCCCGCTTGAAGTGATCAGGACGAAGGTCATGATTGCAATCAGGATCAAGGGTATCGGCGCACCACCGAAGCTCAGCGCAAACACCTCGCTCGGACTGGGCCATGGGTCCAAAGTGGACATGCGCACCGTCATGTAAGAGGCCAGGAAACAGCCAAAGATGAACGTATCGCTGACGAGGAAAATCCACATCATTGCTTTACCCCAGGGAACTCCCTTGAAGGCGCGCTGATCGGAACTCCAGTCATCGAAAAAGCCAGCTAAACCGGGCTTCAACTCCAATGAATCTGATGCCATAGTCTCTGTCGACATGGTCTTGTCTCCCCCGTTTAAATAAAGCCGCAGATCCGCAACAGGATCTCGAAATTGTTGCCCGTAAACAGCAATCCAAAGACCACCAACCACACACCCAGCAGGTAGTGCCAGTAAAGCGCACAGTTGGACACAGTGTGCTCCATGCTCCTCACGTCGGACTGACCGAATGCCTTTCTCATTGCCCTGCTCAAGGCAACCATACCCCCGGCCATGTGTAGCCCGTGGATACCGGTGATCATGAAGAAAAAGCCGACTGAGGGATTGCTAAAGTCTCCCAGGACCATGCCAGTCAATTGTTGCCATGCGGCGAGTTGGCCAACAAGAAACAGGACCGTCAATACCGCTGCACCGACCAATGCCCCGCGTACCCAATCCGCCTTGCCTGCGCGGGCCCACATAAGCGCCGCCTGCAAACACAGGCTGCTCAGCAAGAGCACGCCCGTATTGGCCCATAGCAAGTTAATCTGGGGTGTGGGTCTCCAGTCTTGGTAGAGCATCCGGCCGCCATAGGCCACAATCATCAGCAAGAAGAACACGCTGACTACGCTCAGTAGCACCTTCAGGGCAGACCGCCTCGAATTGACTGCAATTTGAGCGCCCGACAGCGCGGGCGCAATCGGGCCGGTGTCTGCGATCCAGGGTTGTTCCGTAAAGATATTACTCATTACGTAACCTCACGACTGTGCGTTTCTGGGTGGGACATTTTGCGGAATAAAGTCATCCTCTATGCCCGGCACACTGTAGTCGTAAGCCCAGCGATACACGCAGGGGAGCTCTTTCCCGAAGTTGCCGTGTTCTGGTGGCGTGTGTTCTGTCTGCCATTCGAGTGTCGTAGCATTCCAGGGATTACTCGGCGCCTTCCTGCCATTAAACGCGCTGACAATCAGGTTATAGAGGAAGACCAACTGCGCGAAACCCACAACCAGCGCCGCGATGGTGATGCTCGCGTTGACGCTCTGCGCTGAATCGGGCAGGAAGGTTGTCCCAGTAATCTCAAAGTAACGACGGGGCACGCCCATGATCCCGAGGTAGTGCATGGGCAAGAACACCAGATATGAGCCGACAAAAGTGACCCAAAAATGGAACCGCGCCATTCCCTCGTGATACCAGCGACCCGTAATTTTCGGGTACCAGTGATAGATCGCTCCGCACACGACCATGACCGGCGCTACCGCCATCACCATGTGGAAGTGTGCCACGACAAAAAGCGTATCTGAGAGCGGCATGCTGACGGTTGCGTTACCCAGAAACAGCCCTGTCATACCTCCGTTGATGAAAAATAGGAGGAAGGCTATCGAGAACAGCATCGGCACCGTCAGGTGAATATTCCCCTGCCACAACGTGAGCACCCAGTTATACACCTTGAGGGCCGTTGGCACTGCAATAATCAGCGTGGTGGTAGCGAAGAAGAAACCAAAGTAAGGATTCATGCCGCTGACATACATGTGGTGTGCCCACACTACAAAACTCAGCGCACCAATAATGACAATCGCCCAGACCATCATCCGGTAACCGAAAATATTTTTCCGAGCGTGCACGCTGATGAGGTCTGAGACGATGCCGAATGCGGGCAGCGCCACGATGTATACCTCAGGATGGCCAAAGAACCAGAACAGGTGTTGGAACAATAGTGGGTTGCCGCCCACGTGATCTGCCTCGTTGCCCATGGTCATGATGGCGGGCATGAAGAAGCTGGTGCCGAGCAGTACATCGAGACTCATCATGATGGCGCTGACAAAGAGCGCGGGAAACGCAAACAGCGCCAGTATCGTGGCAACAAAAATACCCCATACCGTCAATGGCATACGCATCAATGTCATACCGCGTGTTCTGGCCTGAAGAATGGTCACCACGTAGTTCAGCCCACCCATGGTGAAACCGATAATGAACACCGCCAGCGATGCGAGCATAAGGAGAATTCCCGCCTCGGAGCCCGGCGTGCCCGGCAGAATCGCCTGTGGCGGATACAGTGTCCATCCCGCGCCTGTCGACCCACCTCCAACAAAGAAGCTGGCCGCCAGAAGCAAGACGGCTGTGAAATACACCCAAAAACTGATCATGTTGAGCCACGGAAATACCATATCCCTAGCACCCACCATGAGCGGAATCAGGTAATTCCCGAACCCACCCAGGAACAAGGCCGTAAGCAGATACACCACCATGATCATGCCGTGCATGGTGACTGCTTGCAGATAGTAGGCAGGATCGATGAAGTTAAAGGTGTTTGGCCATGCGAGTTGCAAGCGCATGAACCAGGACAAAACCAATGCCACCATGCCTATGGCGATTGCCGTAGCGGCATACTGAATAGCAATGGTCTTTGCGTCCTGTGAAAAAACATATTTCCCCAGCCAGGTTTTGGGATGGTAAAGCTCCATCTCACCGATTTCGGCGGGTCGAACAAAACTAGTCTCGTCGTGTGCTATGTGTTCCATCGTATTCTCTCGACTATCTCTGTTGCGCCAGCTTGACCGGCTGCTGTGGATTTTCCAGACCACTGATGTAAGCCACCATGTCCTCAATGGCTTGGTCAGTTGTCATCGTGTTTGAAACGAGGCCCATCTGCAGACCGTACAGGTCATCCGCATGGCGTCCACGAATGCCATCCCGGAAGTTTTTGATTTGAGCTGCGAGGTACCAGTCGTCAAGGCCAGTCAGTGCAGGGGCGTTGACCGTCCACACACCCTGCCCGTCATCACCATGGCACTGCGCGCAGGTTGACTGGTAGAGGGCAGCGGACTTGGCGGGATCGCCAGAGGCACTCGGCTCATATCGCTCTACCGCAGCACTCAGGTTGTACTGACTGTCACCATCGAAATCAGCCTGACCTGACAACGTGTTGATGTAACTCACAACGTCGTTAATAGCCGAGGCATCTGCAAGCATCATCGCCATGGGCGCCATGGTGCGCCCCCAGGTATCGTCCTCATGCGCACCGCGCACGCCGCGTTTAAAGTGCCGTAACTGGCGCTTCATGTACTCGCCATCCATGCCGGCTAAACGGGGTGCATGCATGGCTTTGTTCCCCTCACCGTTTGCGCCGTGGCAGGAACTACAAACCCCGTAAGACGCTTGTCCAGCCATCAAGTCAGTGGTGAGTTCAGCCTGCGTTTCAGCAAAGGTCGGCTGATCCGCTAACCAAGCGGCGTAGCTTTCTTCGCTGTCTACGATGACCCGGCCTCGCATGGCGTAGTGACCTACACCGCATAATTCCTCACACAAAAGGTCATAACTGCCTTCAGCGCTTGGCTCAGCCCATATGTAAGAAACCTGCCCCGGAACAAAATCCATCTTCACGCGGAACTGCGGCACCGTGAAGTTGTGCAACACGTCAGTAGACCGCAGCAAAAATGTGACCGGTTGGCCAACCTTCAAGTGGAGCACGGGGTCGTAAACGATGACATCGTCCTGGCCGAAGGGATCAGAGGGATCAATACCTAAAGGATTGTCCTCACTGGTATGGCTGACCGCCACGGCCCCGAGTTGCCCATCCTCTCCGGGCAATCTATAGGACCAGTTCCACTGTCTCGCAAGTACTTCGAGCTCCATGGAATCTTCTGGAGGTGTGACAACGTCCTTCCAAATCAACAGGCCGGGTGCAAGCATGGCCGCAATCCCTACCGTTGTCAGACCGGTGAGCCAGGTCTCCATCTTGATGCTTTCCGGCTCGTACTCTGCGCGCCTGCCTTCCTTGTTTCGAAATTTGATGATGCAGTACGCAATGAACAGGTTTACCAATACAAAGCCAAGCCCTGTCACGACAAACGTCAAGGTGACGGTGTCGTCCATTGAGGACCAGTTAGATGCTATTGGTGTGAAGTACCACGGGCTGAGGAAATGAAAAACAACTGTCCCCAGCACCAAGACGAGCAAAATCGTTGCAGCAAACATAGCTTATCTCTCGCACCCAGTGCAAAAAATGGGCACCAACGCCCCCCCAGTAATCAGACACCCAAAGAAAGACTTACCGCTATCTTCTTTTGGTGCCTGATACTCCCTTATTGGTGGCTGTACTTTGCAGCCGCGTTATTGTTGTTTATTAGGTCGGCCCTGAAAAATCAGCGCCCAATTCCTAAACTTTTCCCAATTCCTTAGAAGCATCATCAGGGCTCGAGTGTGGGTTACCTCAGTGCCTGCGCGCTCCAAGTTGGGATAATTTTTGATGACCTTCTTGAGCTTCTTCTGATCTGCGCGATCAGTCTCAACGAACAAGACGTGCCGGCCTGCTGCCAGCGCTTTCTCAAAACGGGTGAAATGAACATTAGGGGCCTGCATACCAATAAAGCCGGCCTCCCAGGTTACGAATCCAAGTCCAATGATCGCCAGAAATACAAAGGGCACCCAACCAACTTGCGCCGCGATCCCGGATAAATGGGCCACGAGGAGAATGACGCCCGCAACGATCACACCCAACACCGCGCCAATCTCACCGGCATGGATAACATCCGTCTTCAGAAAGCTCGCAACCCGATTCACATCGTGGTTGTCCAAGCCGACGTCGTCATTGCTGAGCAAATAGATTTGGGGACGGGCTATGCCGCCAGCTTCGAGGTCGTGTTCAATCTGTTCGAGATCGTCCAGATTGTCACTGATGTAGTAGAACCGCTTCATAAGCGTTCCTTATTTATTATTGTTTATTCTTCTCCTCCAGCGCCGCCCTTGGGGTCATCCGCTGAAGCTGTCTCCCGTGGCTGGCCTCTCTGTGCCGCTCTCCAGACTCATGGCTACACCCCAACAGGTATAACCCTTTGTCCGGGGAAACTCCCCATGTGCCTGAGTATAGACGCCCCACCAAAAGAATGAAAGCCGGAACAAAGCACAGAGTGACGCGATCCCAATGCAATCTAAAACTTTGTATTTACGAGACTTTTTGAGGGGCGCTATTGCGTCGACAAGAACGGTTCGCCTTTATGCTCACTGATCGAGCGGTCGCTTCTCTAGAAACTGGCTGAGGGGATCAAGGAGATAGTTTCCAAATGGCGGGATATCCCGGTACCCCATTGAGCGGTAAAGCGCGTTAGCTTCCGGTTGCGATATCCCCATCTCGAGCCGCGCGCAATCGATGCGCTCAGCTCGGATGCCTGCCTCGATTGCCAACATCAATGCCTTTGCTATACCGCGGCCACGATAGTCCCGCTCGATGAACAAGCGCTTGATCTCGGCGTAACCGGCCGCTCGCTCGAATCGCGCTGCAACGCAACCCACGCAGCGACCTTTGGCAATCTCTTCGGTGTGGTTCCGCGCTCCCAACTGAGCCTGCGCCCCATTATGGGTTTCACTCGGCATCTCGGCTTCACCGGTTTCCGGCAAACCGCTCGCAGGAACAAAGGCACCAAGAAACAAGGCGTCGCCGGCACGGAGGCTCTCGCTACTTACGAGGTGGTTACTTTCCGGAGGATAGAGTGAGGCCATATACTCATCCGACGCGGCAAGCAGGTGATCGGCCTCTTCGCCAAGAATAGGAGCGATAAAAAAAGCCTCCACCATGTTCAACCCTCAACCTAAAAAGCGCTCGGCGACCGCCTCGCCGTTACCAAACCAT
>Ga0181574_10001956_pt1 | contig 19035 bp, 14 predicted proteins | sample 101ome_24_FD_145600 | JGI IMG/M metagenome (GOLD analysis project Ga0181574, IMG submission 145600) | Coastal salt marsh microbial communities from the Groves Creek Marsh, Skidaway Island, Georgia - 101410AT metaG (spades assembly) | ecosystem: Environmental > Aquatic > Marine > Intertidal zone... | reverse complement strand
CCACCGTGTTCGCGATAGACCGATTGAAGATAGGGCCCGGGGTCCAGACAAACCTGTTTAAGGCGTATCGAGCGATCCTGCACGCTCAGGAGATGAGTAAAGTAGTCTTTGTGAAACCAATCCTGAGAGCGCTGCCAACGCCAGGCCTCTAGAAAGAGAGGCCTCAATTCAGGATGGGCGTCTAGTTCTAGTTCTTCCTCGGCCGCGACCTCTAATAGTCGCCCACATGCACGGATTAACGAATCTGCGCGAACATCTGAATGCACACCCTCCCCGTGAGCCCTGCGCAGGGCAAGGAGCGCACGCTCGATCGCCAGAACTCGTTTTTTCATGGCCTCATGCGTGGTTTTTTTTGCCGATTTAATCGAATGACGATCAATCTCAACCGCTAACATCTCGCGGGCCCGTGGACTGAGTTGATGGGCTTCATCAATCAACAGATGAAGTTTTCTGTGACCACTAAAACGCTGTAACTTCACCACCGGATCAAAAATGTAGTTGTAATCACCACACACCACATCCGCCCAAGGCGCGACATCCAGCGATAACTCAAACGGACAAACACGGTAGCGCTCCGACACAGTGATCAGGCTCGTGCGATCGAGCACCTTGATAGTCAAAGCTGCGTCAATCGCTTCTGGCACGCGATCAAAGTAACCCGCGGCGTATTCGCACCGTGTCGCATCACACGGCATACCTTCGACCGGACAGACTTTTTCTTTAGCGGTGATTTCAACCACACTTAACGCTTGGGTACGCCCATCAATCTGGCGCACTGTATCAAGCAAAGCTTTCGAGCCCGCGTTACGGCTCGTCAGGAAAAATATTTGGTCTTCTTCTTCCAATACCTTTACGGCGGGAAAAATGACGGCCAGAGACTTACCGCTGCCGGTGGGTGCTTCCAACAATAAGTTTTCACCTCGCCGCAGTGACTGATAAACCCGTCGAGCGATCGCCTGCTGGGACGGTCTGTATCGAGGCATCGGAAACTGAACGGCGGCTGACCATGCTATCCGGTCGCGGACTCGCTCTAGGTGACGTTCAATTCGAGTGACATAGCACAGCAGGAGAAAATGTAGGGCGGCCACGGCCTGCTGCACGGTCAGTTCATGCGTAAACGTTTGCTCCTCCAACGTCTCGGCCACCACGTAAATCACCTTGACTTGAACACGTTGGGACCCAAGCGGTGTATCGGACAAGAGTAAGCTGTGCGCATAGAGGCCGCCGTAAACTAGCGCCTGAGCCATATCGATCAAATCGAGCTGGTTCGACAACACCCCGCATGTTTTAAACTCCTCTATCACTATCGCCTGGTCACTGTGGTAAAGACCGTCAGCTCTGCCCTGCAATTTACGACGCTTGCCCCCACACTGGAACTCAACGGCCAATGGAACTTCACTCAGATAGTCAGGATTGGATTGAATACGTTGTTGTTGCACCGCTTTTTGGGTGACGATACCTTGCTCAGGCTCAATTGGCCGGCTCTTTCGCGGCGGGTAAAGATCTCCCTGTCGGCAGGTGAATTCAGCCAATTTTCTGACCGACACATCGCCTAGAATCACCGCTGAACCTTCAAATTCAAGACGCGCGCAGGTATGCCCATGCGTTCGAAATGCTGAAACCAGACCCGCTGTCCGGGTTGCAGTTGATCATTGGGGCCTTTGACTTCTATCAACTCGTATTGCCCCGGGCCATAGGCCACAAATAAGTCTGGCAATCCAGAACGCCGCTCAGGGAGATGCCGCAGCATAAACGCCGTGAGCAACCTGATATGGGCCATCGGTATGTTGTCGATCCAAGCCTGCAAGGGCACCTCTTCAAACAGGGACCAGCTGACCAGGCGGTTAGAGACGCCCCACTTTCTTTCCGCGACCGTCAATAAATGACTTCGCATGGCCTCATCTGAGGCCACCTCGGACTCTATGGCCGCGACTAGATCTGTGCGCGGGGCGAGAAATTCTTTGTGGTAGAGATCATTCGGCGCATTTTGAAAGGGATTAGTAAACGCACCCGCGATATCTGCAAACAAAGCATCCCAATAAATCAAACCCGTCAGCGTGCGCACCAACGCATTTTCCACATGCGCGCCCCACAACGGTTTGTGGAGACCCGCGCAGCCCCCCTCCTCGGCGGGCTGCATGAGAAGTTCTAACGCCTGCTGTTCAACATCGGCCCTCGCCGCCTTGATGAATACTTGTGTCGATGGTGGCTGATAGCCCCCGCCACGCTTGCCAAATCGTTGCGCAAATTGCGCTTCTTCGTCGCTCAACGGCGCCGCGCGAATATCATCGAGACAACTTTGCGCCTGCGTGTGCTCTCCCTGACGATGCAGAATGCGCACGATTCGCTCCCGTGCCGGATGCGCCTCGACGCATGCATAAGTTGCATGGGCCTGATCCAATTGGTTTAAACGTTCATGCCAACGCGCGATACGTAACAAGGTTCGATCTCGCCGAGCTCGAGTAAAACGGTCATGAGCTAGTCGGGTGTGTTCCTGAGGTTGCGTCATACGCTTCTGGAGATCCGCTGCGAGTCCGGGAAATTCACTGATCCGGCGAGCTAACCCGCTGTAACGACGATATTCGAGATCTAGCTGCAGAGCGTCGATGCTGTTAAACCGTGGACTGAGCATGTCCACAGGCTGATAACGCACCATCCCCAGATCGCGCATGACAAAGGCAGACCAATCCTGCACTCGATCACCAAAATACAACAGCCTCACCAACCACCATACATCAGGATCACTCACCCTAAGGCACGTAAAGTGGTTCGTCAGACTTTGCCTCAGGCGCCTATCACTCTGGGTCGAAAGCAAGCACGCAACCATAGATTGTTTTGTCCACTGTTTGCGTAACTTGTGCGGCGCAAAATCGAACAATTCGGCTTTGGTCATTAGCGCCAGTAGTTGATCCGCTGGAGCGCAAGGGTCAATCACAATAAAAGACTGCTCAGCAAGCAATTGCAGAGCTGCAGTCAGGTCTTCAATCTCCCGATAATCCAAGCGATCCATACGAATGAGTGGACCTTTGCGCGTCAGCAAGCGCGCAAAGAGGCGCTGCGCGTCGTTGCCCAGCGCCTGGTAACGTTCGAGCTGCTGTCGAGCCAGGTCCGGTAACAAGCCGCCGTATTGCTGCAGTACAAATCCGAACAGCGTGAGGCAATTATTCTGATAATAGTCTTCCGGAGCTGGGCTGTCCGGCGTTAACATGACTGGGGATCTATTCGACATACCCCACAAGGAGAGCACTACTTGAGTACCAGTGCAAGTTATCCATTTTGTATCGCGACTATTGTCACCGATAAGGCCATCAAAGCCATGCTGGAAGTCAGTGGTATGGGGAGTTATCGAGACTCGCACCCGTGGCTGGTCGCGCGAGATTTATTCGCAAACGCCCAATCGAACAATCAAATTATCCCTATTTTGTTTGCGGTAACCGGTGAGGTGGAAAGACCACATTTCAGCCACTGGAGTACGATCACGAACATCGACGTGGTTGAACTCCATCGTGGTCAATGGGATAGCCGCTGTGAGTTTGACTCTCTGCAACCGTTCAACCCGATCTTCGAGGATATTGACAGTGTTTTTGTGAAAGCAAGCGCGGAGCAGATGTTACGAGAACGTCTGGAAAATATTCGTGTTGTGCGACACGCGTTAGATGAACATCACATTCACCCGTACGCCATCTGCGAAACTCCAGTCTTCATTGACGAAGTCCTGGCAAAGAGCACCTAGCCCAGACGTGTAAGCCAAACCAAGTAGAGACCAAGCCTAGGGCTGGTTATCCCTCTGCTACACCTGCTGCCTGAGGTTCACCATGAATCCTAAGCCAGACTTCTTTGCGGTGAACTTCGGCCTTCTTAGGCGCGTCAATACCAAGATGCACTTGGCTTCCCCGAATCTTCAGTACTTTCAGTTCTATCTGGTCGTCAATCATTATTGATTCACCGGCACGTCTGGTTAAAACCAGCATATACTTTCCTCTCGCAGTCCATTTCTCGTGAAGGGAAAATGTACCTGTTAAACGTTCTGGGTTCTGTGACCGTCAAGACAATTCCGCACTTCGCGGACAACCAAAGTGAGACTTAATGCTCAATCTTCGTCAGCAGCCCGATCGATGAGTTTTGTCGACAGTGGCTTCTTTACGTAGGCGCCCAATTCTCGAAATTGTTCGACCTGCCGTACCAAGTTGCCTTTACCGGTGGTCAGCTTAGAAAGCGCGCCATCATAGGTTTTCTGTACAGTGTTCAGCTGTGTACCTAAACGCTCCATCTCCTCAACTATCACGCGCAACTTGTCATACAAGGCACCAGCTTTTTGAGCAATCTCCTGCGCATTCCGATTTTGTTTTTCGTAACGCCAAACATTGTTGATGATTCGCAAAGTCATCATCAGCGTCGTTGGGCTGACAATCACAATGCGCTGAGCAAATGCTTCGGTGAACAGCTTGTGATCATGCTCCATCGCCAAAGTAAACGCCGATTCAATCGGGACAAATAACAGAACAAAGTCTAATGAGCGCACGTTAGGTAGCCGATCATAATCCTGCTCAGAGAGCCTTTTGACGTGCGCGCGCAGATTTGCCAGGTGTTGTCGCACCAACCGGTCTCGCTGGACTTCGTCTTCCGCAGACAAGGCTTCTTCGTACGCATTCAACGTCATCTTGGAATCCACCACAACATCTTTGCTGTCGGGCAGTTGGATTAATACGTCTGGACGTTTCATGTCCCCGGCGACATCACGCTGTGTCGTCTGCAGGAAATACTCATGATCTTTACGCAGTCCCGAATCCTCCAGTACCCGCTCAAGCACCAATTCACCCCAATTGCCTTGTAGCTTCTTGTCACCTTTAAGGGCTTTGGTGAGATTCTCAGCCTCGGTATTGATGCGCTCACTGGCGTTCTGAAGATTTTTGATCTCGCTCAGCAATGTCGCCCTTTCTTTGGTATCACTGAGGTAAACCTCCTCAACTTTCTTCTTAAAATCACTCATCTGGTCTCTGAACGGAGAGAGGACATTTTGCAGCGTGGTCTGGTGCCGAACCCCTTGGTTGTCCAGAACTTTGTTGGCAAGCAGCTCAAATTCTTTCTTCAGTTGATCGCTGGTTTGTCTGAACAATGATTCTTTTTCAGCAAATCCTTTTTGCGCTTCATCAAGTCGAGCCGCATTGGCAGCGGCTGTCGCCTGACTGGCGGCGAGTTGCGACTGATGTTTGGCAAGATCATCCCGCAGCTGACCCAACTGCTGCCGCAGATTGTCGATCAAAGCCGAGTCGGCTGCACTCCGGTTTTGCGCCTCGAATAGATCCTGCTGGAGTGAGACATAGCCCTCCTCCTGTAACCGGCGCTCATCAGCCTGAGCTATCGTTTGCGTCTCTACGCCTGATTGGTAGGCTTCGTTCACGCGTCGCGACTGCCGCCGATGCATTAACGTTATGCAGGCTACGCCGCTGATGAGCGTTGCCGTCGTCAGCAACACCCACGGATTGACCTGTTGCAACGTGGCATCAAGGGTTGTTACCCATTCCATCAAAACTGACTCATTCCTCGTTTATGCCCGCTCACCATGAGCTGCGGCAGTTTGTTGTGAGCCACAGAGCCTATCGCAATGAACCTGGCCTGCCCGGGGCACCCGATTGCTTTAAAGCCTGGCCACAAAAAAGCCGGGACCATGCCCGGCTTTTCTATGCTCTCGTGACCGCGATTAACCTTCAGTAGGATCACGACCATCCTTCGGGGCGCCGGTACCCGAGGACCCCATGAATATTTTTGTACCGTCTTCAAAGGTCACATCCCGACCATTCGCACGCTGGGAGCGATCTTTTGATTGGTAACCGTCCACCACGATGACCGTCCCGGGCAGCAGTGAACGTCGGTTTAATCCGCGTCTCAACAAGGTATTCGGTGTGCCACCTTCAACCATCCAGGATTCTTTCTCGCCAGCTTCGTTGGTGTGCTCAATGTGAATCCAAGCATGCGGATTGACCCATTCGACTTTCGTCACTGGCCCACGCAGCACTAGCGGGCGGTTTGGATCAAATTCCGCACCAAAAGCATGATGCGACCAGGACTGTGTTGAACTCAGTAGCAAGCTGGCAAAACCCAGTATTGCCGCGAGGCGTTTAATCATCGTTAATTGCATATTTTTTCCTTTAGGAACCTTTGGCTCCGATTAATGATAACTAATAGCCCCAATTGGTTGAAGCCGACTTAGCAATTTATCGCTCGTCCACAGCCTGCGGGATGTCACCGCCCGCTACTGGCGCTGGCATTCTGGGCGCTTGCAGCGTCTTCTTCAAGTAACCGCGCACCTCGCATGATATTACCCAACGCATAGTTGCCCTCATGGCAAGCGTATTCATACACCTTGTCTTCAGTCGCAGGCCAGGTGTATTCACCACGCCAGATCGACGTCCACGAAGTCGGGTTATCTACCGTAAATTCATAATGTAAATCACCGTCGTCACGCCGGGTAAATCTTTCGATGACGTGCAAATTTTCATCAGCGCCGTACAGGGCCGGACGTGATTTGAAGTTCGTTGTGTCGACCACCAATGTTTCCCCTTCCCAGTGACCAATCGAATCCCCCATCCAAAAGGTCATTTCGGGTGGCATATGGGCACTGTTCAGTCTCACCACGCGGGCGTCATGAATCATCTCTGCCAATATCATGACGTACTCGTCGGTCTGTACAATCCTTTTCACATTGTTGTACAACGCCGGCAGCATAGGTGGCCCACTGGTGGAACCAAAACTCAGCAGACACCGCTCGCCATTGGGCCGCATTTCCATATGGTCATAAGGCCCCGGACCCTCATTGTCTAACCACCAGGCGGTCCCTGTGTTTTGGCCAAACAGTGCCCTAAAGGCCATCATCCGTTTTCTTGCTGCTGGCGTCATCACTGGCTGACGACCATTTAACGGATAGGTGATGATCGACGTTCTGAACTTCCCGTCTACCTGCATGGCACTTTCGCCATTGTCGATCCAAAACGCGTTGTAACCCCCAACGTTACCCGCCGCGCCGGCGGACCCATCCCCCCCCTCGGGAGGCTTGTCACGCAGAGGATCGCTGGCTTGGCTATCACGCGCTTTCTCGGCGGCCACGCGCGCCGCGATTCCATCGGCCTGCTCACGTGTCATCAACAACGTGTTCCCAAATTCTTTGGGCCGTTGTAGGGGCGTGAGCGTGGCGACGTTATACGTGCCGGTCAGATCCGGTCGCCGAGCGGCGCTGTCTGGATTTTCAGCAAACGCAGTCAGCGTTGTGCTGATTACACTCCAAGCAACCATCGCTCGCATCCCGTTTCGCAATTGACTGATCACCCGGGGTGCCTATCTTGGCAAAGGTTCGCGCCGCCATTCTCCATACATGAGCTCTTCAACAAACTCAACGCAACGAAATTCCATCAACTGAGCATTGGGTTCAACGCGTCGATATAGAGGCATGCGTATGGTCCAAGGCTCAGTAAAGGTTTCCGGATCATCAATCGTGGCTTCGTAAATCAAGTGGTTGTCGCTCATCGGTGTGTAGCGTTCCGTGACCTTCATCAAAGCGCTATGATGATTACCCGCGCGATCAAACCATGTACTGTCTAACTGGCCCGTGACTTCGACCACCAAGGTATCGCCCTCCCAACGACCAGCAGACCAGCCCATCCAGCTGTCCACAGGCGCTTCGCCGGGATCTTCCATATAAATTTCTCGAGTCGCTCCCGCATACTGGTAGGCGATAAACACCGAGTCTGCGCTTTGGAATATTTGGAAAGGTTGCGGCATATAGGTCGCGCGAGGCACTCCCGGGAGAAAACATTTTACCTCTGGGTCGCGATCAATCCAGTTGGCGCGATTCTCGTCGCGCTTGGCGAGCGCCTCAGGCTTATAAGGTATCTTCCCTCCGACCACAACGCCAAGCCCAGGCGGCACGGCGCCGACCGCCCCGAGATAAAGCGTCTTGACCGCCGGCAAAGGTCCCATGGGACCCTCACGCAACTGCATGGAGTGACTTGCCGTATGCATCTCTATGTTGTAATTGGCGGTGTTCAAGGCTTGCCAGATGCCGTTCAAATCGGGATGCTGACCGTCAGGGCCTCGCGGCGCTTTGTACGCTTCGGCCTGTGCTCCGGCTGATGTCATCACTGCTGCTAACAACAGTCCCAGCGCAAAAATAATTTGATGCAAACGCATGTGTTCTCCCTTTAACTCCTGACTCCGCTTGAAACTCGCTGCGAATAACCTCGGCGCCAGGATCAATGATCCCCAACCGGTGCCGACACTGGCAATGTTCGCGACATGGATCGTCCCATTAGCACGACCGAGCGTCAAGCATTGACAAAAACTACACGCTATACTGATGGCGAATCTTCGACGAGTCATAAGGAAGTCTGATGACACAAGACCCAAAGGGGCAAATGCCCGCTGCCGATCGCGACGAACAAATCGATCATATACGGCTGGCCGTACGCCAACTGTGCGAACAATACGGTGAAGATTACTGGTTAGATATGGAACGCTCTAATGGCTATCCCAGCGAATTTGTCGCCGAATTAACCCGCGCGGGTTTTCTTGGCGTGTTGATACCCGAGGAATATGGGGGGTCTGGACTTGGAGTTCTCGAGGCCTCCGCAGTGATGGAGGAAGTGTGTCGATCTGGCGCTCATGCTGGCGTTTGCCACGCACAAATGTATGTTATGGGTTCGGTGTTGCGTCACGGCAGCGACGCACAGAAAAAGAAATACCTGCCGGGCATCGCCAAGGGCGAGTTACGCCTACAAAGCTTTGGGGTTACCGAACCCACAACCGGCAGCGATACCACCAGCCTTAAGACTACGGCCCGACGGGACGGTGACGAATACGTTATTAATGGACAAAAAGTCTGGATCAGCCGCATTCAGCACTCAGACCTGATGTTGCTGCTGGCTCGCACCACGGACAAGGATCAAACTGCACGCAAAACTGACGGCCTATCGACCTTTATTATTGATGTCAAAGCCGCGGAAGGTAACGGACTGGAAATTCGGCCCATCGAGTCCATGATCAATCATCACTCTTGCGAGCTGTTTTTTGATGACCTCAGAATTCCCGCCGAAAATCTACTTGGCGAAGAGGGAAAGGGCTTCCGTGTCATTCTCGATGGCATGAATGCCGAGCGTATTCTCATCGCCGCCGAATGCGTGGGGGACGGCCGCTATTTCATTGATAAAGCCAGTAGCTACGCCAGCGATCGCGAAGTATTTGGACAGCCCATTGGGCAAAACCAGGGGGTCCAGTTCCCCATCGCGCGGGCCTATACGCAAGTGGAGGCAGCCAGCCTTATGGTGGACAAAGCCGCCCGTATGTTTGATGCCGGCGAACCCTGCGGCGCTGAGGCCAATATGGCCAAGATGCTCGCCTCCGAAGCATCCTGGCAAGCCGGCGACGTCTGCATGCAAACGCACGGTGGATTTGCGTTCGCGAAGGAATATCATATTGAACGTAAGTTCAGAGAAACCCGTCTCTATCAGATTGCGCCTATATCCACGAATCTGATCCTAAGTTATGTCGCAGAACACGTTTTGAATATGCCACGCTCATACTAAACCACTACACACTCAGCCAGCGCCTTGTAAAGCGCGGAACAATTTAACCAACAGGAGATTAAAATGGGTCAACTTGATGGAAAAGTCGCGATCGTTACCGGTGCCGGGGGCGGCCTGGGACGCGCACACGCAATGCTACTCGCTCATGAAGGCGCGGCCGTTGTGGTCAACGACCTGGGAGGTGACCGACATGGCAGTGGTGCCGGCACCAGCATGGCTGACACGGTCGTCGCTGAGATCCAAGCAGCAGGCGGTCAGGCCGTCGCCCACTACGGCTCGGTGACGAGTAACGACGACGCTGCAGGCATGGTGAAAACCGCTGTGGATGCATTTGGCCGGCTCGATATTTTGATCAACAACGCCGGTATCTTACGCGACAAGTCTTTCAAGAATATCAGTGATGAAGAATGGGATGTGGTCATTGATGTACACCTGCGTGGTACCTATTTGGTCACTAAACATGCTTGGCAACATATGATTGAGCAAGGTGATGGCGGAAGAATTGTGATGACATCGTCCACCTCTGGGTTAATTGGGAACTTTGGCCAAACCAATTACGGGGCGGCCAAAGCGGGTATTGCTGGATTTATGCGGGTACTGGCACTCGAGGGCATGAAATATGGCATTACCGTAAATGTCCTGGCACCTGCAGCACTCTCGAGGATGACGGAAGACATTATGCCCAACGCGGACGATTTAGGAGATCGACTGGCACCAGAAAAAGTTTCTCCTACCGTCGTTTGGTTATGTACCGATGAGGCGGCTGGCGTTACCGGTCGCCAGTTCTGTGTCAGTGGTAATCGAACTTCGTTGCTCTCTTGGCAGGTCGCAGTCATCACTGAAAAAGACGCCCTGGACGAACCGTGGACCGTTGCAGAAATTGGCGAGGCCATGGCGGCTTCCATGGAGCAATGGCCTAAGCTCTTGAAACCCATGGAAGTATAACTGGCGCCAGTGCGCGCTCGACTCCGTCGAGCGCGCTTTTGTCTCATCCTACACTGACCGCGCTAGGCCCGTACGGCCTGAATAGTCGCTTTCCCCGTATGCTGACCTTCTCGAGGGGCATTGATTTTGATTGGGTACCGGCTGCCTCTCTGCAACTGACCCTATGCCTCTATGACTCTATGCCCTCATCCTCCTGATCTTCGGAGTCCTTACTTAGATTAAGCTCTCTCATTCGCGCGTTTTCATTGGTTCTCACGCGTTTTTTAACAACCGTTAACCAGGGCGCTTTCGAATGTTTGTTTTATCCCGCCAAGCGACTTTGAGTTTCCCTCCCCCGGTTCAGCAGCGCAATTTTTAAAAAGATCATAAATGTCATAAAAATGTCACATAGCCGGTGCACTCTCGCAACTGTTCCAACCAATGGTGAGTCTCATATGAGCTGTCCTTCACAAGTCATACATGTCCCGAAACCTTTCCTTACGCTCACGTTTATCCATCGATGGGTACTGCTCGCAGCGTTACCCCTGTTTTGTTTGGCCAACACAGCGATGGCCACACCCGATGACGAAGACAGTGAAATCGAGCAGCTACGAGCGCAGCTCGCCGTGCTGACTGCGCGCCTGGATGCACTTGAATCCACACCAACCATTCCCGCACAAAGCTACGCCGTGCCTGAGACCACTGCGACTGCAAGTTCTGCCACCTCATGGGCCGAGCGCATCAAGCTCAAGGGCGACTTCAGGTACCGACACGAGGCATTTGATGTTGAGGATCGCAATGAGCGTCACCGCCAAAGGATTCGCGCCCGCACCGAGTTGCAGGCTAAGATTAACGACCGGGTCCAGGTAGGCTTTGGGTTAGCCACTGGGGGTGACGACCCGATCTCTACCAACCAAACGTTGGATGACGGCGCATCTTCTAAAGGTGTGGTGGTGGATTTAGCCTACGTCAGCTGGGAAACCCCGGTTGATGGACTGGGCATCAAAGCAGGTAAATTCAAGAATGTCTTTCATCGTGCCGGCGGCAACGGCTTAGTGTGGGACGGAGACCTTCGGCCTGAAGGCCTCGGCGTGCAGTTCAACCGCGGTGCTTTTTTTGCTAATGCCGCCACACTTTGGGTCGATGAAAGCTCAAGTGGTGAAGATAGTTTGCTGGTCGGCGGCCAGTTCGGGCTGAATACTTCCTTCGACACGGCTTCCCTACGCAGTGGACTTGGCTACTACCACTATACGGATGCTAAAGGGCGCAGCGCGTTCTTCGATGGCGCTGCGCAGGGTAATCGAACCAACCCTGACGGTACCTACGTTAGCGACTTTCACTTAATGGAGGGTTTTGCAGAGTACCAGTTCGAGACCGCACACAGCAAAATCACCCTCTTTGCTGACTTTGTCCAAAACCTTGCTGCGGACGACTATGACACCGCCTGGGCTCTGGGCGTGAAACTCAAAAGAGCGCAGTTGAGCCTTGGCTGGACCTATCAGGATGTCGAAGCGGATTCGGTCCTCGGCACATTTTCTGATTCGGACTTCATCGGTGGCGGCACCGACGGCGAAGGACACATCCTGCAAGCGGGCTATGCTCTAAGCAAGAAAATTGCTTTGAAAGGTACATTATTCCTTAACAATCGAAACGTAGACTTCGGTCAAGAAGAAGATTTCAAACGACTCATGCTGGATATCAGCTACAAGTATTAAGCGTGAACATGCTCCAGCAAAACAACAGTGCGCTACGCGACGGTGTTGACCGCCACCCAGAAAGGAATTGGACAGTGCAATGTGGCTGCCGGCAGGCGACAATTGCAGCCGGCGTAACAGCTCAAATGTTGCGTCGGCTTCCAAATAATTGCAGGTATCAATGCATTGACGGATTCAGTACGAGAGATAGCCATTATTATCGGGCTCGGGGTAGTTGCGGTAGTTCTAGGTTTGGCCACCGGCGAGCTTGGATGGTCACTGTGGTTCGCAACCTTGATTTGGTTAGCCTTGCAGGTGATGGAATATCGGAAGATCTCCCGCTGGGCAAAAAGGCCCTATCAGCAACCACAAAACGCGAGCGAGGGATGGTTTCGCTTGGCGTATCAACCGTTCCGCTTACTGATTCGGGAGCGAGCTCGCACTCGCGCCATGGTTCGACGCTTGCGCGACATTCTGAGCCTAACCGAAGTTATTCCCGACGCGGTGATTATCCTCAGTATACACGGCGAAATAGAGGGCATGAACAACGCGGCCAAAACACTCCTGAACTTGAGCGACCAGGACATCGGACTAGGCTTAAGCACCGTGGTGAGGAATCCGGATTTTATCCACTTTATCCGAACCGGAAAGAGCGACCAATCACTGGAGTTCGTATCAGCACAGGATCCGGAGAGAAGCTATGAGGCACGCCGCATCGATTCTGAAGGTGGCCGTATCATTATGCTGGTGCGGGATATCACCGCACTCAACCGGGTCCTGACCATGCGCCAGAGTTTTGTTGCCAACGTGTCACATGAATTGAGAACTCCCCTTACGGTGGTCTCAGGGTATTTGGAAACCATCCTGGACACCGAGCAAGACGCAGACGTAAGACTACAACTCACCGCGCGCCTGGATTCGCCGATCAAACGATTACAAAGCCTCGTGAGCGACTTAATGCTATTGAGCCAATTGGAGTCAACGTCTTCAGAGGACAGCAAAACACGCGTTCGATTGGGCCCCGTGGTTAAAGCCGCAGTCCACGAGATCCAGCCCCTGTGCAGCCGTCCTGACCAGATTCATTTTGAGCTTGAGAGTGACTTGGAGATTCTGGGCATCGAAAGCGAACTGTACTCGCTGTGCATCAATTTACTGAGCAACGCTCTACGCTATAGCCCTGAGGGTAATCCCATTGAGGTGTCTCTCAAACCGTACAAGGACCGCTTGCGCCTGACGGTGACCGATCACGGCTTTGGTATTGCACCAGTGCATCTCAATCGATTAACTGAGCGCTTCTACCGGGTCGATCTGGCAGGTTCCCGGACCCGAGGGGGCACTGGACTCGGTCTTGCCATTGTCAAACACGTTCTACTGCGCCACGACTCGACATTGCAAATCCGCAGCGCATTGGGTCAAGGCAGTTCTTTTATCTGTGATTTTCAGCCGACTGAGAAAAATCCCGACCACCTACCTTAAATCTAATAGGAGTTATTGATGAACCATAAATTACATGGCCTTGTTCTGGCTATTGCGATCAGCATGAGTGGGTGCGGAGGTGATGCAGAAACCGCTCAAACGCCGACGGCAGCCCCCCAGCAGCCCACTGAAATTCAGGCGGTAGAAGTAGCACCCGTCGAAATTGAGGCTGTCGCTGAGGCAGCTCAGGCAGCCGCCGATGGAGAACACCAAGACTACCAGCGCGTTACCGGCATCTCTGGCAACCTGTCTAGCATCGGCTCAGACACATTAGCGAACCTGATGACGCTGTGGACCGAGAGTTTTAAGCGCAATTATCCTAGCGTGAATATTCAGGTCCAAGCCGCCGGCTCGTCCACTGCGCCGCCTGCGTTAACAGAGGGAACAGCGAATTTTGGCCCGATGAGTCGCGCCATGAAGGATAAAGAGATAGAGGCCTTCGAGAGTCGTTTTGGTTACAAGCCCACCGCGATTCGTGTGGCGATCGATGCGCTTGCGGTCTACGTTCATAAAGACAATCCACTGAGTGCGCTCGACATCGCTGATGTGGATGCGGCTTTTTCTACGACCCGACGGTGCGGCGGCGATCAATCTTTCGATACCTGGGGCGATCTGGGGAACACCGGAAGTTGGGAAACTCGTCCAATCCAGCTCTATGGTCGCAACTCCGTGTCAGGAACTTACGGCTATTTCAAAAAAGTAGGACTCTGCTCTGGTGATTTCAAGAACAGCGTCAACGAGCAACCCGGCTCAGCCTCGGTGGTACAAGCCGTCGCGTCGTCGCTCAATGGGATTGGCTATTCCGGAATCGGCTACATTACGTCGGGGGTTAAGGCCCTGGCGATCTCTTCGGATGGCTCTGATGCAATCGAAGCAACCCCGGAAAATGCTTTGTCCGGCGACTACCCCCTGTCACGTTACCTTTACGTTTACGTGAATAAAAAGCCCAACGAACCCCTCTCCCCTATTGAGCAGGAGTTCCTAAAACTGGTTCTATCGAAAGAAGGGCAGGAAATTGTCGGAAAGGATGGGTATATTCCCGTCTCGGCAGAAGTAGCCGCGCGAGAATTGAGCAAAATTAACGCACTTTGAGTTTGACGCCCAATCTTAATCGGCGGCAGGGTTTGTGTTGTAGCGTAAGCCCTGCCATCGCGGATTTGATTACGTGGATTTGAATTGTAAGAGGTAGAACCCGGAATAAATCTGGACCGTTAAGGTCCAAAATCCATCCGGGTTAAGTTGGGGGAATGTCACCTGTCCATGAAGGATTCTATCGGGGTCGGAAAATTGCCGACTCGTCGTTATTGGGTCAATAAAGCAACACAATGGGTCGTCGGTGCAGGCGGTGCAGCTGTGATCGGTGCTATCACTCTGATCTTCGCCTATCTACTGTGGGTAGTCGGTCCGATCTTCGTACCAGGGAAGATTGAAACCGCAACAACCATGGCGGTCGTTGATCGTGAACCCGTGCTGGTTGATGTCAGCGAAAACGGCGAAGCTTTGATGCGTTTGAGTCAGAGCGGCATACTCGAGTTCTACAATGCCGCAGCCCGAACGCCAGTTGCCGCATACAACTTAGGCCTACAAATAAGACAAGCACAGCGGGTTTATCCCGAAGTGGATCGCTACGGCATTATCGATGATCGCAATCGATTAACCTTTGTGCGCACCCAGTACATTGTGAGTTTTAAAGACGGCCAACGCGCGTTAACGCCGAAGCTGTCTTTCCCATTCAAAAATCTACCGATCGACTTGAGCGTGAACGGCCGTGACGTCGACGCATATGACGCGTACTACGCAGACAATGAATTAGTCATTGCCAGTGCCAGTGATCGAACGTTGACCATTCATCGATACAAGAACGCAGAGGAAGGCTTCCGATTACCCGCGCCACAAACCGTTAATCTGAACTTGAACAACACCGTCACGCACGTGTTGCTCGGGCCACGCAGCGAATGGATCTATCTGATTGAAGCCGGGGGCACCGTAGAAGTGATCGGTATCCAATCGCTTACGCGAGTGCAACGCCTCTATCGCGGTCGATTGCTCAATGATAACGAGAATCTGACCGCGGCTGGCGCAATCCTGGGCCGCTATTCATTGGTGTTGGCCGACGATGCGGGCCATTTACGACAGTGGGGCATTCTGAAAAACGAACAAGGTTATCGATTCGAGATGTTGCGCCAATTCGAATTGGACGAGGTCACCGTCCGCCTGTTGTTTGAGCCACGGCGCAAAGGATTCGCGGCATTGAGCGACACAGGCACACTCACACTGCTCTATCCCACCTCAAACCGTGTGATTGCGGACCTGGCAACCGACTTGCGTCCACACATGCCCATGAGCATTGACCCAAGATCAAAATCGTTGATTGCTGCCAGCAACAACGCTCTGCTGACCACCTTCGCATTCGACAACGAACACCCCGAGTTATCCATCGCCAGCCTTTGGGCTGAGGTCTGGTATGAAGGATATGAAGAACCTATCTACAGTTGGCAATCCTCTTCCGCCGACAATGACTTTGAACCTAAATTTTCGTTGACCCCGCTGGCCTTTGGTACCCTCAAAGCCGCGTTTTACGCACTCCTTTTTGCAGTGCCTATCGCTATTATGGGTGCTTTGTACACCGCCTACTTTATGTCGCCGGCGATGCGCGCTTTGGTGAAACCGGGCATTGAGATCATGGCGGCACTACCCACGGTCATTTTGGGTTTCATTGGGGGATTATGGCTGGCACCGATCGTTGAAGATAACCTATCCAGCGTTTTGAGCATTTTCGTGTTCTTGCCCATCGGCTTGTTGTTGTTTGCACTCCTTTGGTCGCAGCTGCCAGATCGTGTCAGCAAACCGTTTAACGGCTGGTATGGTCTTTTGGTTACGCCATTGATTGTTGGCTTAGTTGCACTGTCTTTCGCTTACGGTCCATTTCTGGAAACTGAATTTTTCGGGGGTGACAGCCGCGCCTGGTTTTTATCGGAATGGGGATTGAGCTACGACCAGCGCAATGCCTTGATTGTTGGGATGGTGATGGGTTTAGCGGTAATACCCACCATATTTTCTATTGCCGAAGACGCCATTTACGGCGTGCCGGACCACCTGGTTCACGGATCACTCGCGCTTGGCGCAACGCCCTGGCAAACGCTGGTTAGAGTGGTGCTACTGACGGCTAGCCCAGGCATATTTTCAGCTGTGATGATCGGTATGGGGCGCGCAGTAGGAGAAACCATGATCGTGCTGATGGCAACCGGTAACACGCCACTTATGGACTTCAACATTTTTGAAGGGATGCGCACATTCGCCGCCAACATTGCGGTTGAGTTACCCGAATCAGAAGTGAACAGCTCGCACTATCGAATCTTGTTTTTAGCCGCCTTGGTGCTCTTCATTTTAACCTTTGTTTTCAACACGTTTGCCGAAGTGGTGCGCCAACGCCTTCGGGCACGTTACGGTAGCTTATAACGATGCAGGACAACAAAAATTTCTTTAAATCCTGGTTTGCCTCCGGGGAACCCTGGATCTGGATGAACGCGGCTGCGGTCGGCATCAGTATTACCGCTGTGGTGGGTATTCTGACGCTGATTGCCGTCAAAGGTTTCGCCCATTTCTGGCCCAGCGATGTCAGTCTCATTGAGTATAAAAATGCTCAGGGAATGAAAGAACGCACCTATGGGGAATTGGTAGAAGTTGATCAACTGCCCGTTGAACAATTCCTTGAATCTGGCGGTAACCCCGCCTGGGTCAAAGACGGACAAGAAATCATGTCGCGGTGGCTGGTCAAAACCGGCAATCGCAAGATTACACCACCCGATTTCCGCTGGATCTATGAAGCCCAAATTGATCAGGTCACCACTCCGAGCGGGATCTACGTCATTGAGCGTATTGAATGGGGCAACGCCTACGGGTCCGCCAGGAGCCTTGCCGTAGAGCGGCACAATCCGGAAAGCATCGCAAAAGACCAGATCGATCGGGTATTAAAGGAACGTATGGCCCGGTCTAATGGCATACGAGGTGAAATCGATGAATTGGAACGAGGTTCACTCAATCGCATCAACTACGAGTTGGAGCGACTGCGCCTGGAGCGGCGAGGGCTTGAACTTCAATCCAACGCGGGTTCGCCTCGATTGGCAGAAATAGATCTACGAGTGAGCCAGTTAAGAGCAGACTACGATGTGCAGGAAACCCAGTTGCGTACGCTCTATGAAGCGCTTGATCAGGATGTGTTGACCTTACAAGACGCGCGTGACCGGACCTTGACCATCAAATTGGCCGATGCACTTTTCGCCTGGCAACCCAATGATATGAGCCTTTGGGACAAGACCGTGCATTATGTACGCGCGATATGGCGTTTCTTGTCAGAAGATCCCCGCGAAGCGAATACTGAAGGGGGTATTTTCCCAGCGATATTTGGCACGATTTTGATGGTGCTGCTGATGTCTCTCATCGTCACGCCATTTGGTGTGATTGCCGCCCTGTACCTGCGGGAATATGCAAAACAAGGACCTTTTGTACGCATCATCCGGATCGCCGTGAATAACCTCGCGGGTGTTCCGTCAATCGTATACGGCGTGTTTGGCCTGGGATTCTTTGTTTATTTCCTCGGCGGTAACCTAGATCGATTGTTTTACCCAGAAGCTTTACCCGCCCCAACGTTCGGCACTCCAGGATTAGTCTGGGCGTCGCTGACACTGGCATTACTCACCGTGCCGGTGGTGATTGTGTCCACTGAGGAAGGACTGACCCGAATCCCTCGATCGCTGCGCGAGGGCAGTTTAGCCTTAGGCGCAACCAAGGCTGAAACGCTGTTTAAAGTGGTCTTACCCATGGCTAGTCCTTCGATTCTGACCGGCGTTATTCTGGCTGTTGCCCGAGCTGCGGGCGAAGTTGCACCGTTAATGTTGGTAGGGGTTGTCAAACTAGCGCCCACCCTCCCCTTGGATGGCAACTTTCCCTTTCTGCACCTAGATCGTAAATTCATGCATCTGGGCTTCCATATTTATGATGTGGGATTTCAAAGCCCCAACGTAGAGGCCGCCAGGCCACTGGTTTATGCCACCGCGTTACTGCTGGTGATCATCATCATTGCATTGAATCTTACCGCCATAACACTGCGCAACCGCCTCGAGCAGCGTTATAAAGGCGTTCAGAGCTAAACGAGACACTTACGAGATCAGTTATGTCACAACCCCCACAAACACCTGACAGCCCTTCAGCGGTTGCTCTCGATGAACACACGTTGATGGCCCCCCCCACGGAGGACAGCGCTGACAACATCAGCATTAACGTCAATGACTTGTCTCTACACTATGGTGACAGTCAGGCGCTGTCGAAAATCAACATGAGTATCGCCAGACGCCAAGTGACCGCTT
>Ga0181574_10001943_pt1 | contig 19073 bp, 16 predicted proteins | sample 101ome_24_FD_145600 | JGI IMG/M metagenome (GOLD analysis project Ga0181574, IMG submission 145600) | Coastal salt marsh microbial communities from the Groves Creek Marsh, Skidaway Island, Georgia - 101410AT metaG (spades assembly) | ecosystem: Environmental > Aquatic > Marine > Intertidal zone... | reverse complement strand
CGATCACAAGAAGGCAAGCAACTAATCGAAAGAACAAAACGTTATATAAAGAGCAGCGCACAGCGTTGCTCTTTTTTGTTTATTATCGCTCCATCAAAACCGCGTGAGGAATATTGTAATCATACCGACCTACAATGAGATCGAAAACATCGAACCGATGATTCGAAAGGTCTGTGGTTTGGAGTTTGAAACAGATATCCTCATAGTAGACGATGGTTCACCCGACGGTACGGCCGATGTGGTAAAGTCGCTACAATCTGAGTTTCAGCAAGTGCACTTACTTGAACGCACCGAGAAAAACGGTCTGGGTACAGCCTATATCCATGGCTTTAAGTGGTGCTTGGAGCACAATTATGATTTCATCTTTGAAATGGATTGTGACTTCTCTCACAACCCGGATGACTTGGTTAGCTTGCACGAGGCCTGTTTGAGCCAACCTGCAGATGTTGCTGTTGGTTCCCGATATGTAAACCATTTGGTAAACGTAGTTAACTGGCCAATGGGTCGTGTATTGCTAAGCTACTTTGCCTCTATGTATGTGCGTTTCATAACTCGCATGAGTGTTATGGATACCACAGCTGGATTTGTTTGTTACCGCGCCGAGGTGCTACGAAAGATCGAACTCGACAAAATCAAGTTCCGTGGATACGCGTTTCAGATTGAGATGAAGTTCACGGCAATCAAGTATGGTTTCAAGCTGGTTGAGGTGCCAATTATCTTCACCGATCGAACTGCCGGAACCTCAAAAATGAGCAAAGGTATCGTGAAAGAAGCCCTGTTTGGTGTCATTCAAATGAAGCTCCGTAGTTTCTTTCGAAATTATCAATAAGGTTTCCCAATTCGGATTTTCATTTTCTCTATTTGGGAACAAAAAGGGTTCAGTTTCTAAATCGAAATTTTACAAAAGGCTGATTGCCAGTGATTTAGAATAATTTTTAAAGTGATCGGAATCTTGCCTAGAGTCATGCAGTAGTCAATGGGTGCCTTGTGCATTCATATAATTTAAGTCGCATGAACAAGAAATTTTACCACTATGGTAGACGTCTGTCTGCCTTATTCTTATTCTGTTTTTCAATTGTTTCCTTTATTCCTAATGCAACGGCACAAGAATGTGGTTCGGTTACTTTAGGCGATGATGTATCTATTTGTAATGGGTACGAGGCCTAAGCGACAAAACTTGTGCATTCGTGGCTCAAAAAACCTTGCGGTGGGCGGACACTCGAAGTGACATGATTTTGAGCAAGCTCCCTGAATGTCAGTTCGAGTGGCGATTGACGCAGGAAATCGTTGTATCGAGAACAGAATGTTGGGTATCCCAAAACAAATAAAAGCCCCGATTCAACTGAATCGAGGCTTTGCTATTCGTTCGATTGGACCTACGCCAATACGATGATTTTGTTGTTCAACACTTCAACAATTCCTCCGTTGATTTCGAAATCCTGAATACCTTCTTCAGTCTTTACACTCAACGTGCCTTTCTCCAAGCTGGAGATAATTGCAGCGTGATTGTTCAACGTTTCAAACTTTCCCTTCGTTCCGGGAAACTTTACGGATATCGCTTCACCTTCGTAAAGCGTCTTGTCTGGTGTGATTACTTCTAAGTGCATAGTGATTAAGCGTTAGCTTCTTTCAACATTTTCTCTCCTGCTTCAATCGCTTCATCGATTGACCCTTTCAAGTTAAATGCAGATTCAGGATACTGATCTACTTCACCGTCCATGATCATGTTAAATCCTTTGATCGTGTCATTGATGTCTACCAATACTCCTTGCAAGCCTGTAAACTGCTCTGCAACGTGGAATGGCTGAGAAAGGAAACGCTGTACACGACGTGCGCGGTGTACAACCAATTTATCTTCTTCAGACAATTCGTCCATACCCAAGATGGCGATGATATCTTGAAGTTCTTTGTATCGCTGAAGCAACTCCTTTACACGTTGTGCCGTGTTGTAGTGTGCGTCTCCCAAAATTTCAGGAGTTAGAATACGTGAAGTTGAATCTAGTGGATCCACCGCTGGGTAAATACCAAGAGATGCAATCTGACGAGAAAGTACCGTAGTTGCGTCCAAGTGAGCGAACGTTGTCGCCGGAGCCGGGTCAGTCAAGTCATCCGCAGGTACATATACCGCTTGTACAGAAGTAATCGATCCTCTGTTGGTAGATGTAATACGCTCCTGCATCACACCCATCTCAGTAGCAAGTGTTGGCTGGTAACCTACCGCTGATGGCATACGTCCAAGAAGGGCAGATACCTCAGATCCAGCTTGCGTGAAACGGAAGATGTTATCAACGAAGAACAAGATATCACGACCGCCAGACTGCTCATCTCCATCACGGAAGTACTCCGCTACAGAAAGACCAGAAAGTGCAACTCGCGCTCTCGCTCCCGGAGGCTCGTTCATCTGTCCGAAGATGAAGGTTGCCTTAGATTCTTTAAGTTTTTCTTTATCTACTTTAGACAAGTCCCATCCGCCTGCTTCCATAGACTCTTTGAACTCGTCACCGTAGTTGATGATTCCTGATTCAAGCATCTCACGCATCAAGTCGTTACCTTCACGTGTACGCTCACCAACACCTGCGAATACAGACAAACCGTCGTATGCTTTCGCGATGTTGTTAATCAATTCCTGAATCAATACTGTTTTTCCTACACCGGCACCACCGAACAAACCAATCTTTCCACCTTTTGCGTAAGGCTCAAGAAGGTCGATTACTTTGATACCTGTAAATAGAGGCTCAGCTGCTGTAGACAGGTTTTCGTAAATAGGAGCGTCAGCGTGAATTGCGCGACCTCCGTCGTTAGAAACCTCGTCGATTCCGTCAATCGCGTCTCCAACTACGTTGAACAGACGTCCTTTGATATCGTCACCGATTGGCATCTTAATCGCGTCACCTGTATCAACAACTTCCATTCCTCGAACAAGACCCTCTGTAGAGTCCATCGCAATCGTACGAACACGATTTTCGCCAAGGTGCTGCTGACACTCAAGAATGAGCTTTCCGCCGTTTTCTAAAGTTACGTGTAATGCGTTAAGAATCTTTGGTGGTCGTGATCCTTCTGCTTCGAAACTCACGTCTACAACCGGCCCGATAATCTGGGCAATTTTACCAGTATTTGCCATTATAAATACGTTGTGTGTGTATCCTAATTTTGCCGCAAAAGTATACCTACATACAGTAAAAAACGAATGGATGTTAAAAAAAAATAAGAGCTTTTCTAAGGCTTTGTTTTACAGGACTTTGTAGGCGGTTTTAGCGACTAGTTTTTGTGAATTTTGATAGGTGCTTTGAGGAGTTTTGTCCGACCGTTGAATATTTTTTGAGATTGTTTCCATAATTGGGAAAATGTTCTTATTTTCGACACACTAAACAAGAGCTGCTATATAATGGCCGAAGAATTCAAGATTTTTATCGTCGAAGATGATGTCTGGTATGGAGAGGTTATCGAATACCACCTATCCCTAAATCCGGATGTCCTGGTTAAAAAATTCACAAACGGAAAAGACTTCCTCAAAGCGCTCGATGAGCAACCATCACTCGTTACGCTAGATTACTCGCTACCGGATATTACCGGTGAAGAGGTTCTGAAACGCGTGAAGGAATTCAACCCGGAAATACCGGTTGTAATCATCTCGGGTCAGGAAGACATCGGAACCGCCATCAAACTTCTAAAGGAAGGGGCGTACGACTATATCGTTAAGGATGATGATACCAAAGATCGTATTTGGAACACCATCAAGAACATCCGCGAGAAAACCGAACTGAAAGAGGAGATCTCGCAACTGAAGAAGCAAATCGTTCAGAAATACGACTTCAGTAAGAGTATCATTGGGAATTCACCCCCAATGAAACGAATTTTCAGCTTGATCCAAAAAACTATCGGAAGTAATATAACTGTTTCCATAACAGGTGAAACCGGTACGGGTAAGGAAGTTGTAGCGAAAGCAATTCACTACAATAGCCAACGAAAGAAAAAACCATTCGTTGCCGTAAACATCACCGCAATTCCATCGGAACTGATTGAAAGTGAGTTGTTTGGTCACGAAAAAGGTGCGTTTACTGGCGCAATTGCACGACGAATTGGGAAGTTCGAGGAAGCAACTGGCGGAACCATATTCTTAGATGAGATTGGCGAAATGGACATCAACATGCAATCGAAATTATTGCGGGTTCTTCAGGAAAGAGAGCTCACGCGTGTTGGAGGTTCAGGAATTATTAAACTAAACTGTCGAGTTCTCGTGGCTACCCACAAAGACTTGGCGGAAGAGGTGCGCAAAGGGAACTTCCGAGAAGACTTGTATTATCGTTTGCTTGGTTTGCCAATTGGTTTGCCTGCACTTCGCGAGCGAGGCAAAGACATCTTACTTCTTGCAAAACACTTCATTGATGAATACTGCAAGGAGAACGATATCGGAAAACTGTCTTTATCTACCTCTGCTCAGAACAAAATGTTAAAATATCCATGGCCGGGTAACATCCGTGAATTAAAAGCGGTTGTTGAGCTTGCCTGCGTAATGACTGATTCGAATGTGATTGATAATGAACATATCACATTCAACTCTTCGGGATCTATTGATACACTGTTGCAAACAGAGATGCCGTTGAGAGAATACACCCATCGTATTGTTAAGTTTTACCTAGACAAATACAATCACGATGTTGTAACGGTTGCGAAGAAACTTAGCATTGGTAAATCTACCATTTACCGCATGCTGCAGGAAGAAAACGCAGCGTTGCGTGTTACTCCAACCACGCAAGATTATTAACCATACCTACCTACAAAGACTACTTAAATGCAAATGGAAGAAAAACTTTACAGCTTAGATCAACTGGAAGCACTTGCATCCGGAGATCAGGCATTCGTCGATAAGATGGTGGACATGTTCATTCACATGGCCCCGGAATCAGTGGATCGAATGATCAACGCGCTGGCCGACGATAATCTCGAAGACCTAGGCGCTGCAGCGCACAAAGTGAAACCGTCAATCGATATGATGGGAATCGTGAGTTTGAAACAAAAGATTCGCGACCTAGAACAATGGGGTAAAAACCGCATAAATGTGGACATGATCCCGGGACTACTCGACGAGGTAATCAACACGCTTAACGACGTAGTTCAGCAGCTTAGGAATCGCTAGACAACTTATTTTTATACAACACAATGGTGTTGTGCAACCCCATATATAGGGCATCGCATATCAGTGCATGCCCTATACTTACTTCTGCAACCTGCGGAACTTCATTAACGAAATAGTTCAGGTTTACTAAATCCAAATCGTGACCGGCATTAATGGCTAGTCCGTGATCAATTGCTCGCTTTGCCGTTTCAATGTAAGGAGCGACGGCTTTCTCTCGGTTACTGAGATAATTGGTAGCATACGATTCGGTATAGAGTTCTATGCGATCTGTTCCGGTCTTGGCAGCGGCTTCTACCTGATTTGCATCCGGGTTTAAAAATATTGAAGTTCGAATTCCCGCGTCTTTGAAAGTCTTTATAACATCCTTTAAAAAATCTTCGTGCTTCACACAGTCCCAACCGGCGTTGGAGGTAAGTACATCCGGACTATCAGGAACCAGTGTCACCTGCGCGGGCTTTACCTCCAAAACCAAATCGATGAATTTTTGATTCGGATTTCCTTCGATGTTAAACTCTGTAGTTAACCGAGGTTTTAATTCTCGCACATCACTGTAGCGGATGTGGCGCTCGTCGGGTCTTGGGTGAATCGTGATGCCATCGGCGCCAAAAGATTCTGCGTCTAAGGCCGACTTAACTACATCCGGGTTGTTGCCACCTCGAGCATTGCGCAACGTAGCTATTTTGTTGATGTTGACACTCAATTTAGTCATTCCCATGTCCATACGATTTGAACGCGAATATCGCTGCTTCTGTTAAGCATTCGATTGATAAATACGCTTTTGTCTTCCCTCATAACCGTTGTATTCGTTGAAAGTTTCATTTCGAACCGCAAAGCTTGAGTGGGTTTGTAAAGAAGCAAAACATAACTGCGCACCTGATCTTCAAAACTTCCCGGAACTGAAAACTGATATATAACGTCGTTTTCATAAGCATATAATCGAAGGTCGTAATCCGGAATATGGGCAAACTGGATGCGAGCAGCGAGTCGAAGCTTTTTTGACGGACTCCATCGAATATCGTGATACAGTAAGCTTGAATAATTCATAGTCTGTTTCGATCTGTAATACGCAGCGTTGTATCGGAATTGATACCTTAAATTTTTCGTGAGTTCTGATCTGAAGTGAAGTCTACATTTCTTTACGCCATCAGTAGGCTGATGTTCACCAATGTTCGAGGAAGAAGCAGGTCTGTTTTTTGACCACCGAATACTAAATTGCTTGCGCTTTGAAGGTTGATACGCAACTTCAAATTGCTGTTCGGAGAATATGTCGAAAGGAGATTGATTGCGCTCAAACCAAGGTCTAGTAAATACATCGTTGGAGAGACTAATTTCCCAGTTATGATTGAACTTGCCTGTTAGCTGAGCAAAGAGTCCGACTTCGTTGTCGCCCGACGAGAATTCGGAAAACCATCGGTTGTGAAAGCTGAAGTAACCGGACGCAACGTTTCGATGGACAGCACCAAAGTTCCATCTGGGTCCAAGACTGGTTAAAATACCACCCACAAAGGCGTGGTTATGATGGTGATCCATCGCCAATTCACCAAAGGCAAATCCTCCGTTCAGCGACCGCTTAACGAAAACTCCGAGCTTCCCGGCCTTTTTATTTCCTTTCGTTGCAGCATTATAAATGTCTGTTCTTGACTCAAACGTTTTATCAAACTGCACGCCGTATCCGTGCACACCAATCTCAGTTTTTTTGTCGTGATGTGTCCAACCAACACCCACAAGTCCGGCACCGGTTGTCGGAATTTTCATTTGTGTTGTGGGTCGAACATGTACACCACTCAAATCAAAGCCGCGAAAAGATGAATCGGTGGCACCGTTTACGTCATAGTTCCGTGCAGAAAGAAATGCAGTGATGGCCGACTTTCCTTTTGACCGATGAACAGCCAGTCCGCGATGGTAATCGAATTCGTTGCCCGTGGCTAGTGCTTGCAACGCCACCGGTGGTCGGTAGAGAGAGTAGATGCTGTATGACTTTCCCACGCCAAACATCGAACCCAAGACGAGACCACAACCCATATTAACTCGATAGTCTCCGGCAATATATTTGGTTCCCTGTTTGCTCATATACGTCATTGAACCCGAGACGTGGTCGACATATTCATTCTTATTAAACCAAAGCTCACCGGCATAGCGGTCGGCAAGTAAACGGAAACTGAGTTGGTTGTCGACGTTGACCTTCAATCTACTGCGTAAAGCCAAGTCGATTTGTCCTTCTTGTATGTCTTTTGCTGTTAACCGAGTTAAAATTTGGTACTTAGGTTTAGGTTTCAACACATTTCGATCACACCGGATAAAGTCTTTAATCTCATGCAGTCGCTCTGGATTCTCCAGGTATTGGACGAGTTCATAAACCGACAAGAAAGTGCCAAATCGCGTGCGATGTGCAATCAATGCTGATACTTCTTTTGGAGAGAATAAGCCACAGGAGGTAAACTGTTCTGTATTCGCCCGGTTCAAATCCAAAACGACTTCCCCAGAGAGGTAATCGTCGGATCCATTAAACGTGTTTTCATCGGTTTCCAAAACGTCTACAATTTCTTGCTGGCTTCTACCAACCATCCAAGTGCATAGCAGCACCACTACAATGAATTTGTGTGCCATGCCACAACATTGTTCTTAACTCCGAGGTACTGATTCCAATGCGCTATACAGGCGATGGAAGCTTTGTTGAGTGTCCAGATGACAGAGACACCTAAGCGCAAGGGGTTGAAGCCTGAAAGAAACGACAGCATCAACCGCCTGCCAATATTACGCCTGAGTGAGATGGACGTTGAAGAGTTTAGGGCGGGACCTGTACTCAAAGTTGCAAGGAGATGTGTAACAGAATTTAGTTGATGAAACCATGAGAGTTGAGCTGAATAAGGTAGGTCAAGAGGTTCGGTTGATCTGCGTACTTGAAGAACCACCGTATCTTGTTTTGAAACGTAAGTTCCGGTCAGCCCAATGCCGAGCCAATGTGTTTTTTGATGCCGCTCCACATATCGTCGATAACCATCAAGCATCAACCCAAGTCCGAAGCGATTGTTCAAGCGGCGCAAAGCCGAAATATCGATCGAGCTGATATTTGAAATGTCGTATCCAAACTGACTAAAACCTATGCCGAGACTCCAGTGGTTTCGACTGTAGGTAACAATAGCATGGTTGTCTCGCAGTTCAGAAAGGCCGGGATAAAACGAAGCGGAAACACCGTAAGTAATCTGCGGCAATTTTTCTTTGTTTGGGGTGTGACGCGTGGTAAAAGGACTCGCAATATCCCAAGTCGGCTGAGCGCACACGTAAGAGGTGGACATCACGATAAACGCAATGCACAGGATGGTTTGGTTCATGTAGCAAAACTAGCCTAGAGCTGGTCTCGCAACGCTGTCAAATCGGCTTTGATCTTCTCAAGTCGGTCTTTAACCTCCACGCGCACTTCAACCTTCTTCTTACTTCGCTTGAGTTTCTGTCGAGCACCTTCCAAGGTGTGACCTTGCTCTTTCACCAAGTGGTAAACCAGTTTAATCTGTTCTACATCCTGCTTGCTGTAAAAGCGTGTTCCTTTCTTGTTGCGCTTTGGATTGATTTTGTCAAACTCCTTTTCCCAATAACGCAACAGCGATTGTGCAACACCAAAGTGTTCGGATAATTCAGAAATGGAATAATAGATCTTGTCGGGTAAGACTTTAGGCGACATTAGTCGAACGACTGGTTAGGGTGGCTGCTCAAGTCAATCATCTCCTCGTATTGCTCATCCGAAAGGTCGTTGTAATAGAAGTTTGCCGGGTTTTGGGCTTTACCGTTCAACAAAACTTCGTAGTGAAGGTGTGGAGCAGTTGATTTTCCGGTGCTTCCAACTAGACCTATAACCTGACCGCGAGTTACTTTGTCGCCACGCTTCACCTTAAATTGGCTCATGTGGGCGTATCGTGTTTGGTAACCGTATCCGTGGTCAATTACAATGTTCTTTCCGTAGCCCCAACGTTTAGTCTCAACCTTCACTACAACGCCATCTCCAGTTGCGTGTATTTCTGTACCTGTAGGTGCCGTGAAATCCATACCCGCGTGGAACTTGCGTGTTTTATAGAATGGGTCGATACGATATCCGTAACCGGATGCCAAACGTTTGAGGTCTTTGTTCGGAATTGGCATTACTGCAGGAATCGAAGCCAATTTCTTCGTATTCTTTTTCGCCAACTTCATCAACTCATCGTAACTGGTGTGTTGAACTTTTATTTTGGCCGCAATCTGATCCAGTCGTTTCTGTAAACGCGATAGACTCTTTCCATAAGTTAAACCACTCAAGTCTTGGTAATTACGTCTACCCCCTATACCAGCATTTTTTAATGCTTCCGGCATGGGTGCGTCAAAAATTTCGCGGTAAATGTCGTCGTCTTTCTTTTCCAAAGACACAACCGCATCCGAAAGCTCAGCAATGCGACTTTCTAACGCATCAATTTGCATTTTTTGCTCCGCAAGCTTCTGCTCATACGGTGAACCATTCATTTTTTTGCGGATAGCAATTCCCGCAACAGCAAAAACAACAACCAAGCTCACGATGCCAAATACTTTGGCACTCATAACCCATACGGGAGATTTAACCTTCTCGTAGTTAAGGGTTTCGGGGTTGTATTTATATATGTTTTTTGCCATGTTTTGTCCGCTGCAATTGTATTTTTGCGTGCATATTTCGGCACCGCGAATATAAATAAAATTGCTATGCAATATCGGTGTCTACAAACACTAGAATAAATAGTTTTAAACATTTCGATAAATGACATCAAAAGAGGTTCGAAAAGCGTTTCTGGATTACTTTGAAAAACAGGGACATCGCATAGTTCAGAGTGCCCCAATCGTTGTTAAAAACGATCCAACATTGATGTTCACCAATGCCGGTATGAATCAGTTTAAAGACTATTTCCTTGGTAACAAAGCGGCGAAAGATACCCGTGTGGCCGACACGCAGAAATGTTTACGTGTTTCAGGTAAGCACAACGACCTGGAAGAGGTTGGGGTGGATACCTATCACCACACCATGTTCGAGATGCTGGGCAACTGGAGCTTTGGCGACTATTTCAAAGAGGAAGCCATTGCATGGGCGTGGGAACTGCTTACTGATGTGTACAAACTCGATAAAGACCGATTGTATGTGACCGTGTTTGAAGGAGACGAAACGGATGGAACCAGTCCGGATACGGAATCGGAAGATTTCTGGAAAAAGCACATTGCGGCCGACCGCATATTGCGATGCGACAAAAAGGATAATTTCTGGGAGATGGGAGACACGGGTCCGTGCGGATCGTGCTCCGAAATTCATATGGATTTACGTCCGGAGGCAGAGCGAGCGCAGACGGATGGAAATGACCTCGTTAACGCGGATCATCCTCAAGTAATAGAGCTTTGGAATTTGGTTTTCATGGAGTTTAACCGCAAAGCGGATGGAAGCCTCGAGAACTTGCCGGCAAAACATGTAGATACCGGAATGGGATTGGAGCGTGTGGTGCGTGCCATCGCCATGCAGAATTCCAACTACGATACTGACCTCTTCATGGATACGATCAAAACGCTCGAAAAGTTGAGTGGTAAGTCGTACGGTAAAGAGGAGCAAATAGATATTGCATTCCGAGTTATCGCAGATCACATTCGAGCTCTGTCATTTTGCATTACCGATGGGCAGATGCCGGAAAACACCGGAGCAGGTTATGTGGTAAGACGAATCTTGCGTCGTGCGGTACGATACGGCTACAGCTACCTCGGTTTTGATAAACCATTCTTGTGTAAGTTGGTTGATGGCCTCAGTGCACAGTTTGATGGTGTATTCGACGAGCTTAAATCACAAACAGACTTTGTCACTCAGGTAATCGAGCAGGAGGAGACGTCGTTCTTACGAACGCTGTTCTCTGGTCTTGATCGATTAAATACGATTTTATCTGCCGGTAAAGAGGTAGATGGAAATACAGCCTTTGAGTTGTACGATACCTTTGGTTTTCCAATCGACTTAACTCAGTTGATTGCTTCGGAAAATAACCTCACCGTAGATATGGTAGGGTTTGAAAAAGCCTTGGCCGAGCAAAAAGCACGTTCTCGCGCCGATGCGGCAAAAGAGACCGGCGATTGGCAGGTATTGCTTTCGGATGAGCGTGAAGAATTTATCGGATACGATTACACTTCGGCCGACATAAAAATCACTCGATACCGTACGCTGAAACAAAAAGGAAAAGACAAATTCCAGTTGGTGTTCAATCTTACCCCATTCTACGCAGAGAGTGGAGGACAAGTTGGAGATACCGGAGTGCTAATTGGTGCCGGAAACAACGAGAAGATTCGTGTGCTGGATACGCAGAAGGAAAACGATCTCATCGTTCACGTGGTAGACCAGTTGCCCGAAAATCCATCGCAGCGGTTTGCGGCACATGTGGATGAGCGAAAAAGAGAAAATACGCAACGCAATCACAGTGCTACGCACTTGCTGCATGCAGCTTTGAAACAAGTGCTGGGAGATCACGTGGCACAGAAAGGTTCGTTGGTAGATCCAAAGAAGCTTCGGTTCGACTTCTCGCACTTTGCAAAGGTGGAGGATGAGCAACTAGCGGAGATTGAGCGGATAGTTAACGACAAGATTCATGCAGGCATCGACCTGGAAGAAAAGCGAAACGTACCGTACGATATTGCCATCAAAAGTGGGGTGACGGCTCTGTTTGGTGAGAAGTATGGCGATGTAGTACGAGTCATCACATTTGGAGAAGACTTCAGTAAAGAATTGTGTGGCGGCACCCACGTAAAGAACACCAGCGACATTGGTCGGTTTAAGTTCACTTCTGAAACGAGTGTAGCAGCAGGTGTGCGAAGGGTAGAGGCGATAACCGGTGAGGAGGCGGATAAGTACTTCGCGAAGAAGTTGGACGAACTAGCAGCTGTTGAAGAATTGCTCGGACATCCAAAAGATGTGGTCAAGCATTTAGAAGCCTTGCTTAAAGAAAACAAAGACCAAGCGAAGCAAATCGAGTCTTTTGTGAATGCTCAGAAAGGTCAGCTTAAAGGCAGTTTGGTTAATGCGATTGAGTCGGTGAACGGAGTGAATGCGCTTATCCAACAAGTGGATATCGACAGTGCTGCATCTGTCAAAGACGTATTGTTCCAGTTGCGTAATGAAGTCGAAAATCTGTTCGCGGTCTTGGTAGCCGAAATAAACGGTAAGCCAAGTATATCCATCATGATTGCCGACGACGTGGTATCCAATAAAGGTTGGAATGCCGGTCAGTTGGTGCGAGAGTGGGCAAAGGAAGTTAAAGGCGGCGGCGGTGGTCAGCCATTCTTCGCGCAAGCCGGTGGGGCAGATCCAAGTGGATTGGGAAAAGTCTTGGAGCACGCCAAAGCATTTGTGAACGGATAAGGCCTATTTTTGGTCCATGAAAAAACCACTTTTTATTCTAACCATGTTGCTGGCTTCGGTAACGTTTGCCCAAGCACAGTTTGAAAAAGAAGACTTACTTATCCATGTTGGTGCTGGGTTTGAAGATAATTTCACCATTGGGAATGCTACGTTCCAGCCTGGACTTGGATCCATTGAATACGGGATAACCGATCAGATAAGTGTCGGGCCGATGTTTGGATTTGTCACATCCCGACAAACCATCACACAAAATCCGGGATTGGGAATTACACAATTCGTGCGTGGGAAGTACGATTATACGTTGTACGGCTTGCGTGGAAGTTATCACTTACAAAAGAGTGATAAGGTGGATGTTTATTTTGGACTGTTTCTTGGGGCGTATCAATACGAGGCAAAAATCACGACGGAGCAGTTTATTGGTAACACCCGTACCAACTATGCAGAGGCGTATCCAAATGTTACAGATTTTGGATATTCTATCCACGTGGGTGCGAATTACTATATCTACAAGAACTTCGGGCTGTATGCTGAGTTTGGATATGGTTTAGCAACTGTGCAGGCGGGTCTGGCTGCGCGATTCTAGGACAATGTCCAATGTCGAACACCCAATGTCCAATTTCCAAATACTTCACTTCTACATTCGGTGTTGGGCATTCGACATTGAAAATTGACGCCGTGCTTAAGCGGCGGACGTCATTCTTCGCTAACGGCCAACGGCAAAAAGCCAATGGCTCTAACATTCGTGTATTCGTTCTTCATTCGTGCATTAGTGGCTAACCTTTCAGACGGGCCCGCGCCGCTGGACGCAATAATCAATGTCGAACACTCAATGTCCAATTTCCAGGTACCTCACTTCGACATTCGGTGTTCGATATTCGACATTGAACATTGACGCCGCGTTTAAGCGGCAGAGGTCATTCAATCATCCATTCATTATACTCTCTATCTCATCCACTTCAATTGGCATGTTGATTTCATCCATCAAATCGGTGTAGCCGTTCTCTTCGATAACAATGTTGTTTTCGATTCGAACGCCAATGCCTTCTTCTTGGATGTAAATGCCCGGTTCGCACGTGAATAGATTGCCGGCTTGCATCGGTTCGTAGCGCATTCCGCTGTCGTGCACATCGATTCCCAAGAAGTGAGACGTTCCGTGCATGAAGTATTTCTTATAAGCAGGCCATGATGGATCCTGGTTCTTGATATCGTCCATGGTAATCAAACCTAGGTCTACCAGTTCTTTCTCCATCATTTTTCCAACCTCTTCATGGTATTCCATCAACATGGTGCCCGGCTTCAATAGCTGAGTAGCCTGACGCATCACGCGCAATACGGCATTATATACGTCTTTTTGGCGCTGAGAGAATCGTCCGTTTGCCGGCAAACAACGCGTCATGTCGCTGGCAAAGTTTCCGTAGTCTACACCGCAGTCAACCAGTATCAAATCGCCGTCTTTAACGATTTTATTGTTCTCGATGTAGTGCAGTACACACGCTGCTTCACCGCTGGCCACGATCGGTTCGAAGGAGAATCCATTACCGCGGTTGCGGATGAATTCGTGCATTAACTCGGCTTCGATTTCATATTCGTACACACCCGGCTTGGTGAAACGTAGAATACGCTCCCAACCCATCTTACTGATGGCAATTGCTTTGCGCGCCATGTCAATTTCAATCGGGTGTTTTACCGAACGCAAGCGCTGTAAAATCTTCCCGGCACGCTTGTAATTGTGTAAAGGGAACATTTGCTGCAATTCCAATGCAAAGTCGAGGTGCTTGTATGGCGATTTATATGGATAGCGATCGTTCTCATTTAATGGCAGGTAGATATTGTCTGCCATATTGATTACGCTTCGCAGCTTATCCATGTAGTTGGTATTCCAAAACACGTTTGCGATTCCCGATGTTTCGGTCGCTTCTTCTTTGGTGTATTTATGTCCTTCCCAAACAGCGATGTGTTCATTGGTTTCTAAAAGGAACAAGCATTCGCGATATTCAGGGATTGGGCAATCCGGGAATAGAACGAGAACTGAGTCTTCTTGATCGATACCGCAGAGGTAGAAGAAGTCGGAATTTTGCTTGAATTTATAGAAGGCATCGCCATTCCAGCTGTATTGATAATTGCTATGGAAAATGGCAATACTGCCTGGCTCCATCTTGTCGGTAAATCGCTTGCGCGTATCAATAAAAAGCTGGTTGTCTATCGTTGGGTATTTCATGAATTCGAATTTTGGCAAGTTTAATTAAAAACGACCAGACCGTGGGTGGTTATATGGTTTGTTGGGGGTGACAAGTTTCATGTGTGATGTTTCTTGAGCTATTTAATCACTCGAGCATTCATGCATTCTTTCATCTTCTTCGGTGTGGCTTCAGCCCACCGTGTGTCGGCCACGAATGCCTGTCTACCGACAGGCAGGCACGAATGCTGGACTCGCAAGAGGTATGCACGAATTGTTGATCACTCACGCATTCGCGCATTCTTGCACTTTACTGCGCTTAGGGTTTGCCACCATATAACCCGGCCATACTTTTTTCTTAGTCAAACTTTATCCATACTTTTTGAGGCCAAAAAGTATCAAAAAGCCTTATCTGATGGATGCTTCCTCCCGCACTCCACTCCTTCATGAAAACCTAACAAAAGACGCAATCCGCCTACCGGCTGATTGAAATGCATGCACTTTTGTTGGTTTTCTAACTCAGGATCGGATTCTCGCTGGCGCACCCTCGCCCATCAGACGGGCCCTCGCTCCCTGACGGGGCGCAATAATCAATGTCGAACACTCAATGTCCAATGTTCAAGTGCCCCACTTGGGCATTGGTTGCTGGACATTGGACATTGATCCCGCGCGCCTTTACCACCGGACGTCATTCTGAGGGAACGACCAGAGGGAGTGACTGAAGAATCTTCCGAATAAATCGGGATCCATAACGTAAGATTCGTCACTATCCTTGCTTGCGCAGCGGAGGTTCAGAATGACGGTTGCTCTTGAATTTGCTCAGAATCTGCCAATGGCTATAACATTCGTGTATTCGTTCTTCATTCGTGCATTCGTGGCTAACCTTTCTGACGGGCCAGCACCGCTGGGCGCGATAATCAATGTCGAACACTCAATGTCCAATTTCCAAGTACCTCACTTCTGCATTCGGTGTTCGATATTCGACATTGAAAATTGACGCCGCGCTGAAGCGGCGAAGAATCTCCCCAAATGGATGTGAATTCTTTCGGATGATTCTTCAGTCGTTTCCTTCGGTCTCTCCTTCAGAATGACGGTTGCTCTTGAATTTGCTCAGAATCTGCTAATGGCCAACGGCTAATAGCAAACGGCTTAAACATTCTACATTCGGTGTTCGATATTCTCTCCCGCCTTTTGAGAGTTACCGGTTTTTTCGAAACAACTCCCTCGCTTCTTTCAAAAAAGCTGAAAACTCAGTCTTAGAACTAAGCATCTTGCGGAGTTCTTTGAGGACGGTAGATTTTTCCTTTACCTCAATTTCTTTAGTCGTTTCTTCCGATTGGAAGTATTTATTGGTCATGGCAGAAATGCCGGCAATCTCGTCGGCTTGTAAGAATCTACCACGGGCACTTTTGGTGTAACCCAGCTTGTCTTCCGCCAAGCCTAAGTTATTTAAGGTAATCTCATTACCTGGATCCAATTCATTCGCCTTGCGATAGTCTTCCACCGCACCTTCTGTGTCGCCAATCTTGTCGCGGACGTACGCACGGCATGCATATCGGTATCCATTTTCCGGATCCAACTCAATAGCCATGTTTAAATCGTCCATCGATGATTTGAATCGCAAGTGGAATTTGCAAACACCACGCTCGGCATAGTAATCCGGATGATCGCCGTAGTTGGATAAAGCCAAATCCCAAACTTCCATCGCCGCTTCAAACTTGCGTAGCTTCTGCAAAGCATTGCCTTTTAATCGGTAAGCTTGCTCGGGTAAAACCCCGTCAATACCGGTTAGCGCGTCCACCACGCCTTGGTAGTTTTCGCTTTTGAAATCCGACTGTAAACGACTGATATCCATAGGTAATTTCAGAACACAAAATTACCGCAAATAGTTTTTGACAATCCAAGTGAGTTACTTTTGCTTTGTGACACCCTAAGTAAGTAACTTGGATTTATGAAAAATAAGTACATCGATTTAGTTGAGCAGACGTTCGACTTCCCTCAGGAGGAGTTTGAGCTCGACGAAAATCACAACCTGCTCTTCCACGACATACCGTTAATGGAGATTGTAAAGCAATATGGAACGCCACTAAAATTTTCGTATTTACCACGTATATCTGAAAACATTAAGCGCGCTAAAACTTGGTTTAATGTAGCCATGGCCAAGGTAGATTATCAAGGTACTTATAACTATTGCTACTGTACGAAATCATCCCACTTCCGATATGTGATGGAAGAAGCACTGAAGAACGACATCCACATTGAAACGTCGAGTGCCTTCGATCTAGATATCTTGCGCACTCTGCAGGAAGACGGACTCATCGATACGTCGCAGTACGTGGTGTGTAATGGATATAAAACCGATGGATACGTAGACCGAATTGCAGATTTGGTACACGATGGTTTTAAGAATACCCACGTTATTTTAGACAACGCTGAGGAGCTGGAGCGTTTGGAGCGAAAGGTGAAACAGCCGTTCAAAGTAGGAATCCGAATTGCTGCGGAGGAAGAACCTAAATTCGAGTTCTATACCAGTCGATTGGGCATTGGGTATAAAGACATTCTTCCGTTTTATCGGAATAAGTTAAAGCAGTCGAAATACGCCAAAGTAAAGATGTTACATTTCTTCATTAATACGGGTATTAACGACACTGCATACTACTGGAATGAGTTACGCAAGTGTCTTCGCGTATACGGATGGCTTAAAAAAGAGTGCCCGGATTTAGATTCGCTCAACATAGGAGGGGGCTTTCCCATCAAGCGATCGCTCAACTTCGATTACGATTATGAATACATGGCCGAAGAAATCATCGCCCAGATCAAAAACTTCTGCGAGGAAGAAGGCGTACCGGAACCCAATATCTTTACGGAGTTTGGATCGTTCACGGTAGGAGAGAGCGGTGGAACCATCTACAGCATCATCCACCAAAAACAACAAAACGACAGAGAGCGATGGAATATGATTGACGGAAGCTTTATGACCACACTTCCAGACGCTTGGGCCATCAACCAACGATTTGTAATGCTGCCCATCAATCGGTGGGACCAGAAATACGAGCGGATACTCTTGGGCGGACTCACCTGTGATAGCGACGATTACTACAACTCCGAGCAACACGTAAACGCCATTTATATTCCAGAGTTCGATAAAGACGATCCTTTGTACATTGGCTTCTTTAATACCGGTGCGTATCAGGAATCGCTGAGTGGATATGGAGGAATCCAACACTGTCTGATACCTTCGCCCAAACACATTATTATCGACCGCACCGAAGATGGCGAGTTAACTACCCGCATCTTCAGCAAGGAGCAGAGTCATAAATCCATGTTAAAAATCTTAGGTTACTAAAATGAGCAACACACCTATTACCGATTTTATAGAGAAGTATTTCTTACACTTCAACGCCGCGGCCCTTGTAGATGCTGCCGATGGTTATATCACGCACCTTGACCAAGGAGGCAAGATGATGGTTACCCTCGCCGGTGCCATGTCAACCGCCGAGATGGGCAAGGTTTTGGCCGAGATGATTCGTCAGGATAAGATTGCCATCATCAGTTGTACAGGCGCCAACTTGGAAGAAGACATCATGAACTTGGTGGCGCACAGTCATTATAAGCGCGTACCCAACTACCGCGACTTAACGCCCAAAGAGGAGTGGGACTTGCTCGAAAAAGGACTTAACCGCGTAACCGATACATGTATTCCGGAAGAAGAAGCTTTCCGCAGACTGCAAGACAAGATCTTTAAGCAGTGGAAGCAGGCCGAGGATAATGGGGAGCGTTACTTCCCACATGAGTTTATGTACAAGATGCTGTTGAGCGGTGATTTGGAGGAATTTTATGAGATTGATCCGAAAGACAGCTGGATGTTGGCTGCTGCCGAAAAGAACTTACCAATTGTGGTTCCCGGCTGGGAAGACAGCACCATGGGGAATATTTTTACATCGTACTGCATCAAGAACGAGTTGAAAACCAGCACGATGAAATCGGGGATTGAGTATATGATGTTCCTAACCGATTGGTATCGCAACAACTCCGCTGGCAAAGGTGTAGGCTTCTTCCAGATTGGTGGCGGCATTGCCGGCGACTTCCCAATCTGTGTGGTACCGATGATGTATCAGGACTTGGAGTGGGAGGAAGTTCCATTTTGGTCTTACTTCTGCCAGATCAGCGATTCCACCACCAGCTACGGTTCCTATTCCGGCGCTGTCCCCAACGAAAAAATCACCTGGGGCAAGTTGGATATCGACACACCTAAGTTCATCATTGAAAGCGACGCGACGATTGTTGCACCGTTGGTGTTTGCCAAAGTGCTTGGCTGGTAGCGTAACCGCAATGTCCAATGTCCAACACCCAACTCCCAATGTTCAAATAGATTACCTGTACAT
>Ga0181574_10001938_pt1 | contig 19105 bp, 24 predicted proteins | sample 101ome_24_FD_145600 | JGI IMG/M metagenome (GOLD analysis project Ga0181574, IMG submission 145600) | Coastal salt marsh microbial communities from the Groves Creek Marsh, Skidaway Island, Georgia - 101410AT metaG (spades assembly) | ecosystem: Environmental > Aquatic > Marine > Intertidal zone... | reverse complement strand
AAGCTTTAGAGGGCGTGCAATTACCTATAGCAGGTTTTAGAGGTTCAGGGCTTGCTTGGATGGTTGATATATTAAGCGGTGTTTTTACTGGAGGAAATCATGGTGGAAAAGTTAAAGATCCATTTGATGATTTTTCAGGACCTCAAAATATTGGTCACTTATTTATTGTTATGAGACCAAATTTATTTGTGAATAACTTTAATAGTAGAATTAAAGAAAACATTAAAAGAATTAAAAGATTGCCTAAACTCAAAGGTGTTAAAGAAATCATGTATCCAGGACAAAATAAATTTAATAGATATAAAAATAATATTACTAAAAAAATATTTATACCTGAAGCTATAAAAGGTGATATTGAAAAACTATTAAATTAAGTAGCAATAAAAAATAAAACAGCTACTACACCTAAAAATAATCCAGACAGAATTCTATTTTCAAATTTTTTATTATTCTCTTTTTTTTTAAGTCTATCTGTTAGTTTATTAATACAAATTTTATCTTTATTTTTCTTCGACTTGACCGAAGTAACTTTATTTAAATCTGTATTTGAAATTTTTGGATCAGACGACCTTATGTCTGATCCATTGGGGTCTAATTTAGAATTTATTAAAATCTTAGGGTTTAATTTTGTTAAGGTTTCAGTGCTCATTAAAATTTAAATTTTTTATATTAAGACAGAAAACGAATCTTCACTCAATAGTTGAGATGACCATATTAGGTTTTCTGAGTCTCTAACGGCCATTTTGAGTTAAATTAGACTCAATTTTAAAAAAATTAGACAGTTTTTTTAATTAGCAGCACGAAGAATATTGATGTGACAAACATAATCAGCGCATACGCTGCTGTTGGAACAAGATATACAATATTGTCAAAAAGGTTAGTTGATACAAAGACAGCTAAGGTTCCATTTTGAAGACCACACTCTAATGAAATACATTTTTGTTGGGATATACCGGTTGCAAAGTATTTAGCTACAAAAAATCCTACAATCATCATAGTTACATTTAAAATTAAAGCTATCAAACCTGCTCTACTTAAAAAACTTAAAATATTATCCCATTCCTCTATCCATATAGAGAGAAATACGATTACAAATAATAATATTGAAATTCTTTGAATAAGAATTGTTTTATTTACAATAAATTCTGTTGCAAATCTTCTTATCACCATACCTAAAACAACTGGGAGAGTAACTACAAGAAACATTTTTATTGAAATTGAGCTCATAGAAATATTTTTTGACAAATAATCAATATTTAATAAGTCAGCAGATTTAAAAACTATAAATGGAACTGTTATGATGCTAAGCAAGCTAATAATAGCAGTTAGTGAAATTGACAAAGCAACATCTCCATTGGCAAATTTAGTCATCACGTTTGATGTTACTCCTCCTGGAGCTGCTGCAATAATCATTACGCCTAGAGCAAGCTCTATTGGTGTGTTTAAAACTTTAATTAAAACAAATGCTATTATTGGAAGCAATATTAGTTGACAAATAAGACCTACAATAAAATCTTTTGGTTGTTTAACAACTCTTGTAAAATCTTTTATGGTAAGACCCAAACCTAACGCCAACATTATTAATGCTAATGCAATTGGTGCTATTTTTGTTACAACTTCCATAATTCTGACAATATCAAAAAATAAATGATATGTTAGTTTTTTTTAATTTTGATATATAAGATTTTGAATGCTTTCAGATAAACCTACAGTTTGCCCAAATAATTTACTCGATATAGCTCATCAAAAAAAAGGTATTAAAGTTGGTGTAGTTAACGCAGGTAAAACTTTGCCAATGCTTTCAATAATGGATTCGGTAAAAGAAAAACTAATAATTCCCGTTCTTATTGGAGATGAAAATGAAATAAAAAAATGTGCTGAGGATATCAAGTTTGATATTTCAGAGTATGAAATAATTCATGAACCAATCGAAAACAATACAGCGAAAATAGCAGCTAAACTTGCATCAGAAGAAAAAATAAAAATAATTGTAAAAGGTCATATCCACACTGACATTTTAATGAAAGAAGTTTTGAAAAGAGAGCACAATTTATTAGGCAAAACAAGGTTAAGTCATATTTGGCATATGACATTGGAAAAAGATGATAAGCCTTTAATAATTACAGATGGCGCTTTAAACGTTAATCCAAATTTAAAAACTAAAATTCATATTTTGAAAAATGTGATTGATTTTTGTCATCGTATAAAAATATCAAGACCAAAAATTTCAATATTATCAGCTACCGAAGAAGTTTTAGAAAGTATGCCAAGTTCAATGGAAGCTAAAGAGATTACTGAATTTGCAAAAAAGGAAAATTTAAATGCTGATATTTATGGACCTTTAGCATTTGATAACAGTATTTCCAAAAAATCTGCAGCAATAAAGGGTATAAAAAACCTAGTTGCTGGTGAAGCTGACGTTCTATTAGTTCCTAACGTGGAAACTGGCAATGCACTTGTAAAAATGATGATTTATTTTATGGGAGCGTGTGCTGCTGGTGTTGTGGTTGGTGGAAAAGTTCCAGTTGTAATTACAAGTAGATCAGATGATTCAACTGCAAGATTAGCATCAATAGCTGCCGCTGTTGTTGCTCTAGACTAAAAATTATCCTTCGATAAGTAAATAAAACAATATCTTTGTTGAAATGCTAATTTTAATGCATTAAATAACTTCATCAAAAAAAGGATCTTTAATGGCAATTCAATATTTAAAAAAATCTCCAAAAACTTCATCAACAGATGACAATAAGACTAGAGATATAGTACAAAAATTACTTAATGAGCTAGAAAATTCTAAAGAAGAAGGATGCAAAGAATTAACAAAAAAATTTGATAAATATGAAGGAGAAATAATTGTCTCTAAAGAAAAAATTGAAGAAATTAAAAAAAATTTAGATCAAAAGACCAAAGATGATGTGCAATTTTCTTACGATAGAGTAAGAAAGTTTGCTGAAGCTCAATTAAAAAATTATGGCCAAGATTTTGAAGTTGAGCTATCTGATGGTTTGTATGCTGGCCAAAAATTAGTTCCAGTAAATACAGCAGGATGTTATATTCCAGGAGGAAGATATGCTCATATAGCTTCAGCTGTAATGAGTGTAACAACTGCAAAGGTTGCTGGAGTAAAAAATGTCATTGCCTGTAGTCCTCCAAAGGCTGATATAGGAGCTCATCCTACTATTATTTATACTGCAGACTTATGTGGAGCTGATGTGATTTTGAATTTAGGAGGCGTTCCTGCAATAGCAGCAATGACTTATGGTTTGTTTGGTAATGCACCTGCAGATATTCTTGTTGGACCAGGTAATCAGTTTGTTGCAGAAGCAAAAAGAATTTTGTTTGGAAGAGTTGGGATAGATTTATTTGCAGGTCCAACTGAAATTGGAATCATAGCAGATGAAACAGCGGATCCAGAAATTGTGGCGGTTGATTTAGTTGGACAAGCAGAACATGGTTACAATTCTCCATGCTGGTTGTACACAACAAGTAAAGATCTTGCTGAAAAAGTAATGAAAAGAGTTCCCGAATTAATTGCAGAACTGCCAGAAATTCCAAGAACAAATGCAGATGCAGCATGGAAAGATTATGGTGAAGTTATTCTATGTGATACTGATGAAGAAATGGTAAAAATTAGTGATGAATATGCTCCTGAACATCTTGAAGTACAAACAAAAAATTTAAAATGGTTTCATGAAAGATTAACAAATTATGGATCCTTGTTTGTTGGTGAAGAAACAACTGTTGCATATGGTGATAAATGTTCTGGAACAAATCATATTTTACCAACCAAAGGTGCTGGAAGATATACCGGAGGTTTATTTGTTGGAAAATTTATAAAGACTTTAAGTTTTCAAAGAATGACTAAAGAGTCTACTGAACTTGTTGGAGCTGCTGCTGCCAGAATTTCAAGATATGAAGGAATGGAAGCTCATGCAAGAACGGGTGATGTGAGACTTAAAAAATATGGTTACTCTAAGTAAAGTATTTTAAAATCTCTAAAACCACATAAACTGCAATAATACTCATTATTAAACAGACTATCCATTTAATAACTTTCCAAGCTTTTAGATTGTTGAGATATTTAGAAAAATAATTAGCCAGGTATCCTAAGAAAAAAAAGAACAGGAAAGATGCTAGAGAACCCCCTACTCCAAAAAAAATTTTATTAGCTAAAGAAAAGTTTTTAGAAAAATTTCCAAGGAAAAATACTGTATCAGAATACACATGAGGATTTAAATAAGTAAATGCAAGTGTTTTAAAAATTATTTTATTTCTATTTTCATCTGATCTATTTTTATTTAGATCAACAATTTCAAAGTTTTCATTAATTTTTGATGATATAAAATAAATTAAAAAAATTAATAAAAGGAAATTAAATATTAATTCAATTAAGTTGTTAAAATAATTACCAAAATATTCAAAAAGAAAAATTCCTAAAAAGATTAAAAACATATCTGAAACAGAACAAATTAAACAAATTAAAAATATGTATTGTTTTTTGATGCCTTGTTCGATTACAAATATATTTTGAGGTCCAATAGCTAAAATTAGGCTAAGACTTGTTAAAAAACCAATTATTAAAAAACTCATTTACTTTTTTTTTGAGCATTAATTATTGAAAAAATAATTAGAATTAAAAATGGAATACAAAGTAAATTTACTATTTTCCAACTAGTGATTGAAATTAATATTCCTGCTGATAAACTCGAAACAGCTGTTAAAGAAAAGACTACTAAATCATTAAATCCTTGAGCTTTAAATTTTTCTTCAGGCTTATAAGTTGTTACTAATAAACTTGTTCCTGATACAAATAAAAAATTCCATCCTATTCCTAAAAAAACTAATCCTGCAAAATAATTTAAATAAGACGGCTCAAAAAAACTCATTAAAATAGTAAAAATATAAAAAATGACCCCCACATACATTATATTACTATAACCAAATTTTTTAATTAAATTACCAGTAACCAATGATGGTAAGAACATTGCCAAAACATGAAATTGCATAACTACTCCTAATTTATCTAAACTCAATTTATGAATAATATGCATACTAATCGGGGTTGCAGTCATTAAAAAAGCCATAACTACATATGCAAATGATGCTGCGGTTATCGCTTGAAGAAATTTTGGATCTGAAAGAAATTGAGAATAACTTCTAGTTTTAATATTTTCTTTTGAATAGTTAGAAACCTCTTTTTTATTTTTAAAAAAGAATAAAAATAATGCCGGTATCAGAGTTAATATTGCCAACATTAAATAAGAACCTACATATAAATGATCGCTAATATAATTTTTTGTAGAATTGGCCAAACTAATTCCAATAAAAACTGAAACAATTCCTGCTAGTAATAAGATCGAAATAGCTTTAGGAGCTTTGTCTTTTTCTACACTTTCTGCAGCAGCAAATCGATATTGATGAACAAAAGCCATTCCTGCACCCAATACAAAACATGCAAAACAAAATATAATAAAACTTCCAATAAATATTGAGTAAGCGCCAATTAAAGAAGCTAATGAACTTCCTGCAGAAGCAAGCACAAATCCTAATCTTCGTCCGATCAGACTCATAATTTTTGCTGCAAAAATTGTAGATATGGCAATTCCTATTACATAAATAGATGGTGGCAGAGTAGATAAAGACTTAATTGTGGTTAATTGAGAGCCAATAATACCGCTTAAAAAAACAGTTACATTAGCTGCAGTAAAAGCAAATACTTGGCTTGAAACTAGTAAGAAAAGATTTCTATTCACAGAAGTTGTTAAACTCTTTTCTTCCCTTGTACAACTCTATCTAATATTAATGCTACAAATAAAATAGCTACTCCAGCTAAAATACCTTGACCAACATTTGCATATTGTAAAGCTTCTAATACATCTTGACCTAAACCTTTTGCACCAATAAGTGATGCAACAACAACCATTGCTAAACTTAACATTACAGTTTGATTTACTCCTGCTAAAATAGATGGAGTTGCCAAAGGTAGATCAACTTTTCTTAAAAGGTACCATTTAGATGCACCATAAGCTATCGCTGCTTCCCTTATTGTTTCAGGGACACCTCTTAAGCCTAATACTGTTAGTCTTACAACTGGAGTGCCTCCAAAAATCATTGTAATAATTACGGCAGCAACTTTTCCAGTTCCAAAAAAAGCAATTACTGGTATCATGAATACAAAAGCTGGCATCGTTTGCATAAAATCCATTATTGGACGTATCATTGAATAAAACCTTTGTCTTCTTGCACAAAAAATTCCAAGAGGAATACCAATTACAATGCTTAATACAGCTGCCGTACCGAGTAATGCCAAGGTTGTCATAGCTTTAACCCAGAAACCTAAAAATCCCATATAACATAAAAAACCTGCTGAATATATTGCAGCTCTTGGACCGGCAGCAAGTCCAGTTAAAGTTACTATTGTCGTTATAATTACTATCCAAGGAGTTTTCACAAATAATAATTCTAAAAAATCCAAAACAGATCTAATTCCAATTGTTATTGCTGTAAATAATGCGTCTCCTTTTAATACAGCATAATCAAAAATAGTTTCTACCCATTTAATTGATGTTAATCTTATATCTGGATGAGTTGGAAAATTATCCATAACAGTGATTAAACCAGGAAAACTATAATGGATAACTGAAAAAAACATTATCACTGATGCAAAAACTGTACTCGAAATAAAGTTTTTAGTTTGCATTCCAGGTTTAATTTTTTTGTCAGAAAGCCATTCTGAATATCTTTTTTCTAAAATTGAATTAGCTAGAATTCCTTGAACTATTTTAATTCCAATTAATAAAGATATTCCAAAAATTGTTATCCAAATAGCTGATGCTTCAATTCTTGCAACTTCATCGATGTATCCCTGCATTGCATCTTCTAAAGATTTAATATTTCTTTTATAAACTTCAACTTTATCTGGATTATTTGTAATTGCTGCCTCTAGTTGTTTGTTTCTAAAAGCAATTGTAGATTCTACTTGTTTAATTTTTTCAATTGCCTCTTTCGTTATATTACCAAACAAGCCTCTAATGATTTGAACTACACAAAATGTTTCAATAATTAAAAATGCTAATGCCCAATTCCATATATTTCTCATTCCAAACCAAATGGGCCCTAAAATTCCTGCAAATAAATTAAATGAGAAAGAAAAAGAAGGTTTACTCCCAATCTTTTGAAATTCTTTTATATAATATTTAGGATTTGATTTTACAAAATCTGTAATTAACTCAGATCTAGTAGGATTATTTATTTTATTATTCTCCATCACTTCCCTCAACCACTGCTCTTAAAAGATCAGATTGTGTAATCACACCAATACTTTTTTGATTATTATTCTTAACAAGTAATGGTTTTTGTTTTGACTTAGAAGCCTCAATTAATTTATTAAGTAATTCATGCTCATTAACACTTTGTAAGTTCTCTTCTATTTTTCCGTTTTTGCTTTCATATTCTTCAATATTTTGCATGATTGTTTTTGCTTGAACCACTTTTAGTCTAGAAATTCCTTTTACAAAATCTGCTACATATTCATCTACTGGGTTAACAACTATTTCTTCAGGAGTTCCAATTTGAATTACTTTACCATCTCTCATTATTGCAATTCTATGACCAACGCGTACGGCTTCATCTAAATCATGTGTTATAAAAACTGTTGTCTTTTTCATTTGTTTTGAAAGTTTAATAAATTCTGATTGAAGTTGTCTTCTGATTAATGGATCCAAAGCACTAAATGGTTCATCCATTAAAAGAAATTCTGGATCTGCTGCTAACGCCCTTGCCAGCCCTACTCTTTGCTGCATACCTCCAGATAATTCGTGGGCAAATTTATTTCCCCAGCCTTGAAGTTCAACAATTTCTAGAATTTTGTTTGCTGCATCTAGTCTGTCATTTTTACTAACGCCTCTAATTTCTAACGGCATAGCTATATTATCAACAACTGATCTATGAGGCATCAACGCAAAATTTTGAAATACCATACCAATTTTTTTATTTCTTAGTTCTTGTAAGTTTTCACGGTCTAGTTTCATTACATCTTGACCATTTATTAATATTTGTCCTGAGGTAGGTTCCAAAAGTCTATTTATATGTCTTACAAGGGTTGATTTACCACTTCCAGAAAGACCCATCACACAAAATATTTCTCCTTGGTTAACGTCAAAAGAAACATTTGAGACACCTATTACTGAATTATATTTTTCTAAAGCTTCAGTTTTTGAAATTCCTTTGTTTTGGATTGCATCTAGAGCTTGTTTTGAAGTATTTCCGAATACTTTCCAAACGTTTTCAATTTTTATTGCTGAACTATTTGAGTCCATATTTTATTAATTGTATGGAATATACCCGGCAATATTAAATTGCCGAGTATAATTTTTTTAATTTAGATTATAATCCTAACCAACCATCAACTGTTGATTTATTAGCATTCATCCAAGCTCTTGCAACATCAGCTGGATCTTTTTTCTCAACTGAAATTGAGTATGCCATTGATGAAACATCATCAGCTGTTAATTGAAAATTCTTGAAGAATTCTACTATTGCTGGTGATTGACTTTCTAAAGATGTAGCCCATCCAATTTGGATTTGCTTAAGAGCATCTTTTGATGCAACATAAGATTTCTTATACCAATCAGCGTCTGCTTTAGGCTGTATCATTTTGTATTTTGCGGGATCGTATTTTGGTTCTTCTAACATAACTACGTCAGCCATTCCCCATATAGCATGAGGTTTATAGCAATAAAATGCATAGCCTTCGCCTTTTTTTATAGAGTCTAGAACTCTTGCATTTTTAACTGCTTCTGCAGCTCTGATTGCTTCAACACCTGCATCATATAAACCATAGTCTCTTAATTTTACTTGATTAACATTTGCAGAAGCCCAGCCATCAGCACCAATCCAAAATTCACCTTTACCATTACCATCGCTATCCATTGCTTTAACAACTTCAGGTCTAGCTAAATCTTCGATTGCAGTAATATTCATTTTTTTTGCAAATTGTTGTGAAACACAATAACCTTGATTTCCTTCGTAAGGTTTGCTGCTTAATTTTAAAGTTCCTTTAGGAACTAAATCATTTGTATAAGCCTCTTGATTTGGAAGCCAAATATCAGGATGAACATCGATTTCACCTTTTCCTCTATCAATAGCAGCATAAATTGCAGTATTGTTTCCAGGAACAAGTTCAGCTTCTCCACCCATTTTATCTGTCACAACTGCAGCTAATAAATTTGCAATTGCAGTAGCACCTGTCCAGCCTGGATCACCAATTTTTACTTTTTCTGCGAAACTTGAAAAAGGAACTAATAGTGAGATTATTCCAGCAACAAGTGTGCTTTTTATTATTCTCATTTTTCCCCCGTTATTTAGTTATTTATAAAATACAATCTTAACTTCTTTTAAATTCTCTAGTCAACTTAATAAGGTTTAATTTTATTTAATTATCTCAAGAAACTATCTAATTTTTCATTGAATATTTGAGGAGCTTCAAGATGGACGTTGTGACAAAAACCCTCGATAACCTCTAGTTTACTATTTGGAATATTTTGCTCTAAAGTTTTAACTTGTTCAAAATTATATGACTTATCTTTATCACCCCATATGATGAGTGTTTCATTTTTAATATTTTTTAAATTTTCTAAACCTCTCCAATTTTTCATAGCTACCAAAGCATTTTCAACACTTTCTTTTCTAATATTTTTTGTAGCGTTTTCACATATATAATAGTTTTTATCTTCCTTGCCCTTTATGAACCAAAACTTTGGAATTCTATCTAAACTTTTTTGAACTCCTTCTTCATTTAATCTTTTAATTGATGTATCAATTGGTTCAAATCTTCCTGGGATATCTCCTATAGAACCAGTTGCAAAACATATTAATTTATTAATTTTGTCTCCTGATATTTTTGCAATTTCTTGTACTATCATTCCTCCCATGGAGTGACCCATTAAATTAAATTTTTTAATATTTTTTTGTTCGGCGCAGCTTAAGATAAATTTTGCCATTGAATTAATATCATTTGGTGAATTAGCTTTATAACTCTCACCAAAACCTGGTAATGCTGGGGCAATAATTCGAAATTTTGATTTGAAATAATCCTTTTGGAATTTCCACATCTCTGAAGATCCAAGAAATCCATGAACAAAAATTAAAGGATATCCTTCTCCAATATCATCAATATATATGTCTTGCATAAATTAAATATAAATATACTTCTATAAAATATACAAATAAAAAAAATTATCATTTATGATCGGTATACTTGGAGGAATGGGCACACAAGCTGGATTGGATTTTTGCAATAAGATTGCAAAAATAAATAGAGGAAAGCTAGATCAGCAATATCCAATGTTTGTTTTATATAATAAATCAGATACTCCAAAACGACCAGAAAATCTAAAAAAGTATTACAACGTCCTAAATGCCTTAGTCGATGGATGTAAAATGTTAGAAAAAAATAAATGTAAATTTATTGTTATGCCGTGCAATACTGCTCATTATTGGCATGAAGATATTCAAAAAAAAATAAAAATTCCTCTTTTAAGTATGCCTAAAGAAGTTTTTAATCACACAAAAAAAACATGTAAAAAAAATTCAAAAATTGGAATTCTTTGCACAGAAGCAACTCTTAAAACAAAAGTTTATAATAAATACTTTGACAATAATTTTGAATTAATTTGTCCTGATAAAAGAATTCAAAAAAATTCAGTAAATAAATCAATTAAGCTTGTAAAAATGGGAAAAGTGAAAGAGGCAGAAAAAGCATTGAGACCTGCGGTAAATCATTTAATTAAACAAAAATGTGAAAAAATTATTCTAGGATGTACTGAGCTTCCTATTGCATTATTTGCATATAAATCATTTAAAAAAGCAAAAGAGTCTAAATTATTTATTGATCCAAACTTATTGCTCGCAGAAGTTTGTATGAAAAAATATAAAAAATAACTAATCTGCGTTAGCAGTTAAAGTTTTTATTTCTAAAATATTTTCGTTGGGGTCTTTTACAAAAAAAGTTTCTTGCTCGTATTTAGTGCCTTTAAATCTAAGGTACGGTTCATCATAATATTTTACATTTTTTTCTTTAAGACGATTTTTCAAACTATCAAAATCTTTTCTTGATAAATGAACACCAAAATGAGGTACAGAAACATTTCCCATATCAACATCATGTCTTTCGTTATCTAATTTATGATCACTTTTATGAAGGGTGAGTTCATTCCCCCAAAAATCAACATCAGCCCACTCTTGTGCTGCATTATCAAGTCTACATCCCAATACTTCGCTATAAAAATGTTTTGCTTTTTCTAAATCACCACAAGGAATAGCTAGATGAAAACAATTAGTATTTTTATACATTATATAAGCACTTTAAAATTCAATAATACATATTATATAAGTCATATAATTTTTTAATCAACAGTGACAATTAGCAAATCAAATGAGTGAATTCTTACAATCAATAATTGATAGAGATCCAGCTGCTAAATCTAAATTGAGTTTAGTTTTGACATACCCTGGAGTGAAAGCAGTCTTCTTTCATAGACTGGCAAATTTTTTTTCAGTAGCTAAATTTGATCTTGTTGCAAGAATCATATCTCAATTTTCAAGATTCTTAACTGGGATAGAAATACATCCGGGTGCAAAAATTGGAAAAAATCTATTCATAGATCATGGAATGGGTGTTGTAATTGGAGAAACATCAGAAATCGGAAACAATGTAACGATTTATCATATGGTTACTTTAGGAGGTATTTCTCCAAGTATAAATTCTAATGATCAAAGACACATTAAAAGGCATCCTACTTTGAAGGACAATGTAGTTGTCGGGTCAGGAGCGCAAATATTGGGTCCAGTAGTTGTTGGAAAAAATTCTAAAATAGGCGCAAACGCAGTTGTAACAAAAGATGTTCCAGAAAATGCAGTTATGATTGGTATACCTGCAAAAAATGTTGGAACAGCTACAGAAGAATTTAAACCATACGCAGTTACAAATGGCGATACAAATAAAGAGTAATGCAAAATTATAAAGATAATTTTATTCAATCAATTGGCAACACACCTCTGATAAAATTAAAAGCTGCTTCTGAAATAACTGGATGTAATATTTATGGGAAAGCAGAATATTTAAATCCAGGTGGTTCAGTTAAAGATAGAGCTGCATTAGCTTTAATTAAGGATGCCCAAGAGAAAAAACTTATTTCAAAAGGTGGAACTATTGTTGAGGGTACTGCTGGAAATACAGGTATAGGATTATGTCTTTTAGGAAATTCATTGGGTTACAAAACAATAATTGTAATGAATGATAATCAAACTCAAGAAAAAAAAGATACCTTAAAAAATATTGGAGCCGATTTAAGATTAGTTCCTGCTAAGCCATATAAAGATGATGGTAATTATGTAAAAGTTGCAGATAGATTGGCTAAAGAATTAAGTAGTTCTAATAATCATGGAGTTGTTTGGGCAAATCAATTTGATAATACAGCAAACTCAAAAGGTCATTATGATACAACTGGTCCAGAAATTTGGCATCAAACAGAAGGAAAAATTGATGGATTTGTTTGTGCATCTGGAACTGGTGGTACCATTGGTGGTGTTAGCAGTTATTTAAAAGAAAAAAATAAAGATATAAAAATTTATTTATCTGATCCAACTGGATCTGCTCTTTACAATTATATCCAAAATGGTGAATTAAAATCTGAAGGTGGTTCAATAACTGAAGGTATTGGATCAAGTAGAGTTACAGCAAATTTTGCTGAGGCGAAAATAGATGGAGCTTTTTCAATTGATGACCATGAGTCTTTGCCTATTCTTTATGATTTAATTAAAAATGAAGGTTTAAGTCTTGGAACAAGTTGTGGGGTTAATATTGCTGGAGCTATAAGACTTGGTAAGCTACTTGGGCCTGGAAAAACTATTGTTACAATTCTTTGTGACAAATCTGACAGATACAACTCTAAGATGTTTAATAAAAATTTTTTACAACAAAAAGGGCTCCCATTTCCTGACTGGATATAAATACATATCTGCATTGTAACAAAATCGTTACAAATAAATTTTAGTACAGAATATTTAATATTAAAGAAGTGTATCAATTTTAAATAAATTTAAAATTGTATGTTAAGATAATAATTAATTTAAATTGGGAGGGAATGAAATGATAGTAAAAATAGAAGGACCAATCCAAACGTTTGCTAAATGGAAAGCAATGGTTCAAAATAATTCGGATAAAGTTAAGAAATATGGAATAACTTTTCTTTACGCTGGAACTGAAAAGAATGATGATACTAAATTTATTGCAATAATTAAATTTAATACCATGGAAGGTATGCAAGGTTTCAAAGGTGATGAAGAACTTCACAAAGAAAGAGCTGCTGCAGGTGTTGATTTGGCAAATACTACTACAACGCCTATGGGTGATGATTTCCTAGAACAATTTAAAGGATAAATTAAAAAGAGGAGAAAATAATGTCTAAATTTTATGTAGTTGGAAAAGCAAGTCCAGAACTATTAAAAAAAATGCATGCAGATCCATCTGCAGATAGAGGTGCTGTAATGAAATCTATGTGCGATAGCTTAGGAGTGAAAGCTATAAGTTATGAATGGCTTCGAGGTAGATACGATGTGTTATTTTGTGTTGAAGGTGACTACGAAAGCGTTCTTGCCATGAAAATTACTGTATTAAATAGTGGAATGATGACCGACTTAATGATTCATGAGGTATTTAATTATAACAGTGCTTTTCAAAAAGCATCGGACGCATCAAAAAGTTATAAAAAACCTGGAGAATAATTTTGAGCTCAGGATATGTAATTGCTCAAATTAAAGTTACTAATCAAGAAAAATATAAAGAGTACGTTGAAAAAGTAACATCAATTGTAGAAAAGTTTGATGGGGAATATTTAATTAGAAATGGCGAACATCAAGTTGTTGAGGGTGAGTCTAATTTTCCAAGAATTGTGCTTCTTAGATTCCCAAGTTATGAAAGAGCTATAGAATGGTACAACTCAAAAGAATATGAACCAGTTAAAAAAATTAGAATGGATAATTCTGATGGAGTACAAATAATAATCAACGGAATAAAATAGGAGGAAGATGTCTATCTTAGAAAAATACAGTGCTGCACTAAAAAATAAAGATGAAGCAGTTATGAATGAGCTTCTGCATGATGATTTTAAATTTACTATGCATAAATCAGGAAATGTTTTAACAAAAAGTGATGTCATTAAGTGGGCTATGAGTGGAGATATCAATCAAGATAAAGTAAGAATTGTTTACGAGAATGATGAAGTTGGAATTCACCATGCTTTTGTTACATTTAATGATGGAAATGTTGAGGCTGTAATGGCAGTTTATAAATACGACAATGGTAAAATTGTTAGTTTAGAAACTGGTGCTACTCCAATACCTAAATAATTATATATATTTAGCGAGATTTCATTTAATATTATTAAATGAGTCTCACTACATCATACTTGTTCCTAGGTGTTGCTGTATTTCTAGGAGTTACTTCTAATAGTTTTGCAAAAAGTGCTGAAGGATTTACACTACTCTTTCCAAGCATAATTACTGCAATTACAATTGTTTTATGCATGTATGCGCTTTCATTGGTGATGAAAAATATTCCAATGGGAATAACTTATGCATCTTTTGCTGGTTTAACAATTATAGCAACTGTTATTGTTGGTGTAGTTAAATATAATCAAATTCCGAATGTTTATTCCTTGATTGGTTTATTATTTATTGTTGTAGGTGTATTGATGGTTAATTTATTAGGAGGTAAATAAATATGAAGCCTTTATTTGGATATTTGCTTTTAGCAATCAGTATATCTTTTGGAATAGCGTCAAATAGTTTTGCTAAAATTTCTGAAGGCTTCACAAAGTTAACTCCTTCAATTCTTTGTATCTTATTTATGTGTGTTACGATGTTTTCAATGGCAAAAGCTATGACCGCGCTACCTGTTGGATTTGCCTATTCTACTTACAGTGGACTAGTGGTTACTGGTGTCGTGTTATTTGCTGTTCTAAAGTATAATCAAATTCCAAATATTTACGGTATAACTGGTATTATACTCATTATCATTGGAGTTATAATGGTTAATTATTTAGGAAATATCAAATAATTACCAAGATGAATTTGGTTCTTTCAAAAATTCAATTTCTTCTGGTGTAGATCTTCTTCCTAAAATTTCATTTCTATGAGGATATCTATGAAATCTTTTTATTGCAGCTGTATGGTCTTTCCAGAATTTTTTAATCTGATCTACATTCGGGTGATTAGACAAGTAATTATCTAATAATTTATAAGCTCGATCATGATCAATAATTTCCTCACTATGGATATAGGGGAGTAACATAAAAAATCTTTGATATTCATCCATATTATCGAGGTAACCGTTATAAACAGCGTCATTTACAATCAATCTAGCCTTAGCATCATATTCGAAAGATCTTTTATCATCTCTATATAAATTTCTTGAAAATTGATCTAACAAAATAATTAAAGCTAAACAACTTAATGGCTTATCCTGCCAAGAGTCGTATTCATTATTTATCGCTTTGTTATGGTCTTCTCCAAATTTTTCTTTAATTAATTCATCAAAACTTTTGTCTTTTTTAAATCGCTTTTCAGCAACCATTTCATCAAACCAAAAATCTAAAACTGCTTGTGCTCTATCATTCATAAATTGAATCGACTTTTACTTGATATGCCTCAACTAGTCTATTGGTCTCATTTGCCATACTTACAACTGCAATTAGTTCGGCAAGCATCTCTTTGGAAGCTCCTTGTTTTTTTGCAGCAATGCTATGAGATTTAATACAATATTCGCAACTGTTTGCCATTGAAACTGCAACATAAATTAACTCTTTAGTCATCTCATCTAGCGCACCTTTTTTCATAACTTGTTGTAAAGAATTCCATGTTCTCTCTAGAGTATCAGGTTCATTAGCTAACATTTTCCAAAAGTTAGTTATAAATTTTACATTTCTTTTTTTTTTAATATCTTCATAAACTTCTTTAACTTTTCCAGTTGCTTCATTTTCCTCTATCATATTAAAAATAGCCATTGATCCTCCTTAGTTGTAAATTGCTTCAATTTTTGGCATTAAATTTAAAAGTTCTTTTGTGTATTCGTGCTCAGGTTTCTCAAATAATTTTTCAGAATTTGATACTTCGCATAATTTTCCATTTCTAAGCACTCCTATTCTATCACACATTTGTCTTACAACAGGTAGATCATGACTTATAAATAAAATAGTCAAATTTAGTTGTTCCTGAAGATCTTTTAATAAGTTCAATATTTGAGCTTGTATACTAACATCTAATGCAGAAGTTGGTTCATCGCATACTAATAGTCTTGGTTGTGTTGCAAGAGCCCTTGCTATTGATATTCTTTGTCTTTGACCTCCTGAAAATTCATGAGGATATCTTTCTGCTGAACTTTGAGAAAGTTCAACAGATTGTAATAGATCAAAAATATAATTTTCTAAGTCAGATCTTTTAATTGATGGATTGTGAAGCAATATTGGCTCTGCAACAATATCTTTAACTTTTAATCTACCATTGAGAGATGAATATGGGTCTTGAAATATCATTTGAATTTGTTTTCTAAATTTTAGCATTTCTTTATTTTTTTTAATTTGAGTTATACAAACATCATCGAAATAAATGTCGCCACTACTTGGTTTGTACAAATTTACAATCATTTTTGCTATTGTTGATTTTCCACTCCCGCTCTCGCCGACTAATCCAAAAGTTTCTCCTTCTTTAATACTGAAAGAAACATCATCTACTGCCATTATAGAATTTTTTGAGTTCTCAGAAAAAAAATTGTCATCAAATGTCTTAAATAGATTTTTTACTGATACTAAATTTTTTTGATTAATCTCTCTTTTGGTCCATCTGCTTAAAATTTTTAAATTACTTTGTTTTTTAACTTCTTCAGTTTGATTTAGTATTACAAATCTAGAAATTTTTTTATTTGTTGGAGGAACTGAACTTACTAGGCTTTTAGTATATGGTTGTTTTGGATGAGTTAATATTTCTTTGGTTTTGCCTATTTCAACAAGCTCACCATTTTTCATCACGGCTACTCTGTTTGTGGTTTCTGCTATTACACCCATATCATGAGTAATAAGAATTACAGCTAAATTTCTCTCTTTTGTCAGACGTTTAATTAGTTCTAATATTTGAGATTGAATTGAAACATCTAGAGCAGTTGTTGGTTCGTCTGCTATTAAAAGCTCTGGCTCGCAACATAATGCAAGAGAAATAACCACTCTTTGCCTCATACCTCCTGAAAATTGATGAGGATAATTGTCAAATCTATTTTCAGCATCTTTAATTCCCACTTCTTTTAATAGCTCAATAGATCTTTTTTTAGCCTCGTCTTTGCTTAAATCTAAATGTGTTTGAATAGTTTCGATTAATTGCTCACCTATTGTTAATATTGGATTTAAAGATGTTTGAGGATCCTGAAATATTAAACCTACTTTTTTTCCTCTAAAATTTTCAATATTTTTTTGATTATGGTTTATATCTATATCTCCAAGAATTATTGAACCATTTGATATTTTTCCTGGTTCATCAATTAAGTTAATTATTGCATTTCCTACAGTACTTTTTCCAGATCCAGACTCACCAACCAATCCTAATATTTCTCCTTTGCTTACTTCGATATTTATTTCTTTTGCTGCATAGACAGTTTCTCTTCTCATTTTATAGTCCACACTTAAATTTTTTATTTTTAGAAAACTCATTTTTTTAATCTTGGATTTAAAGTATCTCTCATCCAGTCTCCCAATAAATTTATAGAAAAAGCTAGTATGACTAAAAAAATTGCAGGAAAAAAAGTAATCCACCACTCACCAGAAAATAAAAAATCATTACCTAATCTTATTAATGTACCAAGTGATGGTGTTGTTGGTGGAACTCCTACTCCTAAAAAACTTAAAGTAGACTCTGCAATTATTGCCAATGCTAAACCAATGGTTCCAATAACTAAAACTGGTCTCATTATATTTGGCAAAATATGCTTGAACATAATTATAATATTTGAAACACCTATAATTGTAGATGCAGACACATAATCCTTATTTTTTTCTACTAAAGTTGCTGCTCGAGAAACTCTTGCAAATTGTGGCCACTCTGAAATTCCAATTGCGAAAATTAATACATAAATTGCCATCTCATCATGAAGTTCTCTTGAAATTATTCCTCTTGCAATCCCATCAACTAACAAGGCCATTAAAATGCTAGGAACGGTCAACTGCACATCTGTTAATCTCATAACTATCATCTCGTATTTTCCACCAAAATAACCAGCTGTTAATCCAAGAAAAACTCCTAAAACTAAACTAAAAATAATTGCAGAAAAACCAACTATTAAAGATATTCTAGAACCGTATAGAATAGTTGATAACATATCTCTTCCTTGTCCATCTGTTCCAAGTATAAACTTTGATAAGCCATCTTCTGTCCAAGATGGAGGTGTAAATGCTTCCATTAAAGATAAAGATGACGGGTCGAATGGATTGTATGGAGTGATAAATTCAACAAAAAATGAGCAAAAGAAAATTATAAATAAAATTAAAGATGAAATTATTGCTGTAGGAGATTTAACAAAACTGAAATAAATATCACTATCTTTTATTCTTTCCCAGGTAGTTAAAGTTTTGTTATCCACTTACAGAATCTCCTTTAACCCTAATTCGAGGGTCTATAAAGTAATACAAAATATCGACAATGAAATTTATCATTACAAATACGAAAGCTATAAAAACTAAGTAAGCTGACATTATTGGTATATCTACAAATTGAACTGCTTGGATAAATAAAAATCCCATTCCAGGCCATTGAAAAACTGTTTCTGTAATTATTGAAAACGCAATTAATGTTCCAATGTTTATTCCCGCAATTGTAATCACTGGAATTAATCCATTTTTTAATGCATGTTTATAATAAATACTTTTCTGATTTATGCCTCTTGCTCTTGCAAATTTAATATAATCTGTTTGGAGTATCTCCATCATTTCAGCTCTTACTAATCTGATTATGTAGGTCATTTGAAACAAACTTAATGTAACTGATGGGAGTATTATTGCTTTTA
>Ga0181574_10001933_pt1 | contig 19123 bp, 11 predicted proteins | sample 101ome_24_FD_145600 | JGI IMG/M metagenome (GOLD analysis project Ga0181574, IMG submission 145600) | Coastal salt marsh microbial communities from the Groves Creek Marsh, Skidaway Island, Georgia - 101410AT metaG (spades assembly) | ecosystem: Environmental > Aquatic > Marine > Intertidal zone... | reverse complement strand
GCTTATCAGGTGGTACCACACGAGCGTAAATTCAAGATGCGACAATTGGTAAAAAAAGAAGTTCGTCCCGTGCCGGCAAGCGAGGTTCTATCCAGTGCACACTTTCCCGAGGATGTTCAGGGAGATTTCCTGATCTGTAATTCGATCGGCTTCCTCGGAGTCAAGCAATACAAACTGGAGCGGAATGCAGAATCCGGTGAGGTAAATCAAAAAATGATTCCTACCGCGGACGGCAAAGGAAAACCCAGCATCGACTTTCTGGTTTCCACCAAGGATCGCAACTTCCGCCCTACGGATCTTGTGTTTGGCAGCGATGGTGCAGCCTATGTAGCAGACTGGTCCAACGTGATCATCGGTCATATGCAACACAACATCCGGGACCCAAATCGCGATCACAAGCACGGTCGTATTTTCCGAGTAACGGTCAAGGATCGCCCTCTGCAAAAACAAGTCGCGATCGATGGCCAACCCATTGCCAGACTACTTGATGTACTGAAGCACCCCGTGGACGGCGTTCGCCAACGTGCCCGCATCGAACTTGCGGCTCGCGATACCGAAGAGGTAATGAAAGCCACCCGTAAGTGGATAACCCAGTTCGACGCACGCAAAAAAGAAGATGCGCACCACCTGCTCGAGGCTCTATGGCTGCACCAGCAGCACAATGTAAAGAACTCCAAGTTGATGACCGCATTGTTATCCTCACCAGAACCGCACGCCCGTCGAGCGGCACAAACCGCACAACACTACCAGTTTACCTTCGACGAAACTGGTGGCGGGGCAGAGCTTAAATCTCAACTGGACGAAAAGGTAGAAAAAGAACCATCTGACTTCAGCAAGGGCATCGTAAACATCTACACCGTCAAAGAGCAAATGCGCTATGACATCAAAGAGTTCACGGTCAAGCAGGGCCAGGAGGTAACGCTCACTCTTGTGAACGACGATTACATGCCACACAACTTGCTGATCATCGAAAACGGTGCCGCTCAAGAAGTAGCTACCGCCGCAATGATGCTCGGCGAAAAAGGCTTCGACATGGGTTTCCGCCCGGACAGTAAAAAGATACTTTGGGGCACCAAGATGCTCGACGCCGGACAGCGTGAAACCATCAAATTCAAGGTGCCGAAAAAAGGGCAGTATGAATTCGTCTGCACCTTCCCGGGGCACTGGACATTGATGCGCGGCATCATGAAGGTAAACTGATCAGACGACCTGGCCAGCAGACATAGCTCTGCCAATAAGGGCCTCAGGAACCGAAAGGTTCTTGAGGCCTTTAGCTTACCTACTGTGTGATCGCATAATGGAGGATATTCTGTCCGAGCTTAATCGTATCAGGATCCTCATATCCATCAGCATACGGCGTTTGGGACATCTCCCATCCACCGGCAATTCCGTATGGCGAGTAAACGACGCCGTAGTGCTCACCAAACTCAATGCCCTCCAAGCGAGGACGCATGAGCATCGAACCACCCTTGGCGCCCAGCGACTGTGTCACCCCAAGCAGCTCAACCCGGTTCGGACTGCTGAACAACTCAGCGTCTGGAGATATAACCGTCATGGGTCGCCTTGGAAACAACTGCTGCATTAAACGACGAAAACTCCGATCGAACCCCATCCGTCCACAACAGGCTTCCGCCAGCAGGAAGCCCCCATTCTCCAAATATTTACGCAGGGCCACGATTTCTCGAGCGTTGAGTTGTAACGGCTCATGGCCCGTCAGGTACAACATGGGATGATTAAAAATCTCATGATTGGTCAGGGGGAGCGACTTGATATCAAACTTCACAGGAACCTCGGTACGCTGATTGTAGCTGTAAAGCAAGTTCGGCAGGCCTGAGTACCGTGTCCGCCACTCACCACCATGCTCGATCTGAGCAACAAACAAGGCTTCCCCCTGACTGTTTCCACTACTGAAATAAGAACGGGTGTGCATGGCCCGCTTTGCCCAGGCGCGTACCGCCGTCGCATAACTCAGCAGGTTTATACCAAACTGCATTGCGGGCTCCTCCTTCGCTTGCCAAGCTTGAGCGATTCCACCTGGCAGTAAAATCACAGCTGTACGACAAGAAAGCGTCAAACCTTCCACATCTGGAGGATCGACCAAGTCAAAGTAAGCGTGGAAAAGAGGATGGTCATTACTCAAACGCTGCAGCGCCAATTCAGGAAAGATATGCTGTATCTCCCGGCGCGCAGAATCTATGGCGGGCTTGGATCCGCCACCCGCACTCACGACAATCATACCGCCATTCAGAATGAAACGACGAAGGGTGCCGCGCTGGCCAGGTGTAAATATGAAATGATGATGGGTATTAAAATACAGTACCGGCGTGGTTGAAGGGTCGTCGCTCAACGCCCCGGGCGACAGGTAACGGGCACGGCTATTTAACCGGTGTTCCTGACCTGCGTATTGAAGCAGTCGACTCAAATCATTAGGTGCTGGATCGTCTTTCCGGAGGGTCAACTTAGCGACCAGAGCGGGAGGTGTGGGAGCAAATCGATCCGACTCCGCCGGCACCGGATCTGCCCGTTCGACCCTTTGCGGAGGTGCAACAAAACCGGCTTCGCCGGAGCCGTCGCCATCCGGGTCTGGAAGGGCATCCGTTTCAGGTGGGTCGAGGGGAAACGCCTGCGAAACCATCCGATCAAGAGGTTTAGCCACAGGTGCCGATGCGAACGTTTCCTGAACGTCTGCAGAGGTCTGCGGGACGGGCTTCGGGTCGTCTGCCAGAACCTCTCTGTCCTGATCCACTACCAGAACAGAGTCGGCTTGATAAGCAGTCTCGTCCGGCGGCGCATCTTGCCCGGTAAATAGCCTCGTCATACTAAAACCTACAGCGAGCAGAATTAAGCCCGCTATACCAATAGGCCAGTGCCAAGGGTTAGCCGACTTCGGCGATGACGATGGCACTATTACTTCAGATTCTTCATACGACGAAACAGGTTGATCCTTAATGACCGCATACATGATATCCGCAACCGAGATCGCCGGCTTACCAGATGCTTCCAAAAGTCGGTCCGTGCCCACCACGGCGGCAAGCTCAGCTCTCGCTTCGTCCGAAGAGTTGAGACCGTGCAAAAACAGTTCCTTCTGCTCTTCATCAAGCTCACCCGCCATGTACGCTTCCAGCAACTCGTGCCAGTCAGGGGTTGACTCGCTCATGACCCTTCCCCTTTGCGCTGTAAGCACTTGCTCACCGCTTGACGCGCACGATGCAATGCCACTTTCGCAGCGGACGCAGAGACATCCAGAATTTCGGAGACCTGCTTTATTGAGCAGCCCTCATAATAATATCCGTTGACCAGGCGTCGGGTTTTACCTTTGAGTCCGCCCACACAATCACGCAAGGCCTCCAAGGTCTCATCGGGTAAACCATTCACAAACGCCTCGATATTTTCGGAGATTTGAGCCTCTGCTTCGGCTTCCTTTCGATACTGCACCTGCATTTCCTGCCGGCGAATCCATTTGCGGCGCTCATTCTGCGCCACGTTACGGGCAATGGTTTTGATCCACGCTGAAAAATTGGTACCGACCTCAAACGATGCCAATTTACGATGGGCGATTACGAAAACCTCCTGCACCAAATCGGGTACGAGGTCGTAGTCAGGAACCATCGCAGAAAGTACTGCACGTACCTTGGGCTCATACGCCTTCACAATTTGCTCAAACGCATCAAGCTCTCCCGCCTGACAACGACGAATATGGTGATCCAAGTCGTCCATATTCAGCGTAACGAAAACAGTTGTGCAATTTTTTCATTCGAAAAGCTGCTCCGGTACAACTGTACCGAACTGATGGCCCCGGTACACGGTCGCCCACCCGCCGCGCTATTTCCAATGGCTTTAATCGGTGCCTTTACGATTGCAGGAGCAGCACCCACGTTCTTGCCATCGACGTAGAATAAGGTCTTGGTATACGATCCAACCACGGCAATCTCATGCCATCCCTTCAAATCTTTTACGAAGTATCCAGAGCCTGCGGCCCTATCTGAAGTCAGACACAACTCGTCCGAGGCATCAATCATCACATGATGTTGACGATAACCATTACTCGCCAGCACCCGAGGCGAGCCACCATTACCCAAAGGAAAATGGACACGCATTATCAAGGTCCAGGCGTGTCCAATGTTAAGCGACTCTAATTCGAGCATATCGTTATCCAAAGTGAACTCATAGGCTGCGCCATCTCCACCTTTTTCACTGGGTTTTGCACCCAGCAGATCTCCATGCCGTTTCCGTCCGCTGAGGTCGCGGATTTTTCGCCCTTCCTTTTCCTCAAAATCGTAGGCGAACACCAAGGCCTTTGCCGCATCACGCGGCAATCGAAGGGAGGCTGCGGGTTTTGCACTCCCTGATCCCAGATTCTGTACTCGTTCGATTTCTTCCTGCACAAGATTCGCATCGTTGACACGTCCACCGGATTTTAAACGCCCGTGAACCGCACGCAGCGATGTAAGGTACCTCGACGCCAATTGGTCAATTTCCGAGGTTTCTTCGCCATCGATTTTTTTTATGGCCTCGTGATACTTCTCCTGAGCCTTGATAATGAGTTCCGGAGAACCCGCCGGTGGCTTCTCTGGAACCGTCCGTGCTGAGGAAAAACGTTTGATCTCTTCCTCCGCCGGTCGCACACCAAATTCATCTCCCGTTCTCTGCATATATGCGATCATGGCCTGCAGTGTTTTCAAGTAATGGTCGCCGACGCCCGTCCGAGAGGCCTCGTGTTTCTTCTCTACTTCATGAAGAGCCACCTCAAATTTGTTACGCGGGCCGGTCAGAATGTCAGCATACGTCGAACAGGCCATAAAAAAAATGAACAAGCAGATCTTCATACGCCAACCAGATTAAGCATTCGTCCATTCTCCTCAAACGCCCATCCTTTATCCAGAATCAACGCCACCTCCTGCTCTACATTCGCTCCCGATACATCGGCCATCGATTTCTCTAGAAACAGCGCATCACGCGGCGTATCAGCCATCGCTTCAAGCACCTTGCGTGTAATTGCCGACACCGGTGTTTCTTCTTCTATGCCGCTTCGCGAGTCGTACACCGACCAGTCATCCCCCTCACCGACCAGGCACAGGCGCGCCTGCGGCAATCCATCTTCACCCAGCCAACGCGTCCGCCACCGCTGAACATCGGTATTCAATCGCTCCAACCAATAATCCATTCGCTTGGTATCCGCATTACGATCGACGAAATGGTATGCGAGGTTAAATACGGACTCTCCATCAAACGGATAAGTCATACCGTAAAAATCCTGTGGTTTAAGATCCAGATTGAATTCCTCAGGATCGTTAAAATACCGGCTGAAACGCACAAAACCAATGGGATATACCCCTGATGGAGGCGCAAGGTGCATCATCAGCGGAATGTCGCGCTGATACTTCTCGTACGTACGTTCTGATTCACCCGGCGAATAAATCAACAGATTCCAATCCAGACTGACCGGGTGCTGTGAACAATTCTTCAGGAATTGTACATTCCTAAACGCAGACGTTCCTTTGCGCATCAACTTCAACGTTGAGGTCGATAAAGCCTCAATGCCTGGCTGAAACGCAACAACGCCTTTATCACTCAAGATTTTAATCTCCGGCTCGGTCACATCCACCTTCAGTTCGTAGAACATTTTCATGTTATCTGGCGGGGACAGCCTCGGGAAAACATCGTCGGTATACCCTTTGGGCAAAATAGTATCGACGGCCATGTAGGTTTCACAGCGCGGCATCCACTGATATAACGACTCAATATGTTTACGCGCGCTTTCCGCAGACATATTCCGATGCTTCATCTGCATACCATTCAGGCCACAGAACGAACAGACCGCCTTCTCTGCCCACCAGCATCCGCGAGAAGTTTCAAACAATAGAACCGGCCGAATGCCGTTAGTGGGAAAGGTCTCATCCATCTTGTCAAGAAAACCGGTGTAATCGAGCGGGATCTCCTGGTTGATATCCTGATCATCACCCAACAGGTTTAATGGCTTTTCTTCAGGTACGGCATCACAACCACGCGGCCATCGATCTTGGTTATTCTTGGTAAACAACCCATTAACCGCTTCGCATGCCTCCAAATTGCCCTCCATCTGGTCACGTACAAACCCTGGAAAGCTGACCAGAGCCGGTCCGGAAAATACGTAGTCCATTTGCATAACATGTTCGGCAAACTCCATACCCATCACTCCGTCACATGCCGCACCCCCGACCACAGTCACGATCTTTGGGTTTCGCATTTTCAAGCGCTGCGCCATGGCAAAGGAAGCCACAGTCTGGGAAAAGAGTGTGGTGAAACCGACCATATCACACTGATCGAGTTGATACCGATCAATCAGTTGATCGAGAAAGTCAGCAAGTGTTTCCCTTTTGGAAGAAAACGCCGCACGCACAGCCGTGGTTTCTTCGTCGTCAGTATGATAGAATCGATCAAAGTACGCGTCCGCATTATCTTCTGCAGCCGGAAAGGCACATTGCCGGAAAAACCATTCCCCAATCCCCGTCATGAAACCCGCACCCAGGTTGGCATGGTTGTAAAGATCCAAGCCTCCCATGTATTCGACAAAATCGAAGCTCAAATAGTGCACCCCCACCGACACTTTATCACCGAATTCCTGATCCAACACTTCCGCTATCTGGGTCAACGCCAACGAAGGCATCGACAGCGAGGCAAACGGCATATTAATGAGAGCAATTTTATAAGGTTCAGACTTCATACCTTTTTCACCTCCCCGCGAAGGTGCCTATATTTTACCAATTCGGAAACATCCCCTCCGCGGTAACCGGACTCCCGGAACTATACCCCATCGGGAGGTCGCGCGTCCAACCTTTCGTAAGCACGGGACTAGAGGCCGGGTGATAAGGGAGAATATCTGAGTAACCGGGGATGACTACTTGTACGACGGGAAAATCGACTACGGGATCAGTCAGATCGACCATAATGACATCAAGCCCCAACTGCTGCAAAATGGATTGAAACTGCGCAATGTCGTCCAGGCAATCCGCGTAACAAGCTCCCCGATTAAACAGTACAACGTCTCCCTCGGCTACAAAAGAGGCATCGGCATAGGGTACATATCCGAACCAAAAGAGGGGGAGAAAATTATCGGTTTCATCCGTACAGGTCATCTTTTCGTAACTGGCAGAGCCGGACTCGTTCGTACGACGTAACTGCACGTATTCCGTTAAACAACTCGACAAGGCCTGCCGCCGATCAAATGATCCAGCCACCTTGAACGCATGATGGGACTGGTAGGCCGTGGGCACGTTTGGATCCGAAAAGTATACCCCAATACAGGGAAGCACATCACCAAACGACAAGTCTTTAATCGTACACTGCACACCCAATGCGGAGATATCTTCCAGCTGCTGCCGCAAGTCCGCATCTTCGATACTCTCCGGATCAATGGTAGGCAACACCATGCGATTCTTGATAAACGTAATCGCGGCCCGACGCTCAAACACCTCATTCAAACCCTGAACCACAGCTTCTTCCAGGCAATTTCCCGCAGCGAGCCCATTGGTTCCCGAGATCGCATGAACGTATTCCAGTGGAACAGAAATTTTCCGATTTTCTGACAATGACCAACCCGGCACCCAGTGCCGGGCTAGTGAACTCGACTCTATCTCCGCAAGCAGTTCCGGGCCTACCGTGGCAATATGATTCAGCAAAGATGTTATTGGCAAAGCATGATCGCTCTTTGGTTGCGCCAGTTCTCTGCGACGCTGCAAAGCCAACCACTCCGCGGTTTCGGCGTAGGTTGAGATCTGGCAAGCCAACGAGGTGCTTCCTTTACCCATCGGGGGAAACTCCAGAGCATCCACTTCAACGGAGCCCCAGAAAAGCGCATCACCAACCGCATGCCCGGTGTACCGGGGGGAGAAGCCCGACAGTCCGTCCATCAATCGGGTAAGCGTTTCCTGTGGTTCGGCGCAACGACCGTCAACCACGCGTGGAGCAGATTTCAACATACCTGAAGCCTATGTCACCCCTAACCGATTTTTCAACTCTGTAGCGCGTAGGGACAGGCCCGACGAAGGCTGATAATTGGGTACAAACCAGAGTTCGAGACCAGGAATGATAACCTTTACGCTGCACAATTGGTACTCCGCAAGCGGACTCGTATCGGCAACCAAAACATGCTTTGTGCCTTCACGAACAAGCCGATCAAGCACTAGAGACAACTGGTCATTTAACGAACGGATCTTTGGCTCCGAGAGCGGGGGCATACCGCCTGTCTCACCAAAATACATGGACTGGGCATTCTTGTACCCAATGCGAGCCTGTTTCATGGGAGCGAATGGCGTGTAGTCATCCCTCGACCCGGCATAGTAGGTAATGTACTGCATTAACGCTTCGTGCATGGCTGAGTATGCCGCCGCCTGGAAATCAACACGTACAGCAATGCCCCCGTGACTCTGCACCCGTTGCGCTTCGTCGTACACATGACACATCACACAGGGAAGATCGAACAGATTGGGCAAGCTGAACAAAACCAAACGTAAACTCCGAGCTCGTGCCTGCTCCAGCAAGTGCCGAGCCGGTGCATCAAGAGATGAAGGATCGATTTGAAAATCCTGCAGAGCGTTTCGTAAATCATCGTCTACGACATGCATTTGGCAGGTATCACGCTCGATCACTTCGTAAATCGCGTACAGAATAGCCTCAGGCAAGGTATTACCTGACGCATAGCCATCCGTTCCCGAATACGCAAACATGGTCGCATACTTGGGGATCACCCAGTCCTTACCAGCCAACAGGTCACTCACTTTCACATAGCCATGCAAATCTGTGACATACTGCTTCACTTGTGCGTCCATTCCCCAGTTCTGGTATTGAGGCAGGTCTTCAGCATGAAAAGGCACCTCGCTCCACTCGTCCAACGCCCGTTCCCGAATATGCTTACCACTGGCCGGTGCGCGCTCAACCAACTCCATGTATGCAGAGGCAAGCGACTCATCAAAATCTTCACCATTTCCGGTTGCTGCGGCTGGGTAATAGTCGAGATAGTAAAAGGGCACCAGATAGGTACTGAGCACATGACTACCCGATTTTTCGTATCGGGTCGTATCGGCGACAACAACATTCAAGCCCTCAAAAAACTGCTTTGCCCGTTTACAGGTAATGACCGGGTCACAACTCCGCGACTCTAGTGACGCACACTGCATGGTTGTATCAGTTTGCCGCCATGAATCAGGCAACGACATATCAGGATCACCGGAATAACGAGCAAACAGGGAACGAATTGCCTGCTCCCTGTACTCCGCATAGGTACGCGGTCCAGCCAGATCACGAAAACGGCCAATCAATATGCGGGCATCCTCCTGCTTCACATCGTAATTACCAGCCTGATAAAATGCTTCCAGTTGTGGGTGTTGGGCAAACAACCATTTGAACGACAAGTCCATGAAATGCTGTTGCTCCAGACCCTCGATACATGCCTCAGCCTGCACCGACGAAATCACGCCTTGCTCGACCGCACAGTCAATGAAGAATCTTAACTGGACCAGAGCCGGCGTAAGCGACCGATTATTTTCAAGATACGTTTGCGCTACCACGTGATAGGGCTTGATGTCAGATCGCGAAAGCAAATCGAACACATATCCCACGCCGGTCATGCCATATGCCGCCAATTCGGCCGCACGCAGCGCCCCCATACTCGCGGCGCCATACGTCCGGACACCTTGCTCCATAGCCGTCATAACTTCAAAGGTAGTTACGGGAAATCGAGAGCGAAAATATCCATCCACCAACAATAGGTGATCGAAGCCCTCAAAAATCGCGGCGAGGAAATCCCCTTGCTCAGCAGGAGTGGTCCAGACTACATTTTTTACATGGTAAGGCTCCACGCTCCCGCCGGCAAATACCACGGCATCGCCCGTGCGCGGACGTAACCAGGGCTCATACTCGGGGTGTTTTTCGATTTCACTGAAGGTATAGCAGGCTTTACGCGCGCGACAACCTACACAGGGAGCGTGATAGGGACCGGCATGCTTACCGACCTCGCGAATCACATCACGCTGGGCACCAATCGCCCCTTTCAACGGCGCGATCGCATCCCGATAGGCCTGCTTAAAACAGCCCTCGGAAAAAAAACAGGCCGGAAAGTTTCCCACGCGCACTTTACCGTTAGCCATCGCCGGATGCGCGGACCACTCCTTGAGATCATCAAGCAATGTACGATGCGCCTCTGCGTCAAGTTCATCAAAATCAAAAAAGAAGCCCAGCTCATCAATCGCCTCAGTGGATGCACACTGCGCGAGCCAGGTAACTGGTCCGGCGGGAAATGCATTGCCGAATACATGTACCCGAATCTCAATATTATAACGGGAAGCGAGGTCCTCCATCGATTCGCGGTACGTTTTTACCGCATCAGCAACAAACTGCACATCGTGGTGAACGTAGGTAATGGATTCAAGAGGAAGTGGCTCGAACGGGTGTTGCTCGACAAACGCGCTCAACGACGTCCTCAAATCATGGTGTTTGAACAAATCGATTTCGTCGATATCGATTTTTGAGCGCTCGATACCCATCACCTCCAGAGCATCTAACAACTTTTCCACACCGCGGCGATACGCCGTATCCGGATGATCCAGCACTCGTTGCGCCTTCTGAGCGTCCTGAAAGAATTGGCGTAAGCGCTGCTCCATACTTATTTCTTATTGCAGAGAATATCAGGCTTCCAACCTAAAAACCAAAGCAGATAGACGAGGCCTCACAGCCCCGGAAACTCCGTCTCCTCGATGGGCAGAGCATTGGAAACAAGAATAAACACCTCAACAGCGATATCGCTCTATGCCCCCCGGTTATCTGCATCTACCCTCATTTCGAGGTCAATGGATCGTAGATCGGGTTCGGAAAATCCAATTCTACCGTTCGACTACGAATAAAATCCTGCTCAAATCGCTTAACGATTTCGGGGTGCTCATCCGCAAGATCAACTTGCTCAGATCGATCAGCATCAAGGTCGTAGAGTTCCCAGGCACCGGGCTGTTTACCACGCACTTGTTGTCGTATCGCCTTCCATTTTCCCTCACGCAAAGCAATCTGCCCACCATAACCCGAGAAGTCCCATGTCATGCGTTCAGTTCGCACTGGAGGTTCACCTCCCTGCAACACCGGAACCAGGTTGATGCCGTCAAGCGTCTGATTTTCTGGCAATACGGCTCCGGCCACAGCACTCAGCGTGGGAAACCAATCCGGAAAATATGAAGGAACCTTACACACCGCACCAGCCTTCACCTTGCCCGGCCACTTTACCACGCAGGGAATACGGATACCTCCTTCATATACACTTCCTTTCCAACCACGAAGCCCCGCAGTCGAGTTGAAAAATGGCGCATCGCAGCCACCGATGTGGAACTTGGGGTCACCACCCGGATGCGTGGTGCCATTATCCGAGGTGAAAACCACCAAGGTATTTTCGGTTAAGCCATGGCTCTCCAAGCGTGCCATAATCGTGCCCACGTGCTCGTCGAGGTCCGATATCATCGCGGCATAACCTGCACGCGGGCGCGGGTGGGGTAAATAGCCACATTGACCACGGTACACACCTTTTTCCTCGTCCCACGCTGCCGGATAACGATCGATCCACTCCTGCGGTGGCTGCATGGCTACATGAGGCTCGACAAACGGAAGATAAAGAAAGAATGGTTTTTTTGCATTCTTATCGATGAACTTTAATGCTTCCTCCAGAATCACGTCCGGTGCGTAGTTTTCGAGTCGATAATCCTCGGCACGCACTTCACCCTCGGGTTTGCGCTGATGCCCAAAAATCAGTCCGCGGTTGATCATCTGTTCACGCTCATTCGAATCCAGAAACATGGGATAAAAACTGTGCGCGTTACGCTGACAATTATAACCGAAATAACGGTCAAAGCCCTGCTTGATGGGGGATCCGGTGGTGTTTGAGGGACCCAACCCCCACTTGCCAAAGGCTCCGGTCACATACCCGGCACTTTTCATAACTTCGGCTATGGTAACGATATTTTCAGTAAGCGGCCACTGCCCGGGAAACACCCGGCCGTTACCTGAATCACGGTTTCCACGCACCTCGGCATGCCCAAGGTGTTGACCGGTCATTAATACGCATCGTGCAGGCGCACAGACCGGCGCGCCTGTGTAATGCTGCGTGAAACGCATACCTTCAGCGGCGAGTCGATCCACGTGAGGAGTCTTAATCTTTTCCTGACCATAACAACCTAATTCTCCATAACCGAGATCATCGGCAAGGATGAAAACGATGTTAGGTTGGCTCGCATGGGCCAGACACGTACTCAGACAAAGCAAAAGAGGGAATAACATTTTCATATGAAGACCCTGTTCCATCTCGACAGCAATGTCGAGAACAGGCGTAATTGACATTACTTCGGAATACTGGTCAGGACAACTAACCGTTATCCGTAAACAGCTTATGAAACTATTTTCATTCACCATTCCCCTACTTGCCACCACCGCCCTATGTGGCTCACTGGTCGACCGCTCCTCTCCTTTAGAAAAAATTCCCGGGGACTTTGAACTCGCCGACGGCCCCGCCTGGGATGGGCGCGGTCAACTGTACATACCCGATGTAAAAGCTGAAAAGCTCTACCGATACCGCCCGACCAAAAAAGAGCTGACGACATTACTGCCCGAGGCCGGCCGTATCAGCGCTACCTTTTTTAATCACGGCAGACTCTATCTTTCTGATAATGGCAATGCCCGCATTTCCTGGCTCAAAGGAAAAGATAAGATTTCTTTAGCCGGACAAGATCCAGAGGCCAAGCCACCCAAACGTCCCAACGACCTCGTAGTCGATCAATATGGTGGAGTCTATTACACGCTGACCCGCCAGGCCCAGGTCATTTACATTTCCAACAACGGCGAGCAAAACGTAGCAGTTACCGGCATTGAAACGGCTAATGGCATCACCCTCTCTCCCGACGGCGCTACCTTATATGTGGCCAGCTACGTACCCAAAAAAATATGGGCCTATCAAATTGATGCGCCCGGCAAGACTAGCAACGCCCGAGAATTTGCGGTCATGGACGACGGCGATGCGAAAGGGGCTGATGGCATGTGTATAGACCGCGCCGGCAACGTATACTGCGCCGGGGCAACTGCTATCTGGATTTGGTCACCTTCTGGCAAACTGATGGAAAAAATTGAAACACCCGAACGGCCGATAAACTGTACATTTGGGGATTCCGACCTCCGCTCTCTCTACATCACCGGATTCGGTGGATTATACCGCCAACGCATGAACACCTACGGTTTACCGGCCTTGCCACCAACAAAAGGCGAAGCCATGACGCTCACCGCTTTAGACAATCGCCCAGCAACACGCATACCCGAAAATGTCGATGCCCGATTCAATCTGGTGTTCGCCGAGGAAGGAGAGCGAAAATTACTCGCGGATCTATATACCCCAATGAAGGTCAAGGGTCCACTTCCTGGAATCGTGGTGGTACACGGTGGAGGCTGGAAACAAGGATATAAAGATAAGTTTCAAGCACTCGGTCTTGCACTGGCAGAAAAAGGGTTCGCCGCACTCAACATTGAATACCGACTCGCGCACGAGGCGAAATTCCCCGCCGGGATTCAGGACTGCAACGCAGCCGTGCGCTTTTTACGTGCGAATGCAAGCTCGCTCAACATTGATCCTGAACGCATTGGTGCCGTAGGTGGCTCTGCCGGAGGCCATCTCGTCGGATTGATGGCCACAGGGTCAGACATCGGAGCACTTCAGGGAAACGGTGGGCACGCCAAATTTTCTTCCCGCATTCAAGCTGCAGTGGTCATGGCCGGTCCCCTCGAAATTACCACCGGATCTGTCGCCGAACGCTCCCGACTGAACCCGGATAAAGCCAACATCAATCTATGGACCGGAAAGGACTTCGAAAGTGGGGCCGAAATGTATCGGTTGGCTGACGCCCATATCAAAATCAGTGAAGACGATCCACCGATCTTGTTTATGGCGGGAGAGCACGACCATCCTGAGCGTAACGAACCCTCGCGTGAAATCCTGCGCGCGCTGAACATCTATACGGATATTATCTCATACCCGGATGGGAAGCATGGATGCTGGAACCAACTGCCATGGTTTAATGACATGGTGAATGACATCGCGAATTTTTTCAACCAGCGCTTGTAAATCCCGAGACTTGCGGAGCGCCTCCAAAAGCAACACCCACGGCCGTTCTATTTTGCCGAGGATCCGTTTAAGGGCTTTTCCGGAAGTACTTCCGGAATTGCGGGGGAGACACCCACATCAGCCTGAATGCCTTTGAGATACTTAAACAAGTCACTGTCCGTAGAAAGGACTATGGTCGTGTCGCGGCCAAGGATAGACTTATAGACTTCCATGGTTTGAAGAAACTCGTAAAAGCGTATCGCCTCAGGACTGGCGTTATATGCATCAGCATAAACTTGAGTCGCTTTCGCATCCGCTTCGCCACGCACTTGCAACACCTTCTTGTACGCTTCTGATTCGATCTCCAGGAGGTCACGCTCTTTACTGCCCTTAATCTTTGCAGCTTCACCTTCCCCTTCGGAACGGAATCGTTCAGCTATCTGTTGGCGCTCAGAAATCATGCGCTGGTAGATTTCCTTTTTCACGCTGTCATTGTAGTCAATACGCTTGAATCGCACGTCGAGCAACTCAATGCCAAATTCCGCGAGTTTGCTCACCGCAGCAGCATGAATCGACTCCTCCAACTTCGCACGCCCGGTTTGGATAGGCTCCAACTTGCCCGTGCTCTCGGAAGAGCTTGCTTCGACCAATTCGGCATCAACCGCGGGAGTACGATTCTTTGTCGTACGAATAATCTCGATCAACTTATTCTTGGCCACCGCGTTCCGGGTTTCAGATCCAAGAATGTCATTCAAGCGTGAATAGGCCGAACGACTATCCCGCAAGCGTAAAAAGTATTGCAACGGATCTTTGATTCGCCAACGAGCAAAGGTATCCACTGAGATATACAACTTATCCTTCGTTGGCATACTGGTCGGATCACCATCCCACGACAAAATACGTTTATCGATGCGGTTAGCGACCTGTATGACGGGCATTTTAAACTTAAGGCCCGAGGTGGTAACCGGCTTGCCAACAGGCTTACCAAACTGGGTAATAATAACCTGTTCTGTTTCGCTTACTGTATATGCAGAGGTAAACAAAAACAGCAAAGCAAGTAAACCAACGATGCCTGCAGCGGATTTTTTCATTTGCCCAGTCCTTTCAGTGATTCACCCAGAGGAAGCAGTGGCAGAACATTTCCTGTGGTGTCATCGATGATAACCTTGGATTTCAAATTAGGCATGACTTCCGCCATCGTTTCCAGGTAAATACGACGCTTGGTGACTTCCGGCGCCTTCAGGTATTCGACCATCATGGCGTTGAATCGTGCAACATCCCCCTCGGCCTCGTTCACGCGTTGCGTTGCGTAACCCTCAGCCGCGGAGAGCTTCTGTTCGGCTTCTCCGCGTGCTCGAGGCACCACCTTGTTGTACTCACCATTGGCGATGTTTATCATGCGCTTGCGTTCTTGCTGGGCTTCATTCACTTCGTCGAACGAAGCACGCACCGGCGAAGGAGGATTAACATTCTTCAACTGCACCTGATCAATATTGAGTCCCATCTCGTATTTATTAACGACTTCCTGCATGCGGTTAAGGGCCACGATTTCGATATCCTGGCGACCGATCGTTAAAACCTCATCAACGGTACGATCACCCACGACTTCACGCATCACTGATTCGGACACATCACGCAGGGTCTCTTCTGGAAGGTGCAAATTAAACAAGAACTCACTCGGTGCATCGATACGATACTGAACGACCCATTCAACCTCGACCGAGTTAAGGTCGCCTGTCACCATCGTTTTTTCCATGGGCCAGATACGACTATCTGAGTACTGCGATGGATTGCTGGCTCCCGGAGTCCCAAACCCGTATTCGTGCTTTTGCTGGCGCTTCTTGGCTACCAATTGATATTTATCGACAAACGGGATCATGAAGTGGAGTCCTGGGTTCGTTTCCTTCGTAAACTTGCCAAAACGGGTAACTACCGCCACCGATTCTGTCGGCACAGAGTAAACAGCGGCTTGCCCTAACACCATGGCAAGAAACACAAGTACGCCAACAGCGATGATCTTAGGATCCGCGTTACCGGATCGTACGTTGAACAGATTTATATTTTTCATAACAATTTTCGTCGCCTCACAAGGGTGTACTATGGCCTGAGATTCTACAAAGTTCCAATTATAAACGGGCCAGAGTTTTGCAATGCGCCCTGACAGACCATGGGAGGGCCAGAGCCGCATTAAACACCTGCGGACCCACCGTCACCCTATGCCGACTAGATGATTCGACTCAACAAGACCGTCCCTTACAACGCCCAGTCTTTGAATAATCCCGGTATGTTCGCAGCATCGTGATCCCCCTCATGAAAAACGACTCGATATTTGAACGTGATGGTGTCGCCTGACTTTACGGTATGATTACCCGACCCCTTTCCGGACTTCTGAAAGTAGGACAAACCAAAGGGGTTTGCCGCAACCAAACCGTAATCTCGAGCGTGCCAGGTGGTGGGATACCGCAGGTTATCCGGGTGATCAAAAATAGCGAATCCACACGCCTTGCCATTAACGGTACCGAAGTAGTTTACCCAGGCCGCCTTCTTGCCCCAAAGTGATTTACCCTCATCACCTGCGCTGTTGACGGCCTTGGCCGTAGCAACCTCACCCCGAAGACGCAACTCAGGGTGAGATCGGATCGCAAATGAACCTTCCTTCGTATCGCCAAAAACAAGGTCATCACCAACCGGCGACATAGTCACTTCGAAATCGATATAACGATTTCCCTTACCGTCGATGTGGATGGTATGGATTGACCTGTCAGTAGCAACCAACTTGTCTTTTCGGCCAACCCATTTATTGCTGGAGGAAATAATCACTTTGCCCTGCTTGAGAACCACGTTGTCGATCTCTGTGATCACCTTGCCGGTTTTATCACCATCCTCGTGCCAGAAATTTTCTCCACTGATCATTCCGTGGTGAAAGAGTAAAGACTTGTGGTGAGGGTGATCACTGGCCTCACCGTCGACGCCCTTTTTCATCGGGTAGTTGCGCGTCATCTCATCACCAGTCGGCCCGACAACCGGCCAAAAAAGCGGCTTTGCGTAGGTGTTGTAAACAAATTCAGTAAACAACTTGCCATCCGCATTCACGCGAATCCTGTTCTCCGATTTTTCAAATGAGAGTTCCGCGTGTAAAACGGGAATCGCAAGAACACACACCAAGACTATAGCTTTTTTGATCATACACACGCTCCGGGTCAATCTTCCCGGGCAACCTAGCGCAATCCGATCCAGCTAGTCCACGATATAAACCACTTGATCCAACACGACCACAACCTTCTCCCCCAACGAGAAAAAAGGCAACAGCTCAGGTTTTTCCTCCAGTAATCTGAAGTACGCCTCACTTCCGAACTTAATTGTGCGCTTCTCCAACGCCTTGGATTCGGACTGATCCGTCCACACACCATTGATCAACAGAAAGGTGTGCCCCTCTACATCTCTGCTCGCCATTTTTACTGGCACGGCCGCCACTTCACGTTCCTTATATCCCCCGAGTGCCTCGCTTAACAACAATGCATCTCGCCCCGAATTTCTGCGCAACAAATCACCAGCGATGGTCGCCGAATCTTCGGCCGCCTGCGATTCCGTTGCCAGTGCGCCATTGACGAAACCACCTGCGCCCAATCGAGGTGCACTTTGAGCCGCTTGATTTACCGATCGACTCAAGGTTGTAGCCTTTTTTGGAACTCGACTCTGAAAATAAACATCGGGCAATGGGCGCGGACTGCCCGGAGGTGGCAATGGGCGCCCACCACCGATCTGCGGTGCCTCTTCATCCTCTACGACCAAATAAGAAGTATAAGGGGTGACAATACCGAATTCCTTGCTGAGTCGAACCACCTCATCTTTGACCTCCTCATTCTCCCCATGAAGACGTATTTCATCCAATAAGTAGCCGATATGGCGAGTGGCCCAGAGAACCGGTACAAATTTGTTTTGTTTATTGGACGCTGGAAACGTCCCTTCGTACACGTGCTTACGTGCTTCACCGTTCACATTGCCCGTCAATGTGATCGCAACATGATCACTCCCCTTGTAGCGACCGATCACGGACAATTGATCACCGGCAAACAAATCGCTGAGTTCGGATGGATACTGCTGAACAATACGCACCCCCTCGACCTCCAGTTTGAGATTACTTAGTACCGGGGAAGAGATTTTGTCCGCAAAAGAGGACACTTTGATTTCGATATCCTCTTCGGGGAATACGTAACTGGAGGCCCCACCATTCCCGCCGGAGATTTTATCCAACAAATGAGTATTTACTTTATCACCAACGCCAAAAACAAAAATACGCGCACCGGATTTATTACGGGTATCAACGTGTTTAACGATCACCTCCGCCTGTGTTTCACCAATGGTCGGCTTGCCATCGGTCAGAAAAACCACGATGTGCGGTCGCTCACTCTGCCCATCCCGCATCCTCAATGCAGTCTGCAATGCTTCATCGATATTGGTCCCTCCCCGTGCTTCAAGGTTTTCCACAAACACCTGGGCTTCTTCACACATCGCCTTGCTCGCAGGCACCAATTTACTTTTGAACGTTTCCACATCCGTGCTGAAACGGACGATATTGAAGCGGTCCTGCTTATTCAGCTTGGCGACACAATACGCCAGCGCTTCACGGGCCTGATCCATTTTTTTGACCGCCATGCTGCCCGAGGTATCAAACACGAAGGTGACATCCTTTTTGATAATGCGATCATCTTTTCGCTCCACCGACGGCGCAAGCATCATCATGAAGTAACCATCTTCTTTTTTGTTATGACGATGGGTCAGCAGGTTGAGCCCAAATTCCTTCTTAGAAACGCCATAGAATAAAACGAAGTCCTTGTCTAAAATACCACCCTCTTCCTCGAAGCCAACGGTTACCTCATGATCGCCTTTGCGCTTCACACTGATTTGGTGCGTTGGAGAGTACACGTTCTTCATTGGCACGCTGGAACGAACCCTCGCCCGCACAGTAAAATCTTCAAGAGTACGACAGAGTTTCTCATTGGTTTTTAGCAGGTAGACCAACTT
>Ga0181574_10001930_pt1 | contig 19148 bp, 16 predicted proteins | sample 101ome_24_FD_145600 | JGI IMG/M metagenome (GOLD analysis project Ga0181574, IMG submission 145600) | Coastal salt marsh microbial communities from the Groves Creek Marsh, Skidaway Island, Georgia - 101410AT metaG (spades assembly) | ecosystem: Environmental > Aquatic > Marine > Intertidal zone... | reverse complement strand
CGGTGGTGGCCGTTTTATCGCTGTCCCAACGCCACCCCTTCCTGACGGCTCCGTGGATCTCAAATTCATCGAGAAAGTCGCTAGGGAAATCGCTCCGGCGATCAAGGAATACAAAGTCGTCGTCGACAAATCCACCGTTCCCGTAAAAACGGGAGAGAAGGTAGCCGAAACCATCAAGCGCTACGCACCCGAGGCGGAATTCGACGTCGTTTCCAATCCTGAGTTCCTTCGCGAAGGCTCCGCTGTGGAAGACCTCATGAAGCCCGATCGTATCGTGTTTGGATCGAACAGCGACCGCGCCTCAGCACTGATGAAGAAGATTTACGAACCATTCATCGCTCCTCTTCTCGTCACTGACATCAACAGTGCCGAGTTGATCAAACACGCTGCCAATTCCTTTCTTGCACTCAAGATCTCCTACATCAATGCCATCTCGGCAATCTGCGAAGCCAGCGACGCAGACGTCGAGCTCGTCGCCGAAGGGATCGGAATGGACAAACGCATCGGAAGAGACTTTCTCAATGCGGGGCTAGGTTACGGCGGTTCCTGCTTCCCAAAAGATATTGCTGCTTTCATCGCCATCAGTGATCAGCTCGGAGTCCCATTCGACCTGCTGAAAGAGGTGGAAAAAATCAACCGTCAGCAGCTCAGTCGTTTCATCGAGCGCATTCGGCAGAAGCTGTGGGTTCTCGAGGAAAAGAAAATTGCGGTCTGGGGGCTTTCCTTCAAGCCTAATACGGACGACGTGCGTTGCTCCGTAGCCATCGAACTCGTCGAAAAGCTGGTCGCCGAGGGTGCCGAAATCACCGCCTACGACCCCAAAGCAATGGCTCGAGTGAAAGACCTCGAAGTCGGCAGCAAAATTACCTTGGCCGATTCGCCAGAGGCCGCAGCGAAAGGTGCAGAGGCAGTGATCGTCGCCACCGAATGGCCCGAATTTGCGAATGTCGATTTCAATGCGGTGAGAGAATTGATGCTCTCCCCCATCCTCTTTGATGGTCGTAACCTGCTGGATCCTGGGACCATAGAAACTCACGGCTTCGACTACGAGGGAATTGGCCGGGGATCTCTCGAAGAATAAGCGACACAGAGCGGATTAAGAGGTCACCAGATCTCCGAGTGTGTCCCTTGGGGGGCCAGGGGCTTCCACCGGGAAAATTAGCTCAGTTTTTTGCCTGCTTTGGCACCCTTCGTGCTTCAGTTTACTGTGCGGACGTATGCCCTGATGGTAAGGTCCGGTTTAACTACAGTTAAAAATCCCCCCATGATAACAAATACACTACGAAAATATCTATTCCCCATTGTCATCCTCTTGGCTCTGTTCGCTACTGTTCCAGCGGCCTTAGGAGCCGATGCCGAACCACCGCTCGATTCCGGTGACACAGCCTGGATGCTCACTGCAACGGTCCTCGTTCTCCTGATGACCCTTCCCGGCCTAGCCCTATTCTACGGTGGTCTTGTCCGCTCGAAGAACCTCCTCTCTGTGCTCATGCATTGTTTTGCGGTTGCCTGCCTTGCCTCTATCCTCTGGGTAGCTTGTCTCTACAGCCTCGCGTTCAAGGGTGACAATGCCTGGATCGGGGACCTCAGTGCAGCCTTTCTCAAAGGCGTTTCCTCGGAAAGTGTCGAAGGCACCATTCCCGAGACTGTTTTCATCATGTTCCAGATGACCTTCGCGATTATTACACCGGGACTCATCATTGGAGCTTTCGTCGAGCGTATCAAATTTTCCGCCGTCATGCTTTTCAGCGGACTGTGGCTCATCGTCGTCTACGCTCCTGCCGTTCACTGGGTGTGGGCTGGTTCAGGATGGATGTTCAACAATGGTACGATCGATCTCGCCGGCGGCATTGTAGTCCACGCGACAGCCGGAATCTCCGCCCTCGTCCTTGCCAAAATGCTGGGGCCTCGCAACGGATTCCCGAAAAAGCTGATGCCCCCACACAGTCCAGGACTCGTCATGATGGGTGCCGCACTTCTCTGGGTCGGCTGGTTCGGCTTCAACGCTGGCAGCCAACTCGCTGCAGGCGGATCCGCTGGAATGACAATGCTTGTCACTCACATTTCCGCTGCCATGGCATCTCTCACCTGGATGGTCGTCGAGAAAATCAAAACCGGAAAACCCGGGCTCGTTGGCATCGTTACCGGAATGGTCGCCGGCCTTGCATCCATCACCCCGGCATCTGGAAACGTCGGACCAATGGGCGCCATGATCATTGGTCTGCTCGCTGGTGTCATCTGCTACTTCGCCTGTGACTTTGTGAAGAGCAAACTCGGCATCGATGACAGTCTCGACGTCTTCGCAGTGCACGGTGTCGGAGGAATTATGGGAACTCTTCTCGTGGCATTTCTCGGCACAGAAGCTTTCGGCGGTGGCGGCATCAACGCAGAAAGTGCCATTGCTCAGTTCGGCACTCAGGTGCTTGGCGTTGCAGTCACTCTCGTTTGGTCCGTGATCGCCACAGTCATTATCGTGATCATCTGCAAGAAGACCGTTGGCTTCCGCGTCAGCAACCAGGACGAGGAGACCGGACTCGACATCGCCGAGCACGGAGAGCAGAGCTACACGCTCTAACCACGTAAACGTGAACCCCAGGCAGAATACCAATTCCACCTGGGGTTCAAACAAACTCAATGACTACCCTTTGGACGATCTAGAAGATCTTCTATTAGGGAAAATTCAAAAAACTCCACCAAAAGGTGACCAAACGGCGGCCCTGAAAAGGTCGCCGTTTTTTATTCACCCCTGTTACTTCAGAGGCCGAACCCTGTTGAGTGCGCGACCATACCCTGTTGAGCAAAATGGCAAACAAGGAAGCTGGACCACTATTCGGCAGGCGGAGACTCAAGCCGCAAGCGCTCAATCATCTCGTCGATCTGATCGACATGCTTCAACGGAGCTCGACGCCTCAGATGTTTATTCCAGAGAACTTCGCGAAACCGCTTCATCTTTTCGAGGTCGAGGATTTCGTGCTTTTCCCATTCAGGATCCGATTTTCGCGTTGAGAAAAACTCCCACCGCCCCGCGTGAATCGTCGCGCGAAAATACATCTTTTCGCCGTCCTCGGCGCGATCGCTCCACTCGTGTTTCGTCATCCCGCTAGAGCTTCTTTCAGCGTCTCAATGCAACGGTAATTCTGCTCCATCGTTCCGATAGAGATGCGCACCCATTCAGGAAGCTTGTAACCGCGCATCGCCCGAATAATAACTCCGCGCTTCAGCATCGTGTCAAAAACGGCATCTCCATCCCCAACTTTTACGAGAACAAAGTTGGCGACGCTGGGAATGTATTCCAGTCCCATCTCTGCGAAAGCTGAATGATAAAACGCCAACCCTTTGTCATTGAGGTCGCGGGTCCGCTGCTGGTGCTCCTCATCAGCCAGTCCCGCAATCGCACCAGCCTGGGCAATCGCGTTGGTATTGAATGGCTGACGGCATTTCTGCAAAACTTCAGCGATTTCCGGCGTTGTGAGTCCGTAGCCGATGCGCAGACCGGCCAGTCCCTGAATCTTGGAAAAGGTCCGCATGATGACGACGTTCCGACCTTCCCGTACATATTTCATCGTATCCGGAGCATTTTTGAGGAACTCGTAGTATGCCTCATCAAAAATCACCATAACGTGATCAGGAACCTTTTCCATGAAGCGTTCGATCTCGTCCTCACCCACCATCGTCCCCGTCGGATTGTTGGGGTTGGCGATGAAAATCTTCTTCGTTTTCGGGGTGATCGCCTCCGCCATCGCGTCGAGATCATGAACAAAACCCGGATCAGGAACTTCAATGGCTTCAGCACCGAATAGCGTGGCCATCAATTTGTAGACTACGAAGGCGTGCTCCGCTGCGATAACGTTGTCGCCGGGGTTGAGAAACCCATGACCGATCAACTCAATGATTTCATTCGATCCGTTTCCGAGAATCACATTCTCCCGCCCCAGTCCAAATTTCTCGGCAATCGCGTTCCGCAACTTGTAACCCCCACCATCGGGATAAATATGCACTCCCGAGGCTGCTTCCTTCATCGCCTCGACTGCTTTCGGCGAAGGCCCCAGCGGGTTTTCATTCGAAGCAATTTTGATGATCTCAGACGGATCAAGCCCTAGCTCGCGAGCCGTTTCATCGATCGGTTTTCCCGGATCGTAAGCAACCAGATTCTCCAGCCAGGGATGCGCGTGTTCAGTGATGGTGGACATGGGGAAATACACATCGGATGGATGGTGATGCCAAGTAAAAAGGAGTAATCGATTCCCTTTCTCATACATCCACCCCAATCGCACTACTCGCGGCCCGGGCTTTTTCCCGAGCTTCATCAATCGATGCTCCTCTCGCTATCGCAACACCCATCCGGCGCTTGCCTTTTACTTCGGGTTTCCCGAAAAGACGAATCTGCGTATCCGGCTCGGCGAGTGCCTTTTCAAGATTGCTGTAGGTGACATTTCGGGACTCGCCTTCTACTAACAAAACAGCAGAAGCGGATGGTCCGTGCTGCTGGATGTTTGAAATCGGCAGACCGAGGATGGCTCGGGCATGCAGGGCAAATTGTGACAAGTCCTGGGAGATCATGGTAACCATGCCGGTGTCGTGAGGGCGTGGGGAAACTTCGGAAAAGATCACATTGTCCCCTTTAATGAAGAGCTCGACGCCAAAAATTCCGCGCCCACCCAAGGCATCGGTAACAGCTTCGGCATATTTCTGGGCCTCCTGCTGAGCGGCCTCACTCATGGACTGTGGCTGCCAGCTTTCCCGATAATCGCCATCGACCTGAATATGGCCAACCGGGTCGCAAAAAGACGTTCCCCCAACGTGGCGAACTGTGAGCTGAGTGATCTCGTAGTCGAAATCAACGAATCCCTCGACGATGACTTTGCCTTTTCCGGCGCGCCCACCTTCCTGGGCATACCGCCAGGCTGCATCGATTTCTTCTTCGGTGCGAACCGTGCTCTGCCCTTTGCCTGATGAACTCATGATTGGCTTGATCACAAATGGCAAACCAATCTCGGCAATGGCGTCACGATATTCTTTCTCGGTCTCAGCAAATCGATACGGAGAGGTCTGGAGCCCAAGCTCCTCAGCAGCAAGTCGCCGAATGCCTTCGCGATTCATTGTGAGCTGCGTCGCACGAGATGTTGGAATTACGGTTGTTGCGCCAGCTTTTTCCACATCGGCGAGAACGTCGGTTGCGATAGCCTCAACTTCGGGAACAACGAGGTCGGGTTTTTCCTGATCAATCACCTGGCGCAAGGCATCGCCATCGAGCATCGATACGACATAGGATCGATCCGCCACCTGCATCGCAGGGGCATTTTCATACGCATCAACAGCGATGACTTCGACGCCATATCGCTGCAGTTCGATTACAACTTCTTTGCCGAGTTCTCCTGATCCGCAGAGCATCACGCGGGTCGCCTCGGAAGTGAATGGGGTTCCAATGGTGGCCATGACAAAACAGTAGAGAGAAGTGACAAAAGCGGAAGGGAAAATTTTGCTTAGACCCAGTTTACACGCCAGTTTCAACGCCTTTCCCGCAAATCCCCCACTTGGGCGTTGAATGTTTCGCGCGAAACGTGGATCATTTCGCGTTTCGCGAATGACAACCTTCGAACAATGGCTTCTCCTTCTTCGTGTGCATTGGAAAATGCTGCGCGTGAAGACAGCTGTAACGGCACGCCGCTCGAGACTGATGACAGCCACCATCATTGGTTTTCTCGCAACTTATACGATTTCATCCCACTGGCTTTTTGAGAGAGGTCTTCAGTATATCTCAAAACTCCCGGCCGCCGGAGCGCTGCTCAGCGATCGGTTGATCTACGTAATGTTTTTTTGCTTCCTGATGATGCTGATCTTCTCGGTGGCAGTCACAGGATACATTTCTCTGTATCGTAATCAGGATACTCGGTGGCTGTTGACACTTCCGATTTCTCATCGGGCTGTGTTTCTATGGAAGTGCTTTGAATCAGCGATGTTCTCAAGCTGGGGACTCGTCTTCATTCTCGCCCCTCTCCTCGTCGCCTTCGGAGGAATTCGGGATGTATCGCCGTTCTTTTTTCTCAAGGTGATCGGCGTTCTGTTTCCGTTTCTCCTCCTTGCGAGTGCACTAGGATCATTGATCTTAATCACAGCGACTCGCTTTTTGACCCGAAAGCAATTCGCCTCGGGACTGACCGTTGCAGCAGCCATCCTCACCGTATCGGTTGTTCAGACAGCCTTGCAAGATCGAGAAATCACCGAGAACGCGGGGCTCGGCGCAGCTCTGACTTTCCAGAAAGTCCTCCACCATACCAACGTCTCGATCAACCGCGCCATGCCAAGCACCTGGCTGGCTGGATCAATTATCGAATGGACACGGCCCTATCGCAGTTTCACAAGCTTGCTCTATCCGACCCTGCTGCTCAGCAATTGCCTGATGGCCCTCCTGCTGGTCGTAGCCGCAGGAAGGTCGTGGTTCTATGATTCGTGGAATCGCTCGGTGCAGCAATCTGCCGCTTCTGCGATCCGGCGGAAAAATCAGAACACTGCGTCGAAAGAGCAAATCAGGAGAGACTACCCCCAACCATCTCCACTCCGCCTCTTCACGGGACGCCCTATTGCGGCCATTTCAAGGAAGGATGTTCTCACCTTCATTCGAGAACCAGCGCAGTGGGTACAATTCGGACTCGTCTTTGGACTGCTCGCCATCTATGCCAGCGGTCTCCGGCAAATGAACGGAGATCTCAGTTCTCCGCGGGATCTTTACTTGGTTGCCTTTCTAAACCTTTCGGTCTGTGCCCTGGCCCTTTCTACTCTTACGACCCGCTTTGTGTTCCCCCAATTCAGTCTCGAGGGACGCCGACTCTGGATTCTGGCGATGTCGCCTCTGCAGATGAGTTCGCTGATTTTACAAAAATTCGTAATCAGCTCCCTGTGCAGCGGATTGATGATCATCGTAATCCTTTTGATCGGCGGATACAATCTTCGGCTCGGCTTGCAGGATACACTCTTTTTCGCCTCAGCCATTGGCCTGCTGACCCTGGGCCTGAATGCGCTCGCTGCAGGACTCGGAGTTCTCTTTCCCAATCTCGAAGAATCGAACGCGGCGAAGATCGTTAGCGGGTTCGGTGGAACCCTCTGTTTGGTAGGCAGTTTTATCTACATTCTAATATTTCTCCTTCTTTTGGCCTACTCCAGGTGGGAAATTTTTCAACTTAACGAGATTGACCCGTTCTGGCTTCAACAGCCCAGAAGTCAGTTGGTATTGGGGCTGCTGCTGACCCTGACTTTAGCGGTAACTATATTACCTCTACTTTTTTCACGAAAAAAGCTAAAAAGACTGGAAATTCTAAGCAATTTATAATATTAATGGTAGTTAACTAAATTTGTAACTCCCACCACTGCTTACCAATGTCCGCTGTCACCAAAATCCAACCGATGTTTTTTGATGAGGACGGAGGGAATGATCTGGAGATCCAGTTCGACCCCCAACAGTTTGAGGCTGTAACGCCTTACACTAACGACCTCAACGACGAATACCAACAAGCTCAAGACCAGCTTGAGCATCTTCGGCAGCAGGAGGAGCAAATCCGCCGCCAAGCTGAAGAACTCGAAGAGCTCACTCGCCAGGAAGAGCATTTCAAAGAGGGGCGCGCCAATGTCACCCAACAACTGCAGAATTATCTTTCCGTTCTCGATGAGAAAGCTATCCAGGCTCAGCGACTCGCTGAGGAGTGTGGCTCTGCTCACGAGAGACTCGAAAATCACCTCGCCAGTATCCAATCTCTAAACTCGGAGAGCTGGAGCCGCGCCGATCGTAAGGCAGAACTGACTCGCGCCCTCAATTATATCGAGGCTGCAGAAAAGGAGATCGACAACGCCAAGCCAATCGTAAATGGCTTTGGGAAAAAGGGTTTTCTGAAAGGAAATCTGTCCGGACCACGGTTTACCCCGAACACGCAGGGAGACTTTTCCTACTGGTTGAAGAGCGGTTTTGCTTTCTCCCTGCCTATTGTTGGCTTCGCCATTCTCGCGGCGATTTTCTTCCTCGTGTTTTAAGTGATTGGCCACGTGCTATAAGTCTTCATTCGCATTTAATTTTTCAACTCAAGTAACCCTTTGCCTGACCCATGAGCCTCTTTTCGTCCCGACCCGTCAATCGCCGCCGCCGCGTGAAGCGCAAAAAAGAAAGTGCTTGGATCGATGACTCCGGCGCAACTGCTTCCTCCCGCCGAAAACAGAAAGATCTTTCCCCGCGCGATGAAGTGCATCGCCTCAATGCACAGATCGGAGCGATCGAGTCTTTCCTGAATCGCCATCATCAGGCCGAAGTTGAGAGTCTGAAGATGAAGACGGAGAACATTCTCCCCCCTCCTGATCGCTCTGCTCACATGCAGGCCCGTCGATCCATGACTCTTGCCGAGCGTCGTCGCTACCTGAGCGAGCGAAACAAAACCAGTTTTCGTTTCTTTCTGCTCTTTTGCATCGCCTGCTCACTTGGATGGTGGGTGATTTTCGCCGGAGTATAACTGCTCGCAGTATCGAATCGACCCGCGCCAGAGTTGGAGGGCAGTCAAGACCAGTCCGCCCAGTGGGAGGCCGCTGAGTTCTCCGAACCATTTCGGCGTGGCCCGATGAAATTCGTGCCCGAATCGAAAGATGCCGTAACACAGGAGGTAGAGGTGAAAAAGTTGCCCCTCCCCGCTTTCCGAATCACCGCGGGTAGGATCGCGACCACAAAGATCACGTTAAACGCCAGCACCAGTAGAACGGCAGGCCAGCACACGTTTCCTTGTGCTTCGGCGCGACCAGAACCAGCTTCCCGAAAGTAAACCAACTAATGTGATACAGCCATAGGCACTTGGTTGGGCCGAAAACTCCACCCATCACTCATCTTCGCGAACGCCATTCTTCACCTCAAATTCACGGCACCAGCCTTTGATTTCGAGGTCGTTGAAAATCTTGCCCATAACTCGGCGAAGGAGACCTTTCAGGTTGGCGTTGTCGAGATCCGCGAGGCTGCGGACTGCTGCCTCCTTGTATGTCTCGAGCAGAAGCATACACTTCTCATCAGCTTCGACTTCGTGGGCAAGCTTGCGAATTTTGTGAATGGCGAGATCCTCTAAGTCTTCATGACTCCAGAGCGATTCGAGAAGGGCTTTTTCGTCACCCCGGGCGCGCTCGCGAGCGACGGCAAGCAGAACACTCGGACGCATCTGCTCAAGCTCGTTTTCTCCGGCATCTTCACCGAGGTCATCCATATCATCGCGAATCTGGTAGGCGATTCCGAGATTCTCAGAATACTGCGCGAGCACATCACAGACCTCATCGAGTTTACCAGCGTAGCTGGCGCCTAACTTGAGAGCTACCTCGAAAGCGGGTGCTGTCTTTTGGCGAAAAATCTCTAGCACCTGCTTCGATTTCAGTGGCTTAGGGTTTTGCGCCCATACAAGCTCGGCTCCCTGCCCACGACAGAGTTCGCGCTGCCCCACAGACGAAACGAGCAGCATTTCCGCCTTCTGGGCATCGGAAATCTCGCTTTCTCCAATGAGTCGATATCCTTCTCCAATAAGCAAATCCCCTGCGTTCAACGCGACCGGCACGCCGTGTTCTGCATGGAGGGTCGGCTGATCGTAGCGACCGTGATCTTCATCCTCGATATCATCATGAATGAGTGAGGCCTTGTGGAAAAGCTCAGTCGCAAGAGCGATCTTCTTCAGATCGTCAGGGATCGGTTCCCCGCGGTCTTCGCGAAGAGCCTCGAAGGTCGCGACAGTCAGGAACGGACGCCACCGCTTGCCGTCTCGCGCAAGCCATTCCCGTGCAATTTCTTCCTGAACTCCCTCCGCTGGCCCCATGACTGCTTCGATGTCCTCCGGGGTGAACCAGCTCTTCACTTCGTCGTGCAGGCTGTTGAGATCAAGCCGACGGGTTTTGTCGTCGCTGGTGAGGTGAATATATTCCCACACCCAATCGATATCGACGGTCGTGTTGATGCAGTCATCCTGCAAGAGGGGCACAGCGATACTCGGGATCGCAGCGGCCTCGACGTAGGGAAAAGTCCTCTCGAGAACAGGAAGGCAGGAGATACCAACGATGGCTTCAATCTGACCGGTCTGGATCAACGACATCACGATCGCGGAGCCTTCGGCCACCAAAACAGCGTATCCAAGCCTCTCAGCCTCGTTTTGAAAATCCTGAATCGAGCAAAGTCCGCACTGTTTGCAGAGAAGACCGAACTCATCAAAGGGAGCAGGACACTTGTCCTCGACGCGGAGGCACTTGGGCATCAGGAGAAGACGCCGCTCGTAGGGAATTTCAGCGAGCGTCTCGCGCCACATTTCGTTGTTTAAACACACGGCGGTGTAGTGAAGATAGGTGTCATCGCCCTCGTAATTGAGCTTCGCGAGGATCTTTTTGGCGTGCTCGTCCAGTTCCTCGATCGGCATGGGAGGAACAGGATTCTCTGCTTCGACGTAGTCGCGAATGGCTTGGAGAAACTGATCTCGCTCCGGCTTGGTTTGAGGAATGTTTTTCTTTGGCGGACGAAAGCGTGTGGTCGTTATAGGTACCGGCTGGGGCACCTTGATGGTCTGGATGCTATCGACAGGAGTAGACATGAAAGTATCGGATTTCAGCATTGGGATGCTGGGAATCATCGACTTAACAGGGTCAAGTCGACCACCCAACAGGGTTAGGTCAGTCACCAAACAGGGTTAGGTCGTAATTTCTTCCATCTGCTGACATGAGACAGCATCTCAAAAAGAGTCATAATCGCAAGAGAAACCGAGGACGTGATGAGGTTTTTTCCAAGAATTGAGATCATTCGGCGAGGTATTTTTCTAATGACTCCTTGAGCTGGGTTCGAGCCCGGAAAAGGAGACTTTTCACCGCCGGAACCGACATAGAGAGAACACGCCCAATTTCGTCATAGGGCATTTCTTCGTATCGACGAAGGACAACGGCTAGACGCTGCTTATCGGGAAGTGCTTGAATCGCGTCGTCGACAGCACGTTCCAATTCGGAATGCAGGACATCCTGGTCAGGCGTGGTGCTGTGAACGTCCTCGACTTGCTGATGGGATTCTTCCTCTCGCTCCTCTACGGAAACGGTTGGCTTTCTCCTGCGGCGTCGAGTCTCGTTGAAGACGAGATTTCTCGTGATTGTAAACATCCAGGTCGTAAATTTTGCCTGAGGCTGGTATCGCTTGGCGGATTTCCAGATCCGGATGAACACCTGCTGGGCAATATCTTCTGCTTCGGATGCCCCACCTAGCATTTTTGCGACTGTTCCAATGACTGCGCTCTGGTGAAGCTCAACGAGAAGCTCAAATGCCTCGTTATCGCCCTCTTTGACTCGCAGCATGAGTCCCACGTCCCGGTCGTTTAGAGCCCGCCTCTCTGCCTCCTCATCGGTTTCAGGTTGCGGCGAATCAGGCGGGATCATTCAGGCTTGAAGTAAAGACACGAAATTTTGTGAAATTCCGAAAGGAAATCGTCCAATAACAGGTAAAGTGAACCCCATCAAGCCGAGATTGTTCTCTGAAGAATGTTCCGGATTTTTTCTACCTGCTATTCTCTCGATGATACCCGCACAGGAATCACGCCGACGTGGTCGCTGGCAACCCATGCGTCTGGCTGCATTGAGCCTGCTACGAATGGGCGTAGCGGGCGAAGTCATTGCAATTTCCGGAATGATTTTCGGAATTGTCGCCGGGGTCTGTTTTCTTTTCACGAGCGAAACGGAAAGGCCGTCTCTTTTCTGGCTTCTGGCCTTGGCGTGTTGCGTCCTGCGTATCCTTGCCCTGCGGATCGAGGGCTTCATGCGCGTCTCAAGTCCGGAGAATCTGGAAGACGACTACCAGCAGGAATTGCCGGAGCGGGTTTCGGACGCCGTTACCTTGATCGGTTTTGGCTTTGCGGCCCAGTCGAGCCCCTGGTTGGGGCTGGCATCCGCTCTCGCAGCGATTTTTTCCGCCTACATGCGAAGCGTCGGGGTAAATCGTGGGGCGACACAGAAAGAAGCAGCTTCAGGCCCCATGACTCGAGTCCATCGCCTTCTTTTGCTGTCGCTTACCTCGATTTTGATGATCACAGGAATCGGAACTTTTGACTTCCAGAGTCCGCTTCCTGTAATTGCCATGTGGATTATCTTTTTTGGATGCATAGCGACGGTTTTTATCCGTTGGCTTCGCATTCAAAACTAGATTTCAACACCCAACATTTAGTTAAGATTTCTTAAAGACTTTCTCGACACATTCATTTCTCTGACTATTCTGTATCTATGCGATTGCGACCTGCCTGTCTTCTATCCGCAACAGCCTTGCTACTATGTGGGCTTTCACCTTCCCTCGGAGGCGAAATGTTTTCCCGTGTCGTGATCGATCCCGGACATGGCGGAATTGACCCAGGCTCCAGTGCATTTGGAATGGTCGAGAAAGAGCTGACGCTCGATCTGGCTCGACGCCTGGAACGCATTCTTTCTTCGCACGGGCTAAAGACAGAGCTCACGAGACGGACTGATAAATATGTCGAGCTTGGTGAGCGTGCGGAAAGAGCGAATGCCAAGCCTGGAACAATTTTTGTCAGTATTCATTTCAACGCCCACACGGACCGAAGCATCAGCGGAACGGAGACGCTCTACTGGCCAGGCAGTGCCGCGGCCCGAGAAATGGCCAGCTATGTTCAAAGTGAACTGGGGCGTCGTCTCGTGACAAGGAATCGTGGATTCAAACCCGAGCGCCTTAAGGTTCTCGAGAAGACCAAATGCACCGCCATCCTCATTGAATGTGGATTCATCTCTAACCGCTGGGAATCCCAACGCTGTGGCGCGGAATGGTTTCGCCAGATTATCGCGGAAGAGATCGCGCAGGGCATCCTCCGCTACCGGGATGTGTAGCGTTTCGAGGTCTCACGAATTCGAAGAAAACTTCAATTGCCTTAGATTTCATTTCTCCGCAATTTTAAATAACCTCGTTATTCTCCATTACCACTCTCTGTGGTAAAATCGAAAGCGTTCTTACTCCGTATTATACTTACAAATATTCAACCCGCCACCGCTATGAGTGACCCCGTTGCGAACTGCACTCTCGAACTTGCCTGCACCGTTGGTGCCATGGATGACGCCATCGAAGCTGTCGAAGATGGTGCTGATGTGAATTACCAGGAAGGCGCTCCGATCTTTCTCGCGATCGCCAATCGCAATCGCGAGATCATCGAGTTCCTTCTCGATCAAGGCGCTGACGCCGAATCCTTTCTGTCCAAGAAAAAGCTGGAGCAAATCGAAGACCGTAGCGATCTCATCGAGGAGCTTATCGCTTGCGCACCCTACAACCCACGAGACGTCAAACCAGACCAGATCGAGGAAATCGACACCGCGATTCGCGATGTAGGTGTCGCATATCTACTTTCTGATATCGACTGGGACAAAGCGACGCGCTTTCGTGACTCTCTCGACGCAATCGGAGCGGGGTCGAGTCACCGCTGCGTCGCAGAATTCCTCCAGTGGGCCAGGAGCGAAACAAAAATCGACCCTGGGAGTATTGTTTACTTTCTCGACAGCCACACCCCTGCTGTAAGCGAGTATCGAGAGCGCTATCTCTCGACGGGAGAAGATCTCGTGGCAATGGCCTACGACTACGTCACTGATTCAGATCAAGCTGAGGGACAGAGATAGCCCCCCCCCTTTGTGCTCTCTGCGGGAATATTTTGAAAGAAGAGTGGTCTCTCCTCCGAATTCAGAAGGTTGAATTTTTTTCGCCGCTTGTTTTTGCTTGCTCTCCATCTCCGATCTTTCGTAATCCTCTTTTCGGTCGCAGCTATTTTCCCCTGCGATCAGCATATGGCCAAGCGGAGTGCTTCCGAAATTCACACGAAAATCGACGACGCAGCTTCTCATAGTGTCGCTCCCGTCCTCGGTTGCCCACATACTGTACGCGGGTTGCAGAAAGAATCTCTACTTTCTCCACCGCATTAATGCTGCAGCTGAGGTTTATCATGCAGGGATTACCGTTAACTCATCGTCAGTGGAAACAACGGTCACAAAAGCTACAACGAGCCGGAGGGGATGGAGCTAGCTCTCATTGAGAAACGAATCCCCGAAGCGAACATCGTGGTAGACTTCACCGGATTTCGTAATCTTGATTCAGTCGTCCGAGCCTGCGAGACCTTTGACCAAAGTAACTTTCTCGTCAAGTCCCCGCCTTTTCACAACGAACGAGCTGTCTATATTAGCCAGCAATACGGGGTGAAACTGACCGGTTTTAACACACCCGACGTGGGAGATTACGGCGGTTGGAAGACGAAGTTCCGAGAAAAGCCGGCGCGCGTAAGACGCTAATCGATCTTCACGTGAACAAGAAACCTAAGTTTCTCGGTGATCCCATCTCAATTGGGATCTCTTCCCATCGATAAAATCGAGGCATTTTATTCTTTCTTGCGAAGGAAAGTAGGGACGTCGAGATCTTCTCCATCAACTATGGTGGGATCCGTCTTGGCGAAGCGACCTTTGCCAGAGGCAGGCTCGAGCTGCAGCATTTCCTGCTGCTGGCGAGCTTCCTCGGATGGCTCAGCAGGCTCTATAGATTCCTTGGACATCGCTGGCGGCTCCATTGGCTGGAGAATGGGACCGCTGCCGGACTCACCGTTCTCAGGACTGTGGGTTTTGATACTTCCCGTGTTGCCGGATGAAACCATCGGAGTCAGTTTGATTTTTTGAGAGCTTTCTGTGGCAGCTTCCACCTGCTCTCCATCTGGAGTTTCGACAGGAGCGGAGTTGTCTCCTTCGTCTTCAGCCGCATCGTCATCTGTGACAGGACCAGTCAGATCGCTTTCATCATCTGCATCCTCTACCGCTCGAGCGATGGGATTGCGAAGGTCTTGATCTTGATCATCATCTTGATCATCATCTTGATCATCATCTTGATCATCATCCTCACTATCTGCCGCTCCTTCAGACAAAATCGGCGAAACGTGAGTGGTGTCTGGAGAATAGCCTGGCTGCTCTTCCTCCTGATTCAGGGGTTCAAAAATAGCGCTATCATCCTCTTCTTCGGGCTCTACCTCAGCATCTTCAGCGGCAGGTTCCTGATCGTCATTCCCGGGTACCTCAGGCTCCTCGGGATCGAGAGAGAATGGAGTGAGTTCTTCTGCTTCATCCTTCTCTGAAGCTTCGATCGATTGAGCAAGTGGGCTAACGGGCGCAGGCTCAACCTTGATTGAGGTGACACTGGCTCCAATGCCAGTTGAAGCAGCACCAGGACTTACGGAAGAAGCTGACTCTTCCTCAGAAACTGCGCTTTCCAGCTCCTTTTTCTTCCCGGAATCCGGCCCGGCGATAGAACTAATGATTGTCACAGAAAGGCTGTTTGAAAGGCGTGGATCAGTTCCTGTTCCAAACAGAATCTGCGTATCAGAGCCGACGTGCTTCGTGATTTCTTCCATCACCAACTGCACTTCATAGAGGGTCATGGAATCGCCACCAGCGACTTGAACAAGAACAGCGTTGGATTCGCCGAGCAACTTACCACGATCGAGAAGAGGACATTTGAGAGCCTGCTCCACCGCTTCCAGAGAACGATTATCACCTTTCGCAAGTCCGTAACCAAAGAGACAACGAGAGTCGTCGGAGTCGAGAGCAGAAAGGAGGTCGTCCATTCCGATCCGAATAATTCCCGGACGGAAAACGACGTTCATCGTAGCGCGAATGCTCTGGCTGATAATCTTGTCGGCTGCAGCAAACGCCTGTGCGACACCGTCCCTGGGCACGATCAATTCGCCCATGCGATCGTTATCGAAGGTGACAACCGCGTTGGCATACCGAGCGACCGTTTCGAGAGCGTCTGTCGCCTGCCCCGTTCGGCGCTCTCCCTCAAAGGTAAAGGGCATGGTCGCGAACACGACAAGGAATACTCCCTCTTCGCGAGCAATCCGGCACACCTCAGGGGCGGCACCAGAACCGGTTCCACCGCCGAGACCAACGCAAAGGAAAAGCATCCCATTCCCGCGAACGGCCTCACGGATTTCATCAACCGCTTCAAGAGCAGCTTGGCGTCCCAGCGAAGGATCGCCTCCCGTTCCCATACCTTTCAACAAGGTCGAACCAAGCTGAATTTTGTCTGAGGATACTGAGGTTGTCAGAGCTCGAACATCGGTATTCAAAGTAAGCAGCCGTGCATCGTCACTGCCTTCCAACGCCATTCGGTCGAGGACATTGGCACCAGCGCCACCGACACCAATCACCTTAACACCGGCATTTGCCTCTGCGGGAATTTCGCCGGAATCGGCTTGATCATATTCAATCATAGAGTTTTTATCTTCCTTACGGTGGCAAAAATGTCAAATAACACTTTGGGTTTCAGGTTAGTCACTTACCTCTACCGAAAATCTTTTCGAACCTTTGGCCCAACTTACTGAGGGCACCTGATTTAGGACGCTGTTCGTCGAGCAACTGCGCGTAACGAATCAATCCTACAGGTGTCGCATACTGCGGGTTCTCAAAAAGCGCGCTTGGCCCCGACATGGAAGCCGAGCCTGATTTCTGAACAGGAACTCCAAAAAGGTCCGAAGCGACCTCATCGATACCGTTCATGAGACTGGACCCTCCGGTCAGAAAAATCCCTTTACCCAGCTTTGGCAGCAACCCATCCTCCTTAAGGGGCTCAGCCACTACAGACAATAACTCTGTCGCGCGGGCATTCATGATCTGGTTAAGCAACTCCTGCTCTACAGTCTTGCCGGCTTCTCCCTCAATCGAGATTTCGCACTGCTCAATATTTTTCAGGGAAGCACTCCCGTGCGACACTTTGAGCTTTTCGGCACGAGCCAGGGGAATCTTCAGAACTAGAGCAATGTCGTTCGTAATGTGGTCGCCTCCAATCGCGACACATCCACTCGCAACAGCGACTCCATCGACGAAGCAAATGTAGTCTGTCGTTCCTCCGCCAATATCGATAAGGAGAGCGCCTTCGTTCTTTGCTTCCCGGTTCAGAACAACCTGCGCTGCGGCTACCGGAGAGAACACGATGTCTTCCACTTCGAGCGGAACATCGCGAACACATTTGATCGTGTTCTGGATCCGAGTTTTTATCCCGTGAATAATATGATAGTCAGCTTCCAGTTTCTGTCCCAGCATTCCCAGCGGATTCAGAACCTTATCCTGACCGTCGACAAAATAGTGCTGAATGATGGAATGAATGTAGCCGTTTTCCTTCGGAATTGGTACATCACGGGCAATCTTTTTCACTTCGTCGAGATCTTCGGTCGTGACTTCCATCTGCTCGTCTGCTACACGGATCATACCACGATTGTTGAGACTTTTCACATGAGAGCCTGTAACGGCGAGGAAGACGGTATTCACCTCTACATTGCTGCGCTCCTCGGCGCGGGAGAGAGCGTCATGAAGGCAGGTCTGCACCGTATCAGGAGCAACAATCTCTCCCTTGCGGACACCAGCGGACGGATGCTGACCGACACCAAGAATCTTGATGGCTCCGTCGTTTCGGACTTCGCCTACCACCATGCAGACCTTTGAAGTGCCAATTTCCAGACCGACGTAAATATTTGACGAAGCCATTAATCACAAAGGTAGTCACTCAGCTTAGCCACCTTTCAGAATCGACTGCAAGTGTTTTTCCTTGCTATCGAGAGGGACTGCCAACTGGTTTCTGACCGGATTTGCAATAGCCCGCATCGTTGTCGGATCAGGCTCCTGAGAAAAAGTAACAGCAATATTTTCCCGCGCCGCCACATTCACAGACGCGAGCGGTGCCCCAAAATCGTTCGAGCGAGAGAGTATCGTTTTCAAATTTTGGATTCCCCTTTCCACTTCGTGACGGGCGAAAGTGACTTGCAAACCACTGCGATAGTGACATTCGATGGACCACTCCGTTCGCAGTCGAATGGAATGAATATTCATGTTCTCGTGCTCTTGCAAACGCTCTCCCAGCACAATCAGGCGCAGCGCGCTCTTTGCTCCATCAGCAGAAAAGGTGTCACCTTCCTTCGGCTTATCCATCCGAAACGTTTCAATAATGGGAAGCGAGTCGACCAGATCATTCCGATCAAGGCAGCGAAAGAGAATCCCCTCTGCATCGATCAAGTAACTGCGCTCCAAGTCCCCGGGGCGAAGCCCCAGCGGCGGGCACGAAAGCCATGCAACCGGAGTCCGCTCTTTCACAGCTATACGGAGTTTATCCGGCATCTCGCGAGTGATGACGGCCTCCTTTACGACGGCCAGCTTTTCGAAGCGATTGCGGATCGCTTTGAGATCAATCTTCATCAGATTCGCGCCGATAGCGACGTTAGCAATCTGCGCGAGATTCTTTTCCGTGAGCATTCCGTCTGACTGATACTCCAGCGAATTGAGAACAAACTCGTCGTTTTGGTAAAAAATCTCGGAATGCGCCCAGCGCGCAATGAGAGGAACACTGACGCATAGACACCCGATTGCGAGAACTCGAATAATCCAAGCCTTACAAGAAACATTATCTGGATTAGCCGGGCGAAGACCGGGATTACCCTCTTTTGTCACAACAGCTTCCAGAAGAAACCAATTCGTCTCATCCTCGCCTCGCTGCGGAGAAGAGAAAATCGAAGAAAACTGAAATTTCTTGTGATTACAACGCCCCGATTTATTTCGCATTAACAGAAATTAAACGAAAGTTTAATAATTTTCAAACAAAGAGTTGCGTAATTCATTCCCGCTGCTGCCGCCGCCTTCGGTAGCAGGCTGCTTTCCGTCATTCCAGGAATCGTGTTCACCTCAAGCACGAAGGGCTGATTCGTATCCTCACAAAGCAAAACGTCGACTCGGGAATAGACTTCAATCCCGAGCGACTGATGTGCTTTCAATGCCTGCGCCTGAACCTCTTTCGTAACATTCTCCGGCAAATCAGCGGGACAGATGTAATCCGTTCCGCCCTCTCCCGTCATCCACGGATACTTGTTGGAAATGTCGTAAAAGCCTGAACGAGGTTTGATGTGAATCACCGGCAATACTTCGTCGCCGACAATACCGACGGTAAGCTCCTTACCCCGAATCAACTGTTCGACGAGGACATCGTTACTGTATTTTCCGGCGTCGACGATGGCAGCTTCCCATTCCACCTCGTTTTCGACTAGATGGACACCGACACTGGATCCTTCTCGCGGAGGCTTCACTACGCAGGGAATTCCGACTGATCCCGA
>Ga0181574_10001922_pt1 | contig 19178 bp, 8 predicted proteins | sample 101ome_24_FD_145600 | JGI IMG/M metagenome (GOLD analysis project Ga0181574, IMG submission 145600) | Coastal salt marsh microbial communities from the Groves Creek Marsh, Skidaway Island, Georgia - 101410AT metaG (spades assembly) | ecosystem: Environmental > Aquatic > Marine > Intertidal zone... | reverse complement strand
CCCCCCCCCTCCAGGTGGTCGGCATCGTCCGCGTCCACGTCATCCACGTCGTCCCCGGCGATCGATGGACCGGGAGCACACCACCCACCGATTCTTTTCGTCTGCGCGGCGGCGTCGTCCGCCATGGCCTCGACAAGCCCGGCCCCGGCCGATGTGTCAAGCACGCTGAGCAAAAGGGCGTGGCCCGCCTGCCATGCGAGATCGCGCGTTTCAGGGGTCTCGTCGAGCCAACCGGCTGACGGGCCGAAGACGCGATCACGGAGATGAGCAAAGGCCCGGCCGCGACGCGCCGAGGCGAGGCGGGCCAAGGCGGCGGAAGCGGCGTGTCCGCCTTGGGCCACGGGCTCAGCGGCGGCGGCGGGGGGGGCGGCACCATCGGGGCCGGCGGCGAGGTCCTCGCGCGCGCCCGCAAGGGCGCCGATGGCTAGATGAAGGCAGGCCCGGAGGCCAGGAGCGTGGGCGAGGGGATCGGTCACCCCGCCGGCCGGTAGCGAGCCCATTGCCGAAGCGAGGGCCGCCTCAGCCGCCTCATCGACCCGTGGGGCTGCCACCTCCCGAACGTGCCGGTCGACATCAGCCCTCGCTGCAGCGACGGCCGCTCCTTGGTCGGCTCCGCCCCGCGGAGGGAGCAGCGAGCAAAGAGCCGCCAGCAGAAGTAGAGCCGCCTGCCTCGCCGCCGCAGCCCCCCGGGGCCCCGCGCGGCCCCAGCCATCGGCCGCCACCTCGGCCCGCGCCGCAGCGTCGAGGAGGAGATCCCCGGCCGACGACCGCACCAATGGGCCCGCGCCCGGCGGGGGCCACGCGTTTACGTCCTCGTTCGCGTCCTCGGCGCTGACGTCGGCGGAGCCTCGCGGGGCCCGTGCAGCGTGCGGTCGGAGGAAGCAGAGGTGAAAGACGGCATCGGCCGCGACGGACGCCTCGCGGAGCCACAGCAGGTCGATATCCGTTTCGGCCCCCTCGGCGTCAGTGACGACGCAGAGCCCGTCAACGAGAGCGCCAGCAGCCGCGTCGGCGGCGCGGGCTTCAGCGGCAGCGACCCGGGCCGCCTCGCGGTCAGCGGGCGCGCGGCTGGGGCCGTCCTGGGCGAGGGCGTCGCTCGAGGGACGGTCGTCGCCCTGGGCCCGGCGCAACCCCTCGGCGTGGCACGCCAGCAGCCCGCGCAGCAGAGCCTCGACCGCAGGTCCACGCTCGGCCGCGGCGCCTTCTGACGGGCAGAGCTGGTCGTTTAGACGGCCGAGGGTCGCAAGCGCCGCTGTGGGGGCGCCCGTAGCAGGTTCACGGAGGGGGCCCGCGGGATGAGCTGCGCCGGCCGCCTCGGCTCGCAGGGACGCAGCTAGGGAGCCGAGCTCAGACGACCGTTCTGCGAAGAAGATGCCCGCCGCGCGGTGCACCGAGAGGTCGCCAGCGGCGTGGGCACGGAGGAGGAGGGCGACAGCGCGGTCGGGGCAGAGGTCGAGGCCGGCGGAAAGGGTCGTCGCGAGGGCGACGTCGGGGCGGGCGTCGAGCTCTACGACGCCGACCCCGGGCACGTTCGCGCGGCGTGTCTCAGCGAGGGCGCGGCGCAAAGCGGGAGACTGCGGGCGGGCTCGAAGTAAGCGGGTCGGTCGATCACGCGCACGTCGCGGTCGATGCGTGGGGTCGCGCGGGCAGCACGGTCGAAAGAGACACGCACGGCTGAACCCCGCGACGGCGGCGGCATTCCGCCCTGCGTTTTTCGCCCCATCCCCGTCCCTCGGGCCACTCGGACGCTATTCGGCCCTCGCCGTTCTTTCACGGTCCCCGGGACGCCGCCAATCGCGCGCGCACTCGGCGTGCAGCGCCTCCAAGCGGGCAAGGTCGGCCGGTCCGCTGCCAAAACCACTAGCACTTAGTTCCTGCAACGCCGCAGTGAACGCGTCATGGGTATCCGCCATCAGGGATGGCCCAGGGGACGCGCTGTCGTTCCGTGTCTGCCACCCGCCTGGATAGCGATAAGAGGGGGGGGCAACGCTTGCCACGTTTCGGGAGGGTGCGCGAGAGAGCAGAGAGGCGGCCAACTTCGCGAGCTCAAAGGGTTTACACCGCGACTTCACCGGCCCGAAACGACGGGGAATTGTTGTCGGGCAATGCCCAAGAAGCGCAAAACCTTGACTCGGGTTGGCGAGACCGGACAGGGACACTGACACCCTGACGACGCTGGGCGGTGCCGCGCCCCATCTACCTCCTCGGTGGACGCGCGGGCCGTTCTCTGATCCTATCAAGCGCGCGTTGTACCATATAAATCGAAGAATCTCTCGTCGCCCCGGTACTCTCCCTCTTTCTCGGCCTATCTGGCCACCGACCCCCCCCCCCCCACCACCCCCCGCGCACGGCTCGGTAGGATGCCTCGTGCTCGACGAGACGGGTTCCGCGGCTCTCCGCGCGGCCCTGTCGGGCGCGTCGCCCGACGCCCCCCCAATCCCCCCGGCGCTCCTCGCGGCGGCCTACGGGCTCGGGGACGTGTCGGCGCGTGGCAGTGCCGTGCACCCCCTCGACGCCGCGGCTGTAGGGGTTTTGCTGGCTGACCCCGGCGTGACACCCTCCGCCGCCGACGCCGAGTCCCTCCCCGGACCCCGAAACCTTGTCGAACGCCTCGCGCCCTCCTGCCCCGCGGGCCGCGCCCTTGCCGCGGCGGCGACGGCAGGTGGCGATGTCCTGGCTTTGGGGACGCCCGCCATCTGCCCCGCTGCCCGCCGCAAGACCGACCCCACTTGCCTGTGTGGCGTGGTGCCGCCGGAGGGCGCGGCTCCGCGCCAACATGGCAGCTCGCTCCCGTCGCTTTGGGCGCGGCGTCCCTCCACCCGGGGTGGCGCTGCTGCCCGCGTCAGCGGTGACGCTGCGGCCCCGGCTGCTGTCGTGGCGCCGGTCCTGCCTAACAGCGGGGCCGGGAGCGGACAGTGCGACAGCCTCCTTCCCGCTCCCCCGCCGGTGCCCGCGGACAGTGGCGAAGCAGACGGGGGCTGGACCACGGGAGTGGGAATGGGGGCTACGCCAAAGCAGAAGCGGACGCCTCCCGAAAATATCCTTCTCCCCCATCCACCCTCCCTGCCTGGGAATGACGACTCCATCGACGGCGCGATAGCTGTCCACGCCGCGGCTCCGGTAGAGATCGAGGAGTACGCGGCGCCACGCGGGGTGATTCGCGTCCCGCTGACGAATGCTCGCACGGGTGCCCCCCTCGTTGACCGCCACGCCCTGGTGCCCGCCCCCTGCGGTCTAGTCAACCTCGGTGCAACATGTTACGTGGGCGCAGTGATCCAGCTCCTCTGCCGGGTGCGGCCCTTTAGGGACACGCTATTATCGCTGCCCGACGACTGCGCTGCGGCCAAAGACCCCGTGGTGGCGTCGATGCGACGCCTTCTGGCCGAGCTGAGGGGCGGGGGAAGGGCCGCCGCCGACCCCAGGCCCTTCATCCAGGCCTGCAGTCTCCGGACCGACATTCAGCAGGACGGTTCCGAGTTCCAGACGACGCTGCTCCATGGAATGGCGGGGCTGGGGGCGCGTCTGCAAAAAGCTGCGCGGGCCGCTGTTGGCGCGCCGAGCTGCGGCAGCAATGGGGCCATGTTGTCGACAGCCGAAGCTTCGGCTCTGGCCGCCGCCCCCAATCTTGTCTCGGATCTGTTCAGGACAAAGTTGGTAACCCGCCGGCGGTGCCAGGCGTGCGGGACGGCTCGCGACCTGAGCGAGACGGTGACGGACGTGCACCTTGTCCTGGCCGGAGAGCGGCCACGGGCCACGGTCGCAGCTCTGCCTGCGCCAGAGCCGAAGATGACGGCAGCATTGGCGACCGCGGGCGGCCGCGGCCCTGGCGGCGGCAGCCGGGCGCGCAAGGGTGGCGTCAAGGCATCACAGGCGCCAAAAACCGCAACCGAGGCCCTCACCTCTGTCTCTGCCGCTCTGGACTACTACACGCGAGCTGAGATCCCCCAGGACTACAGGTGCGAGGCGTGCCATTCTGTGGGTGCCACGGAGAGGCGAACCCTTCTGGAATGCCCGGCACCGTTTCTGATGATGGCTCTTGGCCGGTACGCCTTCGATTCTCGGCGAGGCGTGCGCCGCAAGGTGGGCACGCGAGTCTCCATTCCCCAGGCATTAGATCTCGAGCCTTGGCTCGCGGTCGGCGAGGGCGCGGCGGCGGCGGAAGGGGGGGGGAAGAGGGGACGACGGTATCGGCTTGAGGCCATCCTGGTCCACCGAGGCACCGAGGCGCAAGCGGGTCATTACGTCGCTCACGTACGTATGGACGAGCCTGGAGTTGAAAGGGGCGAGCCGAGGTGGCTGCGGTGCGATGATGAGGGTGTCGCCTTCCTGGGGAGCCACCCGCTGGGGATGACAGTGCGACAAACCGCTGCCGTTGCCGTTTCCAGGGCGACCTTGCCCGCGGGCAAGGCCAGGGAGCCCGCCACGCCGAAGCGCGGTGCCAAGCGCAAGATCGCAGGTGCCGACGTTCCATCCCCCGCTCCTGTCGACGGGGCTATCGCCGAGTCTACCATGCCGCCCTGGCGTGCCGCTGCTCTGAAGCCACCCCCGGAGACGTTGTCCAAGGACGCGTATCTTCTCATGTACCGTCGACTCGATGGGGGTCCTGGATGCCCTGCAGCGCCAGCTCCGGCGCCCATTCCCACTCGCGCTGCTCCTGGTGGGCTTCCCAACAGCCCCAGTGACATGCCATGGTGCTGCTATGGCGAGGAATGGCCGACGCGGCTGCCGTGGTCGGCTGAAGACCAGGGGGAGTCGTGCCCTGTGCCGGCCGGGGCTGTCGTGACGCCAGGCCCGGCTGCGGGACCGCCCGAGCGGATCGAGGCCGCGCCCGCGCCGGGTGCACCGGCGCCTGACGCTTCGGCGCGGCTTCCCCCTGGTCCACTGCGGCAGGAGATCCGCGCCCAGACCTCAACCGAGGCGGCAGCCACCGCTCGCGCCGTGGCCATACGCGACGCGAGTGTGGCGGCTGTCGCCGAGCGGAGGGCGTGGATTCGGGCGGGCCTCGCCGGCCGTCCGCCCTCCAATGGGGCCCCTGTCCAGCATCCGCGCGCCTGGGTTTCAGCGGACTGGCTCCGCGCCTGGGGCGACGGCAGAGTCTCTCGCCCGCCCCCCCCCGGCGGCACAGGAGGCCTTGACCTCCCCTCGGGTGGCCTCCTCGCCGATGCCGTGGCATCCGTCCGGTGCCCTCACGGACGTCTTCACCTCGATGCAGCCGTCAGTGGCCGAGCGCGTGCGGTGCCGGCGGGTCTCTGGGCGCGCCTGATTGCTGAGAACCGGGGCGAAGGCGCACGTGGCCCTGCCGGCGGAGTTGCAATTGCGGCTGTCCCCATGGACAGGGATGCTCCTGTGGTGTCGACGGACGAGCTACGCGGCACACTCACCGCTCTTTGCGGTGACTGCCTCCGTGGTCAGATTGCCGGTGCCGATGCTGCGGCCGAGGTGGGCAGGAGCCGGGAGTGGGCTGAACAGGCGGCCCGTAGGTGCCTTAACCGGACGTTGAGTGGCATCGCCCCCGACTTGGATCCGACGGCGCCGTCGGCGGGCGACAAGAGTGACGCCAGGGATGACTTAACCGACGGCGGATGGCTCGTCTCTCGGTCCTGGACAAAGGGATGGCTTCGCCGGCGCGGGGCGAGCCGCGGCGCCGATGCCGAGCCCGACAGTCCCACCTTGGGCATTATCTGTCCGCATGGCGGACTCTTGCCCGAGGAGGGCGGGGGATCCTCCGACGCAACGGCTCGACTCCTTGTCCCCACGGCTCTCTGGCGCCACTGGGCGACCCAATGGGAGGAGGAGGGGGGCGTGACGCGTGTCTGGTCCCCGTCCACAGTGACAGCGGTCAATGGCGGTGGTGCGGCGCCGGGTGGGGCGGCTGCGGCGCCGCATCTCGTCGGCTTTCCGGCAAACAAGGCCGCGCAGGCGACGTGCTGCGTCTGCTTCCAGCGCCGACGGTCCGCTGTCGCCGCACAGGCTGACGACGACAAGCGCGCCGAGACAAATCGTGCGATGATCACGTCCGCTGGCGCCGAGGACGACGAGACCGCGACGCTGGCAGGGTCCCTCGTCGCGCCTCCCGTCACGCCCACCGGCCTCGGTGCCTCGCCGGGCCGTGCCATGGTGCGGGCCGACGACGACCTCCGACTCGTTCCGGCGTGGTGGCTGCGGGCGTGGCGCCATGCCGTTGCGCCGAGCAACACGTCGGAGAGGAAAGGGCCGCGTTCCTTCCCACCGCCTCTCGCCCCCGCCCTGGCCTCTCTCCGCTGTGAGCACGGCGGTCTCGCATCCCGCCTGCCTTCGCTTGGTGACCCGCTTTCGCGACGCGCGGTCCGGGGTCGCGGCGGTGGTCGGCGGAGTGCAGTGGGGCCGCCGGTGCCGACAGCCGACGTGCGGCCCCTCATCTACCCCCCCTCCACGGACGACGCAGGAGGGGGCGAGGCAACTGACTCTGCCGACCCTCCCGGCGTCATCAGTTGTGCCGAGCTTGCCGCGTTGCTGGCCCTCTACCCTGATACTGACGACATAGACAACATCGGAGAAAACGCGATGGTGGCAGCGTCTGCGGCGGTGGCGGTGAGAGTTGTCTTGGACGGCAAGAATGCCTCTCTTGAGGCGGTCCCGCCAACTTGCCGCGTGTGCCGGGCGCGCCGCATGCGACTGACGCTCGCGCGTGCCAGTCGATGGGATCAGACAGAACTAGTAGCTTCGCTCGTGGTCCCCCCGGGATCAAAACCTCCCGCCGCAGGCGATGAATGCTGGGGCGGCGAGGGGTCCCTCCCCTGGATGGGTGGACTCCGCCGTGGCGAGGGGAAGGGAGAACAGGAAGGGGATGCGGACCGCGCCGATGTCGACGCCGACTTTGACCTTCCCTGGTCGCCTCCCTTCACGACGGCGTCCGCGCCGCCCTCGATAGCCGCCAGGTCGGCTCGCCGCACACGCCGGTCCCGGGCGCCCGTAACTATGTTGGTAAGTGCCACCGATTCGGTCAGTATCCTTCGGTGGAGGGCCGCCGAGGCTTTCTCCCTGCCATCCTCACGATGCGTTCGACTCTGGGTGTGGCGTGGCGATCCGCGGGAGGGTGGAGCCGGACAGGCGATCGAGCTGTCCCCGCTCCAGGCCCCTTCTCCTACCGTCGCAGCAGCTGTGGCTGCAGCTGTGAGCTCGTCCAACAGGGATGGGGGCGATCCCGGGGCCGAGGCAGACCCCCGGCAGCACGACCGGGCGGCCGAAGACCGTGTCCTGGGTGATGGGTGCGGCGGTCTCGCTCTCCTGCCGGGTCAGCGGATCGTCGTCACGGTCGACACGGTTGCGCTTGAACTGTCCGGCGATGGCGCAGGATGGGAGGTGCAGGACGGCGAGGACGTCGAGGCCGTGGGCTTCGGAGGAACTGGTCTTGTCGGCGCGCTTGGGTCGGAGGAGTAGTCCTTCCCGGAGAAGGAAGATGGAAGTTGCGCGGTTTTATTTCAGACGGGTTGGTTCAATTGCTCAGGATGCTAGGGGTTTTCGAGCCACCCTCCCGCCCGTCGCAGAGGGCACCCACCCTCCGTCGTCCGCCCCGGCCGGTCCGCCCGGGCGTGATGCCGTGGCCTTAAGGGATGAGCGCATAGCTTCCGCCTCCTTCGTCAGTCGGTGATGTCTAAGTCGCAGCGCGCTGAGCTCGTTCTTCGAGCGCTCGGCAGCGTGACGCGCCTCGGCTTCCCTCGCGGCCGTCGCGGCCCGTTCGGCCGCTAACGCGGCGGCCTGACGCCCACGCCGACGCGTGGCGTCACGCGCCACCGCGAGGCGTTCAGCTGCCTCGGGGCCGGGTTGACGCGCAAGCAGGGCCTGCAATTCCTTGTACAGAGCCTCGCGCTCGCGAAGCTTGAGCTCCGTCTCTGCCAGCTTCGCGCCCCGCGCCAGCAGGCGCCGTTGGAGCGTCTGGCACTTAAGCACGAGCTCGTGGGCTGCAGGGTCTGATCCCTCGAGCCGGCGCCACCGGTGCACGTTGAGCGGGGTCTCGAGCTCTTCGGCAAGGGCCTGCCCGCGAGCGCGCTCCCGGAGTAGATCTCTGGACAAGCGGTGCACTTCGCGCTTGAGAAGGTCGACCGCAGAAGCCTGGGTTCTGAGCACGCCTGCCTCGCGGCCGAGGTCAGCAAGGGCCAGGCGCGCCGCGCGCAGCTCCTGCCCGCGGGCGGAAAAGTGCGCCTGGCCACGCATTAGAGCGGCTCCCTGAACGCGAACCTTCTCATAAACCAGGGCGAGCTCGTCATTCCGTCGAATGAGCTGAGTCCCAAGGACGTCGCGCTCCCCCACGACGACAGCGTGCTCCTGTCGGAGCCGCGCCCGGTCCGTGTCGGCTTCGCGCACCACGGCCTCGAGCTTGGACAGCGCCCGCGCTTGAGCCTGTTCCGCCTCACGCGCGGCGTCAAGAGCCCGCTGGAGCCGGCCCGCCTCCCCCGCGGCGGCCTCGGCCCGGGCCTCAAGCGCCTGGCTCGCCATCAGTGTACCCGCCAGGGACCAGTCTCTTACCTTGATCAGTTCCTTCAACTGGTCCACCTGGTGCTGCGTGGCCTTGGCCTTGCGCCTGAGCTCGGCCTCGCGGTCCTGGGCGCTCAGGAGAGACTTGGAGTAGAGGTTGCGGTCGCCCCGTACGCTTTCAAGCAGGGCTGTCTGGGCCCGGTAACGCTCCTCCCCCGCAGTCAGTCGCTTTTGGAGGTCGACGATGGTCAGCTCGCGGGACCGCACCTCCTCAAGCGCTGCCAGGTATCTTGCCCTCGCTTGCTCCAAGCCCCTATCCGCGACCGCGCGAGCCTTGCTGGCGTCGCGGACCTGAGCCTCAGCGCGGGCAGCGTCAAGCCGTGCGGCGTCAGCATCTCGCTCGATCTGCTCGGCCTCACGACGCGTTGCGGTGATCTGCTCGCCGGCAGCCTCGGCACGGCGAAGCGCGGCGTCAGCCTTGCGACTCGCGGCCTCGCGGGAGCGAGACGCGCGTTCAGCGTCGTGGCGGGCCATCTCACCCTCACGGCGGGCCGCGGTGGCCTCCTCCTCAACACGGCGAGCCTCGGCTGCAATTCCGGCCCGGGCACGCTCGGCTTCCTCACGGCGCCGCATCTCGCCAGCAGCGCGACCCACCGCTGCCTCGCGAGCCGCCTCGGCTGCCGCCGCCCGGGCCCGCTCGGCCCGCAGCTCCTCGCCCGTTTCCCGCACCTCGCGTTGGAGTCGTAGGATAACGGCCGCCTGCTGTGCCGCCTTGTGCGCCGCTTCGTCGACGTCGCGCATAGCCCGCGACGCCTTCTCCCGCTCGCCATCGGCGGTGCGCCGGACCCCGTCGGCCTCACGATTGGCCTCACGGGCCTCGGCCTCGGCGCGGGCCGCCTCGCGCCGCGCGTTGGCCTCGGCCGCCATCAGTTGATTCTTCTCGGATGTCGCTGCCTCAAGCCTCGACCGTAGGTCCGACGTCTCGCGTTCACGGCGCATGTTTTCGCGGCGCTCGCGTTCCTCAGACGCCTGCCGCTCCTTGGCCGCCTGTCTCTCGCGAGCCACGTCGTCGCGCGCCGCCCGCTCCTTCTCGGCCGCCGCGCGCGCACGCGCCTGAGCCTGCTCGGTCTGGGCGCGCGCCGCCTGGGTCGCGGCCAACGCCTCATCGCGTGCCGACGTCATCTCAGCCAGTCGCTTCCGAAGGTCGCTGAGCTCTTCGTCGACCAGGGTTGCCCGCGCCGTGTCGCCCTCGGTCCGGACGCGCGCCTCGGCCGCGAGGGCGGCGCGAGCCTCACTCGTCGCCTGCTCGGCCCGCTCCGCGGCCTTTTTGCTCTTCTCGACCTCGCGCCGCGCGTCTTCAAGCTCCTTGTGTAGGGAGATCACGGCCTCCCGATCAGACTCGCCCATTCTCACAGCCGCCCCGATGCGCGCCGCACCCGCAACGAGGCCGGCATGTAACTCGCGGCACTTGGACATGACGACACGCTCTCGGCCGTGCGCCCGCGAAAGGGCTCGCAGCAGCTTCTCGTACTCGACGCGAAAGCCTTCCAGGGATTCGTCCCCGACCATTTCCCGAAGCACCTGGGCGAGAGTGATGCGGGGAGGGGGGAGGGGGGGGCTGGGACGGGTAGCCGAGTCCTGGCAGGCGCGTCGGCCGCGCCGACACCGCGCGCGACGCCCACCCCCGCCCACGCGCGGAGGCGCTCCGGCCCCCAGTCCTTTTCGCGAAAGCACATCATCCGTGGGACGCGCTCGCGACCCTCACCTCGTTGAATTCGGCCTCCAACCCCTCGGACGCGGCGAGCCCATCGGCGAGGTCCGCCAGGCCGTCAAGGCCGGCAGGCTTCGCCGCGGCCGCCATCCTGCCACTTAGCGTTGGCTTGCTCGCTGTTGGCAGCCTGAACGCCGAAGTCGAGGCGTGCGGCTCTGCTTCCATCTTTACAGGGGCAGGGAGCGCCTCAAAGGCCCCCTGCCCGAGCTCCTTCTGAGGTCGCGACGAGAGACGTGGAGGTTTCCGGGCCTGACACTCGAAGACAGCAAGGACTGTGCGACCACTTTACGCTCCAGGACGATGGCAACGACCACGCGGTGCTTTACCTCTTCGGGGCGTGGCGGGGTGCAAGCTGTGGCTCGTTGCCCCCTCCTCTGCTGGACGGAGGGGGCGCCCCGCTCCTCCCCCCCGACCCGCACCCCCCCCGCCGCGTGGCCCTTTCGTCGCGGAGAGCGGACCGGGAACCGCGGCGGGGAAACGAGCCCCCCACCCCCACCCAACTCGGCTGGGCCCAGGGCGGCGCCCAGCTCCACGGCAGACGCCACGGGCGCCTTCTGGGCCGATGCCGCGGGGGCCTCGCCGGCCGCGGCGGCAGCGGCGGCCGAATTTGCCTCGGGGGACTCCTCGAGCGCGCCCGAGCCGCCGCCAGCCGGGCCGCCCACCTTCGAGACTGTCCTATCGTTGATATTCGCCGCCTACGCCCTCTACGCCGCGGGCGAGAGAGGGGGTGCGGGGGGGGGGAGAGGCGGGGGACGGGGATGGGCTCGAAGCTTCGGGTGCTGATCGGAGGAACGACCTCGCCGGCTGCGGTTGCCGCCGCGCCCGCCGTCGCATTCTTGACCTCGTGTGCTGGGTCTCGACCCGTCCCGGTGCTCGCCGGTCGGTCCTACGTCGCGGGGCTCCTGACACGGACCCCCTTATCCCCCCCGCCCCAGGCTCTATCGTGTGGCGCATCCTGACAATCGTGGCTCTCGTCGTCGGCAGCGCAATCAATTACTCTGTCCTCAGCGTGACCATGATTTTACTTCTCGGACTTTTGACAGCACGGGGCTAGGGCTCGGGGGAATCGCGGAAGGCTCCTCGAGCGCGGATATGTCTTCGATGGGATTGGGAGGGACTTTCAATAGCAATGCAGGTCCCTCCTCCGCCCCCCGCGCTGCCACTGCTGCCACCTACCATGGCCGCGATCACGCCGCCGCCGCGGCCGCTGCTCCCGGCTCCTCCCTCCCCCACATCTCTCCGGGCCCGCCCGAGGCATTGGCGTACTGTGTCCACATGTTCTACAACGACGACCACTAGCACCGTCCGTAGTACGCGCACAATGAGGAGGGAGGGCACACTCCGGGTAGGGCGACCGGTGCGCTGGGGGGCGGTCAACCCTGCGTCCCGTCCGCCCTCGTCCTGGCGCAAGCGCCAAGCCTCATCTCCCCTATCCGCATATGTCATCCCCCCGGCCAGGCCAGGCATTCGAGCAGCGCGAGCGCCGCAGAATGAGGTCGTCAAAGTACTCGAAACACTCTCGCCCTTGCCCTTCGCGTGACACACCCCCACCTCCTTCCGTAGGAACAGAAATCGCTGGAGGCCACACGTGGGTTGATTTGCGGGGCGGGCTGGACGAAGTCGCGGACGGGGTCGCGAAACAGCCCTAGCTTAAGGCGCGTCTTCGGCTTCCCGCTCGCGCCGCTCGATTTTTCACCGGCGCCGGGAGCTTCCGCGACGCACAGCACGCCTAGCATGACTACGTCACCTTCACGGCACGAGCCGTGGCTGCGACGCCGCTGCGGGTGCGGCGGCAGGGGTGTTATGAAGACGGGCCACCGCGTCGAGAGGCGGTCCGACGACGATTCCCACTGCCCCGCACCACCATCTTTCCGTCCTCCTCGCCGTAATGTCGGCGATGCATTGAGGGGGCACTCTCTCGCCGTTGGCTGCCGGCCTCTGTGTCGCCCCCATTTATCTCACTCCGCGGCTCAAATGTCCACCCCATCCAGATCTGGACGCCCGGAACGATCGTCTGAACGCGTCTTATGTGGGGGACGGCAATCCGCTTCGCCTGGCGCACACTCCCCCCCGCCGACCCCCCCCCAGCCACCACCTCCTCGCCGCTCCGCAGAGGGGCCGTCCACTGGAGCGGTTCCCGGCCTGCTCTACGGTAAGAACGCCGTTGCCGACCAGGATCGAGGAGGCACTGGACCCGGCCGAGGCCCCCGCCTCGAGGGGCATGGGGGACACGGGTGACAGGGCGCCCCTACATCCGGCAATTGCCGACGGCTGGGCAGACCGACGGGACGGAACGGCTCACCGCCAGGCTGGACCTTCCGCGGGCGGCCTCGTCTCGGACCGACCGCATCCCGCGCACAGATCGACGCCTCCACGATTCTCGAGACAGTTGGCCGTGGGAGGGGGCAAGGCCGATGAGATGGCCTCGACGACAGTCGACGCTGGGTTCTGGCCCGGGCCGTGGGGTCCTGGCAGTGGGCCCGTCGCCGAGGGGCGCGAGGTCGCGTCAGAGCCGTCGGACGACGCGCCCTTCGAGGGGTCACGGGAGGACGGCGACGGGGCTGCGTCGCGGCGAGGCCAGTCAACGTCGCCGTCGCCGCGCGTCGTGCCGTCGTCCAGGTCCGGGTCTGGGATCTTTCCGGGGATCCGGTCTGCAATCGACCGGACATTGTCTCGAATGTCGTCGAAAAAAGACGGAAAGGTGGATGGAGCTGACGCATCCCCGACTGGGATATCGGATGACCTTCTCCGGTCCATGGCGCGACGCAAGGCCGGCAGCCGAGACGCCAGGGGCGCTCGCCGTGGGTCTAGGACCTCGCGGAACGAGGCCCGTCGCGAGGCTCACGCTGCCCGATCCGAGGCCTGGGACGCCGAGACGGCTCGTCTCGAGGACGTGCTGCGCGAATGTCTCATCGAGCGTGCGACGCGATCGCTGACGTGGTCGCGATGGTTTTCGACGAACTACAATTTGGCCGCTGCCATCTGCAACACCTTTGTGTGGCACCGCGTTCTGCGCGAAATAATCCGCCATCCTCTGTTTGAGACGATCATTTTGCTAACGATTGTGCTCAACACGCTGCTCCTGTCCATTGTGTCGTACAACAAGCCCGCCGACGACCTCGTTAACACGGTGTCGGGGGATGCCGACCCCTACATCCTCGGCATATTCTGTGTCGAAATGGCCATGAAGCTCGTCGTGATGGGATTCGGGTACTTTAGGGACGGGTGGAACATCCTGGACGCCATCGTGGTGTCGACGGGGCTTGTCGAGGTCCTGTCCGACGCAGGCGGAGGGGTCTCGGCCCTCAGGGTGGCGCGTGTGCTCCGTCCTCTGCGCGTCGCCCACAGCCTGCCGGGCCTCAAGCGGCTCGTCGCCACGATTTTCGTCAGCGTCAAGTTCATGGGCAACATCACGGTCGTGTACCTCTACATCCTCGTGATATTTGGTCTACTGGGCATGTCGCTCTTCCAGGGCGTCCTCCGCCGGCGGTGCGTTGGGTTGGCGGTGACGGACGTTCTGGAAGGCGGGGCTCGGGTCGGGCCCTACGGCGCTGCTGAGATCCTCGTGCGCGGTGGAGACGACCATCTCGGCCCGCCCGAGATTCTCGAGGTCGAGCGTCTTGTCGACTGGACGGACGACCCCTATGACCCTGAGACGGGCCTCCCGTTGCCCTCGCCTTACCCTGGCTACGCGCTGATCCCCGAGCTCGACCCGGAGCTTGGCCGCCCGGTGCCGTGGCATGAGCTCGACGCGTCCCAGACTTGCACCAACACCACCAACAATGGTTTTCCGGGCTTCCTGTGCCCTGCCGGCACTATCTGTCTCGGCGGTCCCGACCTGCCCAACATCAACGAGGGCGTCACGTCGTTCGACAACTTCCTCTACACCTCGCTGACCAACTTTCAGGTCACCACGCTCGAGGGGTGGACCTTTGTCATGTACCGTACTATGGACGCCACCTCGGGTTGGGCTCTTATCTTCTTCGTTCTTCTCGTATTTGTTGGAGCAATGTTTGTCGTTAACCTTGTGCTGGCCGTCATCACCAACGTGTACGACGATCAGACGAACCAAGTCGATACGGTGACGGAAAAGGAGGACCTGAAGCACGCCACTGAGACGCTGAACAAGATCCCGGGCATGCGCGAGATGCGCGCGGCGAACCGACGGGTGCGCAAGGTCCTCTCGCGGTGCGTGACGGCGCTCCAGCTGCCCCGCACGGGACCCCTCGGCTATGTCCGCCAGTTCTGCTACGACATCACAGTTAAATCGGCGTGGCAGTCCAAGGCCTTCAACTGGGGCGTTACGTTCCTTATCTTCGCTAATCTTGTCACCCTTTCGCTCTACTGGGATGGGCAGTCGGAATCGCTCCGGTCGACGCTGGAGATGGTTAACCTCGTGATGGTGTGCTGCTTCTTGACCGAGATGGTCATCCGCCTCTTAGCCGTCGGGGCGCGTGACTACTTGGCAGAGCCATACAATCGGATCGACGCTCTGGTCAACCTGCTTTCTCTCATTGAGATCAGCCTCGGAGATCAGGGATCGCTCTCCTCTCTGCGGGCGATGCGCGCTCTCCGAGCGCTCAAGCTCCTCCAACGCTGGGAAACCCTGCAGAACTTTCTCACCGCGGTAACGGCGTGCATCATGCAGCTCGGGAACTTTTTCCTAGTTGTCGTCCTCACGCTCCTCGTCTTTGCCCTCCTGGGCATGAACCTCCTAGGCGGCAAGCTCGACGCTCCCCCCGGCCAGCCCCAGACGCCTGGATTGGCCACGATGGACACGCTCCCGTGGGCCCTCCTCTACGTCTTCCAGATCATGACGGGGGAGGACTGGAACGAGCTCATGTACGCAGCCGCGGTGTCGGTGGGTCCTGGCATCAGTCTTTATTTCGTCCTCGTTATCTGCCTCGGCAACTTCATCGTTGTCAATCTCTTCATCGCCATCCTCCTCAGCAACTTTGCCGCCACGCACGAAGAGCAAAAGGCGCAGCGCGAGAGACAGCAGCCGATGGACTTGAGCCGCAACGACGTCACCCGTCTCTGCCAGAGGTTGGGACTGCCCTACATGGTCCCGGGGGACGACCTGGGTGGGGGCATAGATCCGAGCTCGACGCCCGAGCTTACTGTCGGTGCACCCCAGCTTCGCGAGAAGGCTGCAGTCAGTGCAACAGTAAAACCGCCACCTCCTATCAAAGAGGCCGTGTCCGTGAATGACCGCTTCCGGAGATCAGTGTTGGCGGTCAAGTTTTCAAAGGAGTACGAGATCTTGGCAGTGCGCCGGGGCTTCTTTACCCCGGACGCCGACGCGGCCGTGTTGCTGCGGAAGGCAATGTTTAAGGCGGACTTGCTCGATATCAGCGGCAACATCACGGCTGGCGAGACGGCCGCCTCTATGAAGCGCAGGATGGTCCAGCGTGGCCGCCTGAGCCAGCAGGGCAGCAAGACTGAGGATGGCACAGCCTCGACTGTTGGCTGGGTAGGACAGATCTACTCCCAGTTCAACCAGGCGGCCGATGCTATGTTTGCCCTGAAGAACGACGAGATCAGAGGACGGGATGACGAGAGGAGGGAGATCATCAGCTTGCTTGAGGAAACGGCGGACGGCTCCGGCGTGGCCGGAGTCTCCGAGGCGTGTGACGAGAGCAAGAAACGGCTTGAGGCCACCTCGGCCAAAGCCATCGCCATTGACGGGGAGGTAGGCTCGTTGCCCTCTCCCCTTGGGGTCAAGCGCGTGCCCTCCCGCGTGATAATGTCCCCTAAAGGGGTCGTTGTTTTGCCTGGATCCGAGGCTCCTGATCTTGACGCTGACGAGGTTGGTGCGGTCTCTGGGGTCCCCAATGTGATCGCAAGGCCCAGGGGTGTTTCGGGTCTTTTTGCCTCAGCGGGAGCGGCGGCCGGGCGGATTCGCATGGTGTCCTCCGCTTTTGGAGCGGAGTCAGATCCGGAGAAGCTGGCAAAGATAGAGCGCGCGCGTCGTCGCCGCGAGCGTGAGCTCAAGCTTCGAGAGCAGCTGATCGGTCCATGCAAGAACGCGGCTGACGCCACCATCGTCAAGGAACTTGAGAGGGCCGTTCGGCTCGTCGCTGTCGCTGGCTTTGAGGGCACCGGTTGCACGCTCTCCATGGAACAGGTGGAGAACATGTCAAAGGCCTCGGGGGTCACGCTTTCGCCCACGCTGCCCGGCAAGACCCCTCTGGAGACGACGGCGCTGGAGGAGGCAGCTCGCCTTAAGGAGGCCAAGGCGAAGCGCCAGCAGGAAGCCGCTGCTCTTGTCGGGAAGGCGCTTGGCGGCGCAGCTGAGCGGCAGGCGGGCGCCATCACCAAGATCGAGCAGACGGTCGCCGAGCGCAACGCCGATCGCCGAGCCAAGGGCGCCCACCACGAGGAGGCATGGGGTTGTCCAAAGCCTCTGGAGCTCTACAAAAACAAGTCATACTTCTTATTTGGGCCTGCTCACCCCTTCCGCCAGGCGGTCTTCCGTCTGGTTGACCGCCAGAGCTTCGACATGGCTATCCTCACCCTGATCATCATTTCTAGCATCATGATGGCTGCCGAGACGCCTGGCAACCTCCAGAATGAGAAGTTCAAGGATACTCTTTACTGGATTGATGTGTCGTTTACCACATGCTTTGCAGCCGAGATGTTGCTTAAGACCCTGGCCACCGGTTGGTGGGGCGATGATGGCGCTTACCTTCTCGACTGGTGGAACGTGATGGACATGGCCATCGTGTCGGTATCACTGGCCAACGTGCTGGCGGTCGCTGTGTCGGGGTCCACCAATGTTTCAGAGGCCTGCCTACGTGATCCGCTCGAGTGCACGGAGGATGGTGACGGCGCCCTTGGCTCCATCCGCGTCATCCGCACCTTCCGCATCTTCCGTCCTCTCCGTGTTGTCCGCCGTGTGCCCGAGCTCCGGCTTGTTGTCGCCGCCCTTCTTCGATCTATTCCGGGCATTTCATCCGTCATGATTGTCGCGATCTTTGTATGGTACATCTTCGGCGTCATTGGAGTGTACCTCTTCTCCGGTACCTTCTACCAGTGCACAGACGGGGGCACGCCAGATGACCCTGTGATCACGCGCGACGATTGTACGGGAGACTTTATCGATTCCAGAACGGGCGAAATTCGCGAGCGTCGATGGGTCAACAGCGATCAGAATTTCGACAACCTGGGCGAGGCAATGCTCACGCTCTTCGAGTGCTCGACCACGGAGGGGTGGGTCGCCGTCATGCAGACCGCGATCGACGCTGTCGGGGTTGACATGCAGCCCATTCTCAACTGGAACCCGGCGGTCTCACTTTACTTTGTCTTCTTTATGCTTGTGGCGTATTTTTTGCTGATCAACATGTTTGTCGGCATCGTACTGGACAACTTTGGACAGCTGCGGGAGGAGCAGGGGAGCCTCGCGCTGCTGACCGACAGCCAGCGCAAATGGGTGATGGCGCAGATGCATGTCATGTCGGGCGTCAGAATCGCTTCCCGGGGGCGTCGCCCGCGTGGCGCCTCCCTCTGGATGCGCGCCCGGGGGCGCTGCTACGATATTATTGTTCACCCTACCTTCGATGTTGCCGTCGCCGGGCTCATCAGCCTTAATACGGTCATCCTTCTGTCTCAGCACTTTGAGCAGCCCGACTTCTGGACAGACTTCCTTACCATCGTTGACTACATCTTCTTTTCCCTCTACGTGGTCGAAGCCGCGCTAAAAATATTTGCCCTCGGCCTCAGGGGATACTTCTCGTCCCACTGGAACTGGCTCGACTTCTTTGTCGTTGCTGTTGGGGCTGTTGAGGCGTCAGGTGCGGCGGAAAACCTGTCAATAGATGCGACGGCATTTCGTGCCATCCGGGTCGCCCGCGTGGTCAGGGTGCTCAAGACGTGGAAGGGGCTCCAGGTCACCTTCCAGACCCTTTTTTCGAGCCTTCCGTCGATGGTTAACGTTGGTGGCCTGATGTTCCTCGTCTTTTGGATGTACGCTGTGTTGGGGATGAACCTCTTCGGTGAGGTCAACTTGAACCCACCGGACACAGGGGACGGTGACATCCTCAATGTGGAGATCAACAAGGATGCCAATTTCACCAACGTCGGCCGAGCACTTCTTACCCTCTTGCGCATGGCGACGGGCGAGGCTTGGAACGGCATCATGCACAGCTGCATGCGGAGTGGCCCCCCCTACTGTTGCCCATCAGGGACCAAGTTGGGCGATTGCCCACCCTCCACCCAGCCTGGAGACTGCGGCAGCCCGGCCGCTGCTGTCATCTTCTTCGTGACCTTCAGTGTAATCTGCGCCTTCATACTGATCAACCTCTTCCTCGCTATCGTTATCGACAACTACTCGACCATCACGGCGGGCACGATCATCACCCACAATGACGTGTCCGACTTCCAGCTGCTGTGGGCGCAGCTTGACATCGACGGCACGGGATATCTTCCGGCGCGCAAGCTCGTACCACTGCTCGAGGTACTGCCTGCGCCGCTGGGCACGGCCACCGTCGACGAGGCGACGGGACGGGTGGTGCGCGCGAAACGCGAGGAAATTGTCTCGGTGCTCGAGTGGATGCAGGTTGAGGCGCTCGTTCTCGACGAGAACGCTGACCCGATGGTCTTCTACAAGGACGTCCTTGTCGGTCTGTCGTGCCACTACTGCAAGGTTGACATTGACGAACTCCCAGAGGGCGTCCGTGTCGATGTCGCGGAAAAAGCCGCCGCGCAGCGCAGCGCAATGGCGGTCGAAGAGGCCCGTTCTCGCGAGCGCATGAGGCTGCGTCGCGAGTACTTTCGTGTGCACGGCAAGGACATTGACGAAGATAACGTGCGTACCATCCAGCGGCGGATCTCGGAGCGAGAGCCGGGTGGAGGTGGAGGTGCTGGATCGTTCGGTCCGCGACACTTCTCTTCGCGGATCTCCCGCCGCTCCCAGAGAGAGGGGGGGGGGGGGGGGCGGGGGGGGGGGCGCCGC
>Ga0181574_10001918_pt1 | contig 19197 bp, 14 predicted proteins | sample 101ome_24_FD_145600 | JGI IMG/M metagenome (GOLD analysis project Ga0181574, IMG submission 145600) | Coastal salt marsh microbial communities from the Groves Creek Marsh, Skidaway Island, Georgia - 101410AT metaG (spades assembly) | ecosystem: Environmental > Aquatic > Marine > Intertidal zone... | reverse complement strand
CATACTGATGTCGGCGGAGCCTCTGCAGACACTGACGCTGGTGGAATGGCCGGGCGCGCTCCCCACGCCTTTTGCATCGCCAGGATGGTCGGCCATGGAAGTGCTCGTTAAAGATCTCGATGCACTGTACAAGGCGTTACCCGACGGGTTTAGCGTTTTGAATCCCCCTGCGGCGCTCTCATTCTCTGACCAGATTCGCGCGATGCAGGTCGCGGGCCCCGCGGGGGAGCTGATCTATTTCACCGAAGTATCGGGACAGGTGCCGGGCTTTCAGCTGCCCGCCGCCACGCATCAAGTGAATCAATGCTTTGTGATGATCAATGCGGTCACTGACATCGAACGATCCATTGCATTCTATGCCCAATTACTGACTTGCGAGGCGCCGACTCCGATGCCCGCACGCGTATCGATTTTGTCCCGGACCAACGGGCTTGATGAAGATCATCGCCACAGTATTGCACCCATCGAGCTGGGGCCAGGACAGCTCTTTGAGCTTGATCAATGGGTGGACCGCCCCATTGCTGCCCAAGACATTGCTCCCTGTGGCTGGCATTCGCTGTCGCTTCGTCGGCAGACTCCGCCCCCGGAGGACTATGTTGCGAATCGACAACCGATAGACGGCACTACAGACTGCTTCCTCATCTCAACTCCCGACGGTGAACGCATCGAATGGCTTTGCCCCGCGAGCTGATCCTGAGGCCTATCTTGGGCACTGACTGAGAGGCATCCATGTATACCGTATTGCTCTACATCCACTTGTTAGCACTGATTTACTGGCTGGGCGGGGACCTTGGCACGTTTCTCTCCAGCAGGCATGTTTTGCGCACCGACCTCAGCGTCGAGTCCCGTCAAACTGCGTTTACCATTCTGATGGAATGTGACATGGGTCCCCGGTTGGCGATGCCCATTATTCTGGGATCAGGCTGTCATCTGGCGATGCTCTCTTGGCCAAACCTGCTACCGGGTTATACCGCGCTGGTTGGTTGGGCTACCGTCGCGATTTGGGTGGGTTTGGTGGCTGCGATACACAGCCCCATAGGTCATCGCCTCCCCTCTCTAACGCAATGGGATCTCCGCCTTCGATTTGCTGTAGTCGCGAGTCTTCTCCTTTTGAGCATCATTGGTTTAAAAGCGGGTTTGCCCGCTTGGCTTGCGCTCAAAGTCGGCGTCTTCTCAGTTCTGGTTGCATGTGGCATCGCGGTGCGGTTTGCGCTCAAACCCTTTGCCACCGCTTACGCCGCTATGCTGACAGAGGGTGCAAGTAGCGAAGGCAACGCCGCTATGATTCACCATATGGGCGTAGTCCGGCGATACGTCTGGGTCATCTGGATTGGGCTTTTTATCAATGCCGCGTTGGGCCTTCGCGTAATCAGCCTGTGAACCAAGCCGATCTGGTTGCACCTACCTTAAACATCTCGCGTTGGTTGCTTGCGGCGATTAGCAGCCTGTCTCCTTTCGGCATTTCAATTATGGTGCCACTGGTTCCAGCATTAAGCCTGTCGCTGGGACACAGCGTGAGTGAGCTTCAATATTTATTTTCTGCCTATGTGATCGGTCTAGCGGTGAGCCAACCGATCTTCGGTATCGTGACCGATCAGATCGGCCGACGTCCTATTTTGCTTGCAGGCTTTACGCTTTTTATCCTCGCAAGCGTGTTATTGGTGTTCACCACAACGCTGCACACCATGATTTTGCTGCGCTTCCTGCAAGCGGTAGGCGTGGGAGTCGGCACGGTCGTCGCGCGGGGTATTGCACGAGATCATTTACCTCCCGATGAGGCGCTGAAAACCTTTGCCATTCTCACCGCCGCAATGGGCTTTACACCGGTTATCGCACCGGTCATGGGCGGCTTCATCGCGTCGCTCGCGGGCATCGCATCGGTCTTCATCGTGCTTGCCTTGCTAGGTTCGAGCTTACTGATACTCTGCTTTCGCGCTATCCCGAACGATCGCCCTTTACGCCGCGCTGATGCGAACAGCGCGTCGCTCAAAGGTTATGTGTCACTTCTGAAATCCGTTCGATTTTGGGGGTACGCGGGCGCATTTGGGTTTCTGCAGGGCATGGTATTTACATTACTCGCTACCGGCAGTGTGCTGTTTCAAGAGCAGTTTGGCCTCTCTATGCAGAGCTTCAGCCTCGTGTGGGGTAGCTCAGCCTTGATCTACGTTCTGGGATCATTTCTGCTAAGCCATACCACCTTCCTCAGTACCGCCCGATGGCAGAATCGCACGGTGCTGGGCATGCTCATCGTGTCGTTGTCTGCCCCAATGCTGATTGCCGGTCAGGGACTCACCATGCTCTCGGTAGTTCTGCCACTGTATACCTCAATGCTACTGTCTGGTGTCCTGACGCCCACCACCATGTATGGCGCAGTGAATGCAGTGCCGCGCTGGAGCGGAAGCGCTGCCGGGCTCTCCAGCTCCATCGGCATGACAATGGCCGGCGTTTTTTCCTGGCTTGGCGCATCCATCTACGAGCATCAGCCCGCATTGATTATGGTGTGCTTTGGGGCTGCGGGGGTGGGCTTTGCGTGCTGTTGGTTACTCGCCCACTCGGGCGATAAACAGCCGGCGTTAGGATGACTTTGCAATCTATGGTGGCTACTCAAAAACACCAATGCGGACACCCGGATCGGAGCTGAGGCGGCAACCGGGATCTGCACGGACCAGCTCAGAGGCGCAACACCGCGCGACGGCTGACGATAAAATGAATTCCAGAGGAGACAGATATGTCAGATGGGAAAGTTGCGATCTGTACCGGTTCGGGGCGACACGGCGGACTGGGAGAAGCCATTCTGAATCGACTTGGGGCCGAAGGGTATCGTCTGGTTGTTACGGATGTTGATGGAGCGGGAGAAGCGGGTCTTGCCAATGCCGCCGAAATGGAAGCCGTAGCCGAGGGGCTCAGGTCTCAGGGGCACGATGTCATGTGTCACCCCTGTGATGTACGGTCACCTGATTCGGTCACCAAGCTTTTCGATCAGGTGGTTCAACAATTTGGTCGCGTCGACGTGCTGGTAAACAATGCGGGCATTGGATTTGTGATGAAGCACTCCCGAGAGGTTTCGCCCGAGGAATGGGCGTTGGTCATTGACGTGACCTTGAGCGGCGTATTTTTCTGTACCCAAACCGCCGCCCAACACATGGAAGCAGCAGGCCGTGGCGGGCGGATCATCAATATAGCCAGTCAGGCCGCCAAGTCCGGCTTCCCGCATATGGCCCCCTACTGCGCAGCCAAGCACGGTGTCATCGGGCTGACACGGACTGCCGCTATCGACTATGGCGCCGCGGGCATTACTGTTAATGCGGTCTGCCCCAATCATGTCACCACCGGGCTAGGCAGCGCACAAAATGCCTATTTTTCGGCTTTTAAAGGTCTGACTGAGGAGGCTTATCTCGAGGAAATGGCTGCGCGAATTCCGTTGAACCGTATTGGTAAAGCATCTGACACCGCCGCCATGTGCGCTTTTCTCGCATCAGAGGACGCGAGCTTTATCACCGGCGAGGCCATCAATGTCAGTGGTGGCGAAGAGGTTCACTGAGGCGGCGCATCCTTGAGCGCCACGCGTCGCCTTTAGCCCCTATTGATTGCCAGATAAGCGCCGATTTGAATCGACCCAAGTGCGCTAAGCCAGCACCTTTCGTTACATGAGCAATGAAATAAAAACCCCGCTGGCTAGGTGCTCAACGGGGTTCTTGTGTGCCACCAGATCATCGTGGCAAACGGTTCAGCTCTGATCAGTCGCCGAAGCGGTATCTGAGTGTCGCCATATAAGTCTGCGGCAAGTTGAAGTAAGTCGCATACAGGATGGACTGGTTGTAGACCTTATCCCCGCAGTTCTTGCACTCGACATTCAATTCCCAGCGATCATTCGGGAAGCCGACCTTCACACCCGCGTTGATCAGCGTGACTGATTGGTTGTAGCCCAAACTGCGCGTGCCGGGATACTGCGCACCGATGTATCGGAACATGATATTCGGCGTCACGGTGAGGCCACCGACGTTAAAGTCCGCTGACGTGCCCAGGGTATAGGTCTGATGCGGACTTCGCTTGGGCTCTGCGATATTACAATTGGCGTCATAGGCCGCGAGATTGACATTGGGCACGACGCACCCGCCCGGGAGATCTTTGTATTCCGCATTCTGGAGACCAATAGACGCAAAAATATTCCAATTGTCCGTTGGTAATGCGGTGATTTCGGCTTCGACGCCGGGCACCTCTAAACCGCCAGCATTGGTGGTGAGAAATTGCCCATCGGGCGTTGCAGAAGTCGTCTGCAGATCCTCAAGGTCAGAATAGAAGGCTGTGATGTTGGTGCGCAATCTGCCGTCCATCCAGTCACCGCGCATACCCAGCTCATAAGACCAAATGGTCTCAGGACCAAAGGCCTGCAGTGCGGTGGAACTGGAGGCTCGCGCGTTCCAGCCTCCTGATTTAAAACCATTGGTGGCCGAGGCATACATCATGAGGTTATCGGAGAAGCGGTGCGCATAGGCGATGCGCGGGGTGAACTCATCCTCTGACTGAGAGAGCGGAATACCCGCCGCCACCATCGCCGCGGAATTCACCGTGCCCGAAAAATCGACTTCTTTTTCTTCATCGGTGTAACGCACGCCCAGCGTCAAGGTGCCATTCTCGCCGATCTGAATGTCTGCCTGAGCATAGACCGCAAAGCTCTCTGTCGTATTCTCCATCACACGATCAGCGATGTTGAACCACAGCGTAGAGGGAGGCACAGGTACACCCAAAAACGCGAGATCCAGATAATCCCGAAAATCGGTGGTGTTCTCTTCATCCATGTAATACACGCCGGTCTGAAGGAAAGCGCGACCATCCATAATGTCGCCGGACCACTTGAGCTCTGCAGAGAACATATCGTGCTCGCCAATATTGTCGATCACGAAGAAATCAGGCAGCGCCTCGTTAAAAGGAAAGTTAAGCAGGAAATCGTGATCTATCTGGCGGTTACCGACGATAAAATTGGCGGTGCCGCCCCAGGCGTCCCACGCCAGGTTTGAGGTGACGTTGAACGTTTGGACCTCGTTGCCGTAATCGGCCTTGTTGCTGCCATCAGGCAACCCTGCGGGAAGACCTGACGTGGTGTAGCGTTTATCGTCATCAACGAAACCATGGATGTTCGCAAATTCGGTATTGCCGCCATCTATTGCCAAATCCCAGGTCATGGAGTCTGAAATCAGCCAGCGCATCGCCGCGCGGATACCTGACAGTTCCGCCTGGTTGTAATCCTTGCCATCGCGGCGATTCTCCAGGTAGCCGTCATCCTCAACCCAGTATCCGGAAAACTTCGTCAGAAAATTACTGCTGACCGGAATATCCACGCTTCCGCGAAGGGTTTTACGGCCGTATTTACCTGCGCCGGCCTCGACAAAGCCACCAAAAGACTCTCCGGGCTTTTTCATGATGACACTCAGCGCACCACCCGTGGTGTTGCGGCCATAAAGCGTGCCCTGCGGGCCGCGGAGCACCTCAATTCGCTCAACGTCAAACAACGTAACGTTGTTGATATTCTGTCGCGTGATGTATACGTCATCCACGTATGTCCCAACGGGCGGGTCGAAGGTGGCAATCGATTCATCGTTACCCTGCGCTCGCAGGTAGTACATATTGGCCGTACCTAGTCCGGTGTTATTGCCCCCAAACAAATTGGGCACGACATGGATGAGATCCAGCGTATCGTCGATCTGCAATTGCTCGACCAATTCTTCATTAAATGCACTGACCGCGATGGGAACATCCTGTACCGAAGCTTCGCGGCGTTCGGACGTGACAATCACTTCCTCAAGCTGGGCATAGGTGAGATTGGGCAGCGCAACGGCTGCGGACAAAATAAGCGGAAAATAACCGTGATGACGGCGCGTGTTCATTGAAGGACTCCCCTGTAACTTTATTTTTTTGAGCACTAGAGCTGCTCGCCCTTGAATAGCCATATGGGTATATCATTATCGTTGTAGACCAATCAAGGTCACGCTCTGGCGATAAACACAGATTAGTGGGAAGCACACTTAATCACCGTGGGGGAGATGAAGAATGGCGGGACTCCAACATGCTCTGGCGCTCAACAAAGACCTGGATCAACGCGCGCGCGAGCGCTTCACCTCTTCTATGCGAGCCTGGGTTCTCACTGATCTTGCGGGTCAAATGCAAGCCGACTATCAACAAGCCAGCACTGAAGTGGGAGCCGAGCACAGTTCGGGTGAAGCAGTCCATCAATTCCTAAAAGATCGCGGTCTGTTCAAATGGTATTCCAGCCTGCGATGCGCCACGCAAGAACTGGTTTGGCAATCCGTCTTGAGGGCCATCGAGTCGGATCCCGCATCGATTGAAAAAATGGGTAGCGATACTGCTGCGCGCCATGGTGGGTCACTCACGCTCGACTCCGATTCTGAGCTACCCGACTATACGGACCAGATGGACGTGCATCTCATGCCCGGGAACTACCAAGGCAGTCACAGCACAGGTGCCGAAGCGGGCGCTATCTATGACAACGGTCTGGACGTCTTTTCATTCGGCGTGATGGGGAAAAATCTCGATGATATCGGCCACTCCATGGCCAACTTCACCCGACTGCGATGGCCGGGTCTGGAACCCAAACTTGTGGTGGATGTGGGCTGCACCATTGGACACAACACGGTGCCCTGGAAGCAGACCTTCCCTGAGGCGGAAGTTCACGGTCTCGATGCAGCCCCCTCCTGCCTGCAATACGGTCACGCCCGAGCCGAGGCCATGGGTATTGCCATTCATTTCCGTCAGGCGCTCTGCGACGCCCTCCCCTATGACGATGATAGCGTCGACGTCGTATTCTCTTCGATGTTCCTCCACGAACTCCCCACCGCTCAGATTCGCGCCTTCTTTAGTGAGGCTTATCGAGTTCTCAAGCCGGGAGGCGTGTTGATCAATATGGAGCTCCCCCCTAACGATGCGCTCGCCGCATACGACGCTTTTTATCTGGATTGGGATTGCTTTTACAACAATGAACCGTTTTACAAGGACTTTCGCGACCTCAGCTATAGCGCGCTGTGCACCGACGCAGGCTTTTCATCAGAGGACTTTTTTCAGGCGACTATGCCCCGCTACACGTACGTGAGTGAAGCGGAATTTGCTGCCGCTTCCGGAGCAGACGCATCCTTTGACTCTGATACCGGACGGCTCTCAGATACGATTACCTGGTATGCCTTTGGCGCGCAAAAGGGCCACGGTGACTCATGAGTGACAAAAAGGCCGTTAAAGCGGGACGCCCTGCTTTTTTCTCCGACCCGGAAATTGATCGCCTCTTGGCGATCATTGTGAGACTGATGACCGAGCACTCCGTTTTAACTGAGCGCGTGAAAGCACTTGAGACGATGCTCATAGACGCCGACATACTGTCCCGTGAAGCACTGGAATCCTTTGAACCTGACGATGCTCAGGAGGCAGCGTGGTCGCAGGCGAGGTTCCAACTGATTAAAGACGTTCTGGAATCCGGGGCGAACATTACAGAAAAATAATAAGGGGACAGCAAATGGAAGGCTTCTGGCTCTATCTGCACATTCTGCTACTGGTTTTTTGGGTTGGAACAGACGTTGGGGTTTTCATCGCCGCCAAGTGGTCGGAGCGCCCCACTTTGAGTATGGAAACACGGCAGACCGTGCTGCAGTTGGGCATGGTGCTGGATCGGCTGCCTCGTTCAGCACTGACTTTGATCATTCCCTCTGGTTGCCAGTTGGCGGTAACCAGTGGCTGGCTCACCCTGTCGTCAACAGCACTAGGAGGTCTCTGGGCGGCCGCAGCGCTTTGGCTTGCTATCCTATGGCGCGGTTTTCTCTCCCCCGACCCCAAGATTCAGGGACAGTCTGCCAAGATCAATTGGGCGCTGAACCTCGTCGGTGCTTTGGTGGTGAGTAGTACGGGGATTTATCTCCTTACCGAAGGCAAAGCTCCCGACTGGCTGGCGCTCAAAATACTCGCTGTGGGCGCGATTTTTTGCGCCGGCGTTTTACTCGATCTGCTGTTCAAGCCCGCTGTTGACCTGTTTATTCAGCTGGGTTCGGCGCCTGATAATCCGGAACTCAACGCCGCCTATTCACGGGCGCTATCGCCCGTCTATATCGCCGTGTTGGCCATCTATGCTTTTGCGCTGATAGCCGCTGGCTTGGGAGTTTTTAAATGATCTTGCCGAGCGACCTAGTAAAGCACGCAAAAACCGCCGCACTTGCATGTATATGGATGTGCGGACTTGCGGCTCCCTGCACTTCATGGGCAGATTTCGAGACCGAGATCGCGGCAGAAGGCGGTAAATGGGCCCGCTTTTATGAGCAGGAAAACCTCGACGGCCTGATGACGCTGTACGTGGAGGACGCCGTCGTAGCGCTGCACGGGCAGCCCGCATTATTTGGTATCGATGCGATAAGGGATTACTTTGCTGCGCGTATTGGCAAGGCAGACTCCATTTTTGAACTCCAGTATGAGCTCAGAGAAACCCATGGCGAGATCGCCTACATCATCAGCAAGTATTGGCTAAAGGCGATCGACAAAAAAACAGGCGCCGAGTACAAAGATGCTGGTCGCTCTCTTTTGGTGTACAAGAAGCAAAATGGGCAATGGAAAATCGCCGCAGATATCGATCAGGCCACACCCGACGTCGCCTGGCCAGCTCCCTCGGGGCTCAATTGAACCGCCTGCATTCGGTGAGTAGCCGCACCTCCTTCATGCTGGATGTTTTGGCCCCATTAGGTCAGTACCAAGCCCTATGATGCAAAAGCAATGGCGGCTTGCAGCCCGCCCCAGTGGCATACCTGACCGGTCTCATTTTGATTTGGTCGAAGTTCCCATTCCCGCAATTGAGCCGGGTAAAGCCGTTGTCAAAACGCTCTATCTCGGCGTTGCACCCGTGATGCTGAGGTATATGCTCAACGAGACGGAATTTGAGTCGCCAATGGAGCTAGGCGCGGTAATGGCAGGCCGCGGGGTGGCGCAAGTATTGGCGAGCGACTGCCCCGAACTGCCCGTAGGTGCCATTGTTCAGGCCCGCCTCGGCTGGCAGGAATACGCGCTCATCGATGGGTCTCATCGGCCCGCCCCCTTTCTCTTACCCACCGATTTGCCGCTATCCCACGGTATCGGCGCTATCTCCTTGTCGGGCATCACGGCGCTGGTGGGCCTGCGCGATATCGGCTTGGCCAAGTCCACTGATCGAATTCTCGTCTCGGGAGCAGCCGGCGGCGTTGGCAGTCACGTTGCAGAGATTGCCAAAGCTCTGGGAGCCACAGAAATAGTTGGGATTGCCGGTGGCACCACAAAATGCCAGCGACTCATATCGGAAATGGGGTATGACCGCGCCATCGATTATAAAACTGAGGATATGGATCAAGCGCTCAATCAAGCCTTTCCAGATGGCATTGATCTCTATTTCGACAACGTCGGCGGCGCGCTGCTCGACAACGTATTGGGTCGCATCCGGCGCCGAGCTCGCATCGTCATTTGCGGATCCATTTCGGAGTATCTCGTTGAGAAGCAAAACAAGCATCGATTTGTGAACCTGCAGAATCTGGGGCGTCAGGACGCCAAGATGGAAGGGTTCTTCGTATTTGACTACGAGGAGCAGTACCCTAACTGTATCGAAACCCTGGCTCATTGGGTGCGAGCTGGCAGGCTGAATCCGGTCGAGGATATTTCAGAGGGCATCGAAACGATGCCAGAAGCACTCGCGGATCTTTATCTTGGAAATAACGTGGGCGTCAGGATGGTGCACGTGGGTGATCCTGAAATCACCATCTGACCCAAGCGGTTGCCCCGCAGAAAAACACCAAGCGATATCGCGAGCCAAACCATAATAGGTAACGCGACGGATCAACCGGTAAAACCGCCTTACGCGGCATCCTAGGTTCAAAAAAAGGGCGCCGCAAGGCGCCCTTTCGCTTTACATCCTGAATCAGAACTTGAATTGAACCTCGGCGCCAAAGTAGCGGGGCCGATTGGGTGTACCGAAGGACCATAGGCCCGGGGCGTACACCGGAGTCGTGTCAGTCGCGCTCGCGGCCACGTTATTACCACCCACATCCAAGAACGACATCAGATAAGTCTCGTCTGTGAGGTTCTTACCAAAGAGTGAGATGGTCCAGTTCTCGGTCTCCCAGTTGATCGAGGCATCCAGCAGGCCGAAAGAGTCAACCAGCGAGGGGTTGTCGACATAACCGGCACCGCCAGCAGCAGGTGAGATGGTTTTATCACCACCGTTGGCGCTAGCAGAGATGTAGTAATCGTCCTTCCAGGTGTAGTTCACGGTAGCGACGAACCAGTGACCTTCCGCCATTTCACGCTCAAACAGCAGACCCAGACCCGCGGTCATATCGGGCGCGCGGCGCAAGGCGACAGAGCTCAAGTCCACCGTGCCGGTTGCGCTGGAGGCGAGGAAGTCATCGTAGGAAGCGTCGAGCAAGCCCACGTTACCGCGTAGCGAGAGGCCCTCAGCGATCACCCAGTTGAAGTCCATTTCGAGGCCGTCCATCGTTGCGCTTGAGGCATTCTGGACAATGGTGAGGGTAGCCTGCCCGTCTTCACCCGGCTTGACGATGTCTTCCTGCTTGTCGTCGTACTTCACAGTGAACGCGGCAACGTTCAACTGGAAGCGGTTGTCAAACATGGTGAACTTGGCGCCTGCCTCCCAGCTCTTGACTGATTCGGGGTCATAGGGCCCCGTATTGCCGGGTGCCGTGGCGCGGCCGTTGAAACCGCCCGAGCGGAACCCTTCGGAGTAGGTGACATAAGCCATGCCGTTATCGAAGGAGTACTGCGCACCGATACGAGGGGTGAAATCATCCCAAGAAGCGCTGCCGTCGAAAGACGGATCGTAAACCGGGGAAGCCCAATCCGGACAGTTGGTGCCCCAAGCGCCCGGCACGATCGATCCTTCCGGAAAGGCCAAATGCGTTTCAAGTGTCTTATCGATTCCCGCTACGTCCGTGTAGGCAACGCTTCTAGCCGGAATACCCAAAAGCTGATCAAAGACGTTTGACGAGTAACCTGTCACCGTCATACAGGCATCCTTTTCCTCATCAAGCCAACGCCCGCCCACACTCAGCATGAGCCGGTCGGTGACATCCCAATCCACCTGTCCGAACACCGCCGTAGATTGCACATCCTGATGATAAAGCGGAGAAGCCGTTAGGTTAATCACACTAAAAGGCTGACCATCGGAGCTACCGGGTACCAGCGGGTTGAAGATATTGAACAGGCCCGTGTTCTGCTGCAGGGTGTAATCGCCATCCCAGTAGAAAAAGCCAAAGGTCGAACGAAGGCTATCGCTCCAGTCTGACTCCAGCCGCAGCTCATAGCTGGTCTGATTCTCTTCGGTAGGACGATCCGTCCAGAACAGATCCGCAGCCACGCCGTCAAATTCCTGCCGGGCCAGCTCATCGGTTTGCCGATCGCCAAATACCAGCGCCAACTTGTGATTGTCGGACACCTGCCAGTTAGCGTGAATCGTCACCGCATCGGTCCGCAAGGCCGCGTATTGCTCTTGGGTGGTGTAGGTGGTGTAGAGCGAATCGGAGGTTTTACCCACCGCGCAGTTGCCGGCACAAAATGCCCCAAACGCCTCGCCGGGCGCGCTCAATGCGGTGACTGGCCGCGTGGGCGTCTCATCATCAATGTAGTCGTAAATGACACGAATATCGAAGTTGTCATTGGGCGCCCACAGTACATCAGCACTCATCATGGTGAGGTCATTCTCACCGTCGGTAGTGCCTCGACTGGCATTTTCGATGTACTCACCGCCCTTGATGCTCGAAGCTGAGAGCTTCAGAGAAAAGCCGCCCATTTCTGGGAAGTTGATCAGACCTTTAATGTCGGTCTGGCTGTCCTGTGCAAAGGTACCGATGATTTTACCGCCCATCTCACCCGTAGGCTTCGAGCGAATAACGTGTACCAGGCCACCGATGGTGTTTCGACCAAAAAGGGTGCCCTGGGGACCGCGCAGGACTTCCACGCGCTCCGCATCCCAGACGTTCAGTAGCGCGCCCGTGGTCGTCGCAAGGTAGACCCCGTCCTGATAGATCGCTACCGCCGGGTCAAAGCTCTTCTCTACCTCGGCGTGCTGCATACCGCGAATCGACACGCCGACGGTGCCATTTCCAAGAATCGGATTGATGATGAGATTGGGTGACATACCCGTAATCTCATCAATGGTCCGGGAAAACGACTTCTGGATAGTATTAGCGTCCATGGCAGACATGGAAATCGCGACATCCTGCATATTTTCCTCGCGCTTCTGCGCGGTCACTACCACCTCTTCAATTTGAGTGGTTGTTGTTCTCTGCGCATGCACCTGTGCCGAAATGGCCATGGATACTGCAACAGCGAGAACGGAGGTATTTCGAATGCTTCTCATGGGATCCCTCATCATTTAGCTGACCAGAAAAATGCCCTCCAGAGTGCACAGATAACACCCTCCGGAGCGCGAATTATTGTTATGTCCGGACAAAGAGTAACAGAAAGGGCTAAAAAGTAACCCCAAAAATCCGGGCAAAAACCGGTAGTTTGATATAAATCTATACCTATTGGGTTTGCAGGTGTAGGCCAATCAGCTTGGCGCAGAAAACGCCTTGAACGCTTGACGGTAGGGGCACAAAGGCACTAATCGAGAGATTCAGAGACCATAAAGAGTGGGTCTTTGGCAAATTGCTGGAACTGTGCAGCCACAGCCTGCATCGCTTCAGTCGACACCGCCTCGCCAAATTGACTCATGTCGTCGACCTCGATGATCTCGGTATAGGCATAGGGTGCAGCCTGTTCAGACCCCATTAAACCCTGAACCTTTAATACATTGAACCCGCTGCAACCCGGCAAACGGCGGACATTGGGCATGTCGACATCTCTGGCCCAGGCTTCGTACTCGCCGGCATCTACCCCGGGCAAGAGATTAAACAGCACCACGATTGTCGTCATCGCATTTTCCCCTTTCGTTTTCGGCCATCCCCGCCTGTCAGACGAGCACGCCGCTGTTGGCTGAGAGGCCGTTGGCCGCGCCACCGGCCCCCTCGGCTAGAGCATACCGAACCGACTACCTGCAAGTATATCTCGCGCAAGGCTCAGTCATGAATCAATAGGCCACCGCGGATACTGAGGAGGTTGACGCTCCGGTTGGCTTGGTGTCACCTTGGACTGCACCGCCGGCCCAGACTGCAACCGCCATGCCCGACAATCCTTTTTTCCCCAAGTTATTTGCGCCGATCGATATCGGAGGTGTCTCGCTACGCAATCGAATCCTGCACGCCGCAATCGTGACGCAGTACGTTGCGAATCATGCGCCAACAGACCGCCTGCTGAACTACTACCGCGCGCGCGCATCGGGCGGAGCCGCCGCCATCGTCACGGAACCTATCGCGATGACAGAGTTCAGCCGCCTGCCCTCGCGGCTACGATGCTGGGACGACGAAGGCTTTGACGATTTATGTCGCGTAGCGGCGGTGATTAATGACCAGGGCGCCCATGTTTTAGGGCAGATACAGGACTCTGGAAGAGGCCGGCATGCGGTAGGCCGAAATGACGATGCCGTGGGCGCATCGGCATTACCCGATGATCTGAGTTGGACCGTACCGGCTACGCTGTCTGGCGGGCAGATTCGCCAAATGATTGATGACTGGGCAAACGGAGCGAGGCGCCTGCAACGCGCAGGATTTTCAGGCGTAGAAATTTCGGCAGGCCATGGCCACCTGTTTCACCAGTTCCTCTCGCCCTGGTCGAACCAGCGCTCCGACGAATACGGCGGCGCATTGCAGAACCGAATGCGCTTTCTCACCGATCTCATCTCTGCCATCCGCAGCGCCTGTGAGCGCCCGTTTATTATCGCATTGAAACTCCCCGGCGATGACGGTGTGCCCGGCGGAATCGATCTTGAAATGGCCTCAGCAATTAACGCGATACTGGCTAAACAGACGGGAGAAATCGACCTCTGGACCTGGGTCTGGGGCGCACATGCCCGCTCACTCTACCAACATCTGCCCGACGCGCACGGGCCCAGACACCCCTATCTTGAGCAGATCAGGGCCCTTCGTTCGCAGCACCCCGATATCACTACTGGCGCCATTGGCTACCTCACGGACCCGGGGGAGTGCGAGGCCGCTCTGGTTGACGGCACTGCCGATGTAGTTTTTCTCGGCCGACCCCTGATTACCGATCCGCAGTTTCCCGAAAAAGCGGCTTCAGGCAACGCCAACGCCATCCGTTACTGTGTCTCCTGTAACAGTTGTTGGCGCAGCATCATCGAGGCGGGATCGTTGGCCTGCGACAACAACCCCAAACTGGCCGAAAGCGACGAAGTACCACTCGGGCTCCCCAGGGCAAGCCGACAAAAGAATATCGTGATCGTGGGCTCGGGTGTCGCCGCTTTAGAAGCCGCACACACCGCCGCCGAGAGAGGGCATCGGGTAATCGTTTTCGGGCGTAATGACGCTGTGGGCGGCAAGGCGCGCCTCCACGCCGACATGCCAGGCGGCGAGAATCTCTCAAGTGTCTACGACTATCAGTTGCTGGCCGCGCAACAAAGCGGCGTCAAATTTTCGCTGGGACAGGACCCGAGCGTTGATGCCGTGCTGGCCTGTAACCCCGATGTAGTGTTGTTGGCGACGGGGTCCCGCGCTGCCCGCCCGAACTGGCTTCCGAAAGACTGGGAAGCTCAGGATCTCGTTCCCAGTCTTCGAGAGATCGCGCAACAACTCACATTGGGTATGCCGCCCGCATCGGGACGCGCGGTATTGGTTGATCAGGACCACACCGAAATGACTTATGCGGTAGCACTGCGACTGAGTCAGTATTTTGATGAGGTTACGCTGGTGACATCTCGAGAACGGTTTGCTCACGATATGTCGCTGATTAACCGTCAGGGCACCCTGCAACGACTCTTCGATGCGCACATCTCGCTAATCAATCATGTCGAGCCTGCCAGCCTCGAGAGATTGGAGGACGGGGTGCTGCTCTTAAGGAACGTCTACAACGGCGACATAACAGAGCTCGCAGACGTCGCTTGCCTAATCCATGCCAGCAACAGAGTGCCCAACAACGAACTGCTGGATCCCTTGCGCGTAGCGGGCGTTGAAGTCATCCCCATCGGCGATTGCCGTGCTCCCAGATCACTCATGGCGGCCACGCGGGATGGTTATGCCGTCGCCGCAGCGATTTGAAGTGGACTGCCTGTAAGTAGCGCCAAGAACCACCAGATAGATTGGGAGGCTGCCCTCGAGTGCGTTCGCCAACTCGAAAAGGACAGAGGACACTGACTTCGTCCTCTGTCAAACTCGCGTCACATCGACGCGATCATAAGCCCGTTCATGCAGCCAACATCTGAAAAAGCGCTCTCAGCGATGGAAAAAGGTGATCTGATCGCCGCGTGTTCGCTATTCGATCAATCTATCGCAACGGAAACTGATCCGAACGCGTTATTTCAAGCTGCGCTGTGCTACCGAAAATCAGGGCGGCTCAATGATGCCTTGTCGCTGCTCAAACGCCTCGAGGACCAGGGTCAAACCAATCCACCCGCGCTGCTTTTGCGCGCAGACATCTTCTGTGCCGTCGATCGACATCACCACGCCCTGCCGCTATACCAGGCGCTCTCCGGCATCGACAATCCGCAAATTCAATACTCTGCCGCACTGGGGCTTTTCCAGTGCAGCGACATCGATGCAGCACTCAAACTCGCCTCTGCGCTGGCCGAGCGCGCCACGCACCCCATCAACGACCAGGCCGCGCTATTAAAAGGCCGGTGTCTGGCAGCTGCGCAACGCTACGACGAAGCCCGGCAAACGCTCGGCAAGATTGATGCAACGCCCGCACTGCAAAAGGCCGCGACCTACCGGATAGCGCGAATGGATCTGCACACAGGGCAATTTAGCGCCGCAGAGGCATCGTTGAGAAACCTGCTCGACTTGGATGAGCCGCCGCGGGGGGCGCGCGAAACCCTGTTGCAAAGCTTGGTGCACAGTGGGCAGACCGACGCTGCGCTGAACATGATCCGAGAGGCTACCGACGCCAGCGCCGACTTATCCTGGTTGCGTCACTGCACAGAGCTGTTGTCCGAACTTGATCAACCAGACCCATTGCAACTGCTGGCATCTCGCTGGGACAAGGCGCCCGGGCCCGAGATCTTTAGAGAGCTGTGCAACCGTCTGCTGGAGGCCAATGACCTTACCCGGGCCGAGTCATTGCTTAAAGACTACGCAAAGACGTTTGGACAAGACGCCCATTGGCAATGGGCCCACATGCGTAAACTGGAAAAAGAGCGGGCTTACGAGGAGATCCTGCAATGCAAACAGGTTGATCCGTTCGGTTCAATGGAGGTGGTGTGCCACGCACACTTTGCGCTGGGTCGCTATGCAGAGGCGCTTGAGGCGGCACAGCAATTATGCCGGTCCGCTCCCGGCGATCAATACTTCATCGCCCTCCTGGTCACGGCACTCAGATGCCTTGATGACCCGCGACAGGCGGCGCTAACGGATTCGGCACTGTTTTTAACCGAAGCTGAACCGCAGGTGCCGGCGCTTGAGGCTGGGGGCGCAACCGATTTTTGGCGCTCGGTTGAGGACGCTATCGCGCATCATCACAGTATGACATCAGCGCCACCCACCCAGTCAGTAGTCGACGGGATTCAAACCCCCGGCAACCTGCTGACTCAAACTGCTGCGCCGCCATTGATCGCACTAAAAGCCCTGCTTGATGAGGTCGCTCATCGTTTTTTTGACGGCACGCTTTTCAAAGATCTGGCAGAGCCTCACCCCCTCAGACTGTTTCGACCCAATTCGGTATCGATGCACGCCAGTTGGGCGATTCAGGCAAAGGCCGGCACGTATCATCACTCTCACGTACACAGCAAAGGTTGGTACAGCGGTACATGCTATGTCGAGGTTCCCGAGAGCCTCAACGACAGTGCTGAGGCGGGCCATCTTGTTTTGGGTGAGCCGCCTTTCGAGACCAAAGATCCACTGCCTCCACTTGCCACGCTTTGCCCGAAGGTGGGCAAAATCGTGCTGTTCCCCAGCTACTGCTGGCATAGCACCCGCCCCTATTCCGGGCAGGGCGGCCGCCAGGTCGTCGCCTTTGACTACGGCAAGGCCAATCGATTTGTTTAAGGTTGATGTCTAGAGCACGAAAAGCGAAGACACCTCGGGCCGCGAACGGTACATGGCATCCCAAGCAGCCAGCTTAGCTCTGTCGCCAATCAAGTCCTGCCCTGTATAACGCATGAATTGAAAAAATGCCGCCAAGGTGCAGTCGGCAATACTCGGAGAAGGTCCGGTTAAAAATTGCCTGTCATCAGCGAGCAAGGCCTCGGCATAGTTGAAGCCCGCCTGCATACGCTGAGCGAGCTCCAAAGCCTTTTGCGGGTCCGCCTCATAGTCAATGGGCGATTTGGTGAAGTGCACCCACCACGCCAAATCATAGGTGATGCGCATCTCCAGTGTGCGCTCTATATTTCTGGCGCACGCAAGCGCCTCCGGATCAGCAGGTAGCAGCGGTTTTAGCGGATAGGCCGCCTCAAAATAGTCGATGATCGATAACGATTCGGTAATAAAAGTCCCGGAGTCCAGCTCCAGCACAGGCAGCGTTCCAAATGGATTGCGAGCAAGGTGCTCGGGCTCGCGGTGACGCCCTTTAACCGTGTTCACGACAACAGCCTCGACGGGGATGTCGGTGCCGAGCGCCGCTCGCTCCGCAAGATAAAGCGTCACCCGCATGGGGTTGGGTGCCAGCGGCACGGTGTATAGCTTCAAGAAATTCGTCTCCGGCAATCACGCGGGCCATGTTGGTCTGGGGCCATGCGACTCGTACACAGCCGCGGCCTCGAATCACACGCCCCTCGCTGGGGCAACACATTACATGGCCTTAGCCTCAACGTTTTAGCACTTTTCCTGTGGGGCGCGAGTCCTGTGGGGCGCGAATGCTCCGCAGTCTCAGCCAGGCACCCAGACAGATCATCAGAGCGGTCATCAATAGAGAAAAATAGGTTGCGGCGGGAATGGGTTGCACTGCCTCGCGCGAACCCGCAGTCGCCTCAGAAGGCCGAGGTGGCGCAGCAGATCGATCAGAATCGGAACTATCAGCGGTCTGGCTGGTCTGCTTAAGAACCGTCCTGAGCAAACTGGTAAACATCCCTTCGGACCCTTCCGGCGCGGTCTCAGGCGGCTCTGGGTCGACAATTTCACCGCCGCCGTCTCCGCCACCCGTCCCTTCTCCAACTTCAAAGTAGGCCTCAATCGTGCAGTCATGAAGTACCTCGCCTACCGTATAGATGTTGCCTGCCAACTCTCCTTTGCAACTCCCCTCAATGCCGGAGAGCCGATAGCCGCTGTCGGCCACAAAACGAAATTGTTCCGACGCCCCTTCCTTCACGAACACGCCCGTATGGCCCTCAACTGCCCCCCCGGATGCGGAGGCAATCGTGATCCGGGCGTAATCCCCTTGGTAATCCTCGTCCCAAGGAATATGAATGGACTCATAAAGATCGCCCGAGATGGGATCTGCATAAGTCACCCAAGATTCCAAATAGGCATTACCGTAGGGATGGATCTCGTCCTCTGCCACACATTGGTCAAAACCAAACTCCCGCTCCTCCCCGACTCGGAGCACCTCGGCGCCCGCAGCATAGGTGTCGGAGAGAGTCTCCCCCTGCGCAGTCTTCACGGCAAACGCGCGAATTTCCACATCGTATTGCGTTTCATTCATTACCGAATGGCCCCGAAAGACACCGCTGCGGCCTGCGCCCAACTGACACCCGCCCTCATGGCGATGATGCACAATCAGCTCGTGCGTGAGTTGATCGGAGTAATAGCCGGCCACCATGTGCCGGGTGTTGGTAAAGCCTGTGGCATTGTCAGCCGATTGCGGGTCGCCGGCGGGCACACCACAGGGGATGTCATTACCGTAAAAATCACCACAAGAGACTTCGGGGTTGGAGAAAAAGTATTTTTCGTCCTCGGTACCGTAACTCATGATGGTTTTGAGCCAGCCGTCCCGATAGTGCCCAAAACTAAACTCATAAGCGCCCGTATCCCCTTCCTCGAACAGGCGCCGCTCATGCATCGACCCCAAGATGTGGCCGACCTCATGGGCGAAGGTAGTGTCATCACAAAAGTTGCCGCTAGTGCCCGGTTCTAACGGGTTCCAATGCACTGATGAGACATAAAGGCGGCGCCAAGGAAACCCCTGATC
>Ga0181574_10001913_pt1 | contig 19242 bp, 9 predicted proteins | sample 101ome_24_FD_145600 | JGI IMG/M metagenome (GOLD analysis project Ga0181574, IMG submission 145600) | Coastal salt marsh microbial communities from the Groves Creek Marsh, Skidaway Island, Georgia - 101410AT metaG (spades assembly) | ecosystem: Environmental > Aquatic > Marine > Intertidal zone... | reverse complement strand
ACTCTCAGAGCAAAATAATCGGACATTTGGGCATTGTATAATTAAGAGATACACAGATCTGTCAAATATAGAAAATGTATACCGAACTAAAAGTTGAGCTTTGCGAACTGCGTCTGCGGTCGAATCCGCGCCGCCCTTTCCGTCCCGACCTCAGTCGCCCTCGCGCGAACACCCCGTCGCGCGACGTCGCGCGACGACGGCCGAGGACGCGAAACGATGCGTTGAAAACCCCTCGATGGAATTCGCGCGTTTTAACCGGTCTGTGATGAGGTGCGCGTCGTCGCGAGTGTCGTAAAGTTTGCCCGTCGAATCAGTCAGTTCAGTCAGCCGCCTGGATTGAGGATGAGCGATCGAGGATCGATTCGAAACCCGCGCCCCGCCCGCCCCCGACGTCGAGCGGCGTGACGACACGCACATGCCGCCCCAGTCAGAAGGACGTTTCGGCGTCGGTGTTGATTGGTCATACATACACAGTCATGCACGCATGATCGGACCGCTCCCGCGGGGTGTTTTTTCTCTCGTTGCTCTTTTTTCTAGAGTGAACCTACTCTTTCGCGCGACGCTCCGTTCGCGTGTGAGTGATGCGCGACCGGGAGGGATGCGGATTTAGAAGAGGGGATTTGTGAATGGGAAGATGGGCGCGTCGTCCGTGTGTCGATGGTTCGCGAGGAAGATCGAACGCTTTAACCCAGCTCGCTTTGAGCCTCGGCCTTGAAGAAATATTGTTCCAAACTACACGACTTTTAGTCTGAGCGAAACGGAAATCGACACAAGAGACGGATGGATGGACGACGCGGATGGATGTATGGATGGGAAAGATAAAACGCCTTTCCTCTTTCCGAGGTACCGATGCGCGTAGAAACTGACGATAGTTGATGGTTCTCAACTTGCAGGGTTAAAAATTCGCGCGTCGTCTCGATGGTGCGTGCGCAAAGCGTCGATTTCAGCCTCTCATCTTCTTCGCCGAACGGCGAATCAAACGTAATTAATCGTTACGGAAATGAGGACTTCTCTTTCCCCAATTGATCGAAGATGAAACTATTATAGAAGGCCGGTGCCACCGGCTATACATGCCAGTATTAGCTGATCCGTTTACGATGATTACATTTGTTTGGTTCGACTGTTGTTTCTTTTCTTTGCGGTAGACGTTTGTTCTCTCTTCCGGGCGAGGACGATGACTTACGCTGGACGCGGCGGAGATGAAGAAATTGATGGTCCGTGTTTTCGAGTGCTCCGATGAGGCAAAAAACATCGGGTGTGACAACCCATTACCGATCCATCCATTGCGTTGTCGTCGTCATTGCCTTGCTGAATTGATGCATTCGTTCGCTGTGTCGTGGTTGCTTCGCTTAGTTGGGCACTTAGCTTTGTCAGTGTTTCGCCGCCCCGTTCCCTAGAAGCTACAGCGATAGGTCGGCCCGTTGAATCGAAGCTTCGGGTTCGGTCGTGCAACTGGCCTCTCGCTATGTTTACCAGCCGCTTACCGCTGGTGAATACATTGAGGCCAGACATCCACACACAGCCGAAGAGCGTTCGCCGCTCTTCTTTGTTTTCTTTTTCACTCGTTGCATGAAAGACCATTTCGCGTCGTCGCTTAGCCGCGCTTACCCGCCAGTAAGCGCGCGCGAGTGAGCCGATGTCTTTCTTGCGGGCTGTTACTTCAGGCAGCTGGGCATGGACTCCATCCATGGATCGGCGTTAATCAGTCCGTAAAAGAAAGAGCTCGCAATTCTGAGCGGTCGCGGGGATGAGACTTACTACCTTGACCCCAGTGCTGCTTGCTCGTGGAAACCGGGCTTACATATGCAAAGTCGAGTTTCTTTTCCACCGCACCATTTTTCTTTCAGCTTTTTTTTGCTTTGGTTCCAACCAAAGCGCAATCCTTCGTGTACTCACCACATTTTCCATCTCGCAGTCGTTCAGATTTGGCTCGATTCGATCGACGCATGTATCTAGATTGTTAGTTTAGGTGCGTCGCGTCGTCTACGCCTCGCGCTTTTTTTCTCTTGTTCGGGTTCCGTCGCAGACATTCGGAGCGATTGCTATGATTACACCATCAGAGGCTGTTTGTTAGTAGGTACTTGTGCCTGTGCGCTCAACATCTGTACAAAAAACGACTTCTCCTTTCTCTGAGCAATCAAAACCAATCCAATGTCGATCGATAGCCGATGATGCAGCGATTTCGTGTGTAGCGCAGTGCGCTGTTGGGGAATCTGGATTTCCAGGCGAACCTTCCCCAGCGAGCAGCGCATGAGAACTTGTTCTCGGCTTGGCACAAAACATGCGGTTAGGCCGCTGTCTGAGGCTTGCGCGGCGACCACAAACAATACCCACAGCACGACTGTTTCGTTTTTCTTTCGCAAACGACGACGTACACTGACTTTGATCCTCGTCTCCATTTCGTTGGGTAGGCCGCTGTATTCATGAATAGGTTGATAGGTTTCCATAGTTGCTTAGACGACGTGGAGGATGCGCGTTTCGTTTCGCGCAAATCACACTCTGTGCTTACAGGAGATGACGAAATACCATTGTTTCACGACGGTCTTCTGATGCTTCGGTTTTGATGACTCGTATGGTGCTAGTACTCCGATCCTTACGCACGCGGGTGCATGAAATCGCGCAAACGAAGCAAAACGTCCTTTGTCGTCGTCGTGTTTAATATAAATTTGCGTACATTCACTCATTTACAACGCTTGCACTCACTAACACATTAAACTCATCGCTGTCGGGTTCCCAGTCTCCGGGTTCATCCCATCCGCAACTTTGCACAAAGATTGCTGCACATCCTTGCGTACGATGACGTCGCTCCAGTCGCTATCCGCAATTTTCACGTCCTCCAACTGCGCAGAGCTCACGATTGCCCCGCTCAGATTCGCCCCGGTGAGATCCGCGCCGGTGAGATTCGCCTGCCCGAGATTTGCGTTGGTTAAATTCGCATTCACAAACGTCGCCCCGGAGAGATCGGCGCCGAAAAGCGTGATACCCGTCAAGTCGGCGCCGTTAAAGTTGGCGCGTTTGAGAGACCCCTTGGTGAAGAACGCCCCGGTGCCGGCGAATTTTTTCCCCGAGTAATCGTTCCCATCGCACGAGTTCGTCGCGCACTCGGAGGTTTGTGGAATGGCGATCGCGGCGGTCGGACTGAGGGTCAGCGCGGCGGAGAGCGCGAGAGAAATCAAGAGTTTTGATGACGCAGCAGCGGTCGCGGATTGTTCAGACTCGGCGTCGTCGTGACGCGGACGCATCGCGGTCGTGGAGACTCGGTGCGCGCGGCGTTTCGTGGACATTTTCGCGTCGGTGCGCGCGACGCGAGTGGGTGCGCAGACGGCGACGTGCATGTTCGTGGGTGTCGGGCGAAGCGTCGGTGTGTGAGGTTCCGAGCTGGTCTCAACGCGAGTCGAGTCGAGTCTGGGTCGTCGTCGCGAATGAAAATGAATGGGTGTCGTGTTGACAGTGCTTCTAAAATAAATCCGACAGAGTAGAATGAATGATCGATCGATCGATCGATCGATCGATCGGTAGGATGAACGCGCGGCGTTCAGTACTTAATACTTGACGCCGTGGATGACGCGAAGGTACAAATCAAACTGAAACGCGGCGAGCGCGTCATCTGGGAAAGGGTACTCCGCGCCGCAGCGATATGCGGCAGCCAAACCTGAAATGATTGCAATCTCGTGCGTGTTCACCATGGTGTAAGATCCGGCGTACAACGTCTTGCGCTTATTTTGGACAAATCTCCAAAACGGCACCGCTTTGGTGAAATGTCTGACGGTGTGTCCAAATTGACGCCACCACTTGACGAGGAGCACGCGCTCGGGATCGATTTCGTCTCGGGTCCACCTGGATTCATCCTTACCCTTGTTCAAAAAGATTGATTGGTAGACTCGTTCGTCGTTCGCCCCGCGAGCGAACGGTTGGTATGCCGTCAGGTCGAAGCTCATCTCGCACAGAGATGGATCGTCTCGGTAAGATTTGATAAAATACATGTCCCTAACGTCCTGGGCCACCTCGTAGTGTTTCTTCATGTACTCCTCATCCGAATGCGTGATCGAGACGTCGTCGTAGTAGACTATATTCTTGAAAATTTTCTTCTCCATCATCGACGCGCCGGTTCCGGCGTCGAGCATCGACTTGGCCTGCTCTGTGTTGCACGCAAACACAACCTTGTCGCACTCTCGTATCTCGATCGATTTATCTGGCATCTCCACGTGTACCCTCACGACGCTCTTTGTTCGCTCCACCTTGATCACCCGCGCGTTCAGCGTCACCCGACCGCCGTTTTCTCGAATCGTTTCGCCCACTTTTCCGTACAAGTCTCGAAATTTTGGAAACGCAAACATCTTTGGCGCCTCGCTCATAAACCTCACCGGATCGTAATCGTACAACCTCAATCGATCATCGTTAAAAACCCTCGCCAGGACGATGCTGCTCACATCCTTGGTGCAATTACCCGTTCCAAAGAAGAGCGCCGTTGTCGCGTACACCATTCTATCTCTAAACGCCTTTGAGTGCCCGTGCCATCTCAGCGCTCTCTCCACGCTCACGAACGCGTACAACGGTTCGAATCGCTTAATCGTCCGCAGCGTCTTTTTAAACTTCGCAATGTCATCCGCGAGCTCTCGCACGAGCGCCGTCGGTTCACCGTGGTTTCTCCAGTGCGTCTCGCCCTTGCCGAAACTCACTCGCACGTCCACCCAGTGCGGTTCTCCCGCCCCGCACGCGCGCATGAGCGACATGGCGTTCCGGTACGATGTCGCTCCGCCTTGAACCCCATCATTAATCGTCGTCGTCCCGCCGTCGTCGTCGTTTCCGATGGTTTCCGTCGTCGCGACACCGCCGAGAACGTTTGCGGATTCGATGAGTTCAACGACCCGCGTCTCTTCCGCTCCCTTGGACGTCGTCGCCGCGTCCGTCGACGACGGTCTGGAGAGAGACCACGCCGCGGCGCACCCTGCGGCGCCACCACCGATGACGACGATTCGCATCGGCGCCGACGGCTCGCGTCTATCATGACGACGACCACGAGGCATCGCAAACGACGAAAAAGTGCACCGACGATGAGTGACGTCAAGCGAATTGCGCTCTCGCGCCACAGCTCGACGTCGGACGAGTGAACGAACGAAGGAACGCGCGACGGCGTTTTAAACGAAACCCACTCGAACGCTCGTTCGTTTCGAGGCGCGCGATAGAGACGGACGCGGACGCGTCGACGACGAAATCAATGTCGAGTGAAGAGCCGGCGGCGGTGCTCGTCGAGAAGGATGAACCCGCACCGGTCGTCGCGGACGACGCCGTGAAACCGACCGCGACGGAGAGTGAAACGGATAAAGTCCCGCCCGACGCGACGGCGGGCGAGGGACGAGCGACGGGGGCGACGGATGAGGAGGACCCGTCGAAACGCGCGCCGACGAATCCACACAAAAAGCGCAAAGTTGCGTTGACGTTTGCGTACGTCGGCGCGGGATACGCCGGGATGCAACGAAATCCGGGAGTTCGGACGATTGAAGGTGAATTGGAAGCGGCAATCGCGCGCGCGGGCGGGATTTCGGATGCAAACGCGGGTGATTTTTCAAAGGTGCAGTGGACGCGAGCGGCGAGGACGGACAAGGGCGTCTCCGCAGTCGGTCAAGTCATCGCGTTGAAAATGGTGCTCGAACCGCCGGGGATGCTCGAACGCATCAACGAGGCGCTTCCCGATAAATTTGAGGTTTTTGGGATCGATCGGGTGACGAATGGGTTCAACGCAAAGACGATGTGCGATAAGAGACGGTACGAGTACGTAATTCCGACGTGGGCGTTCAATCCAAACGGCTCGCCCGAAGATGGGTTTGAGTTTACAGAGGAAATTCGCCAAAAGGTGAATAGAGTTCTCGGAAATTACTGCGGAACGCACAATTTTCACAATTTCACCGTCAAGGTGCGACCGACAGACCCTCAGGCGAAGAGATACATTATTAGCTTTGATTGCTCCGAGCCGTTTGAGGTGGATGGCGAGCGATTCGTTCGTTGCGTCGTGCTCGGGCAATCCTTTATGCTTCATCAAATTCGCAAGCTCATCGGCACCATGCTGGCCGTCGTTCGCGGTGAAATATCCGAAAACGATCAAAAGTTTGCGCTGCTCACGCATCAGTTCGCGCCGACGCCCATGGCACCAGAACTCGGGTTGTTCTTGTGCGAGTGCGTGTACGGTGCGTACAATAACAGATTTGGCTCGGTGCACGAAAAGTTTGAACTCGCCAAACACGGAGACAAGAGCGAGGCGTTCAAGCGCAAACACGTCTACACGCACATTGCGAGGCAGGAGCGAGAGGAGAACACGATGCGAAACTGGATTCGTGATGTACTTCAAGGCGAACGAAGTCTTCGGAATCAGTTCGACGCGGGCATGGCGGCATCCATCGCTGCCGAGGAACAGCTGGATCCCACGCGCGTTGGACAGCGATCAAAGAAGCGCCCAGCGCCGGAATCGGACGTCAGTAGAGGCGTTCGTGACTCGTTCAATACCGCCATGTCGGAAGCGGCAGAGCGGGCAAAGGCGAAGAAGCTTAAGAGCTCATTCAACGATAGGAATTTGGAGCGAGCCGACGCTGGCCAGGTGGCTACGCAAAAACGGATGACAGAGACGCCTCAAGTCGAGGTGAAATCGCATATTCCTAGCGATGAGTTGTCCGAATAGCGCCTAGAGTTCATAAAGAGCTAGTTCTTCAAGTTTTGTTGTGCTACAGACCCGTATATCAGTAAATTACACATGTGTGCTCGCGCACGTCTATTCTAAGTAGTAAAAGTATTAAAGACGAAGCGAAATATCCGCGAACTCGGCATCTTCGCTCTCCGAAGACTCATCCGTGAGTCTACCCGTGGCGCCATCGTCGCTTCCGAGCAAAGACGACGCTCGCTCTCTGGTTCTATCATCCTCTCTGTAATCATATAAAAAGTCGTTTCGTTGCTGCTCGTACGCTCGATATCGATAGCTCTCCCCGCCGCTGCCGCCGAACCTGTACCCGGACCCGTGCGATGGCGCTCGATCGTCGTGCGCCGAAACGTCGTCCACAGTCGTGTGCGTGTACTCGCTCCAATCCGTGTGACGAGACTCAGTCTCAGAGAGACCAGTCTCGCTCGGGGCGTACTCGCTGATGGTGCCGACGGGCGTGTTTGTCCCCGGGTTCGCGACGCGCCTTCGATTCTTAAAGGCGTAATCGTCATCGTCTGACGTCACGTACTCCAACGATGACGCCGAAGGCTGCGCTCGGTACGCCTGGAATCGGTTTCCGGTGAGGAACTCGCGAGTTTCCCGCACCACTGGCTCTGAGTCTTCCGATTCTTCGTGTTCGCTCACCTCAACCGCAACGTCGACGGGCGCTTCCTCCAACTGTTCCGCAGTCTGCTGATCGAAACCGATGACATCGTCTTTACTAACTCGCGAATCAGCATCGTCACCCGGATCTTCATCCATATCCGTGGAAGTGATGTCATCGGACGTCATGGAATCCAATTCAATCGGCGCGGAGAATTCGTTGTATGCGTGACGCTCCATGCTTGGTGACGGAGACATGGCTGTCGAGTCACTTCGCGACATCGATCCCTTGAGCCAAGCAAAGGTGGATGCCTTTTTCAGTGGCGCGTCAAGCAACGCTCCTTCGACTTGTCGCGATTGCACCACCTTGGTCTTGATGGTGAGCGCTAATCTCCGCAGTTGAATCGTGTGTTTGATAATCTCAACCACTTCCTGGGCGTCGTATAATCCTTCCTCGTCGGACGACACCGTGAATCGCTCGAGAATGATGGCGACGAAAAGATTGCCGAGGAGGAAGATTGAAATGACCACAAAGGACAAAAAGTACGGAATCGCGGCCGCTCTGTGGGAGCAGTCGATTATGGATTCGGGAAGAAACGGCGGCTCTGTGCGCAAACACGCCTCTGTTTGATACATTTCCCCAAACGTTCCTACCCAGCCGCCCGTGTAGACGGCGAATAAGGAGGAACAAGCGGCGCCGAAAGTCTCAAAGTTTGAGAATTTGGACAATACACCACCCTCATACGGACCAGTGTAGTCTCCGAAGAGAGATACGCCGACTATTGCGTATGAGAAAATCGCAAGCGAAGACAAGGCGGCGACGTTTGCCACCCCCGGAAGACTCATGATAAAGGTGTTGAACAGCGATCTCAATCCACGATGCGCCTTGACGAGTTTAAGCAAACGCAACAAACGCACGAGTTGAAGGTAGTCCATGGCACCCGACGCGCCGGCACTCTGTCCGATTGCTTGTACGATGGACACGACGACGACGAACGCGTCGAGCCAGTTCCAGTAGTTCTCTCTGTATCTCTTCGGACCCTGGGCCATGAGAAGTAAAATCATCTCAACCGTGTAAATCATCGTGAATATGATCGAGAACACGAAGTGAATAGTTTGTTCCGAAGAGGTCATGTCTGCAGTTTGAGCCATCATCTCTATAGTGTTCGCGACGACGACGACCAACATGAAGTTTGCAAACTTTTCTGGCTTCGCCAACCAATGCGCCATCAAGCGCGCACGCGACCAGAGACTCTCGCCCGGAGGTGGAGTCACTTTGCGCCATCCTTCCGTGTCCCGAGTGCTCGCTCGCATAATCGCCTGCTGCCATCTTCGCTGAGCGGGCGTGACAAAAGTCATTTTATCTTGAGAAGCCATCTTGTTAAAGTTGTCGACGAGCGCGGTGACGAGCAAGTTGAGCCAAAAAAAGTTCCCAAGGGCTACAGTTATTACGAAATAAATAGCCATGACTTGGCTATTATCCGTTTTAAGCCCGGTACCTTCGCCCGTGATGTCCATCGCGACCCACATGATTTCCTGCCAATCATCCCCGGCGTGAAGGAGAAACGTGGAAAGAAGCGCCGCGCCAAAGTTGTCGAAATGCCACTTTGAGTTGCGCCACTGTCCGCCGGCAGCCTCGCAAGTTGCTTGCGTGGTGTAATCGCTCGCATTTTCGACGACTCGACACGACCAAAACTTACCCATGAAAAGTTCCATGCCCAAAAGAGCGAAAATGGACATGGATGCCAAACCGAGGAGACACACGTAACCCACGGCTGGAACAGCCGCTATCACCGTGTTGACAACCAACTTGAGCCCGGGGAACCGACGAATCGACCGCAGCGGGCGGAGGATACGCATAATACGCAACGCCCGGACGCTAGATCCACCGCTCGACCCAATTGCGAGCGAAGCTAAAGAAGTGATCACGACGAGCCCATCAAGAATGTTAAACGCGCTACGGATGTACGCCGTCGGTTTTTCGTACAACCCGAGCGCAAAAACCTTCAAAATGAGTTCGAGCGTGAATATGCTCGTAAAGGCAATATCAATGTTGCTGTAAATCGTCTCCACGCTTGATCCTTCTTCAGGCCACGTGTGTGTCTCTGTTGCAAGCATGACGCTGCCCGTGATGATCAAGAGGAGAATAAAGTTTTCAAACATGCGATGCGAGACAAAGTTGAAGATTCTCGATTTGATTTTTTCGATCGGGATTGATTCGTCGAAAACGGGAATCAGCTCTCCGTCTTTTGTGATGATCACTCCTGATTCATTCACTTGTTGGCTCTTCCCTTTTACTAAAGATTTCCTCATCGCTTCCGCCCAAGGTCCTCCAAAGGACTCGTTGAATGACTCTTTAAAGCTACTGGTCCTCGAGGCGAATCCGCCTTTGACTTCCGTCGCAGATCCCTTGCCACCACCGGAAATACTTCGCATCGACTCGCGTAAATTCGATATGCGATGACTTTGAAATTCGACAATTTTCGGTACGAGGCGCAAGCGCGCCTCTTCGAGGGCGTGCTCGCTCACCGTAATGACGCTACCCGAGGTCGGATACTTGAAGGCAATGGAGTCCAAAAACACCCTCACAGCGGCGACATCTTCCGCCGCTTTCTTTTGCAAACGTTGGATTTTCGCGCGGGCCAACTTTCGACGCGGAGAAAGCGTGACGTGATTGTCGCGATCCTTTGCGTCGAATTCTTCAGACTCGCTCTGCTCTTCGTCTCGCTGTGGAGTCATCATCTTGTGTTCGTCGCGAGCGTTGAAAAGATTAAATCCGGTGAGCTCTTTCGCGTTGAATTTGTTACTCTTCACCTCTTCTGGTTTCTTCCTTAACGAGTTGAGCGCTTTAATCGCAAAAGTTGCAGTCTGCAGCTTGCGTCTGGCAATCTCCACGGCCGACTTTGGTGTCTTGTCTCCCTGTTCAAACCGCTCCAGCGCGGCGTTAATAAGCTGAATTTCAGCCTCTTTTTCAAACAGAGCCTGTTGCTCAATCTCCACGAGTGAACAAGAATCAATCAAGATGCCTAGAACGAGTGAAAGAATAACGGTCGATACGAATATCCATGCAATCGTGTACAACACAATGTACTCGTTCCCAGTTGCGTCCATCGTGCTCCACGCGACGATGAATGAATCCTCGCCAGTGGCCACGACGAATAAAGTCAGAGAGCTTCTCAAAAAGTTTCTAAACGTCAATCGTTCGTCATCCAAACCACCCATGCCGCTAAAGAGTTGAAAGCCGTAAATTCCAAAGATGACTTGAAACAAAATCCACAATACGAGAAACGGCCACATGTCATTCAAACCCAGCGCCGCGCTGGCGATGATTTTCCTAAACTCGTGATTGTTTCGAATCACCCTAAACGTTCTAAACGCCCGGAATATCCTCAAAAGACGGATAAAAGAGGCGCTCACGCCCTGACTCGCCACGGCGACACTGATGATACCGGTGAAAACGATGAACCCATCCACCATGTTTTCCTTTGATTTCCAGTAATTTCGAACGCCGTAACCGATATTCTTCACCGACATTTCAAAGGCGAAAAACGACAAAAACATGTATTCGAGAATGTTAGACGTCATGACAAATGTATCTGACGAGCCGTAATGTTGCGTCATCATGAGCAAGGTGTTGAGCAAGATTGCGCAGATTACGGCGTTGTTGAATCCGTCGTTTTCCGAAACGCGGAAACACCATCGCCGCGCCGCGCCACTATCGCTTGGCAACTCAAACGTCTTTGCATCGCCGCCATCTGGAGCCAAATCTAATGCTATACCTCCACCATCGCTTTCTTCATCTTCATCTTCATCTTCGTCTTCGTCTTCGTCTTCGTCGCCCTTCTCCTCCTCTCCATCTCTCAATCCAATCTGCGTCAGCGTGGCGCAAATCACAGAGGTGAAGAGCTCCATCATGAAAAATCCACCCATGATGACGACAAAGGCGAACCAAATGACGGCACTCGGATACCCGACGGCGTAGGAGAGCGGGTTGAGCAACTCGTTCCAACCATCGATCGTCATTCCGTTGAGGGCGACGATGGCGCTTCGTCCTACGTTTTGAAAGCTTAAAAACCCGTCGTACGGCGTCACTCCCGAATCGCAACACCACGTTTCGTCATCCACCCGCGAATCCACCGCCGAGCCTCTACACGTGCTATTGTACTCGTTCGGGTACGTCCCTTCGTCTCCGACCGATCCATCACCCAACCACTCTGCGACGAGTTGCGCGCACACTTCCTCGGCCGTGCCCGAGGGTAGAACGTAACTCGAATCGTTCTCCCGATCGGGTGGCGTCGAGTACAACCGCCCCGCCAACTGACCTCCAAACATCGTCACCCCGCTCACCGAAAACAGTATTAAAAACCAGAACAAAAACATGACGACATCTCCCAACAGCGGTAGCGCGCGCGCCACCGTCTTCATCACGAGCCTACCGCTTCTATACCTCGCAAACACCCTGAACGTGTGCAACGCCCGAAGCAACCGCACCGCGACCACCTGCGACCCGCCGATGGGTACGAATATAATCGACAAAACCACCAACAAAAAGTCCAACCGGTTCCAATTCGATTTCAAATACGTCCCTCGACCGAACGCGAACCCGCTCTGGACGATTTTCATCCACGCCTCAATCGTAAAGACGGCCGTCGTCGCGTACGTAAACGCCGTCACCCACACCCGCTCGCCGCCTCCGTCCCGGTCGGGCTTCACCACCGCCAACAGCACGCTCGACGCGACGATGCACGCCACCACGAGCGCCTGAAACGTCCAATGACTCACGATGTCCCCGCATCGTCTACGAAACTCGCTCTTCTCGTCCCAAATCAACAACGACCGCTCGTCGTTCGCCCACTCTGCGAAGACGACTCGCGCCGTTCTTTTCAACGCCGACGCCGACGCCGACGCCGACGCCGACGCCGACGCGTAACCGCCGTCGTCGCCGTCCCCAAAACCGCTTCGCGAACCCGCCGACGCCGACGGCGACGACGCGCGGATGCGTCCTCCTTCTCCTCCCCCCGCGCCATCGTCCCCGCTATTCGTATCGTTATCATCAGCGCCGCCGTCGTCATCGTCGTCATCTACGTCGAACCGCCGTAGTCGTCGACCAATCGCGTCGTCGTCCCGTCGCCCGTCGTACGCCGAATCGCTCGCCCGCGTTTCATTTCGCGTCAACCTCCGAGCGGCGTTCGCGCGCGCGTCCGCCTCTTCCTCCTCATCCATCCGTCGTCGTCCTCGTCGTCGTTCCCGCTCTCGTCGTCGTCGAGCCGTCGCGACGCTTCGCGCGTCGGCGAACCCGAAATCCATGACGTTCCGATGATGATCGACGACAATGGGACGCCGCACCGGACACGAGAAGATTAAATTAAATGACGATCACGTCGCGACGACGACGACGACGACGACGACGCGCTGGGTTCCCTCGCCGGACCGCCCGCGCCCTTCCTAAACCGTCGTCGCGCCCTTCCTAAACCGTCGTCGCGGTGTCCCGGTCGTCGCGCACTCCCGTCGCCGTCGGCGCGGGGGGATGTCCCGATGCGACGCGAATGCGCGCGCGAGCGGGACACCACACGGTATTCACTACTAAAAACCCATACTAAACATACAGTACTATCGTAACACCCGCGTCCCGGTCGCGCGTGTTTGTGTTTGTTTGTGTGTGTGTGTCCCGGTGATACTAAAAACTCATACGTTTGTGTGTCCCGGTCGCGCGTCCGTGTATGTGTGTCCCGGTGTGTCCCGGTGTGTCCCGGTGATACTAAAAACCCATACGCGTGTCGTATACAAGGAAAGAAAACACGATCAATCGTCAGGAGGAGGAGGAGGAGGATGAGGATGGGCGGCGACCGGGACGACGGCATTGCGGCGTCGATCGCGATCGGTTCGGTTCGGTCGCGTTCGATCGATCGGTCGGTCGGTCGACGGCGGCGGCGGCGGCGGCGACGCTCGGCGGCGCGCGCGCGCGGTGGAGCGGCGACGTTTGGCGGGAACTGAATTTCATTTCGGTTCGAGACCCGACCGCGCGTTCGATTTCCATTCCATTCGGTCGCGTTCGGTCGTTCCCGTCGTCGATCGCGCGCGCGACCACGGAAGGAAGGACAGATGAGCCGGAAACACCTGACGGACGAAGAGCTCGCGACGTCGTGGCCGTATCTCACCCGGGCGCAGGTGCAAGAGTTTAAAGAGGCGTTCGATATCTTTGACGTCGACGGCGGGGGGACGATCACGGCGGAGGAGCTGGGCGACGTCATGCGGTCGCTCGGGCAGAAACCCACGCGCGCGCAGTTGGAGGCGATGGTGAACGAGATCGACGCCGACGGGGACGGGGCGATTGATTTTCCCGAGTTTTTAACGATGATGCTGAGAAAGATGAACGAGGGGGATCCGGAGAAGGAATTGCGGGACGTGTTCATGGTGTTTGATAAAGACCAGAGCGGGACGATTTCCGCCGACGAGTTGCGAAACGTGATGCGGGTGATTGGGGAGAAACTGACGGATCAGGAGATCGAGGACGCGATAAAGCTCGCGGATACCACCGGGGATGGCGAGGTTTCGTACGATGAGTTTATTCAGTTTATTTTAGAGGGTTGATTGATCGATCGGGCGAGCGGGGCGGAGACGCGGACGCGGACGACTGATGTATAGAGAAAATGTGTAACGATAACGACGACGTGTACCGAGTAAAATATTCCTCTCTAAGCTACAATTTACTACAAATCATCTACTCTACCTCTCTCTACCTCTCTCACGCTTCGTCTAATCCTCGCCACGTCCTCCGCGTACGCCCTCGGCGCGACGACTAGAAACACCCACCACCACGCGCTCACGCCCGCCGCGCACGCCCCCGTGGCGACGACCCCGAACGCGCCGGTGGCGTGGAAAACCTGCGTCGGCGCGGCGACGAGACACGCGCCCGTGGTGACGATGCTCCAGGGTTGACACCAGGGCGGTTTCGCGTCCCACAGGTTCGCTGGGTCCGTCGGGTGGGTTTCCTCCAAGAGCTCGCGCGTCGACGCGTCCTCGCCGCCGGCGTCTCTCGCACTCGCGGTGACGCGATGAGACCGCGCGCGGCGTCGACGGAGAGAGATGCTGGGCGTTGGATGCCCACCAATCGTGCGAGGTGGGATCCGCGCGGTGATGATCGGCATCGTCGAAGAGTGAAGAGCGAGCGGCGTTCGGGTTTGCGTTCAGTGTTCTGTTCCAGTTCTCTAATCTCATCATCGTCGGCGATCATTCATCGCTTTCGGCGGGCGATTGCGTCCACCGCCGCCGCCGCCACCGCTTCGGTCACCACCTCTGCCCCCACCTCCGCGATTTCCGGGTCCACCGCCGCCGCCGCCGCCGCCGCCCGATCCTTGACGTTTGAGTTCGCCGACGCCGTCGTAACACACGTCGCGTAAATCCAACAAACACTTCTCCACGAGCGCGCGCGGCGCGTTCGCGTCTCCCCGTAAAGCGTTATCGAGAAGGTAAGAGACGAGCCCAGAGGCGATACCGAGAACTTCTTCGGTTGGGTGCCTGTGCACGAGGTCTCGAACGGTGTCGTACATCGCCGGTGGGAGCTCGGACGGTCGATGACGAGCGACGACGACGAGCGTTTCGTTTCGACGTTGGCGAGACTCGGATGGTGGTTCAGGTACGCGTTCGTCGTCTCTCTCGCGTTTGTTTCCGGTAATGTTACCATCGCCGTTCGCGACGACGGCGGCGGCGTACGAAGCGACGCCTCCCGACGGGAACGGTGGAGGAGGAGGAGGCGCCGACGCCGACGCGTCTCTGCTCCTCTTCGCCGCCGGTTCCCAATCGAGCGGCGCGTCGCCCGCGTCTCGCATCACATCCATGAACGGCGCCTTGAGCGCGGCGTAATCTGGCTTTTCCCCGTACCCGAGTTTTTCAATCGCGCGCGCAAACTGCTCGATCGGCCAAGGGCACCCGCGCGTCGGACACAAATTTCGCGGCTCTCGAACGCACGCGCGCTTGGCGTCTTCGATTTCCTTTTTGCCGAGTGATTTCCCTTTAGCTTTCCAAGGTAAAACCCCCTCGTGCGCCTCGGCGAGAATGTACAGCGCGCTGTACAAATCGTCCCTCGCGCTTTGTTCTTTATTCTCGTGCGCGTACACGCTCGCGTACGTCGTCGTGCCTCTGAACGTCGCGTCATCGCGTTCCGGAAGGACGACGCCTTCGTCATCCGTAAACTTGCGCGTCAACCCAAAATCTATAAGATAAAACTTCTTCATCCCATCCTTCCCGTTCCCGACGCACAAGTTCCCGGGTTTAATATCCCTGTGCACGTACCCGGCGTCGTGCATCGTCTCCAACGCTTCGAGCATCGCCACGGCGACGGCGCTCGTCGTTCGAGCGCCAAACCGACCCTCGCGCGCCTTGCCGCGCAAATCCGCCAAGTTTTCCCCCACCAGTTCCATCGCCAAGTACGGCATCCCCTCGTGCGTGCCCTCGTCCAAGAGCTTTACAAAGTGTTCTTTCCCTTGGAGCGCGCGCATGACCCGCGCCTCTCGCGTCGCCGTTCTCGGTTCGCTTTCGATTTTCAACGCCACGAGCGCCGAGGACGACGACGCGGCATCCGTCGCCGAGTACACCTCGGCAAACTGTCCGCGTCCGAGTCTCGGCGACGTCGTCACCGTGAACCGGTCGTTCGCGCCGATCTTCATCCCGGGTTTGAGCATGTTGGACGCTTTATCCGTGAAGGATCGCGACGACGCCGGCGGTGCATCGCTCGCCGTCATGAATGAATCGAAAAACTGCTTTGGATTTCGACGACGAAGATTTCAACCGCTCTTTTCGCGGTTGAGGTCCACGCGAACGGCTCGCGACGGGCGGGAAGAGAGCGCGCGTTCCGTCCTACTTCTCGATCCGTCGCCCTTTCCGCCCTATCGCGAACGATCCGTGGGACGGTGCGAACAGAGTTTCGACGCGGTTCGTTATGACGCGATCAAAGTTCGATCCAAAATTCCAATCCAACATCATTCGTCGACGCCATCCCGGTCGCGGGTGCGCACCGCGGCGACTCGAACACGTCGACGAGCGTTCCATGACGGATCCCACGTCGGCGCCGTCGTCCAATCCGGCGATCACGGTGGTGATGATCATCGTCGTCGTCGTGATTGCGTTTTTTGGATTCAATTTGCACCTGTATTACCAAGCACAAAAACTCGCGCCGCGCAAGGTGCGTAAACCGCTCGGGGCGAAACAAAAGAAACGGCAGTTGCGGAAACAAGGTTTGAGAACGGCGGGGGAGTGATCACCGGGGGTTGGGGCTTCGTCGGGATGAGCGAAGATTGAAGTTTTGAATTAAATCAAGATGCGCGGCGAGCGGCTCGCGCGAGCCGACGTCGCCCATCAACGCGGCGAGTAATATTACATTCTATCACCACATGTATGCACCGCACCGCACCGTATCGCGCAATGCGAGTGAATCTAACAACCTAATCAATCCGAAGCGGAAGCCGACTCGTCGTCGTCGTCGTCGTCGTCATCATCGTCGTTGGATGAATAATCAACGTCGCCGTCGAGCATGGTGCTACGAACGATTCGAACCTTACCCCCAGTCGCGAACGCGTTTTCTCTCGCGTCGGCGAGTTGGTAGATGAACGCCGCAGCCATGGTAAGGGCGAGACAACCGACGAGAAACGTAAAGGGGAGGTTTCCGAGTCGCGGGCGCTGCACCCAGATGTAGGTGCTAAACTGCGTGTGAAGGACGATGTCATTCAATCCGTCGCCATCGACGTCGGTAACCTCGAGTGGGCGCACCGGAGGCGTCGTGATCTCGATCAAGGAAGCGGCACGATATCCCTTGGCGTTCATGGCGACGATGGCGCTCTTCCCAGTGGCGATGGCGATGTCGAGGTAGCCGCCAACGTACATGGAAAAGGATGTGAGCGACGGCGTCACGACGCCGTCGTCAACCCAGTTCGCCTCGGTGCGCACCTGCCAGCGTCGCTGTCCACCGTCGCGCATGTTGTAACACGTCATCTCACCGCGGCTATTGAGAAAGATGGCGTCGCGACCCATGCGATCGAGAGGTTTGGATAACTCGTTCGCGGTTTCGGGAAGTCGGCGAAGCGAAACAGGCGGCGTAACGGCAACCGTTTGGATATCGTGATGACCCGCAGAAGCCGCCGCTCGGTGCCCAGCTAAACCGCTACCACCTTTGCATATGCTCGCGCTCAGAACTCGTTCGGAGGAATCGATCCCAGAGTGCACCGTCGCCCAACAGCGCGGGATGCTTGCGCGCCGCGTTTGCGAGTCGTGCGCTTCCACGTGGTCAATCACCCCATCCCCATCGAGGTCGACGTGCAAACCCGGGCTTTGCAACGTCATACCGCACACTCTCGCTCCTGAGTAGAGATGTAAGACGTCGATGCCCTCAGAGTGGTGGGACAAGACGACGTTGGGGTGTTCAGACTGTTTCACGTGTCGATGCGCCGTGTGCGCCATCGGCACTCCGGCGTGCGTCGGACTTCCCTGTAATCTTCCCACGACGCGTCCGAGCGCGCGTGTCACGCCATTCGTGTGCACTCTCGGCAGAGATGGTGTCTTATTCCCTCTACTTCTCTTCTTCTTCGCGCGCTCCATCTCCATAGCGCGAGATTTGTGACGTTTGAAGTGCGCCGTTCGCATGCGTGTGTCGTCAGCGCCTCTCCATTGGTGCGGTAGCCCATCGTGCACGATGCTCTCTCTGAAATCACTGCACGCCTTGGAAGACGCGTCCGCAATCTCGTCATCGTCAATGTTCACCAGACTCAACCGTCCGTGTTCGTGCTTGCGATGCTCGTCGTAGTCGTTCTCGGCATCGTTCCATCTCGGCTGTCCAGTCTCCGCCTCAAACGCAAAGTATCTGAAATCTCCGTCATCCTCATCCTCGTCGAGATCCGCCTCCGTCTGCCACTCTTCGTTTCCATTTCGACCAAAGTTCGGCATTCGTCCGCGACGCGCACCCATGGTCATCCGTTGTAACGGATCGTCGTCGTCCTCCTCTTTCGTCGTCGAAGCGTCCTTGGCTCGGCGTTCCGATCGCACGCCGACGACGACCAATCCCGCGTCATCGTCTCTCGCCCCGACGTCACTAATCAACACCGACACCTCGACGGTACGAAACGAATGCTTCAGACGGTCCCGTTTCTCGTCCCCGTTTAACAGATCGACCCGCCAGAGCTCCCGAAGCGATCCGTCGAAACAAAACGCTCTCAAATCCCGCGTCACGACCACCACCGCCGTTCCGAGCTTCCCCTTTGTCCCATCGACGGTATTTTTCCGACGAACACCATCGCCATCGTCACCCTCATCGTCACCCCCGCTACGCCTTCTCCACGTGACTCTCCCAGTCTCAATCACCGCCACCCCGATATCGCGTTCGCCCTCTCTCGCGCCGCTCCGCGTGTCGGCTCGCGCATCCGCCGCTCCGCACTCCGCGAACCCATCCATCTCTTCCCCGATCGCCCAATCCCGCATCGCGTGCACCTCTGCCTCGTACGCCTCATCAATATCCTCACCTCCATCCCGCCCGTTCGCCACCGCCGCCATCGCGCGCGCTTTCCGTCGCATTTCCCGCTCCGCTCGTCGCGTCCGCGCGTCCGCGTCGGTTCGTCCTCCGCGCGTCGTCGCCCGTCTCGCCCCCACGAAACACCGTCGAATCTCCGTCCCCGCCACTCCTCTCGCGCAGTACGCCCGCGTGAACACCATCCCCGACCGACCCGCGGTGTCCCTCGTCGTCGCGTACGCGCACGGAGGGTGCGCGTCGACGAGCGCGTCGAGTCTCGCGTACGGTTGGAACCGAACGTGTCCACCAGATTTACCCGCGATCCACGCGCACGCGCACGCGGTGATCACCGCGGCGAGGTCGCGGTGCGAGAACGGGCTCGTTCGTCGACGACGTCGGCGCGCGTCTCGCGCGGACATGACGAACGCGACGCGACGCGCGCGCGTGTCTGTGTGGA
>Ga0181574_10001907_pt1 | contig 19264 bp, 16 predicted proteins | sample 101ome_24_FD_145600 | JGI IMG/M metagenome (GOLD analysis project Ga0181574, IMG submission 145600) | Coastal salt marsh microbial communities from the Groves Creek Marsh, Skidaway Island, Georgia - 101410AT metaG (spades assembly) | ecosystem: Environmental > Aquatic > Marine > Intertidal zone... | reverse complement strand
TTACCCTACACGAAATTTTACCAACAATAGTTCAGAGTTTTATCGCTTCAATGACTCCCTACAAGACTTTCAGCAACAAAGTAGATTCGTAACAACGAATGTTACCTATACTACTATTTCCCTGCAATCTGCCTTTGAGAATTTGAGTAAGGATTATCGTTCTCAATCCTTCGATCGACTTCGAAATGCTCGCTTGGATGTATCACAGTTCCTTGGAACAGGAAACCCCTATAGCTTTGTGGACTCGGGAGGATATTACTCAGGGTATAGTCCAACACAACAAGACGTTATCATTGGTGCTTTCCTCACTACATTCTCAGGGAAACCAGTAGATGGGAAAAGTATTAATCCACTTCGGAACATTCCTTTACCCAACTGGCAAATATCCTACAATGGATTGTCTAAATTCAAAAGCATGGAGAAGTTCGTTCAAAACTTTACCCTACGCCACGGATATACCTCTACAGTTACCGTTTCAGGAATGCAAACCAATCTTAATGCTGTAGAAGACGAAAACGGACACTTAACAGCACGCGATTTAAATAATAACTTCATTCCTACTCAACAAGTCCAAAACATAACTATTTCAGAACGGTTTTCCCCATTAATTGGATTTGACGCAACTTGGAAAATCAAAAACAACGGCTTATTGACAAAGTTTGAATGGAACAAAGAGCGTAACGCCTCATTATCCTTAGCCAATAATCAAGTCACTGAAATGATTGGTTCGGAAATCGTAGTAGGTACAGGGTATAAATTCTCGAATGTAAAAATGCCCTTTAAGGTCCGAGGCCAAAAATTGAAGCCATCTGATTTAAATGTTCGGTTTGACTTATCCATCCGAGATAACTTGACAGTCATACGAAAGATTGTGGAAAACACGAACCAAGCTACAGCTGGACAACGAGTTCTCTCTATTCGCTCGAGTGCCGATTATATGTTCAACAAGAACTTAACGATATCACTGTACTATGATCAAATGATGACTGATCCTAAAGTAGCTACCTCTTATCCAACAGGGAACACTGCAGCGGGTGTACGTTTACGCTTTAACCTAGGTGGATTATAATCAAGGGCTCAGCGAACTCCATTTCGGTGCTTTTGAATTCATTTCATTATCTTTACTTCATGCAACAAAATAACTATATCCGAAAAGCGGTTCGCGGAGATGAAACGGCCATTCTTGGACTTATTAAAGAACTTGCTGAATATGAACGTGAACCAGAGGCCGTTATCAATACAACCGAACAATTGGCCATTGATCTGTTCGTTGATAACATCTGTGATTGCTTTGTTTATATTCATAACGATAAAATCATTGGTATTGCGCTCTACTATATCTCTTACTCCACCTGGAAAGGACGTTGTCTCTACTTAGAAGACTTATACGTACAACCGCAATTCAGACGCCTGAGTGCCGGTAAACTACTGTTCGATGAATTACTGAAAGAAGCTGAGCGACTAGGAGTAAAACGTATGGACTGGCAAGTGCTTGAATGGAACGAGCCCGCAATCAATTTCTACAAGAAAATTGGCGCTACTTTGGACCCGGAATGGTTAAATGGGCGCATATTTTTTGAATAATCTTCTCAAACCAATTCCCGACTCAGCTGTTAAGACTAAAAAGATAATGTCAACGCAAAAAACAATACTCATTGCTGGAGGTACCGGTCTTATTGGACGCGCGCTCGTTAAACGCCTGACAGAGTTGGGACATCATGTGCGTGTTCTATCAAGAAAAGCAGACCTAGAAAAAAATATCTTTGAATGGAATCCAAAAGATAAACGAATTGATCTTGCTGCCTTAGAAAATGTAGAAGTACTAATAAACCTAGTTGGAGAAGGAATTGCCGATAAACGCTGGACAAACAAACGGAAACAAGAATTGATTGACTCACGCGTTAACACTACTCATTACCTAGCTTCTCAATTGGATAGTATGCCCCATTTATCGCATTATATCACTGCGTCTGGAATCAATTGTTATGGATACGATCACTATGATAAAAAACATAAAGAAACTGACCCTTTTGGAGATGATTTCTTGTCACAGGTGGTTAAAAAATGGGAGTCTGCAGCGGATAGGTTTGCTGTTCGCGTAAAAGTAGCAAAGATTAGAACTTCTGTTGTCCTTGCTAAAGAAGGAGGTGCTGTTCCTGCAATTGCAAAAACTATCAATAATTACGTAGGAGCGCCGCTTGGATCAGGAACACAATGGATGCCCTGGATCAGCATGAAAGATATGGTGGAGGTATACGTGCATGCCATTGAAAAAGAATTAGATGGAGCGTACAACGCATTGGCAGGAAGTGTTACAAATAAAGAATTTACTAAAGCCTTAGCGAAAAAATTACATAAACCTTTGTGGCTTCCAAATGTTCCATCATTTGTGATGTATCTTTTACTTGGTGAAATGTCAAGCGTTGTTTTGGACGGACTTCAAGCCGATAATTCGAAACTACTCGACTCAGGATTCGCTTTTAAGCATACTCGTTTAGAAGAAACTCTCTCAGAAATCTATTATTAAGAATGAATACAAATACATCTTCATTCCAACCTTTATGGTAATACTAACGTTATGAAATGTATAAACTGTTTTTCACTAAATTACACCAATGACAAAATACAGTCACGTACTTCTAATTGTAAGCCTAGTCATTTTAACATCTTGTATCAAAGGATATAATCACGAAAAGCGGGTAACCAACAACTTTAGAGAACCCATCGAAATTATTACCGGATGTTGCGATCAAAAAGAGTCGTACACAATAGAACCAGGAGAAAACGTAGTTGTTTTTGCTTGCGTTTACCAGCAACTATCACAACCTAAGATTGAAGATCTGAATTGGAATATTGAAATGATAAGAGAGGGCGCGCTTTTTGACTTAAGCAATCCAGACCTATGGACAAAGGAAGGAACAGAAAAAGATCTCAAATTTATCTATGTAGTCAACGAATAAACCACATTCGCTTACAACCAACTCTTCTGTAATTTTTTATCCAGTTTTTTAATGAATTTTTTCAAAACTGAATCCCGTGAGCCTACGTTTCCTGTTTTAATAAGTTCGTAGTGCACAGGGACATTGTTTCTGTAGAAGGTCACAGAAAACGTAACAGACGTCACTTCCTCTCGGTACAATGGAAAAAGGTGACCTGCATTTAACTCATCTTCCAACGGCAAAACATTCGTAGAAGGCTTAAACTTTTTATCGTATCCTCGAACTGAAATCAACATGTACGTATCAAACCCTTCGTTGAGCACCTGTTTTTGAATGCTGTCTTCCGAAAGAATAAGGGGTGAACCACCTTGCTTCACTATGTTCAATGACGCCTTTGTGTTTATCCCACGCGATGCCAATAGTTGAAGCACGTTAATTTCCAGCGAATACCGATCTTCTGGTTTATCTTGCTGTGCCACTACAATCGTATTGGTCAGTTTGAATTCTTTAGAATCGCCTTGAGCAAGGGTGTTCAATGAAAAGGATGAGATAAGAATAAATAAATACGTAATTTTCATATCGCCAATATTACAGTTTTTACACCAAACCCCCTATTAAAAAATGGCAGAAGCAATTTCTTTCACCTCTTGTGAGTTGGACATCGTATAATAATGAATGCATGGTACACCAGCTTGCTTCAATTCTTTAGATTGTTGTATACCCCATTCTACACCAAGATTCCGGACGTCCATATCTGTCTTACATTTTAACAGTTCATTCGAAAGATTATCAGGCAAGTCGATGTTAAAAAACTTCGGTAAGAAGCTAATATGCTTTAAATTCTTGATAGGCTTCAATCCTGGAATTATTGGTACAGTAATTCCAATACTTCTACAAGCTTCAACAAACTCAAAATACTTTTTATTGTCAAAAAACATTTGAGTAACAATATAATCCGCACCAGCGTCTACCTTTTGTTTAAGGTAGAAAAGATCCGTTTGCATGTTCATCGCCTCAAAATGCTTTTCTGGGTAACCCGCTGTTCCAATGCAGAAATTGGTTGGCTCTAGTTTGATGTCATCCAAGGTATATTCACCTTTATTCATGGCGTCAATCTGCTCGATCAGTTCAACAGCATAGCGATGTCCTTTCGGGTGAGGTGTAAAAGATACTTCTGTTTTAATGGGGTCTCCTCTCAGTGCCAATAAATTATCTATACCCAAAAACTGTAAGTCAATTAAGGCATTCTCCGTTTCTTCTTTACTAAATCCACCGCAAATTAAATGAGGAACTGCATCCACATGGTATTTGTTCATTATGGCCGCACAGATTCCTACTGTTCCAGGACGTTTACGAATAGACACCTTCTCTAGGAGTCCTTTCTCCCGTTCCTTGTATACATATTCTTCTCGGTGATAGGTCACATTAATGAATTTCGGTTTGAACTCCATCAACGGATCAATCCCATCATAGATCGACTGGATACTCTTTCCTTTTAAAGGAGGCAAAATTTCAAACGAAAAAAGAGTTTCTTTCGAAGTATTAATGTGGTCTATTACTTTCATTCACACGTATTAAATGTTGGCACAAAAATAATAGAATTCAACGCTCACTTTCAAAATATGAGGTGTCTTTAAAGTGAAAGTATCTTATTTTTATGAATTTTAACATACCTTCGAGGGATTGACCATTGCTATGCGTCTAATGAATTGATGAAGGATACCCCACAAGATTTCGATACTGTTTACGAAGAACACAAGCTGTTGGTCTATAATCTGGCTCTTCATTATTGTCAAAACATCACCTCTGCCGAAGATATCACCCAAGACGTATTCGTAAAATATTTCAAAAATCCTGAAAAATTCAGAGGAGAAGCTCAGTTATCGACCTGGTTTTACCGCGTAACCATCAACACCTCCATAGACTTTTTAAGAAAGAAAAAACGGAAACCCTTTCTAGGATTTCTTGACCTCAACTCAACCTATGAACCTAGTCATTTTGATCACCCAGGAGTAACTATAGAAGACCAAGAAGCCACCGAACGTATTTTTAAAGCTATCAATGCTCTTCCATTGAAGCAGCGCACCGCACTCATCTTAACTAAATTGGAAGAAAAAAAACAGGAAGAAGTTGCCGAAATTATGAATACTACTCGAAAAGCCGTCGAGTCTTTGGTTCAGCGTGCAAAAAAAAATATAGAAATATTTCTGGCAAACGAGGGATTTTAAATCGACGAACGTCAAAAGAAATAGAACAATGAAAAATACAATAGATCATATTACAAAATTAAATCGAACGGAACCTAGTCCTTTTATTAAGATACGTATTTTGGCCGCTCTTGAACAGGCTGAAGCACTTGAAAAACAGCGTCTTCAATGGGGAGTGGTGCTAGTCATATTTACCTTATTTTTTAGTTTAAATTTAGTAGCCATCACAAAAGAAAAACAATCAGAAAATGATAGCTATATCGAATATTCATCAATAACAACAGATTGGTATGCTCAATAAACGAACTCTACATGTCATCATTATCATTTTAGCACTTTCAAACATAAGTGTTATTGCTTTTATGTTTTGGAACCGTCCTCCTAAACCACCACGAAACCCGAAAGAAATAATTGAGACAACTCTCAATTTGAGTGATGAACAGAAAACATCCTTTGAAGCGCTCATACCTGCTCACAGAAAAGCAATGGGGGAGCAACACGAACGTATCGTTCAATTAAAAAAAGAGTTGATGATGACCTTAGTGGATAAGGACTTATTAGCTCAAAAAGATGGGCTAATGTCTGAATTAGGAAACGCATTGATACAAATGGACCAATTACAACTGAACCACCTTCAGTCAATTTATGACCTTTGCACCGATGAACAAAAACAATCGTTCGAAGCCTTAATTATAGAACTCGAAACCTTTCTGCCGCACCCTCCCCGCAACAAAAAACAACATTAAACACTAAATAATAACGCCATGAAGAAAATATCATTCAATTTACTTTTAGCTCTTGGAGCGTTATTAGCAGTAGCCGCTACTGTTGATTTGAATAACACATTCAATTACTCTTCTCAGACAATAGCACCGTATATTTCAAAAGATAATACAACCGTCAACAACAGCATTACAGACCTCGGGGCGACCTTAGGAAGGGTCTTATTCTACGACAAAAACATGTCACTAAACAATACCATAGCATGCGCGAGTTGTCATATCCAAGCTTTTGCGTTTGGAGACACTGCTGTCCTCAGTCTAGGTTACGAAGGAGGCCTCACAGGAAGGCATTCCATGCGACTAATCAATGCGCGGTTTAGTGACGAAGAAAAATTCTTTTGGGATGAACGCGCAAACACATTGGAAGAACAAACAACTATGCCGATACAAGACCACGTTGAAATGGGTTTCAGCGGCACAAATGGAAACCCAGATTTTGATTCCTTAGTAAGAAAATTAGAATCCATTAACTATTACGAACCATTGTTTACAGCAGCATTTGGGGATAATACAATCGACGAAAATCGCATTCAATTTGCTTTGGCACAATTCGTTCGAAGTATTCAGTCGTTTGACTCCAAATTCGATATAGGAAGGAGTCAAGTAAACAATGATATAGATGCCTTTCCGAACTACACTGCTAGCGAAAATAATGGTAAACTTTTATTTCTGAACCCCCCTCCATTGGGAGGTGCAGGTTGTGCAGGCTGTCATCGTCCCCCTGAGTTTGATATTGATCCAGCAGCATTAAACAATGGAATTATTGGTGTGGCAGGAACGTTGAACGATTTTGATTTAACCAACACGAGAGCGCCTTCATTGCGCGACATTGTTAATCCAAATGGTGCTTTGAACGGACCTCTCATGCACAACGGTCGTATTACCTCATTGGAATCACTTGTAGAACATTACAATCTCGTACCAATAAATCCACTTAATACAAATTTAGACCAACGATTAGCTGGACCCGGTGGAAATTTACAACTCACGATTACAGAAAAAGAAGACCTAATTAACTTTTTAAAAACACTCACGGGAACTGCCGTCTATACCGAAGAAAAATGGTCCAATCCATTTGACACCAATGGAAACATAGATGTAATTCCATTGCTAACGGCACATGCATATACAGAAAATAATCCCGAAACATTCGTGATTTATCCAAACCCAACGCAAGACATACTTCATATTAAAGGAATTCATCCAACTCAGGTAATTATATATAATTCATATGGAAGACTTGTCTATTCCTCATCCTCTTTCGAAAGCCAGCAGATTAATATACAGCACCTAGAAAAAGGGATGTATCATATTGAGTTTAAGTATGGCGAGTCATTAACCAAGTTTGGCAAATTCCTGAAGGAATAATTGTTCACTTCTAAAAAATATAAGATGCCAAACGTCCATGCAATAAATCACCTGCGTGACGCAATGTTCGCACGTTTCATTTTAACTCTTGATTGGGTGCATAAAGGATGAACAAATATCTCCCATTGATAATGGGGCTACTAATATTCCATTGGAGGTTCCTGACCTAACGAGCCTTCCTTGAAGTGGGTAAATTAAAGAGAATGAGCGCGTAAAAAATGATTCGTTTCAACTAGAAAATTTTTAATTAATTCGCGCACAGCTATCCGATAAAATGGTTCATTTTTTGTTAATTTTGAAATATGAGTCTGATTAACCAATTTGAGTATACGTTTGAACCAGCTTTGTTGAAAGAGTTTCAAGAAAAAGCTAAACCAATGTTTGCAAAAGCCGGAGATACAATCCTAGACTATGGTCAGATTGTTCGGTTCATGCCAATTATTGTGAAGGGGGTTGTAAAAGTCTCTCGGATAGATGACGATGGAAGAGAAATTCTTCTTTATTACGTAAACGCGAATGAAAGTTGCGCAATGACCTTCACCTGCTGCATGGAGCAGTTCCCTAGTGAAATTAAAGCTGTTGCAGAAGAAGATGTCGAAATGCTCACTGTTCCCATCACTGTTATGGACGAATGGATGATGAAATATGCCACGTGGAAGAGCTTTGTTATGAAAACTATACGTAATAGATTCAATGAAATGCTCAAAACGATTGATCAAATTGCATTTCAAAAATTGGATGAGCGATTGGAGTATTACCTCATCGAAAAGTCGCAAATTTCGGGATCGAATGTATTGAATCTCTCACATGAGCAAATCGCAATAGACCTCGCAACTTCGAGAGTGGTTATTTCACGTCTGCTCAAGAAATTAGAAAATGATAAACGATTATTGCTTTACAGGAATCAAATAAAATTGTTGTCTGCAATGAAAGCGGAATCGTAGGTTATAGAATTTTCTCTAAGTCGCGATAGCGCTTGCGTGCCTCAGTCGAGTACAAACTATCTTTGTATTCTTTCAAAATTTTAAAATAATATTCCTTCGCCTTTACAGTGTCGACAAGGTGATTTTCATAAATATTACCCAATCTAAACGCTGCGTCATCTGCTAAAATCTCTTTTCCAAATTTTTCTAAAATCTCCTCATAATAGGCGATTGCCTCCACCCATAATCCTTGTTGCTCATTCGCTATACCCTTGCGTAAAAGCACATCATCTACTACACCATGATAGGGAAACTGGCGTTGTATCGAATCAAAAACAATGAATGCCTCATTGTACCGATGCTGTTCCAATAATAGATCGGCCGTAGAAAACTTTTTCATGACCGCATAATTACTATCCAAACCTAGGTGGGAAGTGATAAACACGGAAAGTTTCATGGCGTCGTTGGCAATTAATTTAGAAGTTGAGCTTTTCAACACATCAAGTTGAGATTGAGCCCAAACAAAATCTCCCGAGTAATAGAATATCCGGGCATTTTTAAATTTGGCTTCAAAACCAATGGGTTCGTACTTAAACTCTTTTTCAACTTGCATATACAAGAGGGAAGCTTCCCATACATCATCTAAAATCACCAATACATCGGCTAATGCAGTCTTAAGTTCAGCACGCATCAAATCTGTTGCACCTCGAAAGGTCATTCCTTTTTCCAATAGTGCTTTTGCCTTCATCGGTTCATTTGCATAAAATGCTAGGATATGTGCAAACTCCCTTAAAATAGGCAAGGCACTCGCTCGTTCTCCAATGCGACTTAAAGCCGCTTCATATTCAACAATGGTTTCTTGAAGTTCTTCGTTGGAGTAATTCCGATTCGTTGTAATTTCTAAATACCGTGTATTAAGTAAAGCGCTTTCGGCTGAATAATAATATGGGTACTCACTCCCTGCTTCAACGACATATTTAAACGCCTTTCGAGCGGCTGTAAAATCCTTATTCGCAGCAGCTAACCTACCCAATTCAAACACCTCTCGACCATCCTTCGTGGTACGCTTATCCAGTGCTTTTGCTTGCGTCAATGCTGCCTCAAAATTTTTATTTTGCACAAACATCCAAATCAGCATGTCCGAATAAGCATCGTTATTAGGGTCTTTTTGAATCCTTTTTACCAAACCCGTTTTTAGATAATTGAAACTCTTACTGTCCGCATCTTCGAAATCGACCATTCTCGGCATAATTCGCTGGATGGTAGTAATCATACTGGATTGATAATCGATAAGTCCAAGGTATTCATCTATCATTTCCTCGATTCTTCCCAACTCTCCATACACCTCTGCAAACTGTATATTTAACGGATAATTGCCTTGGATAATTTTTCTTCCCTTCTCCAATGCTTGGAGTGCTAGCTCCGGTTTGCCTAACGCTGAGAATGCACGCTGAACCTTTATAACATCTGAACTGTAGGGTAGCATGTTGTCGATAATCTCTAAAAATGTCTTATCTGCATTCTTTTGATCACCTTGCGTTTCATACTCCTTACCCAAGGTTACTTGATACTCGTATTCTTGAGGGAAAGCCTTAATTTGATTCTTTAGTAGTTTTATTACTTCCTTGTCTCCTTTTAATTGTCTCGAACACTCTAAGTAACGAGAAAAAACAAATTTAGAAGGATTCTCTTGATACACTCTTTCCAAATAGGGCAGTGCCTTTTCACAATCACCATTTCCGTAATAATAATTTGCCAATTGTTCATCTGTATCCTGCGCAAAAATGGCGAACTGGAACCCAAAAACGATGGCAACTATTCTAAAAAAATGTCTAGTCATTCAACTCTTGTTGTCTTTTTTGCTCCAATTCGTCGGAGAAAGCTTCCACGATCGGATGAATTTCCTCAAATGTCTTCACGTTCTCATCACGTGTTGAAAAGTAAAATGTAAGTAATTCTTCCACTTGACGAACTTTTCCAAGTTCATAAGCCACATTTTCCGCATACTGATCTCTATTTCCCGCGCCATTTTCTATGTCATGCTTCAAATTACCCAATGCCTCTTTAATTTCAGGTATTGCAACCTTCGCCTTGGCCAAATTTCCAGAATTACGTTCTAGGGATTTTCTTATTCCTTTGTATGCATTCATCCTTGCAGCAATTTCAAGGTCAATCGAGTCTGGAAAATAATTCTTTTGTACTTTCCCTATTACTTGATTGATGGTGGTCGTTAAGCCTCTCAAGGTATCAGAATCATGTTCCACTATTCGAATAGAAAGACTATCTAATTTTTCTTCCATTGCTTGTATCTCTGCAAGGTATCCCTCTTTTTGGGCATCATTACACCCAACAAATAAAAATCCTAATAACACAAGTGACGCAACATAAATTTTCATACCTAATCTCATTCTGTTTTAAAAATAATAACTTTCACATCAACCTACACAAACAGCTTATTCAATTATGAACTTTTAACACCTGTTTTACAAGCGACCGGCCACAGTGACTGTTTTTCGGGTTTTAAACGAGTCGCCTGTAATGCTATTAAAGGCTTCAAAAACAATTATGTAAACCCCTATTGCAGCTTTCGTTTGATCATCTCGTGTACCATCCCATTTAATAGTACCATTCGTATCTAACAAAAAGCTCTCCAGCAGTGTCCGTATTTTTCTCCCCTTATCGTCATAAATTACAAGATCTCCAAGCAATTCTGGCTCACTTAACTGATAACTAATGAGCACCACATCTTGATGTCCATCGCCATCCGGGGAAATAGTGCTACTTGATAAGTTAAGCTCACCATCTACACCAACAGAATAAACTTGTGAATTTATACGTCCTGGAGTGGCAAAACTCACTGCTTCACTTGCAGAATGCCAATTATTTAAGTCATTTGAAACTCCGTCCGCTGTAAAGCGCTCCAGAGAAACTCCTTTAACCGATTGAAGTAACGAAAAATGCCACTCCTCAGTGTAGGAAACTTTGTCCACTACGCTATCATTAAACAGCAGAAAAACAGTAGAGGAGTCATTGTTATAACTGGGCAGAGATTCCAATTGAATAAATCTTCCCGGCACCGAAAATGGATAAGTCTGTTGTTGAAACAACGTGTCTTTGGTAATTACGACATAATCATTTGGAGGAATTACATAATTGTAATTAATTACTTTATTATTTCCCACCTGTCCATCATCGTAATTGGCCAACTCCCAACCAAAAAGATCAATATATTTGTTGGAAACATTGTACAATTCTATAAAATCAGATCCTCCAGTATACACGTCGTGCAAAATCTCATTAATAATCAACTCACTACCATCTGCCTGTTCAGGTAAAATAAACGTACCTGAACCATTTGATGGATTTCCCGAGCAGTCTTGGAAATTGTCTAGTGCATAAGAATAAATCACACCTGCTTCAATTGGCACATCAAATCGTAAGCGGATTTTCTGTGGATAAACGGCATCAATCAAGCGCTCCACAACGTTTAAGTTAGGATTAACCAAAAAATTCATCATTGCCAAGGATAAGGAGTCCATTCCCTCATTAAATGTTAACTCTAAGGTATCGGGAGCAAAAACTACAGCATTCGTTAAACTTGGGGAAGTCACATCTGGATTAAAATTAATTACACTATTTGCGCTTCCCGGTGTACCACCTATCGGTTGAACCGAAGCACGCCAGTTCGATGCGCTCGAGCAATTTAGCTGAGGATTGACGCGCTCGATACTCACCCCTCCACCAGTCGCCGTAGGGTCTTGATACCAATCATCGGTATAAGAAAGTTCATCGACAATAACACCGGCATCAGTTTCAAGAATAATGTCATCTCCAGTATTATTCAACGTTCCCCAATTTGTTACATTGACCGCGTTCGGATAATCCGTCAACGCGCTTGTCGGAACTAATAACAAATATTCTCCAGGATAGATCCAGCCGGGTTGAATTGTTCCCGTGTTCGTTCGGTCACTTAGCTTCCATCCATCAAGGAAAAAATACTTGTTTGATCGATTGTAAATCTCAACATATTGGCGCTCTGGCAACCCAATAGCCGGACTCTCTTTGGGCATGAATTCATTGATTATCAAATCCCCATAAACTGGATTTTGCGCCTCTATATATTGAAATGTTTGGGACAAGCTGCCACTATTATTGCCGGAAAAATCAGCTATATTTTGTGTAGTTAATGTATATACTTCACCAATGGTAAAAAGAGTTGCATATACAAGGGTCACTTTTGCAAAGTTGCCTGGGTCTCTTGTGGCAGAAACAGGGGCTCCCAACCCTAAATCGACAGAATAATTCGATGTATTCTCTCCGGTTGTTATATCTACTCCTTCATTAAAAAGCGCCTCTACTTCTGTCGACGAAATAGCTGTTGCTGAAACGAGCTCAGGCGGAGTAGCATCTACAATTATATCTCCTACATATACATTATCCAAATAGAAGTTCGATGCATTACTTATCGTATAGGTACACAACATTCCGAATTCTGGTTGGAAATTCGCCGTAGGGAAATTCGCCGTAGCATCCATCACAAAAGCATTTCCTCCATTATTATCTACGTACAACGACCAGTCACCAGTAAGGCTATAGGTTACTTTAACCGAAATGTCGAACGAAGTAGCAATAGCCCCTGCTGTTCCCTCAAGAATTTGAGTGTTTACACCTCCTATTCTGCTGAACAAACGAATAGCATCAAGACTACCTCCTTCCCCAAATTGTAGAAAGATCCCGTCTGGAAGCGTTGTTAAATCAGAACTTGCGGCAGCCAAGTAAACATCCGCCTTATTTCCTCCTGACGGACTAAAATTTAATCGGATATTAAAGCGCCATTCCTTATCATCTAATGTTGTGAGTTGATTTGATGTTGACAGGTACGATACGCCGGCAGTGAGTGCATTCAATTGAACCCTTCCATCGGTATTCACAATGAAGTCTCCGGTTGTGCCCCCCCAAGATGGATTATTTGTGAAGTCTCCATCAGAAAAATCATCCTCCAACTGAGAAAATCCCATAATATGGATAAACAGACTCGTGACTACTAACCAAGATAGTTTCATATTAAACAAATATAAACGATTTCAAAGAATGTTTCTATATCGTGATTTCAATAAATCGATATATAACAAACTATCAGAGAATTTACCGAGCTACTGTGCCGAAAAAATACTTCTAAAATTATATAATCAATGAACTACCTTCCATGATAGCCGGCTTCTCTACGCCCATTCGCGCAAGAATGGTTGGAGCAACATCAGCAAGAATACCATTACTTAATTGTACCTTATCGTCGGTAACTAATACGACGGGTACAGGATTCAATGAGTGTGCTGTATTGGGAGAGCCATCTGGATTAATTGCCACATCTGCATTTCCGTGGTCAGCAATCACAATTAGTTCATACCCATTATCTCGCGCCGTTGTTACAACTTGTCGAAGAGAAGCATCAACCACTTCAACGGCTTCTATAATGGCCTCATAAACACCCGTATGACCTACCATATCAGGATTAGCAAAATTTAAACAGAAAAAATCAGGTATGTTGGTATTTATTTCTTGAATAATTTGACGCGTTACTTCTGGGGCACTCATTTCTGGCTGCAAATCATACGTTGCCACCTTTGGTGAGTTTACTAATAATCGTTGTTCCCCCGGGAATACTGTTTCTCTACCTCCAGAAAAGAAAAAAGTAACGTGCGGATATTTTTCCGTTTCCGCAATTCGCACTTGACTTTTATCAGCCTTTGCAAGTACCTCTCCTAAGGTATCTGCTAAATTATCCTTTTCAAAGATTACATTGACGTTTTTGAATGTTTCGTCGTACGCGGTCATCGTGCACAAGTGTAGCTTGAGGGCATGCATATTAAACTCATGAAAATCCTGCTGCGAAAGTGCCATCACGATTTCTCTCGGGCGGTCTGTTCTAAAATTAAAACTTATCACCACATCTCCCTCTTCAATTATTGCTACCGGGAGTCCATCTGCTGAAATAACTATAGGTTGAATGAACTCGTCGGTTATGCCCTCTGCATAACTGTTTTGAATTGCCTCAGAAGCAGAACGAGCACTTTTTCCTGTGCCATTTACAACTAAATTGTAGGCCAGTTTGACTCTCTCCCAACGCTTATCACGGTCCATGGCGTAGTAACGCCCAATAACAGATGCTATTTGAATCGGCGTTTCCTTAATATGTCGCTCTAAATTCTGAATAAACTCAGCACCACTTTTTGGATCACAGTCTCTTCCATCTGTAAAGGCATGAATAAATACATTTTCTAATCCAAATGAAAGTGCCATATCGCACAACGCATGCAAATGTCCTTGCGAACTATGCACCCCACCTTCAGATACAAGACCCATGAAATGTACCTTTCTGTTTTCGTCTTTGGCTTTTTGAAAAGCAGCAACTAATGTTTCATTTCGAAAGAAATCACCTTCTTTGATAGACTTATTAATCCGCGTCAGTTCCTGATAAACGATTCTTCCGGCACCAATATTTAAGTGGCCTACTTCAGAATTTCCCATTTGTCCATCTGGTAAACCCACGTGCTCCCCACAAGTCATTAACTGCGCTGTAGGATAATTTGTCATCAAACTATCCATAAAAGGCGTTTGAGCATTGGAAATGGCGTCTGATTTAGACTTATCTCCCATTCCCCAGCCATCCAAAATGATTAATCCCACTTTTTTAGCCATGTGCAAATGTGATTTTAAAATGTGTTCCTTTCGGTTGATTCGGTAAACATTCGATGTGTGCGTCCTGCATTTTGAGCAATTGATCTACTATGTAAAGACCCAAACCAGACCCCTTTTGGGTCCTTGTCTCTTCGTTGCCTACTCGAACAAATTTTTCAAAAATGGATTTTCGATAGTTGTCAGGTACTCCAACTCCTTGGTCTTTCACCCCGAGAACAAATCCTGTAGCTGACTTTTTCAAGTACACTTCAATTTGTGGATTATGCGGACTATATTTCAATGCATTTTCTAATAGGTTTATTAAACCTATTTCTATGACACTTGGATCGATGTTGTCTTCGATACCTGATTCAATCGTAGACTTAATCGATAAACGTTCTTTAGACCATTTATCCAAAATCAATTGAACTCTTTCAGAAACATTGATGTGTTCTTTATGCACGTCAATATTCGAATTATCCAATCGTGCGGCGGTCAAAATATTTTCAATCATACCTTCCAATCGCTTGTTCTCTGTTAGGGCGCCGTTAAGCAGTTCTTGTTTTTTACTTTCTAGAAGATTAGTTCGTTTCAAGAGTGTCTGAAGGTATAACTTATTTGTTGCTAAGGGAGTTTTTAACTCGTGTGTAACAGATAGAAGAAAGTTGTTCTGTCGGCGGGATAAGGCGATATCATTTTGAATAGAGTTTCGAATTTTCCTTAGTCCGAAGAGCAGGATAAGAAAAAAAACACTCCCTTCACCTACAATCATGAGCACCCTTCTTTGGGATTGATCTTCTGTTGAAGCGAGCTCGTCGGAAAGTTGAATCAAATGAAATCCCCACCATACGAACTGAAGCACCACGTAGGCACTTAACACATAAAAAAATATGGCGGTCTGGCGTTTCACCCTTTAATAAGCTCTGTTTGTATTTCCCTCTATGTAATTCATAAATGCGCGGTTCACCACTTTATTACCACCAGGAGTAGGATAATTACCTGTAAAATACCAATCTCCAGTGTTGTTTGGACATGCTTTATGCAAATTATCAACGGTTTGATACACTATTTTGACCTCCGCTTTGATGTCGACGGGCTTAAGCAATTCAGCAATCTTAGCAGAAACCTCATCATCCGTAAACGGCTCATAAATAGCTTTCACGTGATTTCGAATTTGTTCTTTAGGAACGTGTTCTTGCTCCTTACATCTGCGATAAACTTCATCAATAATGTAGGCTTTTCCAGACTCTTTTAACAATTCAATCGCTGCTTCAAAAGCAATAAAATCGGACATACGTGCCATGTCAATTCCATAGCAATCAGGGAAGCGAATTTGAGGAGCAGAGGAAACTATTATAATCCGCTTCGGATCTAAGCGATCTAAAATTCTAAAAATAGATTGTTTTAATGTTGTTCCACGCACTATACTGTCGTCAATCACCACTAAGTTATCTTTATCTCTTTCAACCGTTCCATAAGTAATATCGTATACGTGAGCTACCATATCATCTCTGGAATCATCTTGCGTAATAAACGTGCGCAATTTAGCATCTTTAATGGCTATTTTTTCAAAACGCGCGCGACGCGATAATATCTTGGTGATCTCTTCATCCGTAGGATTAGAAAGTGACTTAATTGCTTGAATTTTTTCTTGATTCATGAAGTCTTCCAACCCTTTCATCATCCCATAGAAGGACATTTCGGCTGTATTCGGAATGAACGAAAAAACCGATTGATCGAGTTCATTGTCAATAGCTGTTATGATCTGAGGAACCAATAAATCACCCAAAATCTTCCGTTCATTGTAGATATCATGATCATTCCCACGGGAGAAATAAATCCGTTCAAACGAACACGCTGCCCGCTCCAATGGATCATTAATCAATGTCTCCTTCACTTCCCCATTCTTGCGTATAATCAGGGCATGGCCGGGTGTTAACTCTTTAATATCTTCTTTCTTAAGATTAAACGCCGTTTGAATGACGGGACGTTCTGAAGTCACCACACAAACCTCCTCATCTTCATACCAAAATGCTGGTCGAATTCCCGATGGATCTCTTAATACAAATGCATCTCCATGTCCAAATAATCCAGCCATTGCATAGCCTCCATCCCAGTCTTCTGAAGCACACTTTAAAATCGTTGGAATATCTATGTTCTCAACAATTTTTCCAGTTATTTCTTTATTGTTGTATCCTTTTGCTTTATATTCTTTTACTAAACGCTCATTCTCTTCATCTAAGAAGTGACCAATTTTTTCAAGTACCGTAACTGTATCCGACTTCTCTTTTGGATGTTGCCCAATGTTTAATAATACATCAAACAATTCATCTACATTCGTCAAGTTGAAGTTTCCTGCAACTACGAGATTTCTCGTCATCCAATTATTTTGACGAAGAAAGGGGTGACAGCTTTCAATGCTATTTTTACCGAATGTTCCATAACGTAAATGTCCTAAGAAAAGTTCACCTGTAAACCCAGCGTTTTTCTTTAGGTATTCCACATCTCTCAATTTCGAAGGATCTTCCTTTTCAATTTCCTTGAAGCGCGCATTTATATGGGTGAAAATTTCCTGGAGGGGTTTAGAATCAATGGATCGAGAGCGGGAAATGTAGCGTTCTCCTGGACTCATATCTAGTTTGATATTAGCAACACCCGCACCATCTTGTCCACGGTTATGCTGCTTTTCCATTAGCAGATACAACTTGTTCAACCCGTAAAACGACGTTCCATACTTATCCAAATAATACTCGAGGGGTTTTTTCAATCGTAATAGTGCTATTCCGCACTCGTGCTTAATTGCATCGCTCATGGAAGTATGGATTTTAATGTGATGCAAATTTAAGGATTTTAATGGATAGTTATGAGTCAAAGGTCGAAACTTAAAGACTAGATCACTACACAGAAACAACCATTGCTTCTCAATAATCTTTATAAAGTTGTTATAGATGTACATCTTGAATTACAAACTCATTGTATTTCTGGGTCTTTATAGAGATAATTCTAATCATTTTTTGTTCACCTCCTGTCACTAATACGTCCTCTTTTCATTTTGTAAAAAACACATAAAATTCGTCATACTAGAATTTAAGCGATGGATTTTATAAATAATGAAACATCATCACCTAGTTCTAGTAAATCTTATTTGTAATTGGAAAAAATTGGGCGTTGGGAAGCTCCACACAATAAGTTTCGTAGTTTACTTCTAACTCTCACTTAATTTAATAGAACCAGCGAACATTACAAAGTAGGCATTACAGTCCCGATCAAGTGATTGATAACTTCGGATGATGTGGTTTTTACGGCGATTGTTGATTTCATTAAACTGACATGCAATAATCATAGTTAATCGCTTATCCCGACTTCTAATTTCCCCCTCTATGGATGACTCACGCGGGTGAAAACTATGTAAGCAACCCGAATATTTCCATAGAGGGAATCATTTTGTTGAGTAATTAAGAAATCCTGACAACGTGATTAACTCGCTAAAAGATTAGTTGATAACATCTATTCAAAACAGGCCACCTTGAATCCCGTTGAAAGTTTTTCCCAAATGCTCATATGCCATTTGCGTTACTTTACGACCTCGTTGAGTCCGCATAATATAACCCTCTTGAATCAAAAAAGGTTCATATACTTCTTCAATGGTTCCGGCATTTTCTCCAACTGCAGTAGCTAGTGTAGATAACCCTACAGGACCACCTCCGAACTTATCAATAAGTGCGGTCAATATGCGATTATCCATTTCGTCCAATCCATTCTTATCCACATTCAACGCTTCCAACGCTACATTTGTAATATCAACATCAATGGTCCCGGAGCCTTTGATTTGCGCAAAATCTCTTACCCTTCGCAATAATGCATTGGCTATCCTTGGTGTGCCGCGACTTCGGCTTGCTATCTCATATGCTGCATCTTCCTTAATTGGAACATCCAATAGTCCTGCTGAACGCTCGACGATTGAGGTAAGTGTTTTTGCATTGTAGTATTGTAAACGCGCATTAATACCAAAGCGAGCCCGTAATGGAGCCGTTAATAATCCTGAACGCGTAGTAGCACCTATTAGAGTAAATGGATTTAACGCAATTTGTACAGTTCGTGCATTTGGTCCAGAATCAATCATGATATCAATTACGAAATCTTCCATGGCAGAATACAAGTACTCTTCAATCACAGGACTTAACCTATGAATCTCGTCGATAAACAAGACATCTCCTTCATCGAGGTTGGTCAATAAACCAGCTAAATCTCCAGGTTTGTCTAGAACTGGTCCTGAAGTAACTTTAAACCCAACGCTAAGTTCATTTGCAATAATGTTTGCCAGGGTTGTTTTACCGAGGCCTGGAGGTCCGTGTAGAAGTACATGA
>Ga0181574_10001906_pt1 | contig 19278 bp, 21 predicted proteins | sample 101ome_24_FD_145600 | JGI IMG/M metagenome (GOLD analysis project Ga0181574, IMG submission 145600) | Coastal salt marsh microbial communities from the Groves Creek Marsh, Skidaway Island, Georgia - 101410AT metaG (spades assembly) | ecosystem: Environmental > Aquatic > Marine > Intertidal zone... | reverse complement strand
GATGCCCCCTGTGATTTGGTCATGGCCACGATTTCTGAGCCTACAACAGAGATTTCTACTCGGGCGTTAATCGATGCCCAGGCGACTTGTTTTTCATTGGGTCTAACGGGTGTTCATGACGCTGGATTGAGTCGAGAAATCATTGAATTAATCGATAGTTTACACGGGATTGATGCTCTGAGGATAAAAATTGATGCTATGGTTTCCAATCAAGAACCTGATGTGACTCATTTCCTGGAATCGGGCTTGATTGATAAACAACGCTTGCGGGTCGGATCAATAAAAGTCTACGCCGATGGCGCATTGGGTTCTCGAGGTGCCGCTTTAAGGGCCGAATACAGTGATGAGCCTGGGCATTTTGGCGCCATGATTACTTCAATTTCTGATTTAGAATCTTTGGCAAAAAGGGCTTTAAAGGCAGGTTTTCAGGTCAATACTCATGCTATCGGAGATTCAGCGAACGTATCCGTTTTGAGGGTCTATGAGCGCCTTTTAAAGCAGACAGAAAATCGACGATGGCGGATCGAACACGCCCAAGTCGTGCCTCCGGATTACATTCCATTTTTTTCGAAAAACATCATTCCGTCTGTGCAGCCTACCCACGCAACCAGTGATATGTATTGGGCCGAACAGCGCCTTGGTGCGCATCGGATGCAAGGGGCTTATGCCTATGCCTCGTTATTGTCCGAGTCCGGGGTTTTACCGCTTGGAACCGACTTTCCGGTTGAATATGTCAATCCAATGCTAACCCTCTACGCTGCGGTTTCGAGAAAGGATGTTCAAGGGTACCCGAATAGCGGATTTTACCCTGATGAGGCCTTGACCCGTATGGAGGCCTTAAAGGGAATGACCCAATGGGCCGCTTATGCAAACTTTACCGAGGATCGCAGAGGAAGTCTCACTCCGGGAAAAGAAGCAGATTTCATCGTTTTGGATAAAAATCCAATGGAATGTGCCCTGAGTGAAATACCTGGGATTAAGGTTATTCGAACCTATGTAGACGGTGTAAAAGTTTACGGAGCTGATTGATAATCTGGTTTAGAGCAGTACGAGAGTTTATAGCGCCCCTTTGAATTGAAGGTCCTCCAGACATTGAATTTCTAGTTCTGGCACAGCGCGTAATTGTGTCCATCTTTGAAGCATTTGTCTGCCGACATCCGTGGCGTCAAAATACATCAAGCAATCTTCATGGATGCAATGTTTTTCAGCCTGTGGGTCTTCGTGAACGGCATGTATGTCATCATTTTGAATGTTGACCAGGCCCATCAAATGTCCCATTTCGTGATTTAATGTAGTTTGTTCAAGTATGGGCAATATTTCGGGCTCAGACTGGGTGATGAACTCAAGTGTTTTTTGGTAAATGACAATTGAGGTATTGCGATAAGCGGTCCCCAAGGTCACTGTATTTTGCGTGTCGTTAGACGAGGCACCATTAGAGAAAAACACAAAAATCCCCAAATGATCATCCTCAGTAAAGACGGTTCTATTGGCCTGTTCTATGGCACGAATTTCTTCAATCGAAAATGGAGCACCTGCCTGATCGGCGATAACGCGCTCAACAAAAGCAACCCCTCCAGGTTTATTTACGAGCCCATTGATAAAATTTTGAAATCCTAGGACACTTGAGGGTTCTGGCCTGAAAGAATTGGTATAGACCAGTTCAATGGTCAGTTTTGTAAAATCACCCTCACTTAAAATATCTTCCGCTGAGGTCCCAAGAGGCTGATTATTTGCTGCGCCAGGATTGACAGGAACACTGCTTTCATCATCACTACAACCGCCGCCTGCCATCAGGAGCAAGAAGAGTAACAAAACGATTTTGCGGTGATTCATTCAATGATTTTTGATAACTTAGACAAACTTAACCCAATATTAAAGATTTAAAAAATGCGCCCAATTATTTTTATGCTGCTTTGTACTGTTCATTTGACCTCATGGGCTCAAATCGACGATTTTCATACAGACATTATAGAGATGATGACCTTGCGCGGGGATGAGATTAATTTCAGTTTGGCATATCACGATGTGTTTCCAAAACTCAAGCGAAATTTTGCCAAGAGAAATGTCGACCCATCTGCATGGGAAAATTTACAAAAAGACGAGGCTCAAGCTGTGGCAGAACTTCTAGAACAATCCGCTTACGCGTATCGACAATTTTTAAATCGGTCTGAGATCAATGAGCTCATTGAATTTTACTCTGGAAGCGCGGGCCAAAATTACGCCATGGATGGCGACTTGAGTGCCCAGGAACAAAAAGAGATCAAGCGTTTTTTCAAATCACCAACAGGCCTGAAATATCGCCAGAAAAGCGATTCAATCGCGATGACCTTAGATCAAATTAAATCGGATTGGTCTTCGGCCTTATTCAAGCAAAAAATGAGAGAATTGATTAAAGGGGGATATCTCAACAATTGATTCATTCATTTGGTCGTAGTCGGGCCAAATAATCATGGTGAGGTCCCTGGGCGACCATTTCACAATGCCATCCATTGGATTGTGCCAACAGGGCCAGGCGATTGTAGTCCAAAAACAACCAAGAAAACCAGGGTCCTTTTTCTTCCTTGTACTTTAGACGGTATTTGAGTTCGCCGTAATAGCGATCTGCCGGAACCCATAGAGTTCCGTTAGGCCCTGAATCGTACATGTATCTAAGGTCGCTGGAATCCAATAATACCGATCCCTTAGGCTTTAAAAGACATTTTAGATGATTGAGGTAAGTTGGTACACGCTCAAGCGTCTCAAAAATGCCTGTCCCATTCATGAGCATGAGAATGGTATCAAAAGATGCATTTTGAAAATCTAAAATTCTTTGACAGTATACCCGTTGTACGCCTCGATCAAGAGCGACCTTGACAGCGCCTGGAGATTGATCGATGGCTGTTACATCATGCCCCATGTTTTGCAAGATAAGACTGTGACTTCCCGCACCGCAGCCTAAATCCAGAATTGCGCCCCTGACTAAGGCAATGGCCTCTTGTTCTATTTTTGGAAATGCCGAGGGGGAGCGCAACAAATGATCTAGAGGATATTCGTCCCATCGACTGATGTTACTTTCGGCCCAGAGTTTATCTGGGTCCTCGTTAAAATAATATTGGGTCAATGCACGCCCAAAAAGATCATTGCTTGCGTCCATAATTGTTTAGCTTTGCGATAAATCGCTTCAAAGATGGAAGAACAAATAAAGGCCTTACCAGCTTTGGCCAAAGATAAGGAGAACATCCACAAGAAGTTCTTCAGTCTGCTCAAAAGAAAACCGCCAAAAAAACTGGATGGCATCATGATGGAGCTGCATAAGCGCGAATTTGCCAAAACAGATTGTCTGAAATGTGCCAATTGTTGTAAAACAACGGGTCCTTTGTTTACCCAAAAGGACCTATTGCGCATTGCAAAATATCTCAGAATGAAGCCCAATGCCTTTATAAAGCAGTATCTTCGACTTGATGAGGATCAAGATTGGGTTTTACAAACCTTACCATGTCCCTTTTTGGATTCCGATAATCGATGTTCGATTTATGATGTAAGGCCGAAGGCCTGTCGTGAGTTTCCGCACACCGATCGAAAGAAATTTCAACAAATCACTCATCTTACCCTAAAAAACGTTGCCATTTGCCCCGCGGCTTTCAATATAGTGGAGTCGTTGAGAAATACACTTGACACCCGAAAAACACTCTAGGGATAAAGGAGGTATTTTGCTCGAATGCGTTTGAAGGACTCGATGTTCTGTTTCCAGCTCGCTCGAATGGTTTTAGCCTCAATCCCCTGTGCCAATTGTTTTCGAAGTTCATCGGTGCCTGCCAGCTTATCAAAAAAAGGCGTGAAAAATTCTACTGGCTCATTCGACGCTGCGAGCATTTTTTTTAACCAGCCAAGCTCAATTTGATCTGGTGCCTCAATGTGACTCAAATCTAGCCCATGACAGATTTTATTTTTGAATTTTGGCCATTTCGCCCCTGGGCGTTCCACGGGAGTAAATTTAAAAGGATAATCCTCGGGATCTAATCCTGGTCGCCCAAAGCCTTCAAAGGGTTGGGAGGTTCCCCTGCCTGCACTGATGGGTGTTCCCTCGAATAAACACAGACTCGGATACAAGGCAATGGCCTGTGTACTGGGTAAATTAGGAGAAGGGGCAATGGGCAAGATATAGGGTGTTTGGTGGGTGTAATGATCGACTTGAATGACCGTTAAATCACATTGTCTTTGATCGGTCAGCCACAATTCTCCGTTAATCATTTGCGCAAATTCTCCAAGCGTCATTCCATATACAATGGGCACTGGATGCAGACCGACAAAACTCTTAAAGGCACTTTTCAAGACAGGTCCATCGATGTAGTGAGCGTTTGGGTTTGGTCGATCCAAGACCAGAAGCGGTATATTTTGTTCTGCACACGCCTCCATCACGTAATGAAGGGTGGATAGATAAGTGTAAAATCGTGCTCCGACATCCTGAATGTCGAAAACTAAAAAATCGAGATCGGCCAAATCCTCAGGCGATGGTTTTTTCTTCTTGCCGTACAATGAAATGATTTTTAGGCCCGTTTTTTGATCGACCCCATTTTCAATAAAGGCGCCTGCGTCAGCCGTACCCCGAAACCCGTGTTCAGGGGCAAATACCCGTTTTACATCAAGCCCGAGATGTTTCAAAGTGTCCGCCAAATGCACGTAAGTTTTGCGTTGTGAGTTTCCGTGTTCCGAGTTTGACGCGCCTGCTGTTCGCGCAATGACTGAGGTTTGATTGGCCACCAGGGCAATGCGCTTATTTTGTAAAAGCCCGAGGTATTGATCCATTCGATGGGCGGCGGGTATGGGTTCCTTTAGCGTGTTGTGTGAAGCATTTATGCCGGCGAATTTTTCTTCTTTGGGAGTTTGACCACCACAGGAAATAGGCAGGAGCAAGCTCGAGCAAAGCACAAAATTTAATGTATTTTTGATCCAAGCATGCCAAATCATCGCTCGTGAATTTTGAATGGTTTACAGTTCGTCGAATAATCGCTACCGGGAAACATAAAGGTAGTGTTTCGGCCCCAATTATTAAAATTGCCATTGCAGCAATTGCTGCTGGCATGACCATCATGCTTTTGTCTGTAGCCACTGGATTTGGATTGCAGGAAAAAATTCGAGAAAAGGTCATGGCCTTTAACGGTGCTGTGACCTTAACGCACCTTGAAAATCAAGGCCAATTGGAAGATGTTATTGCTTGGGAACTTACTTCAGCAACTCGGCAAGAATTAAGTACCGTTGACGGGGTATCTCACACTCAAGCGACCGCCCACAAACCAGGATTAATTATGACAGACCAAACCTTTGAGGGCATTGTGCTCAAGGGTGTTGGTCCTGATTATCAGTGGAGTTATTTGAATGAATTTCTTGAATCTGGACGATGGCTTGAAGTGGAAGCCACTATGAGTAATGGCATTGTGCTGTCTCGCCTTTTGGCTGATCGCATGAATTTGGGCGTAGGATCCAGATTGAACACGTATTTTTTTGACCAGAATAAGGTGGAAGAATTCGGTCCTAGCGCTAAAGCCCGAGGATTTGAGGTGGTTGGGATTTACGACAGTGGTTTTGAAGAATTTGATGCCCAAATGGCCTTTGTAGATTTGCGGCACATTCAGCGATTGAATCGCTGGCCTGATGGTGCCATTGGTCGACTTGAGGTCTTTCCTGATCCGGGAGTCGACGTTCCTGACTTGACCCGAACCCTGTATGACCTTGCGCCACTTAGCATTGACGCGGTGAGTATGCATCAAGCCTTTTATCACATTTTTGAGTGGCTGGCTCTTTTTGATTTTAACATTTATTTGATCATTATCATCATGGTGGTGGTAGCGACCATCAATATGGTCACCGCCTTGATTGTTTTAATTTTAGAGAGGACCAGTATGATTGGTCTTTTTCAATCCATGGGAACAGGAAATTGGCGCATCCAAAAAATATTTCTTTTACAAGCTGGCTACATAATATTGTGGGGTTTATTCTGGGGTAATCTGTTTGGTTTAGGTTTGATTTGGGCTCAAGACACTTGGGCACTGATTAATTTGGACCCTAAGACTTATTACGTGACTCAAGCACCGGTTTATTTGCCATTTGTGTATTGGGGTTTGCTCAATCTTGGAACGCTCATGCTCTGTCTATTGTTTCTTCTTTTACCTTCGTATTTGGTGGCCAAAATTAGCCCGGTCAGTGCCATGCGTTTTGACGGATAAATCGCAGGCATTCGCTTGGTGTTTTGTATTTTTGTCTTTTGAATTAAATGATCCGATCGCCTAATGAATTATGCTGAAAACATATTAGAGACCATTGGCAATACTCCCCTGGTAAAAATCAATCGACTCACTGCTGATTTGCCGTGTTTGGTTTTGGCCAAATATGAAACCTTTAATCCTGGTAATTCAGTCAAGGACCGGATGGCACTTAAGATGATCGAAGATGCTGAGACCGACGGACGATTAAAGCCCGGAGGCACTATCGTAGAAGGGACCAGCGGAAATACGGGTATGGGTTTGGCTTTAGCGGCCATTGTCAAGGGCTACCGCATGATTTGTGTCACGACAGACAAGCAGAGCAAGGAGAAAGTTGATATTTTGCGCGCTGTTGGAAGTGAAGTTCACGTTTGTCCCACTGATGTGGCTCCTGAAGACCCGAGATCGTACTACAGTACTGCCCGAAGACTGGGTGAAGAAATTCCTAATTCTTGGTACGTCAATCAATATGACAATCCCAGCAATGCCCTGGCGCACTACCAGAGCACGGGTCCAGAAATTTGGGAACAGACTCAAGGTAAGGTCACTCATTTTATTGTCGGCGTGGGAACCGGAGGAACCATCAGTGGGGTGGGGCGTTATCTAAAAGAACAAAATCCCGAGGTTAAAGTTTGGGGCATCGATACCTATGGCAGTGTATTTAAAAAATATCACGAGACAGGCATCTTTGATGAAAATGAAATTTATCCCTACGTCACAGAGGGAATAGGTGAGGATATTTTACCGGCCAATGTAGATTTTGATTTGATTGATGGTTTCACCAAGGTGACCGATAAAGACGCCGCCATATACACGCAAAAATTAGCGAAAGAGGAAGGCATGTTTGTCGGGAATTCAGCAGGGGCGGCCATCAAAGGATTAATTCAGTTAAAAGAACATTTTACAGCCGATGATGTCGTAGTGGTCTTGTTTCACGATCACGGAAGTCGTTATGTGGGTAAAATGTTCAACACCGATTGGATGACAAAAATGGGTTATATTGAATAAGGGATGTTAAAGCGATTGAGACATTATTTTGAAAGACACGGATTTTACGTCTGTGCGCGCATGGCGGACCGAATGGGAATGCGTGCCAAGACCGTTCGTCTTTCTTTTATTTACGTCACTTTTGCGACTTTGGGTGTCGGATTTGCTCTGTATTTGGTTTTTGCCTTTTGGATGAAAATCAAAGATCTTATCTTCACCAAAAGAAGTTCTGTGTTTGATTTATGATGCGCCTGAACTACTCCAAGATTAGGACTGCTGTCCTTGCATTTTTACTGATATTCATCGGGGGTGTAATGGGCTTCAAGGCTTTTTACGACTACAGCTGGGTCGATGCTTTGTACATGACGGTCATTACCATCACTACAGTGGGATTCGGAGAGGTCCATCCAATGAGTGCCTCTGAGAAAATTTACACCTCGGTGTTAATTATTTCAAGCATTTTTGTTGTAGGGTATGCCATTAAAGTCGTCTCGGAATATCTGTTAAGTCAAACCAATATTGGAAATTTAAGACCAAAGAAAGTGCAAGAAAAAATAGATCAACTCTCGGGTCATGTCATCGTCTGTGGTTATGGACGTAATGGCATGCAGGCGGTCCAAAAATTGGAGGCCTATAATAAGTCGTATGTCGTTGTCGAGCAGAACGAGGAAATTGTAGAACGACTTCACGAACAGAAGCGTCTTGCGGTATCGGGAAATGCCAATGACGATGAGGTACTGATTAAAGCCGGAGTGGAACGGGCTGCCTCATTGATTAGTGCCCTGCCCAGTGATGCTGATAATTTGTTTGTGGTCCTCTCCTCACGCCAAATCAATAAAGCCTTAAAAATTATCTCTAGAGCTACTGAGGAGACCTCTTATAAAAAGCTCAAGTTAGCTGGGGCTGACAATGTTATTTTACCAGATAAAATTGGGGGAGACCATATGGCGTCATTAGTTGTGGTGCCCGATTTGGTCGAATTTTTAGACAACCTGACGGTTTCAGGAGATCAGGAGAGTTTCTACGTCGAGCAGGTGCCTTTTGATAAAGTTTGTCCTGACGGACGTGCTCAGCAAATTAGAGAACTTGACCTGCGAAAGAAGACCGGATGTTCCATTATAGGGTATAAATCACCATCTGGAGACTATATTGTCAACCCTGAGGCCGACATGGTTTTAGAGCCTGGGTCAAAACTCATACTGATTGGCCGCCCCGACCAAATCGAAAATCTCAAGCAGCACTACCGGGTTTAATGGACCATATTGTGGATTAAAAATTTGTCAGGCCTTTAATTTTTTGCCATCTTGCTGTTTCTAAAAATCATAACCAACAGCACGATATGAAACGCTATTTGACCGCAATGCTCAGTCTTTTAATTCCATCAATAACTCAAGCCCAACAGGCGGCAGAGGTTGGACTTGATAAACAGATTGATCAGGCCTTTAAACCCATTTCAGATTTTTTCAGTGCCTTAATCTTTTTTGAGATTGGCGGCACCCCATTCGTCTTGATCTTATTGGTGGCCAGCGCGGCATTTTTTACCTTGTATTTTGGGTTTCCCAACATCCGTTATTTTGGAAAGGCCATCAATACTGTGCGCGGGAAATACGATGAAATTGAACATCAGGCTGATGAACCAGACCAGATGGCTGGCCAAGATTCCGAAGCAGATGAAGGGGAGGTGAGTCACTTCCAAGCTCTGGCCACAGCCGTTTCAGGAACTGTCGGTAATGGAAATATTGCAGGGGTTGCTTTAGCCATCGCCTTGGGGGGTCCTGGTGCCATGTTTTGGATGATTGTTTGTGGTCTACTCGGTATGTCGACTAAATTTGTCGAATGTACCCTCGGGGTTCACTACCGTGACGTTGGTCAGGACGGTACTGTGTACGGCGGTCCGATGTACTACCTCACTAAAGGACTCAAAGAGCGCGGATGGGCTACCTTGGGTAAAATATCGGCTGTGTTGTTTGCGATATTTTGTATTGGTGGATCTTTTGGTGGCGGAAACGCTGCTCAGAGTAATCAGGCCACTATTGTGATCAAGGAACTTATGGGTCTTGAAAGCACTGGAGCTGGATTCTGGATCGGGGTTGTGATTGCTTTTTTCGTCGGGATTGTCATCATTGGTGGCATCAAAAGAATTGCTTCGGTTACGGAAAAGGTGGTTCCTTTTATGGCCTTAATGTATATTTTGTGTTGCCTATACATTATCATCACCAACTTCAGTTTGGTTGATGATGCCTTTGGTTTAATTTTAACAGAAGCGTTTAATCCCCAAGCTGTTGGAGTCGGGGGTGTCATTGGGGTATTGTTGGTCGGTTTCCGCCGAGCAGCCTTTTCAAATGAGGCAGGGGCTGGTTCGGCATCCATTGCTCACTCAGCTGTACGTACTAAATATTCAGCCAGTGAGGGCTTGGTGGCATTGTTAGAGCCCTTTATCGATACCGTGGTGATTTGTACCATGACCGCTTTGGTGATCATTATTTTCAACTTTGAAGGCTATTTTGTGTATGGTGGTGATGGTTCCGGTTCGGTTATAATTGACGGAATGTCTTTTGAAGGAGCAGGGATAACCTCAAAAGCGTTCGCAGAATTCATTCCTTATTCTCACATCTTCTTAACTGTCGCTGTGGTTTTGTTTGCCATCTCAACCATGATTTCATGGTCTTACTACGGTTTACAGTCCTGGAAATTTTTATTTGGTCGTGGCAAAAAAGCCGATTTGGCGTATAAATTTTTGTTTCTAGGGTTCATCATAATCGGAGCAGCGGCTTCGATGGATTCTATTTGGGCCTTCTCGGACGCCATGATTTTTGCCATGGTCTTCCCGAACATGTTAGGGCTTTATTTTCTCTTTCCCGTGGTCAAAGAGCAGCTTAAACGTTTCTTGACGGCAATAAAGCAGGCCCAGTAATCGTTTAATTTACTGCTTCCCTAGAATGAATTTCATGGGGAATGCATCGATTTAAACATCGCCGTCTTGGTCTTAATCACAAAGAGCAAGACGGTTTTTTATTGCTTTGTTTGGTTTTGTTGTTGTGGCTGGTGCTGACCTCAATTTTGTCAAAATCTTCTGGAGGAAGAATTTTGTTACATACCATTGAAATAGAGCAATGGCGCTGTACAAGAGACTCCATAAATCGAATCGAGACGCTCGCTAAAAACAAAATAAGACCATTTAATCCTAATTTTATCAGTGCTGTCAAAGCGGACCGCTTGGGGCTAACGCTTACACAACTTCAAAATTACAGAGCTTATCGCAAGACGGGCCGGTGGATCAATTCAGTCGATGAATTCAAAGCCATAACCGGAGTGGATGCCCAATGGATTCAAGAGCACGCCCCCTTATTTAGATTTCCGGATTGGATCAATCAATCAAAATCATCAGCGGTTCAGCGGGGCCCTGTGAAACCGTTGATTGGGGCGACCCTAGAGGCCTTAATTGAAATCCCAGGCATTTATCCATCCTTGGTAAAGCGAATACTCAAGGCAAACAGACGATGGGGTGGTTTTGGTAGCGAGCAAGAACTTTTGCTGGTCTATGGCATGAAGCCTGCTCTAGTGTCTGAATTGAAAAAGGCCTTCACTTTGGAAAAAAAGATCATAAAGCGCAGAAACATCAACTCCCTTCACGTGACCGAACTGATAGAAATTCCCGGGCTCCACTTTGATCTGGCCAAGGATATCTGGGAATTTGTGAGACTGCGTCAGGGAATTAAATCGCTTCAAGAATTGCGTGGACTGGATCAGTTGGACACTCGTTTATTTGACGTAATTCAATTATATTTGTATGCTATGAAAAATGAACCTGATGGGCGTTAAGTCCAATCAGGAGTTAAATTGTCTTTGATGAATCAATCATATTTTACCGAAGAGCATCACGCTTTTCGCGACTCATTTCGCGCTTTTTTAATAAAAGAGGTTGTACCCCATATTGATAAATGGGAGGCCAGCGGAACGATAGAGCCCTTTATTTGGGAGAAGTTTGCCGCCATGGGTTATTTCGGATTATCGTATCCTGAGAAGTACGGGGGGCTTGGTCTTGATTTTTTCTACACGGTCATTTTTTTGGAGGAATTACAACGCATCAACAGTGGTGGATTTGCTGCCGCGGTATGGGCTCATGTTTATTTGGCCATGACTCATCTCAATGCCGAAGGTACGGAGGAACAAAAGCAAACTTATTTGACTCCAAGCATTAACGGAGAGAAAATAGGTGCCCTGTGCATCACAGAGCCCTTTGGAGGAAGTGACGTGGGGGGCATGAGGACTACAGCTGTCTTAGATGGTGAAGATTATATAATCAGCGGTTCCAAAACTTTTATAACCAATGGCGTTTACAGCGATTATTTAATCGTAGCAGCTAAAACAAGCCCTGAAATGGGAAATAAAGGCATTAGCTTGTTCATTCTGGACCGCAGTATGCCTGGAATTACGGCAACAAAACTCGATAAATTGGGTTGGCGAGCTTCGGATACGGCTGAGCTGGCCTTTGATCAGGTTCGGGTGAGCAAGAATCAAATGTTGGGCCAGGAAGGAAAGGGGTTCAGTTACATCATGCAGCATTTCGCCTCTGAACGGCTCATCATGGGAATCAATGCGCATGCCAGAAGTGAATGGGCCTTGGATTATGCTTTGGCGTACATGAAAGACCGAACAGCCTTTGGCAAATCTATTGCTGAATTTCAAGCCTTGCGTCATCGTTTGGCGGAGTTGGCGACAGAAGTTACCGTCTGCAAAACTTTCAATTACGCGGTAGCACAAGCGCTGAATAAGGGAGAGTATGCGGTAAAAGAGGCCACCATGTCCAAGTTGATGTCAACCAAAATCTCTGATAAAGTGGCTTATGAGTGTCTTCAATTTTTGGGTGGTTACGGATATATGGAAGAGTATCCCATGGCCAGGCATTTTAGGGACAGTAGATTAGGCCCTATTGGTGGCGGGACTTCGGAAATTCTCAAAGAAATCATCGCTAAGATGATCATCGACGGTAAGTCCTACAAGCCAGTGACTTAAATTGAGCACCGAAAGTCTTTTTTATTTATAATTTAATTTATATTTGCCCTCCAAACGAGAGGAGGTGATGATTTTATGTTAATTATACCAGTAAAAGACGGAGAAAATATCGACAGAGCGCTGAAGCGTTTCAAACGTAAGTTCGACAGAACGGGGACCATGCGTCAATTGCGATCAAGACAGCAATTTACCAAGCCTTCTGTCAAAAGACGTGCGCAGATTCAAAAAGCACAATACATTCAACATCTTCGAGATCAAGAAGAGATCTAGACAATGGTTGAAGACCACATAAATCCGCCGAACTCAGTTCGGCGGATTTTTTTTATTCCCATAGCTTAGCGAGAGCCGCGTTCTATATTAGGACCTTCTCAAGATTTTGTAACTTGGTTCAGATTAAAACGCAACATGAAGACGGGCCCTTTTCAGGATTTTTCTGACTATTTAGCTTTGGAAAAAAACTACTCCAAACACACGGTCGTGGCCTACCAAAAGGACTTACAAACCTTTTGGTCTTATGCCCAGACAACCTATGGGCTCAAGTCGATGACTGAGGTGTCTTATGCCGTGATTCGCAGTTGGATTGTCGTGTTGGTCGAGCAACATTTGACCAACAGAACCATCAATCGAAAAATGTCTGCGCTTAAATCTTATTTCAAGTTTCTGTTAAAAACAGATCAAATCCAAGTGGATCCAATGATGAAGCACCGTGCTTTAAAAACTGCAAAAAAAGTACAGGTTCCTTTTTCAGTAGATGAAATCAATCAAGTTATGGCGCTGTTAGAGCAGGAGCAGGGGTTTGTTGCCACAAGAGATCGGTTGATGGTTTCGTTGTTTTATGCCACTGGGATGCGTCGTGCTGAAATGGTTGATTTACGCTTAGATGATTTGGACTGGTCCAATGGGGTCATAAAAGTTCGGGGTAAACGACAAAAGGAACGCTTGATTCCCATGCTGCCAAGTTTGTCTGCATCGATAGAGGCTTATTTAAGGCAAAGGGAGGATTTACCTGAGGTGGTTGATCAGGGGTATTTGTTGCTGTCACAAAAAGGCGTTAAAATTTATCCAGCACTTGTTTACCGGGTGATAAATGGTTATTTTAGTAAGGTGTCGAAAAAGCTTAAACGGAGTCCGCATATGCTCAGACACTCGTTTGCAACACATTTGTTGGATGAAGGGGCTGACCTCAATGCGGTCAAAGAACTGCTGGGGCACGCCAGTCTCTCGTCAACCCAAGTGTATACGCACAACAGTATCACAAAATTAAAGCAGGCCCACACTATGGCTCATCCCAGAAATAGAAAATCATAACCCGACCAAAATCAAGCCTTATGAAAGTCAACATTCAATCCCCACAACGCAATGTAAGCGCTAAACTGAACGATTTTATCAAAAAGAAACTGAATAAACTTGAATTGTTTTACGATCGCATTCTTCGCGCCGAAGTCTTTTTAAAATTAGCGAACAGTTCTGAAAAGTCAAATAAGATTGCAGAGATTTTACTGCATGTTCCTGGAGAGCAATTGATCATCAAAAAAGAGGCCTTATCCTTTGAAGCAGCCATAGATTTAAGTGTGCATTCTCTGGAGCGTGGCCTGAAGAAAAAAAAGGCCAAGCAGAGGGCTCATTGTTAGTCCAAATATCGGGTCCAAGTCCACCCCATTTTTTTTAGAAAATATTTTTTTGGTACAAATATTTATATACATTTGCAGTCCGTTAGAAATAGCGGACTTTTTTATGCCGTAAAGGCAGAGAAAAAGGAGGCTTATTGCCGATGTAGCTCAGCTGGCTAGAGCAGCTGATTTGTAATCAGCAGGTCGTGGGTTCGAGTCCCTCCATCGGCTCAAAAAAACGTTCTTATTAAAGCACTGAGATGTGCACTGGGGAGATACTCAAGCGGCCAACGAGGACAGACTGTAAATCTGTTGGTTTTTACCTTCGCAGGTTCGAATCCTGCTCTCCCCACAAATTGAATTTCAGGTTTAATTCAAATCAAATTCTAGAGAACTTGGGGACAAGATCCCTTTGAGTTGAGTTGAACTGATTGACGGAGCCAGAGCGATTGCCTTGAGGTGTAAATGTGAGTCATGAATCTATAAGTGTTGGAAAGCAGCTCTTATTTTTTGTAAATGACTCATTTTTAATTATCTTTGCACGCCTTTTTACGGGCAACAATGGCGAATTTGACATGCTGTAAATCACACCCGAAATGAATTTTGGGTCCCTGCGGGAGTAGCTCAGTTGGTAGAGCGTCAGCCTTCCAAGCTGAATGTCGCCGGTTCGAACCCGGTCTCCCGCTCAAAACTCACAAGCGCTGTGCGCCTGTGGTTTTTGATCTTTCTGTGCCTTGGAACAGGGGGTTGAAAACAACACAAGCCGGTGTAGCTCAGGGGTAGAGCGTTTCCTTGGTAAGGAAGAGGTCATGGGTTCAATTCCCATCATTGGCTCGAACAAATGAAATGAATAATTTGAACACTAATAAATAACTAAGTTAAACTAATACAAAATGGCAAAAGAAACTTTCGACCGGTCAAAACCACACTTGAACGTTGGGACGATTGGTCACGTTGATCACGGCAAGACTACTTTGACTGCAGCGATTACTAAAGTAATGGCTGACAAAGGACATTCTGAAGCCCGATCTTTCGATCAAATTGACAACGCTCCTGAAGAAAAAGAGCGTGGTATTACCATTAACTCCTCACACGTTGAGTACCAAACAGCAAACCGTCACTACGCTCACGTTGACTGTCCAGGTCACGCGGATTACGTAAAGAACATGGTTACTGGTGCTGCTCAAATGGATGGTGCTATCTTAGTAGTTGCTGCTACAGATGGTCCAATGCCACAAACTCGTGAGCACATCCTTTTAGGACGTCAGGTTGGTATTCCACGAATCGTTGTATTCATGAACAAAGTGGATATGGTTGATGATCCTGAACTACTTGAACTTGTAGAAATGGAAATTCGCGACCTATTGAGCTTTTACGAGTACGATGGTGATAACGGTCCTATTGTTCAAGGTTCTGCACTTGGTGCATTGAACGGTGAAGAAAAATGGGTGAATACCGTTGTTGAATTGATGGAGGCCGTAGATACTTGGATCGAAGAGCCACTTCGTGAGGTAGACAAGCCATTCTTGTTGCCAATCGAAGACGTATTCTCGATTACAGGTCGTGGTACCGTTGCAACAGGTCGTATCGAAACAGGTGTTGCCAACACTGGTGATGCTGTTGAAATCATCGGTATGGGTGATGAAAAATTGACCTCTACCATTACAGGGGTTGAGATGTTCCGTAAGATCCTTGATCGCGGTGAGGCTGGTGATAACGTAGGTATTCTTCTACGTGGTATCGAAAAGACTGATATCAAGAGAGGGATGGTTATTGTTAAGCCAGGATCAGTTACACCACACTCTAAATTCAAAGCTGAGGTTTATATCTTGAAAAAAGAAGAAGGTGGTCGTCACACCCCATTCCACAATAACTACCGTCCACAGTTCTACGTTCGTACAACTGACGTAACAGGTAACATCAACTTGCCTGACGGTGTTGAAATGGTAATGCCAGGGGATAACTTGACCATTACAGTTGATTTGATCCAACCAATTGCGATGAGCGTTGGTCTACGTTTTGCGATCCGTGAGGGTGGTAGAACAGTAGGTGCTGGTCAAGTAACTGAAATTTTAGACTAATTCAAGTTTAGATAAAAAGTCATAAGGTGTCCTGTTTTTTGCAGGATGCCTTGACTTTTGTTACGGGTTTAGCTCAGTTGGTAGAGCACTGGTCTCCAAAACCAGGTGTCGGGAGTTCGAGTCTCTCAACCCGTGCTGGAGCCCTGCCCAAAGCAGATTAAATACATAACAGGCCATGATAAACTATATCAAAGAATCGTATAATGAACTAAAGAACCACGTGACTTGGACCGAATGGTCAGAGGCCCAGAGGCTTACCGTTGTGGTGGCTGCGTTTTCTGTAGTTCTAGCCTTAGCTATCTGGGGTGTAGATACTGTTTTTAGCGGTGTCATTGGTCAATACTTTCAATGGATTAAAGCTTAGTAGACAGCATTATGTCAGAGACCAGTAGCGATAAAAAGTGGTACGTTGTTCGATCGGTGAGTGGACAGGAGAATAAAATCAAGTCCTACATCGAATCCGAGGTTAGTCGATTGAATCTTGAAAATTTTATCGAACAGGTTTTGGTACCCACTGAAAAGGTGATTCAAATACGCAACGGCAAGAAGGTGAACAAGGAGCGTGTTTATTTTCCTGGATACATTATGATCCAGGCCAACCTAGCTGGTGAAATACCACACATCATCCGAGCCATTAATGGTGTTATTGGGTTTCTCGGTGAGGTCAAAGGTGGAGAGCCTGTGCCGCTCAGACAAAATGAGGTCAATCGAATGCTCGGAAAAGTGGACGAATTAGCAGTCCAGGATGAAAGCATACATATTCCTTTTATCATTGGTGAAACCGTCAAGGTAATTGATGGGCCATTTAACGGATTTAACGGAAATGTTGAAAAAATTAATGAAGAAAAACGCAAACTCGAGGTAATGGTGAAAATTTTCGGTCGGAAAACACCACTTGAATTGAGTTATATGCAAGTAGAAAAAGTTTAATTGTTACGCTATAATAGGTTTTTTCTAAGGCTTCCACTGTAGAAAAACCGGTTTTTAAATTTTAAACAATGGCAAAAGAAGTAGGTAAAATTGTAAAGTTGCAAGTCCGTGGAGGAGCGGCTAATCCCTCTCCACCAGTAGGACCCGCTTTAGGTGCTGCAGGAGTTAATATCATGGAATTCTGCAAGCAATTCAATGCCAGAACGCAAGACAAACAAGGTAAAGTATTGCCTGTTGCAATTACGGTTTACAAGGACAAGTCTTTTGACTTCGTTATTAAACCCCCGTCTGCGGCAGTACAAATCCTTGAAGCGGCAAAGGTAAAGAAGGGCTCTGGAGAACCACATATTAAGAAAGTAGCCACCATTTCTTGGGATCAAGTTAAGGTAATCGCCGAAGATAAGATGCCAGATTTGAATGCTTTTACCATCGAGTCTGCTATGAAAATGGTAGCCGGTACAGCGCGTTCAATGGGAGTTAAAGTGAGAGGTACTGCACCTTTTTAATCAAGAAAAATAATCTATATAATGGCAAGATTAACAAAAAAGCAAAAAGAAGCGGTCGCCAAGATTGAGCCGAATAAGGCTTATTCATTGTCGGAGGCTTCTGCTTTAGTCAAAGAAATCACAAACGCTAATTTCGACGCGTCTGTAGACCTTGCTGTACGCCTTAATGTCGATCCACGAAAAGCCAATCAAATGGTTCGTGGTGTGGTTACCCTTCCTCATGGAACAGGTAAAGACGTCAAGGTTTTGGCTTTGGTAACTCCTGACAAGGAAGCCGAGGCTAAAGAAGCAGGTGCGGATTTTGTTGGATTAGATGAATACCTCGATAAAATTAAAGGAGGATGGACCGATGTCGACGTCATCGTGACCATGCCAAGTGTGATGGGTAAATTAGGCCCCCTAGGACGTATTTTAGGTCCACGTGGATTGATGCCTAACCCAAAAACTGGTACGGTAACCATGGATGTCGCTAAAGCCGTTTCTGATGTGAAATCTGGTAAAATCGACTTCAAAGTAGATAAAACTGGTATCGTTCACGCCGCAATTGCCAAAGCATCATTTGATGCGGACAAAATTGCAGGAAACGCAAAAGAATTAATCACAACCCTTGTCAAGCTAAAGCCTCAGGCATCTAAAGGGGTTTACATCAAGAGTATATTCATGTCTAGTACCATGAGTCCTGGTGTGGCCATCGATGCCAAGAGATTTGCTGAGTAGTAAAACCGTAAGAAATGACTAGAGAAGAAAAATCATTAGTAATTGAACAGTTGACTGCCCAGCTCGCGGATAATTCGACCATTTATTTGGCCGACATTTCCGGTCTTGATGCTGCGGCAACGTCAAATTTGCGTCGTGCCTGTTTTAAGGCCGGTGTCAAGCTGAATGTTGTGAAAAATACCTTGTTAGCGAAAGCCATGGAGTCTTCTGATAAGGATTTTGGTGATTTGACCAATGTCCTTAAAGGGAATACCTCATTGATGGTGTCAGAAGTAAATAATGCTCCTGCCCGCGTGATCAAGGATTTTCGCAAAAAGTCTGATCGCCCAATTCTCAAAGGGGCTTTCGTAGAGGAAGCCAACTATATTGGTGATGAGCAAATCGATGTACTTGTCGACGTTAAGTCTAAAGACGAACTTATCGGAGAGATCATCGGCTTGTTGCAATCACCTGCTAAAAACGTGGTCTCTGCCCTTAAGAGTGGCGGTGGAACCATTGCAGGATTGGTTAAGACTTTATCAGAGCGTTAATTCGCTAAAATATTGCACTAAATAAATTACATAAATTAAAAATTACATTAAAACGATAGAAAATGGCAGATTTAAAAGATTTCGCAGAACAATTGGTTAACCTAACTGTTAAAGAAGTTAATGAGTTAGCTCAAATCCTAAAAGATGAATACGGCATCGAGCCTGCTGCTGCTGCAGCGGTTGCGGTTGCTGGTCCAGCTGGTGGCGGCGGTGATGCTGCTGAGGAAAAGTCAGAATTTGACGTGATCCTCAAAGCTGCTGGTGCATCCAAATTGGCTGTTGTTAAATTGGTAAAAGAATTGACCGGAGCTGGTTTGAAAGACGCTAAAGACTTAGTTGACAATGCCCCTTCTCCAATCAAAGAAGGTGTGGCTAAAGACGAAGCTGAGGCACTTAAAGCCCAATTAGAAGAGGCTGGAGCTGAGGTTGAGCTTAAGTAAGCCCAACAGGATTAAACCTTAAGGTTTAGGTCTTTACTCATGCGAGTTAAGGCCTAAACCATTTTGCGTATATAAAGGTTTAGAGATTTTTCGAACATACGCAAGCTTATTTTTTAATTAAAATTCATCTATAGATGTCAGCAACGCAAACTGAACGATTGAATTTTTCCTCTGTAGCGAACAGACCGGATTACCCGGACTTTTTGGACATCCAAATTAAAT
>Ga0181574_10001905_pt1 | contig 19279 bp, 17 predicted proteins | sample 101ome_24_FD_145600 | JGI IMG/M metagenome (GOLD analysis project Ga0181574, IMG submission 145600) | Coastal salt marsh microbial communities from the Groves Creek Marsh, Skidaway Island, Georgia - 101410AT metaG (spades assembly) | ecosystem: Environmental > Aquatic > Marine > Intertidal zone... | reverse complement strand
TGCAGCCGTGACTGACTCACCCAGATCATCAACAGCAGTCGCGGTCACAGTATTTTCGTGAATGTCACCCGGATTGCCTGAAAGCGTTTTTCGGAACTCGCAGCGGTAACTCTCGCCAGCGGACAACCTGGCACCAGTCTTACAGTTACCTTGTCCCGCCAGATTACCGAATTGGTTGTCAATGAGTGAAGTAATGACAAGCTCGTCGGTCCGGTCTGATTCATTGAAGACTTCTACCTCAAAGTCCACTTCACCCGAGTTTCCTCTCACGAAGCGAGGGTTCGCCGTCTTGTAGACCTCTATCTCTGCAGATGGCTCCACGATGATGGTGTCGACATCGTAGCTTTCCACCTCGCGACAAGCCGAGCTCTGTCGGGGGAAGTAGCTGGTTTCGTCTGTTGGGGCGCTGCAAAGATCCTGATTGGCGTTGTTGTGCCAAGCCACGGCGATCGGGATATCGAGCTTGCCGTTGCCATTGGTATCCTGACACAGCACGCTGGAGGCTTGAAATTCGTAATAGGTCTGCTCCGAATCGAGCACGTCGCCGCAGCTGTCGTTATTCAAGAGCCGGTAGGGACCAGCCCCCGACAGCAAATCGATTTGATTTGAGTCGGTGGTTGCGGGTTGGAGACCGGTAAAGGTGCACTGGTTGCCTCCAATGGCAGGCTCTCCGTGCTCGCCGATCCAAATCCCCACGTTATAGCGCTGCGCGGCATTGCGAACCTTGCCAGATCCAAGCGTGATGCCAATATTGAGATTGATCTCCTCTCCGGCGTTGCAATGGGTTCTGTCCGGTTCTATGGAAACCGCCTGAAAGGAGAGGGCATTAGAGGTGCAGTGATTGCCGCCATTGAATTCAGGCACGCAGGCTGCATCGTACATTGGCAGGTCAGAGGCGGCTGAGTACCCGGCGTTGAATATCACGCCGCAAGTGAGAATCAGAAGCTGAGTGAAGGTTCGTTGCATAGGGCGGATTCTCTTTGAATGCCATCGTCGATCGCGCGAGTTTACCTAAGGGCTGTTCAGAGTAGACTCGCAAAAAGTGTCAACGCGGCAGGAGGGGATTTATGACAAGCGGCTCGATAGCGACAGATTTAGACGGCAGAACAGCGTTGGTCACAGGGGCCAGTTCGGGGATCGGCGCAGCGGTCGCCGAGGCATTGGCGGCAAATGGCGCTTCTGTCTGGGTCAACCATCCTGACGCATCGACGGCGGATGCCGCACAGATCGTGGTGCAGACGATTCGCGATGCCGGAGGCGTGGCCGAGGCTGTGCAGGCGGATGTGAGTTGCGAGGCCGAGGTACTGGAGATGTTCCAGGCGCTGGATGCGGCGCGGTTGGATATTTTGGTGAACAACGCCGGTATTGCCCATTCCAGTCCGATAGAAGCGCTGGACGTCGCAGATTTCGACCGATTGATCGGGGTTCATTTGCGAGGCACTTTTCTGTGTACCCGTTCTGCGCTGCGGAAAATGTATGCTCAGAACAGCGGCAGGATTATCAATACGGCGTCACAACTTGCCTATATCGGTGCGCCGGGTTTTGCCCATTACACCGCGGCCAAGGGAGCGATACTCTCCTTCACGCGAAGCCTCGCTTTGGAGATCGGGGAACGGCCGATTACCGCCAATTGTGTGGCGCCCGGCGCGACGATGACTCCCATTTTGGCCGATGTGCCGGAGGATATCCTTGAGGGTATTCGCCAGAACATTCCTGCGGGCCGTATCGCGGAGGTGCAGGACATCGTAGGGGCCTACCTCTTTCTTGCCAGCGATGCGGCGGGCCATTTTAGAGGGCAATGTCTCAGCCCCAATGGCGGCGATGCTTTCCTCTGAGCGCGTGAGCAGTCTGTCGCCTCACGCGACATGTGGCCGTTTGCGACACTATTTTTGCTGAAATTGATCGCTAAACTGCATTGCAATCCCATTCAAAAAAGCTGAATATATATACAGTACTTTGATGGGTGGCGGTTTTCCAGATAAAACGTTAGGCCTGCACAGTCTGGCCTGTCAGGAGCCGGTGCTGTCCGGCACGAACTGAACAATGAAGGAGCAAGACATGGATCCGAACAAGCAAAAAGCACTGGATGCGGCACTGTCTCAGATTGAGCGTCAATTTGGTAAGGGGACAGTCATGCGTATGGGGGACCAGGAGCGGGTCGCCATACCATCCATATCGACAGGGTCACTGGGTCTTGATATTGCGCTGGGTATTGGCGGGTTGCCAAAGGGCAGAATCGTTGAGATCTACGGGCCAGAATCCTCAGGCAAGACTACCTTAACCCTACAGGTCATTGCAGAAGCCCAGAAAGCGGGCGGAACCGCCGCATTTATCGACGCCGAGCATGCATTGGACCCGCAATACGCCGATAAGCTGGGTGTTCAGGTGGATGACCTGATTGTGTCGCAGCCAGACACGGGCGAGCAGGCTCTGGAGGTTGCTGAAATGTTGGTGCGCTCGGGTGCGGTAGACGTTCTGGTAGTGGACTCGGTAGCAGCGCTCACTCCGAAAGCCGAGATCGAGGGCGAGATGGGCGATTCCCACGTTGGCCTGCAGGCGCGCCTTTTAAGTCAGGCCATGCGTAAGCTGACGGGCGCCATCAAGCAAACCAATTGTTTGGTCATCTTTATCAACCAGATTCGCATGAAGATTGGTGTGATGTTCGGTAGCCCCGAAACGACGACTGGGGGCAACGCACTAAAGTTTTACTCCTCGGTTCGTCTTGATATTCGCCGTATCGGCGCCGTCAAAGAAGGCGACGAGGTCGTCGGCAATGAAACCCGCGTAAAAGTAGTCAAGAACAAGGTGTCACCACCGTTCAGGCAAGCTGAATTTCAAATTATGTATGGCTCGGGGATCTATCACATGGGTGAGGTGATTGATTGGGGCGTTAAGCTGAACCTGATCGACAAGTCCGGCGCCTGGTATGCCTACAAGGGCGACAAGATCGGACAGGGTAAGGCTAACGCCTCCAGGTTTCTTGAAGAAAACGCCTCGCTCGCAAAAGAAATTGAGGATCAGATCCGGCATCAGATGATGGGCGTGCCTCTGGCCGCAGTCGATAACGAAAAACCTGAGTCTCCGGCTGAAGACGTGCCCGATATTGGAGGCGTGGCCGAGTCTTCCTGAGTCGACTCTAGGCAAGCGTGTCAGGCGCCTCTCAGCAATCTGCCAGTCCGACGAGCGGCGAGCTTCGGCTTGCCGCCATGGACTTACTCGCCCGTCGCGAGCATGGTTCGCAAGAACTTGAAAGCAAGTTGCGCAAGCGGTTTCGCGCGCGCGAGTTCGACGGTGGCATGTTGCGCGATGTGATCGATCAACTGATGGTTGACGGTCTGCTTAGTGATGAGCGATTCGCGGCGTCGAAAGCCCGCCAGCTCGCCGGCCGCGGGTACGGCCCGGCTCGGATTCGCAGGGAGCTGGCGCAGTTGAGTGTTGACCATTTGCTGAGTCACTCCATGGAAGAGGCGTTTGAATCTGAGATTGATTGGGCAGCCCAAGCCGCCGCTGCTTACCAAAAGAAATATCACGGGCAGGCCATCGAGGGAGGCTGGGCCGAGCGGCAGAGAGAGCGGGGTCGAAGGCTTCGGTTTTTACAGTATCGAGGGTTCGATGCTGATATCAGTCAGCAGTTGGTCAGCGCCGACGACCGAGGGGACGCCGTCGAATAGGGCATGATGACGGGCTCGAAAGCACGAGAGGACGACCGCTTATCTACCCGGGTTGCCAGTGCAGAGCGCCATGGCTATGGGTTAGCCATAATTTGCTTTCGCCAAAGCGCCTGGGCTTCGTCTGCCTTGGCTTTAACGACCGCCGCATTTTCTGGCCCCATTCTCAGAACCTGCTTCTGTATAGGAGCAAGCCCTTCGATCGATGGGTCCTCATAGATCCATACCGCTTCCTTCTTGATCAATCGAGCCTCAGTCGTGTCGACAGAAGGCGTGCTCGCGATAAGGTCTAGTGCGATCACTACCGCGAAATCGAAGTCCTCGGGTGGCTCTCCGTAATAGGACCACGCCTCTCTGAAGAGTGGAAGAAAAGGCTGTAGGGATAACAATATGGTGCTCAAATCCAAGCTCTCTAGCCACTGCGCCAGTGCGTCATAGCGAGCAAACCCGCTAGCATCGGCGACTACCTGTGTGCCGTCATCTGATATGGAAAAAGGCTTTGCGGGTCTGGCTACAGGCAGTAGCTTGTAGGGGACATCGCCTTTTGAAGTGAGGTAGATCAGGCTCGCGCTACGTTCGATAATATTGCTGGGTATCAGATACTGTTGACCGATTGTGCCCATAGGTATCTCTCCGAGGGCATCGCGAACGGGGTCGTCACTCTCTTCGAGCATGGGTAACGGGTTCTCGATAGGTTCGATCGGCGGGTCAGACGGTGCAATCACCTCCGGCGCATCCAGTTGCTCATCGCTCGCTGGGATCAATTCAATCGCGGTCGGTGGCGGCGAGACCAGAGGCGGCGAGGGTTCGGGCTGAATATCAGCAGGGGACGGTCTGTTGATAAAGACAGCCGCTCCAATGACTGCGGCGATCAGGCCTGCCCCGATCAGCAGAACGCGAGAAGACGCGGTCGTGTTCGGTTGCTGCGGCGTTCCGGAACTGTTCTCTGTCATAGCGCGCCCACCTCACTTATCTTCACCCTGACCATGCCTCGGGTGTGAGGGCCTAATGTACCGATGAAAAACCCTCAGGCTCCATACTTTTCGCGCAAGAACCGCGCTGCAGCGGTCATATTGCACAGTTTCTGCAGCGACGCGTCACGAGGTAAGTACTTCATGCCGCAGTCTGGCGCCAGCACCACTCGCTCTCGATCAATGTGCGGTAACGCTTTTTCGACCCGATTCACGATGGTGTCGACCGATTCGACCTCGGGGGAAGAGAGGTCGATGACCCCCAGCAGGATGGTCTGATCCGGTAACGAGGACAAGACGCTGCAGTCGAGGTCAGACTGGGCCGTTTCGATCGATATTTGGTGGCAGCAGGCGTCGCGGAGCTGTGGCAGAAACGAATAACCTTCTGGCCTTTCATGAATCAGCGCTGCATAGCCAAAGCAAATATGCACGCAGGTAGTGCCCGACACGTCTCTCAGGGCGTGATTGAGCGCCTCGATTCCGAATGCCTCCGCCGCTTCGGGGCGAGCCTGCATATAGGGTTCATCAAGCTGCACAATATCTGCACCTGCGGCAAACAGATCCAGTACCTCTTCTCTGACTGCTTCGGCGTAACCCAGCGCGGCTTCCCTGGCGCTCGGGTAAAAACCGTTTTGGGCCTGCTGTGCCATGGTGAAGGGGCCCGGCACGGTGAATTTAATGGGCTTGTCTGTCAGGCGCTTCAGCGCCTTGACTTCCTCAACGCTGATGGCGCCCCGGCGTTTGATAGGACCCGTTATTCTGGGTACTGGCACTGGTTCACCACTCCTATCCAGTGCTTCACCGGGGTTATCAATGTCTACCCCTTCAAGCGCGGTGGCGAAGTGGTTTGAGTAGCTCTCCCTGCATGCCTCCCCGTCGGTAATGATGTCGAGCCCGGCCTCCAACTGATCGTTCACAGCAAGGCGGACTGCGTCCTCAAATGCTTCGTCAAGGTGCTCTGACCCCACGCGCCATAGCTCTTTTGCGCGGGTTCTCGGCGGGAAACGGCCCTTGAGCTTGGCTTTGTCAATGAGCCAGTCCGGTTGCGGGTAACTGCCGACCAGTGAGGTGGGGAAAAGGGGAAGCGTCGCCACGGTATGCTCTCCAGCTGTATTAGGAGGAGAGTGTACCTTCTTCCTTCAAAACAGGGAGCAACGCTGGCGCTTAATCTATCACCGAGCTATCAGGCGACTGCCTTGGTTGCCTTGGAGTAATCCACGAGCTTTGACTTGTAGGTTTCTCTCGGCAGCGTCCCGTGAGCAACCAAACAGACGTCTGCGGTGACGAGCAGGCGATCTTTGATTGCGTGCTTGATTCGATTGCTCAGTTCTGGGTTTTCAGCGGATGCGCCGGGAGCCACCTCGATTACGACGGGTAACGGCGGGTCCTGCAGGACGCCTACTGCATTAGGCTGTATGTTGAACATGCCAGAGGTTTCGGCACTGAAATCCTCCAGCACATTGCGCACTGCCGTAGGAAACAGGTTTACCCCGCGAACGATTAGCATGTCGTCAGTGCGCCCGACGCACCTGATGCGAGGGCCCGTTCTCCCGGTGGGGTTGTCTTGCATGGTCACTACAACATGGTCTCTGCTTCTGAACCGAAACATGGGCATCGCTTCTCTTCTCAAGGCGGTATAGACCAGCTCGCCCTGTGCACCATCTTCCCAAGGGACCGTCTTGCCCGATTCGGGATCGATCAGTTCAACATGAACAGCTTCCCTGGCCATGAAGTGCATACCTTGCTCATGTGCGTCCTCTGCCCAGACAGAGAGCGAAATGTCTCCAATGCCCATAGACTCCCTGATAGTGCAGCCGAATGCGTCGCGTATCGTTGCTCGGATCAGTGGGTCACCACCCCCGGGCTCGCCGGCGGTGATCATATTGCGTAGACCAAGCGTTCGCGTGTCGATATTTCTCTCTCGGCACCAGTCGATTAGATACAAACCGTAGGAGGGCGTGCAGCTGACCCCCGTAGCGCCAAGTCGCTGTATTGCAGTGACCATGCGCTCGGTATTACCTGTGCCAACAGGAATGACGTTGGCACCGATCTTATCGAAGCCGTAATAAACCGCTCCCGCTACAAAGGGACCTGCGTTGAAACCCACTACCAAGCGTTGACCTGGCTTGAATCCTGCTGCCGTATACCCTCTGGCTACGTTGGTCGCGTACATTTCCAGGTCGGCTTCAGTCAGGCCTAGGTAGCAGGGAACACCTGTCGTACCGCTGGTGCTATAAACCCGCCGCAGATCATCGGCAGATGCTGCGACGTGATTGCCGAATGGTGGATATTCAGCCTGAGAACGCCTGATCTCATCTTTTTCCGTGAAGGGTAGGGCAGCGATATCATCGAGCTCGCCGACTTGCTCTGGACTGTTAAAGCCTGCCTCGGCGAATTTTTTCTGGTAGAACTCTGAGTGCGCGAAGAGATACTTCACCTGCTCAAGATACCGGGCTCGGTCCAGTGCAAACTGCTCTGCTACCGGCCGTGTTTCTACGGCCGGATCAAAGATGTTGTGATCGATCATTACTGTTTCCAGCGAACGGCGGCTCGAGCTACCCGAGCTCCGAAGAGCTTGGCAGTCTCACGATCCGATTCGGGCGGCGCTACGTCCCCGCCTTGATCAACGTTGGCCTGCGACATACAGCCTATTGAAGCACCCAACCGGTTGGCATCCGCCTCGGAACCCCCGGAGTGATTGTTGCCTGGCATTTGACCCAGCCCCACCCAGGCCATCCCGTGCTGCATGGCAAACGTGAAGAACTCGATTAACGTATTCTGCTTGTCGCCATTCATTGAGCCGGAGTTGGTAAACCCCGCCCCGAGCTTGTCGGCCCATTTTTGCTCCATCCAGCGAGTGGAGGTGGCCTCCATAAACCCCTTGAACACGGCGGACGCCGAGCCCATGTAGGTGGGCGCGCCAAATATCATCGCGTCTGCCGCATCGAGTTGAGCTAACGCCTCTGACTCGGGTGAGGTGATGTCACCAGCTGAGATGATGGTGACCTCTACGCCATCAATACTGCTGGCCCCTTCGGCAACGGCCTGCGAAATGACCTCGGTGTGGCCGTACCCGGAGTGGTACACCACTGCAATAGATGTAGACATCATATTTCCTTGTCGCTTAACGATGAAACTGTTCGTTATTGGGTGTGTGATCTCCGCCCAGCCACTTGCTCAAGTCGGCGTGAGCAGAAGCGGCCTTATCAGCGTTGATCTGCTCGACATCCTCATGGTCAACCGTCCACTCCATCAGTAAGCCCGACGGATCAAAGCAGTAGAGCGACCAGCAATAGCCATGATTTAGCGGGTAGGCCTGCCCGCTTTCGAAGTATCCGGCGGCTTCAAGGCGATCCTTGATCGCGTCTTGCGTGGACTGGTCCACTTTAAACGCCAGATGCCTGAAGCCGCTGGGCTGCAGCTCTGGGCCAAACTCTGCGGCGTCCTCCGCATCGGCGAACTGGAAGAACGCCAAGCAGGATCCGTCGCCTACATCGAAGAAGCAGTGGGCATAGGTTCTGACCTTGCCAAACAGATCGGTGCGCTCGGCCCACGTTGCTACCAGTTTGTAGCCAATGATCTCTTCATAGAACTGACGCATCTCTTCGAGGTCATTGCAGACATAAGCGTTGTGATGCAGCTTGCTTTTGATTTGTGCGATAGCGTTCATTCGTGACGCTCCCTTGAGTGTGAAGTTAGAACCACTTGGTCAGTTCGATTCCGTAACGGACGCCTTGTGCTGGCCAGAGGAAGTTCCACTGTGGCTTAACGCCCGGAATCCCGAGGATGAAGGCTGCGTCTGGGCCCGGTGAGTATTCCGTGTTGTACTCCTCATCGGTCGCGTTTTTTACCCACACTGTGACTGCCCAGTTGTCCATGGATTCCACACCCGCTCGCAGATCCACCAGATCGACCGCACTTCGCGAAGAATAGTTGTTGGGTTCCCACCAGGTCTCTCCAAGATGCTGCCAGTCAGCTCTCGCGAATACCTCAAGACCGTTGCTCCCCACTGGTGCTCTGAACTGAAGTCCAACGTTACCGGTGACTTCGCTCACGAGGGGTGCCTGATTACCCAGCCAGTCGTCTGTTGGTGCCTCGGTAATTTCGCTGTCGGTCAGGCCTAGGCCGAAGTTAAGCGTAAAGTACTCACCCAGCAGCGCTGTGCCTTCGACCTCCAAACCGGTGTACTCCGCTTCCGGCACGCTGCCCAAATTCTGAGTGTTGGTGCCGGGGTCATAGAAAAAGAAGTAAGCGCCTTCCAGCTCATTGAAAAAGAGCGCTGCAGACAGTCTCAAGCGGCCATCCAGCAGGTCGCCCTTGGCACCAATTTCGAAATTGGTTGAGATCTGCTCATCAAAAATGTCGTTAATGCCCGGGTAGAAGATCGCGGTGCCCACGCCGGTTTGGTTGAACCCGCCGCTTCGGAAGCCTCGACTAATATCGCCATAGACGACCCAGTCGTCCGAGGGGCGCCATCTCAAGGTCGCCTTGGGCTGCCAGGCATCCCAGCTCTCTTTGCGACGATCTCCGTAGACAATGCCCAGTCCCGTGGTGTCATACAGGGGCGGGGTAAGCGCCGTATTTTCACGCTCGTCGTGATCGTATCGAGCGGCTAGGCTCAGCTCCACGTCGTCGGTTAAATCAAACGCGACCTGACCGAAAACAGCCCATGCGAAGTTGTCCTGCTCATCAGCCAGTATGCCGAGTTGTGGGCTTGGGTCTGCCGGATTCACAAACACTGAATCCCGAAACGTTTTTTCAACATTGAATACGCCCAGGCCTCGGTCTATCTGAGAGCCAGTAGAAATATATCGGTCCGTTGCGATGAAGTAAGCGCCAGCGATCCACTGGGGCCCTGAGTCACTGTTACCGGTGAGGCGGATTTCCTGGCTGACAGATTCGACTTCGAGGTACTGATTCTGTGACAGATCGGTGTATTCATCTCCCGTCAGGAACTTGATGAATTCGCCGAAGGGGTCGTTGTTGAAATAGTTGTAAGGATGCTCACGAGGTAAGAAATTGAACTGGTCGCCGCTTGAGATCTCCTCGAGATCGTCATATGCAGTCACGCCGCTCAACGTGGCAAAGCCGAGGTCGTAGTCGAACTTGAAGCTCGCGCTGAGAAACTCGCGTTGGTTGTACCCGGGATTATTGACTTGTACGGGGATGTCCGTGTCGTCGGCCTCGACATCAATCACGAAGTAAAAGGCCTGCGTTTCAAGCTTGGAGTAGCTAACACGGAAATCCGTCGTTAAGCGATCGCTAACGTCCCAGTTGAGTCGGGCACGCATGGAGGTGTCTTCATAGGGATCGGCCTCCTCACCGAGGTACTTGTTATCAATGTAGCCATCATTGTCCATGTAGCTACCCGCAAGGCGGTATTTAACCGATCCGTCCTCTGAGAGTGGGCCGCCCACGTACCCCTTCACACTCCAGCCTGGAGCGGATTCTGCGCCGACCCTGATTTCACCCTCGTGCTCATCTCCCGGCGATTTGGTAGTGATGGTGATCGCGCCGCCGATTGCATTACGACCGTAGATTGCACCCTGTGGACCGCGCAATACCTCTACTTGTTCGATGTCAAAGAGCTGCTGATTAAGCTGAGATGGGTTAGATAGCAGTACGCCATCGATCACCACCGCGGCCGCTAGTTCGGAGTTTCGAGCCGAGGAGATGCCTCGAATGTTCAGGAATGAATTTCCGGTACTCTGTGTTTGCACCAAGGTCACGTTCGGGGTGAGGTCCACAAAGTCCTGTGGGGTCTGGATGCCGGTTGATCGAATATCTGATTCGGTAAACGCTTTAACGGATACCGGACTTTCTGCAAGTGTCTCAGACCGCATCCTCGCGGTTACAACCACTTCTTCCAAAGTAGCTTGCGAAACGGCTTCGGTAGCGGCCAAGGTGGCCACAACGGCCGCTATGACGCGTTGACTGTGATTAAACATCGTGAAGTGTCCTCTCAAAATTCAGCTATTCGTTGTATTTTCGTTATTCGAAAAAAGTTTCAGATTTCGAAACCGATGATTGTACTGTAAAGTGCGCCGCTTGGATCAGCCTGGGCGCTGAATATTCTGTGGCAAACGAGCGCTCTTTCAATCATGCGGGGTGAGGTGGAATGACTGACCAATCAAAACAGCAGGCGACAACGGAGATTTGCGGATTCGATGCAGACACCATATTGCTCAGAGGCCAAAATTTGGTCGACGATGTGATCGGCCGCCACACGCTCACCAGCGCATTTTTATTGCAGGCGCTGGGAGAGCCTCCGACCGAAGAGCAGATCGCGTTGCTCGACATCGTGCTGGTTACCATTATGGAGCATGGCATGGTGCCCAGCGTCGTGGCCTCGCGGCTCACGTTGCACGGCGCGCCGGAGTCTCTTCAGGGGGCAGTTGCCGCGGGGCTCCTCGGCGTGGGAGATCGTTACGCAGGCACTGCCGCCCAATGTGGTGAGGTGTTGTCGGGAATACTAGAGGCAGACGATCAGGCCGTCGCTGCTGCTGCGTTGGTAAAGGAGTACCGAGGCCGCCGACAGCCTGTCCCCGGTTTTGGGCATCCGATTCACACCGGGAAAGATCCGCGAGTGGCGAAGCTACTGAGTTACATCTCCGAGGACGGACCGGCCTATCGCGCTGCGAAAGCCTTGGAAGTAGCGCTATCTGAGGCACTTGGCCGACCGTTGGTCATGAACGTTAGCACCGCGCTTGCCGTGCTGATGTTCGAGGTGGGGCTGCCGGTAAAAGTCATGCGCGGTGTGATACTGATTGCTCGATGCGCGGGCTTGGTCGGGCATCTTCTGGAAGAAATGGAGCGCCCAGTGGGCGACGCGCTTTGGCGAGGCGCGGAGGGCGCTGTCACCTATCACCATGACTGACTCCCAATCTGGTTGCCCTGTCTCGCTCGCATTGCTCGACGGCAACTCGCTGGACCTGTTCATCCTCGGGGAGGGAGAGCCCTCGGCGACGCTACTGTGTGTTCATGGATGGACGCTCGATCATCGCTCGTTCATTCCCCAGTTGCCTCTGTCAGGGCAAGGCATCAGGCTCGTGTTGTTTGACCGAAGGGGCTTTGGCGACAATCACCATGCTCCGGGGCTGGATTTTGAAATGGACGACCTCGACGCGATCATCGCGTCTCTCGGCGGGCCCATCTATGGTTTCGGCGTATCCCAGGGGGCGCGATTATTATTGCGCTACGCCACGCTCAACCCTGCTGCATTTTCCGGTTTGATTCTGCAGGGTGGTTTAGTGGATGGATTGCCTGTAGAAGAAGAACTGCCCTTTGAGCGCTATGCCGCATTGTTGCGCAGCGGAGACCGGTCTGAGTTTGTCGCCGAATGGCTTGATCATCCCTTGATGCGATCGGGGGTTCCAATTGATCAGCAAGACGCTGTGGCGGCCCTCGTCAGCGGCTACGAGGGGCGCGATCTGCTTGCGGGAGTATGTAGGCCGACACCGATGAATCTGAGCGGCGAGCTGCCTGGCTTGAGTGTTCCTATGCTGGTCATCGAAGCTGAGCATGAATCGGCTTTGCGGCGCCGTCATGGGCGTTTTTTGGTCGAGGTCTGCGGTGCGGATCATCTGGCCATGCCGGGGGGGCACCTCTGTCATTTTACGCACCCGCAGGTTTTCAATGAGGGTGTGTTGAACTGGTTTGCTCGGTTAGACCATCGAGCGAATCGCAGTCAATAACGCCGGTGCGCTTTTTAATCGGCTGCTGATCTTGCTGGCGGTATCTTTAACCGCAGCAAGTCGCTCCTCAACGAATTGATCCATGTCGACACTGCTTGTGGTAGCCGAGTTATTTACCGCGCCCACTACGCCGTACCCGGGCACCGTCACAGGAACGGCCAGCGAGGTGATGCCGTACTCCAGTTCGTCGCTGATCATCGCAAATCCCTGGCTACGGGCCTTTAGGATGGCGTCAAACAAGGCGCCGGGGTTCGTGGTGGTTTTATCCGTCATAGCGCTGACAGGATGTTGGGCGATGAACTGGCGAATTTCGTGGTCTTGCCAAGTCGACAAGATACAGCGCCCGGTTGATGTCACCAGCGCGGGGAATCGGGTTCCCGTATTGGCTTGCAGACGAATAACCCGCTGAGTGGAGATATGCGCGACGTACAGCACGTCGCCCCCTGAGAGCAGCGTGAAGGATGCACTGTGCCCCGTTTGGGTGCGAAGGTCCTGAAGCGCAGGCCTGATAACGTGATCGAGATCAAACGTCTCATTAAACAGGTTGGCAAAGACCAGCACCTCCGGACGCAGCGTAAATCGCCCATCCGTTTTTCCAACATAACCCAGATCACACAATGTCAGGAGGCAGCGGCGGGCCACGGCAGGATTGAGCCCGGTTCGTTTCGCAACCTCAGACAGCGTCATACTGGGGTTGTCGCGTGAAAAACTCGTCAGAACATTGAGTCCCTTAACCAGAGTGGTCAGGTGTTCCGAGGAGTGCTCATTAGCCATCAAAGTGATTTCTTTGCCGATGGTTCATCTGCACAGCGTAGCTGATGCCGCGGAGGGTGACGAGCACCTTCGACGCATGTCATAGGTGTCGTGGCTCAAGGTCTAACTGAGCGGGCGCAAATCGAATGCCTGCTGGCGGTGTGGCATAGGTATCGAGACCCGATATGGTCACTAGGTTAAGCTTGCTCAGATCTATGCCTCCATCCACCCGTTCCGCGCAGCAGGGAAACTCGAGATAGGCCACTTCTCCAATCAGGATGTGAGTTCCATTGACGTTCATAGGGAGATGCTCACGCAAGATGCAGCCGATTTGGAGGCTCGCATCCGCCACAAACGGTGCTTGGAAGTCCGCCTTGCGCTCGGGCTTGAAGTGGCATGCCTCAAACTCCGATACGGTTTTGGGGTAGGGTGCAGAGGTCTGGTGTGCCATCGCCGCCTGGTCGATGGAGAAGCTGTTCAGGGTCCAACATGCACTTGCGAGCGCGTTCTGTAGCGTATGACGCTCGCTTCGTTCCGAGGATGGTCTGAGAATCATACCCAGTAACGCGGGGCTGGAACCTAGATGAAAATGCGAGCTGACGATGGCCAAATTATCAATCGAGGCTTTGTCGCTTGTTCCCACTAGCATGGCGGGCTTATACCCCGGCAGGCTATTGATGAGCATGGCTCTCCGCGCGCTTTCCATTTGGGACAGCGAGTCGTTGTTGTAGCAAGAGGTGTTCACGCTTCGCCGGGCTCGCTGCACCCGTTAGGGTACCGCTTTGCGAAACGTCGTGAAGCCCACAACTGGTAGCACCAGTTCGCGATGGGTTTCACCCCGGGCAGGGCCAGCCACCGCCAAAGCAGGCCGATGCGTGTGTATTGCCAGGCAGCAATGTTGGCATCCAGCCCGATGACCCACCGATCTCCCCTGCGTAAATGCAGTGATTTGAGTAGCGCCTCTTTTTCGGGAAGACCGCTTGAGTCGGGGCTGTCACAAGCTGCGGGCAATTGGTGTATGTCTTGCAGGACCAAGGCTTCTGACTTGAGTTTCTGCAGGTGAGACATTTCCCGTCGGCACAAGGGGCAGCTACCATCGTAGTAAAGGATATCTGGATTTCGCATGCCCACTTTACGTTGACTTGGGGTGAGCGGATGCAATGCGGCAGGGCTAGCGTTTTTCTGAAGATTGAATCAATGCGCTGATGCTTTCGCGCAACTGTTCCTCGTCGCCTTTGCGAAACCCCACATGGATTTCGCGAATGAGGCCATCGCGATCAAGCAGATAGCCTGAAGGCATTCCGGCCACGGAAAAAGCTCTCCCAGAATCACCCGTTTTGTCTATCAGAATAGGGTAATCAACCGGATAGCGTTTCAGGAAATCGAGAGCGTCTTCGTCGACATAGTCCACGCTAATTGCAACGATGGAAAAATCTGACGGATCAAATTCCTTCTGCAGCCGATTCAGCGCAGGCAGGGAAAGGCGACAAGGTCCGCACCAGCTCGCCCAAAAATCAATGTAGGTCACTCTTCCCAGCTGACTATCGGGCGAAAGTCGGCCGCTGCCGTTGGCGATTACTGGTAAGTCCCAGGCGGGTTGAGGCAACGGGCTCTCGAGTACCACATGAGAGCGGCGTTCCGCCCAGCCAGAATGCGTCCAGAGTGCAGCCGCGCATATGGCGACTAGAAGGGCCGGCCCGCGAGCAGTGATGAAGGATGTCAGCAAAACAGCTACACCCGCTTAGCGATTGCGGCCCAGCCGCTCGTGTGCATCAACCCACTCATTAACGCGCGTTGTTTTATCAACCCGCGCTGCACCAGATAAGGATAACTCTCCTGCCACGACGAGTGCGGCAGCGATTTCACAGAGCTTGAGCGCCTTTCCCTTGCCCTCGCAGCCCAGCATTCTCAGGCATTCACGCTGGGTGGGGAGGGAGGTACCCCCGCCATATGTGGCCATGATCAGCGCGGGCAGTGTGATAGAGAAATAGAAATCCCCTTTACTGGTGGCGCGCTGGTAGGTGGTGCATTGATTGGACTCGCCGATATTTGCCACGTCCTGGCCCGTTGCGAGGTAAAGCGCCGCGAGCGCATTCGCCGGATGGTTGGCATTGTTCGAAGAGTTGGTCAGGATCGCAGAAAGCGTCGAAATCTGCTGGCCGTAGGCAATTTGTTCAGGTGCGACCCTGAGGTGTTTCATCAGGATCTCTCTGGGCACAGTAATCTCGGCGGTCACCCGCCTGCCGCGGGTTTTGAGCAGATTCACCGATGAGGTTTTCTTCTCGGTATCGAAGTTACCCGATAGCATGTAATGCAGCATTTCCGGTCGCTGTTCATGAATCCATTCGCACGCGATGAAAGTAGCGCGACTGACCATGTTTTGTCCCGCCGCATCACCTGTAGAGTAGTCAAAGCGCGTAAAGACCATGCTGTGCGCGTGATAACTCTCTATCTCATGGAGCTTGCCCACTGACGTTGAGGTTTCGGCTTTGGCTTTGATGGCCTCAAAGTTATCTTTGAGCCAGAGTTGAAAATCTCGAGCCTGCCTGGAATTCCGGAAAATGAACACTGGAGATCGTTGCATTGATTCCTGCGAGACGGTTGTTAGCACGCCGCCCGCCTCGTGGATGACTTTCATGCCGCGGTTGTAGGATGCCAGCATGGTCCCCTCAACCGTGGCCATAGGCACATAAAACTCGCCTTGAGCGTGCTCACCGTTGACCAGCAGGGGGCCCGCTACTCCGATGGGAATTTGCGCGACTCCCCAAAAGTTCTCTATGTTGCTCTCCATTTCGTGGGGATCGAAAGAAAACTGTTTGGTGTGATCAAGCGTGACGCCCGTTTGCGCTTCGATAAAGCTTTGGCGCTGGTCAATGATGTCTTGGCTATAGTCATCCTTTCCGCTACGGGGAATCTTGTTGCGATCGTTCATAAGGCACTAATCCGGGCTTTTGCGTTGTGATATTCGGACGTAAGTCTATCGACATAGTCGGCAGTTGTACCTAGGGTCTTGACTGCCCCAATGCCCTGGCCACAGCCCCAGATATTTTTCCAGGCCTTAGCATCCGTATTGCCGCCAGAGCCAAAATCCATCTGACTAACGTCACCCTCTGGCAGGTTGTTCGGATCAAGGCCAGCTGCTGCTATGGATGGCTTCAGGTAGTTGCCGTGAACGCCAGTGAAAAGACTGCTGTAGACGATGTCGTCGGCGCTGTAGTCAACGATCGCCTGTTTATAGGCCTCTTCGGCATTGGCCTCCGCGGTCGCGATGAAGGCGGATCCGATGTAAGCGAGGTCGGCACCCATCGCCTGCGCGGCAAGAACGGCATCTCCCGTGGCTATGGCGCCCGATAACAGCAGAGGGCCGTCAAACCATTCCCGTATTTCTTGAATCAGGGCCATCGGCGAAGTGGTGCCGGCGTGACCGCCTGCACCTGCCGCCACGGCAATGAGTCCGTCGGCTCCCTTCTCGATGGCTTTTTTAGCAAAGCGATTGTTGATGATGTCATGAAGCACGATGCCACCATAACTATGCACCATTTCATTGACCCAATCTTTGGCGCCGAGTGAAGTGATCACGATGGGAACCTCGTACTTAACGCAAAGATCCATATCGTGCTTCAGCCGTGTATTGGATCCATGCACAATCTGGTTCACGGCAAAGGGGGCAGAGGGTTTGTCGGGATTGGCTTCATCGTGGGCAGAGAGCTCAGAGGTGATTCTTTGCAGCCACTCCTCGAGCACGGGCTCAGGCCGCGCATTGAGCGCTGGAAAAGAGCCAACGACGCCGGCTTTGCACTGAGCAATCACCAAATCAGGATTGGAGATAATAAAGAGTGGCGCGCCCACCACGGGTAGTCTTAGCGTTTTGTTCAGTGCGGGTGGTAAAGCCATTACTTATCCTCCTGAGTGACGAGGTCTGGGTTTAGCGGTTCGATCGGCGGCTGAGCTGCATGGCAGCTGTCTGCTGGGTCTACTGTGCATTGGGAAACGCATCCCGCATAATGAGGGCGCGCGCAAAAAGTTTCGGCATGCTATATGTCAATAGTGTGCCGCGCAAGTGCGAGAGTCTTGGAGCAAGTCTTTTCCATGTATCACCAGTACTTCGGTCTCTCAGAGCAACCATTTTCCATCGCGGTTAATCCGCGTTACTTATTCATGAGTGCGCGGCATCGCGATGCGCTCGCGCACCTGTTGTACGGAGTAGGCACCGGCGGTGGATTCATCTTGCTTACCGGGGAGGTGGGAACCGGGAAAACCACGCTGAACCGTAGCCTGATCGAGCAGTTACCCAGCGCGACCGATATCGCCATTGTGCTGAATCCTGCATTGAGTGCTGCTGAACTGCTTGCCAGTGTGTGCGACGAATTGGCTATCGACTATCCAGCAGGCACTGATAGCCTGAAGGTGCTCACCGATGCACTGCACCAGTTTCTGCTCGATAATCACGCCAAAAATCGTCGTACGGTTCTCATGATTGATGAGGCACAGCATCTCAGTTTTGATGTGCTTGAGCAGATTCGACTGTTGACCAATCTGGAGACTGATGAAAAGAAGCTGCTGCAGATTATTCTGATTGGGCAACCAGAGCTGGAAGCCACCCTCAGTCGGCCCGAGCTGAGGCAGTTAAATCAGCGAATAACGGCTCGATTTAAGCTTACCCCACTGGATCGGGAAGAAACTGGCGTGTATATCCGGCACCGCTTGCAAGTAGCCGGGCTTCAGGGCAAACAATCTTTGTTCAGCGCTGCGGCGCAGCGCGAGGTGTATCGCGTGAGTGGAGGTATCCCCAGGCTGATTAACCTGGTGTGTGATCGTGCGCTCACCGGCGCATATGGACGTCATGCTGACGCTGTTTCCCCCTCGCTGGTTCGCGAAGCGGCTCGAGAGGTACTTGGAGAGGCTCCGTTTGCAAATGGCAGAGGCGATAGGGTGGCCGGTCGGACCAATGCGCGACACGCTCTAATGTGGATCGCGCTCCCCATCGCGGCGCTTATCATTTACATCGCGAGTGACTTCGGCGCGAGTGTTCGACCAGATTGGCTCGCGCTTGATCAGCAAGAGGCAGTTCACCAGCCCGGCCAAACGGCTGCCATACCGACATCCGATCCCACCAACCCAGGTTGGCAGCTTGAGCCCGACAGGGCTGAGCGCGCCTTTTGGGCGCTCTGGTCCGAGTCGCCACTGCTTCAGCCCTTGTGTGATGCGATCGCGCTGAAAGGTTGGCGTTGCGAAACTGGACAGGCTTCAGTGTGGGACAGCATTTTGGAACTGGACCGACCGGTGCTGTTGGCGCTTCGTCGAGCCGATGGCTTCGCCGCATCCAGTGTGCTCTTGGATATCCGTGCAGACCGAGCTCTGGTATGGAACGGGTTGGCTACGTGCGAGACACCCCTGCGAGAGCTGGCCGCGAACTGGCTGGGAACCTATCAATACGTCTGGAAAAGTCCGCCAGCTTGGAAGGGGCCGCTGATATTGGGTGATACAGGTCCGTCGGTGACATACGTTGTGGAAGCGTTCGCAGCGCTCGACGGCTTGCCTCCGCCACCGCTTGAGGTTTTTACACCCGCTCTGGAGCAAAGAGTGAGACTGTTTCAGGCCTCGCGGGGGCTGAGCGTGGACGGTGTGATTGGTGAGCGGACGCTTCAAGCGCTCAATGACTCATTGGGCCGACAGCCCTCCGTTCTGCCCCAAATTTCCGCGGCCCGCAGAACGATTGGGGGTGAAGCATGTCTTTGATCCTGGATGCGCTACGGCGCGCAGACGGCGGCGGTTTGTCACCATCTCCTGAGGTGGTGCAGATCACCGAATCTCGTGCCTTGGCCCCTCGATATGTCGTCTTAAGCGCGCTGGCAGTCGGAGTGGTCGTGGGTGGCGCAGTGATGATGTGGCTGGATCCAATGGAGCCCGCGCCGTCATTATCCAATGCGGCACCCCGGCCGGAAGCAAGTGCGCCAGTTCGCATTGATGATGGCGCAAGTTCGCCTGAGTTGATCGGCGATAACGGCATCCAGCCTGCGCCTGCAGCAACCCGGCTTGAACCCAGGTTGGCGTCAGCGGCTAGCGCATCGGCTCCCGACAAAGCGTCGCTGGCTACGCTCAACAAGGAGATGTGGAGCGACGCTGCGCGAAGTGAACCCGGCGCGTCGGCGTCTTCTGTGGTGTCTCCTGTAAATGACGCGGGTGAAACCTC
>Ga0181574_10001902_pt1 | contig 19288 bp, 14 predicted proteins | sample 101ome_24_FD_145600 | JGI IMG/M metagenome (GOLD analysis project Ga0181574, IMG submission 145600) | Coastal salt marsh microbial communities from the Groves Creek Marsh, Skidaway Island, Georgia - 101410AT metaG (spades assembly) | ecosystem: Environmental > Aquatic > Marine > Intertidal zone... | reverse complement strand
GTGCTCGCACTGCGTTCTACCTTTCGACCCCGTCGTATCGACGCGCCTTCGCGATCCATGACTGGGAGGACCGGGCGCGGGAGGCGAGCGAGTACAGCCGCCAAGGTCGTTGGGACGAGCTGTCCGATCTCGTCGATGACGAGATGTTGCACACCATTGCCACGATCGGCACGTACGACCAGATTGCCCACCGACTCAACGAGCGTTTTGCGGGTCGTGTCGACCGCATCGAGTTCTCGGTGCCGGTCAACACCCCCGACGACGCGGCCGCATTTCGGGAGATTCTCGGCGAACTCGACCGAACCTGATCGGCCGGCGCAGAGTCGTCCCCGTCGCCCTCGAACGGTGCGATGCGATCAGGCGCCGGCGGTGGGTGCTGCGAGCGGCGTCAGGCGCCGACGATGTTGTGTTCGGGGCCGTAGGGGAAGCCGGTGATGTTGTCGACGGTGCCGTCCTCGTTGATGACGAGCACATCGTGTTCTCGGTATCCGCCGGCGCCCGGCTGTCCCTCGGGGATCATCACCATCGGCTCCATCGACACCACCATTCCCGGCTCCAAGACCGTCTCGATGTCTTCGCGCAACTCCACCCCGGCTTCGCGTCCGTAGTAGTGGCAGAGCACGCCGAAGCTGTGGCCGTAGCCGAACGAGCGGTACCTGAGGAGGTCGTATTCGCGGTAGATGTCGTTCAGTGTTGCCGCGATATGTGCGCAGGAGTTCCCGGGTCTGATCAGTTCGAGGCCGGCCTCGTGCACCTCGACGTTGCGGTTCCAGATTTCCAGGTGCGCGTCGGAACACGACTCCACGAAAAGGGTGCGCTCGAGTGCCACGTAGTACCCGAACAGCATCGGAAAGCAATTCAACGACAGGATGTCGCCTGGTTCCATAACGCGATTGGTGACCGGATTGTGGGCGCCATCGGTGTTGATGCCTGATTGGAACCAGGTCCAGGTGTCCATCAGTTCGGCGTAGTCGTAGGTCTTGGCGAGCTCGCGCACCATTGTCTGCGTCGATGCAAGCGCAACCTCGTGTTCGGGCACGCCGACAGCGATCGCGTCGCGACAGGCTTCACCGCCGAGGTCTGCGATCGCGGTGAGCTTCTTGATGTGGGCGATTTCTTCTGCTGACTTGATCGTGCGCATCCACATGGTGGGCGTGCCGATGTCGACGAGGTCGACACCTGGGAGGGCCGCCTCGAGTTTCGCCAGCAGGTCGACACTGACGTCGTCGAACTCGATGCCGATGCGTTTCGCACCGGCAGTCTGTGTCTGCACGGCGTGGAAAAAATTGTCTTTGCGCCAGTCGGTGTAGGTGATGTTGTCGCCGTAGGTGAGTCGCCAGGGCTGCCCACCATCGATCCCGGCACTGATCGTGGTGACACCCTCGCCGGCGGACCCGTCGGCCGTGATCACCAGACCGTAGGTACGACCGAACGCGCAGTACAGGAAGCCACTGAAGTAGCAAATGTTGTGATAGCTCGTCAGCAGCGCAGCATCGATGTCGTGTGCAGCGAGGTGGCTCCGAAGGTTGGTTTGCCGGCGCTCCATCTCGTCGGTGGAGAACGGTCCGGGTGTCTTGTCTCCGTTGTGCCAGGTGACCAAGCGGTCCATGTCGGCGTTCATGTCTCGTCCTCGTGGAGTGGGCGGTGATCGCCGGAGCATAGGGCGGCCGCCGATCAGCTACCGAGTGGTCCGATGGTCTGGCGGATGAGTGGTACGCCGGGGCGATAGGCGAGGTGGTGATGGCTCGGCGCATCGAGGATGACGGCATGGCCGGCCGACCCGGGGGACAGACGACCGACATCGGTGCGGCGAAGTGCTGCGGCCCCGCCCGTCGTGACCGCTTGGATCGCCTCGTCGATGGTCATGCCCATGTCGCGCACGGCGATGGCGATGCAGAACGAGATCGAGGTCGTGTAGCTCGAGCCCGGGTTGCAATTCGATGCGATGGCAACCGTGACGCCGGCATCGAGCACCCGGCGAGCGTCTGCGTAGGGTTGTTTCGTCGAGAAGTCGGCTGCGGGAAGGAACGTCGCAACCGTGTCGGAACCGGCGAGGGCGTCGATGTCGTCGTCGGTGAGATAGGTGCAGTGGTCGACCGAGGCGCATCCGCACTCGACGGCGAGCTGCACGCCCGGTCCCGGCTCGAGTTGGTTGCCGTGGAGCCGGCCGATCAAGCCCATCGCAGCCCCCGCTTCGAGTACGGCTCGACTCTGATCGGCATCGAACGCGCCTCGTTCACAGAAGGCATCGATCCATTTCGCATGAGGGGCCGCCGCTGCGAGCATGTCGTTGCAGACCAGATCGACATAGTCGTCCGCTCGGCCGACGTACTCCGATGGGACGAGATGTGCGCCGAGGAACGTGGTCTCGTTGGTGTGGCGCTTCGCAATGTCGAGACTCCGGGCCTCGTCGTCGACGTTGAGTCCATAGCCCGACTTGATCTCGATGGTGGTGGTGCCGGCTCGGTGCGCTTCGGCGAGACGCAGGCGAACCAGTCGGTCGAGTTCGTCGGTGCTGGTGGAGCGAGTCGCCTCCGTCGTCGTCCGGATACCGCCACCGTCGTAGGGCTGGCCCGCCATGCGAGCGGTGAACTCCTCGCTTCGATCCCCGGCAAAAACCAGATGGGTGTGGCTGTCGACGAAGCCGGGAAGCACGCAGGCGCCGTCTGCGTCGATTCGTTTGTCGGCGACCTGGCCGGTGTGACCGACGGAGACCACGTGGCCTGCTTCCACCACGACCGACGCGTCGTGGCATTTGCCGAGTGGCCCTTCGCCCAGCGCGGGATCGTTGGTGATCAGCAGGCCGATGTTGTCGATGACGGTTGCGGTCATGTGAGGAGTTTCTCGATCGATGCTCGAAGTTCGGCTCCCACATCGACACGCCGATGGTGGTGGTCGGCAACGACAGTCGTGCCGTCGACGACGACGGTGCTGATGTCGGCTGTGGTGGCAGCGAAGATGGCCGCCTCGATCGCATGCTCACCCGAGGAGCCCGCAGTGCGTTCGCTGTCGAGTCGGATCGCAACGAGGTCGGCTCGATCGCCGACGGCGAGGCGACCCGCCGACTGCCAGCCGAGTGCCCGTTGCCCGTTCACCGTCGCCATGGCCAGGAGCTCGGGCGCGGTGTGGAGCCCGCGGCGTTCGCTGCGCAGACGCTCGTGGAGTTCGATCGAGCGGGCTTCGACGAAGTGATCGATGGTTGCGTGTGAATCACTTCCGAGGTGGATCGGGATCCCGGCTTCGGCGAAATCGAGGGTAGGTCCGATGCCGTCTCCCAGATCTCGCTCGGTTGTCGGGCACATGCTTACGGTCGACCCGCTGGACGAGAGGCGCCGTACGTCGTCGGCGCAGACATGGGTTGCGTGCACGGCAGTGAAGCCAGGGCCGAGGGCACCCGATCGGTCGAGGACGGTGAGTGGCGTGCCACCGAGGACGGCAAGGCATGCATCGTTTTCTGACCGCTGTTCGCTGACGTGCGCATGCAGCGGTGCGCCGAAGCCACGGGTCGACTCAGCGGCCATGGCGATCGAGTCGGGATCGACTGCCCGGATGCTGTGGATGGCTCCACCGATCAACTGGTTGGTGCCGGGCGAGAGGTTGTCCACCCGTTGCGCCCACTGCTCCGCATCGGCGTCGGCGTAGCGACGCTGGGGCCCCTCGATCGGCTGATACCCGCCGGCATCGAGACCGCCGTGGAGGTAGAGGGTGTCGAGGAGGGTGATGCGGATGCCGGCGTCTTCGGCCGCAGCCAGCAGTGCGTGGCCCATCTGATTCGGATCGTCGTAGGGCGTGCCGTCAGGCTGATGGTGTACGTAGTGGAACTCACCCACTGCCGTTTGGCCGGCCAACGCCATCTCTGCGAACACCGCTCGAGCGAGGCGATGATAGGTGTCGGGATCGAGGCGGGTCGCAGCGGCGTACATCATGTCGCGCCACGTCCAGAACGAGCCACGATCGGCCTGGGTCCGGGAGCGCAGCACGCGGTGAAAGGCATGGCTGTGGGTGTTCGCCAGTCCGGGAATCGTCAACCCGGCGAGGCGCGTGGCATCGGCCGATGGTGCGGTGTCGGCGTCGATGGCGGTGAAGCGACCGTTGCGGGCGGTGATCGTGACCCCGCGATGGACGGCACCGTCGATTGCTGCGTATTCGCACCACCAACCGGTCACGACCCGACTCGTTCCACGAAGGCGGTGATCCGCTCGACGAATGCATCGCGATGATGCCGCTCGAACTCCGCCCAGGTCGCGAGCGAGGCCGGGTCGGCTCGATCGGTGATCAGCCGCCCGTCGAGGTGGTCGCATTCGTGCTGCCAGGTTCCGGCGGTGAGCCCCCGCTTGATCTCGTCGTGAACCACGCCGTCGCGGTCGAGGTATCGCACCCGAATGTTGACGTGGCGCGAGACGTTGCCTCGCAGCGGAACCGAGAGGCAGCCCTCGTTGATGTCGACCATCTCGCCGTCGAGTGGCTCGATCTCTGGGTTGATCGCCACGGTCAGCGGGAGAGGCGGCTTGTACGGGTAGCGCGGGTTCGACGTGACTTCCATGACCACGACCCGGCGGTGAGCTCCGATCTGCGTTGCTGCGAGGCCAGCACCGTTGGCGTTGCGCATCGTCTCGATGAGGTCGTCGATCAACGCCTGCACTTCGGCCGATGCCACCTCCGCCGGTGTGATCGGCTCGGCCACGACGCGGAGTGCGGGGTCGCCGAGTTGGAGGATGGGGTGACTGGTCATCGACGCATCGGTATCCGAAGACCCCGTTCTTGGGCCACATCGATCGCCCGGTCGTACCCGGCATCGACATGACGCAACACGCCTGTGGCCGGATCGTTGGTGAGGACCCGCTCGAGCTTTGCGGCGGCGAGATCGGTGCCGTCGGCGACCGACACCTGTCCGGCGTGGATCGATCGACCGATCCCGACCCCTCCGCCGTGGTGGAGACTCACCCAGGTTGCGCCTGAGCATGTCGTGACGAGCCCGTTGAGAAGGGGCCAGTCGGCGATGGCATCGGAACCGTCGGCCATGCCTTCGGTTTCTCGATAGGGGGAGGCGACGGAGCCTGAGTCGAGGTGGTCGCGGCCGATGACGACCGGGGCGCTGAGTTCGCCCGACTTCACCATCTCATTGAAGCGAAGGCCGAGGCGGTGCCGTTCGCCGTACCCGAGCCAGCAGATTCGGGCGGGAAGTCCTTGGAACGCCACCCGCTCGCCGGCGAGGCGGATCCAACGGGCCAATGGTTCGTTCTCGGGAAACTCCTCGAGCACAGCTCGATCGGTGGCGGCGATGTCGGCTGGATCTCCCGAAAGTGCAACCCAGCGAAACGGTCCCATGCCTTCGCAGAACAGTGGCCGGATGTAGGCCGGCAGGAACCCGGGGTAATCGAATGCCCGTTCGAAGCCACCGAGCTTCGCTTCGGCGCGAAGGCTGTTGCCGTAGTCGAACACTTCGGCACCGGCGTCCAGGAAACCGACCATTGCCTGACAGTGGGTCGCCATCGCGAGCCGAGCGCGTCGCGTGAACTCCTCAGGATCACGGGTTCGGAGGTCGGCTGCAGCGTCCTGGGAGAGGTCGTTCGGCAGGTAGGACAGCGGGTCGTGGGCCGAGGTCTGGTCGGTGACGATGTCGGCATCGATGCCATCGGCCAGGAGACGGGGAAGCACGTCGGCAGCGTTGCCGAGCAGTCCCACCGACAGCGGGATACGGTTCGCCTTCGCCTCGGTGACTCGTCGGACGGCGGTCTCGTAGTCGGGAGCGACTTCGTCGAGGTATCGGTGTTCGACGCGGCGGTCGAGCATGTGCTGGTCGACATCGACGATCAGCACCACCCCGTCGTTCATCGTGACTGCGAGTGGCTGTGCCCCTCCCATCCCGCCGGCACCGGCTGTGATCGTCAGTGTGCCGGCGAGACTACCGCCGAACCGTCGGCGGGCGATCTCGGCGAAACACTCGTAGGTTCCTTGCAGGATGCCCTGGGTGCCGATGTAGATCCACGACCCGGCCGTCATCTGGCCATACATCGTGAGACCCTCGTGCTCCAGTCGTCGGAACTCGTCCCAATTCGCCCAGTCGGGCACAAGGTTCGAGTTTGCGATGATCACCCGGGGCGCCCATTCATGGGTGCGGAGGACGCCGACGGGTTTGCCCGACTGCACGAGCATCGTCTCGTCCTGGTCGAGTGTCCGGAGCGTGTCGAGCATGGCGTGGAAGGCCGGCCACGATCGTGCCGCTCGTCCGGTGCCGCCGTAGACCACGAGTTCGTCGGGGTTCTCGGCGACGGCCGGGTCGAGATTGTTCTGCAGCATTCTGAATGCGGCTTCTTGCTGCCATCCCTTGCAGTTGAGATCACTGCCTCGGGGTGCCGAGACGGGGGAGGGAGTACCGATGTTGCCGAATGAACTCATCGGTCTGCTGGTGTCGTTGGGCGCATGCTTGCAGTCTGCGTCGTTCCTTCGTATGGTGTCAATCAATGACACTATTGTCACTCAATGACATTTCTGAGGACGAGGGTCCATCGATTCCTCGCTCGATCTCCCGTGTCTTCGACCTGCTCGAGACGGTTGTTGCACGGGGTTCCTGCACGCTCACGGAAGCAGCGGGAGATGTCGAACTCACGCCCACCACTGCGCGTCGGTATCTCCAGGCTCTCGTCGCCCGTGGGTACATCGAGCGCACGACCGGTGGCACATACCGTGCCGGGCCTGCCGTGCGGGTGCTCGCCCGGGCACTCGATGACCGCGACGAGGTCGCAGCACTTGCACGCCGGGCACAGCCTCATCTCGAGCGGCTCGCGTCGACTGTGGGGGAGTCCGTGTATCTCGGCGTTGTCGACGACGACTCGATCGTCTACGTAGCGACCGCCCAGACCGAGCGAGCAATTCGGCACGTCGGGTGGATCGGGCAGCGGCTCCCCCATGAGCACACTGCGATCGGTGCTGCCCTCGCAGCGCCTGGACGGCCGGTGTTTCGCAGCGGTGGACTCGAGACCGACATCAGCGCTGTGAGCCATGGCCTGCCCGGGGAGTGGGAGGGAACGGCAGCAATCTCGATCGTTGGCCCCACGCACCGATTCGATCAGGCGTCGATCGCTCGTTTCGAGCTTGCATTGACCCAGGCTGTTGGTGCCCTCATCGATGAGCTTCGTCTCGAGGCAGTTCGATGACTGTCGTCCTCGACGGACCGGGGGTCACGATCGACGATGTAGTGGCGGTTGCCCGTGGTGGTGACGAGGTGGCGCTTACCGACGCAGCGATCTCCCGAATGGCGGCAAGCCGAGCGGTGGTCGACCGACTGACCGAGGGCGAGCCCCACTACGGCATCTCCACCGGCTTCGGCGCGCTTGCCACCATTGCGATCCCTCCGGAGCGCCGGCGTGCCCTGCAGGTTGCCCTCGTGCGGTCCCATGCAGCCGGCATGGGTGACCCGGTCGAGGACGAGGTGGTTCGGGCCATGGTTTTTCTGCGGGCCCGCAGCCTCGCCCTGGGATACAGCGGGACCCGACCCATCGTCGCCGAAACCATGATCGCCGTGCTGAACGCCGGCATCGCACCGATCGTTCCCGAGTACGGCTCGCTCGGCGCGAGTGGTGATCTTGCACCCCTGTCCCACGCCGCGCTGGCGTTGCTCGGCGAGGGTGAGGTGCGAGTCAACGGGCTGGTCACCTCGGCAGCAGACGCCCTTGCCGCCGCCGGCATCGAACCGCTGCACCTTGTCGAAAAGGAGGGGTTGGCCCTCATCAACGGTACGGACGGGATTCTCGGACAGCTCTGCCTGGCCGTCCACGACGCCGCACGCCTTCTCGAGCAGGCGGATTCGATCGCGGCGCTCACCGTCGAGGGCCTGCTCGCCACCGATGCGCCGTTCGCCGACGACCTGCAGGCGCTGCGACCTCAGCCTGGCCAGCGGATGTCGGCTGCACATATCCGAGCTGCGCTGGCGGGCTCTCCGATCGTCGCGAGCCATGCCTCACCAGATGACGCTCGGGTGCAGGACGCGTACTCGATCCGCTGCACGCCTGCGGTCCACGGTGCTGTCTACGACACACTCGAGCACTGCTCCCGGATCGCCACCAACGAACTCGGTGCGGCGATCGACAACCCAATGGTGTTGCCTGACGGGCGGGTCGAATCGTGCGGCAACTTCCATGGCGCCCCGCTCGGTTTCGCCGCCGACTTTCTTGCGATTGCCATGGCTGAGGTCGGAGCAATCGCCGAGCGACGCATGGACCGACTGCTCGATCGCACGCGAAGTCACGGGCTGTCACCGTTCCTCGCCGAAGAAGTTGGTGTCGACAGTGGTCTGATGATCGGGCACTACACCGCTGCAGCGCTTGCGTCCGACAACAAGCGCCTTGCAAGCCCGTCGTCGGTCGACTCGCTCCCGACCTCAGGGATGCAGGAAGACCACGTGTCGATGGCGTGGCTGGCGGTTCGCAAACTCCGCAAGGTGATCGACAACGTCCGCCGAATCCTCGCAGTCGAGTACGTCGCAGCCGCTCGGGCCGTTGAGATGCGGGAACCGTTGCAGCCCGGCGACGCGACGGGTGAGATGATCGCTGCGCTGCGCGCCCATGTGCCCGGCATGGGGCCCGATCGCTACTTGGCCCCCGAACTGCATGCCGCCGAATCGCTGCTCAAGGGGTGAAGCGCACCGGCATGCGGCTCGGGCCGAAGATGAAATTCGAACCCATCCATTCCACAGGGCCGGTCGATTCGATGTCGGGAAGTCGGGAAAGGATTTCGCGAAGGATCGCGTCGATCTCGAGTCGGGCGAGGTTGGCCCCCAGGCAGTAGTGCGGGCCCCCACCACCGAAGGCGACGTGCGGATTCGGTGAGCGAGTGATGTCGAATCGCTCGGGCGCATCGAAGACCGCAGGATCGCGGTTTGCGGCGCCGTAGTACATGACGACCTTGTCACCTGCGTCGATCACGTGACCTGCGAGCTCGGTGTCGGTCGTGGCCGTCCGTCGCATGTAGACCACTGGACTGACCCAGCGCAGCATCTCCTCGATCGCGGAGCCCAGGTGGCCATCGATGTCCGAGCGCAGCAACCCGAGTTGGTCGGGATGCTCGAACAGCGCATGGAGACCGCCGCCGACGAGGTTCCTGGTGGTGTCACCGCCGGCGTCGACGAGCAGCATGAACCACAGAAAGAAGTCGATCGCATCGACCGCCTCTCCATCGACTGCGCCGTGTGCGATCAACGAGCCCAGGTCGTCGGTCGGCTGTGCCAGCTTGTCCGCATACGCGGCCTGCGACGACATGAACATGGTGGTGACGGCATTGCGTCGCTCCTCGCTGCTCACCACCTCTGAGCTGGCATGGATCGTCTCGGTGCAGTGGTAGAGCCGTCGGCTCTCATCGTGAGAGATACCGAGCATTTCGGCGATCACCAGGCTCGGCATCTCTCCTGCGATGTCGGTGACGAGATCACATTCGCCCCGATCGGCAATGCGGTCGACGATCCCGGCGGCGAGTTGCTGGATCCGAGGTCGCAACGCGTTCGCAGCACGGGGGGTGAACTCGCGACTGACCAGACGACGCATGCGGGTGTGGAGCGGTGGATCGGCGACAAGCATCATCGTGTGGTCGTCGAACGGACTCGGCTCGCCGGAACCGTCGCTGATCATGATCGATGGGTGTGACGAGAACGTCTGGTGGTCGCGTCCGACTGCGCGTACGTCGTCGTGCCGGGTGATCGCCCAAAAGCCCGGTCCGTTCGGCTCGGGGTGCCAATAGGCAGGTGCGTGTTCCCGAAGCCACGAGAACTGATCGTGAGGCTGCGTGCCCCGGTACCCGTCAACCGACAGCAGGTCGATCTCCATCGCCGGACCTTACGCGCTTGCGCGTCGAACGGGCTCGCCGTTCCAAAGCGCGTTCCCATCGCCGCTGTCGGCTTCGGCACGCTTTGCGACAGAACGACTGGTTGGCGGTCCGGGCTTCGAACAGTTCGCCGCATCGCCAATAGGCGCAGGCGCGAAGACGTTCGGGATCGGGTTCGTCGAAGTCGTCTGGTGCGTCGGAGATGCTGATCAGTAGAGCATGTCGATCCTCCGTGGTCGGGGAAACGGCGCATGGCGTTTGCATGAGCGACGCCCGCCGTCGACACTCGGTCATGGTTCGACCCACCCGTTTCTGCAATGTGACTGTCTTCGATGGAAGCGGTGCCCCGGGATTCGTCGCCGACGTCGAGATCGACGGCGACCGGATCGTGACCGTCGGGGCGGCGACGGGAGTCGAAGCCGACGAGATCGATGGCAGCGGTCTGGCGCTTGCCCCGGGCTTTGTCGACGTGCACACCCACGACGATCTCGCCGTGATGACCAATCCCGATCACGGGTGCAAGACGCTGCAGGGGGTGACGTCGGTTGTTGTCGGGAACTGCGGTATGTCGGCGGCTCCGGTGTCCGATGATCCGCTCGGGTTCAGTCACTATCCGCGACTGGCCGACTACCTCCGGCAGGTCGAGGCCGCAGGGCCGGCGGTCAACGTCGGTGCGCTCGTCGGCCACGGGACGGTTCGGGCTGCAGTCATGGGACTGAAGAGCGATCGGGTACCCGATGACCGCGAACGCGAGGCCATGGTCGAGCATGTCGCAGCTGCTCTGGAGGATGGTGCGCTCGGCATGTCTTCCGGCCTCGCCTACGAACCCGGGCGCTACGCAGCGCATGACGAGCTGGTCGATCTGGCCGAGGTCGTCGCCGCTGCCGGGGGTGTCTACACGACCCACATGCGAGACGAGGGGCGCGATCTGATCGGCTCGATCGAAGAATCGATCGCCGTCTCCGAGGCGACTGGCGTGGCGCTCCAGATCTCTCATCTCAAAGCGAGCGGGCGTGACGCCTGGGGGACGACTGCCGCAGCACTTGCGGTGATCGATGCCGCTCGACAGCGAGGGGTCGACGTGATGGCCGACCAGTATCCCTACACCCGAGGGAGCACCCTGCTCGAACAGATTGTGGGGGCAGGAGCGCTCGATGGGCCGTCGGCGTTTGCCCACGTCCAGCCCGCAGACCTTCTCATCGCCGCAGCTCCCGGCAACCCGCACTGGGAGGGCCGCACCATCGAGGAGATCGCAGCTGACGAAGGGGTCGGTGGTCGGGAGATGGCCGACCGCATCGTCGAAGCCGAGGGCCGAAACTGTTTCGTGATCATCGACTCGATGTCGGAAGACGACGTGCGTGAGGTCATCAGGCACCCGGCGGTCATGACGGGTAGCGACGGTGTGCCGGGTGGCTCGAAGCCGCATCCTCGGCTCCACCACACCTATCCCCGGGTGCTCGGCCACTACAGCCGGAACGAGGGGCTGCTCGAACTCGCCGATGCAATCCATCGAATGACCGGTATGTGTGCCGATCGGTTCGGTTTTGTCGACCGGGGCGTGATACGGCCCGGTGCCTTTGCCGATCTGGTGCTGTTCGATCCGGGCACGATCATCGATACCGGCACCTACACCGATCCAACCACCGTTCCCGAGGGGATCAGGGGTGTCTGGGTCAACGGTGAGCGGGTTGTCGCCGACGGTGCGGTGACGGGCGTGCGACCGGGTCGGGTGATCCGTCGCCCCGAGGGTCGGTGACCGGCTGGTCGTCGGCGGTGGGCTCGAGTGTCGAGGCGGTCAGTGACCGCGAATGGCGAGGTGGGGATGGCCGACGAAGTGGGGCCGTTCGTTCACCGAGGCAATGCTTCGCTGGAACCTCGACGACACCATGACGCGAGAGATGGATGAGTAGTCGACGTCGAACTTCATGTAGTCGTCGGGCGCGAACTCGAGACAATGGCCGAGGTATGCATTGATGACGCCGCCGTGGCACACCACGGCCACCCGTTCACCTCGATGGTCGGCGACGATCCGGTCGACTTCGGCCACGACGTTCGCCTGGAACCCTGCGACATCGAAGTCGTCGTCGACGAACCCGCTGGCGATCCGCTGTCGATAGGCCTCCGGGTCGGTGGCCTTCAACACCTCGGTCGGGACATACGACGATCCTTCATGGTCGAACTCGCGCAGATGGTCGCGGAGGTTCATGGTCAGACCTGAGGCGTCGGCGAACGGAGCTGCGGTCTGCATCGCCCGACTCATCGGACTGCTGTAGAGCGCGTCGATGGCGGCAGTCATCAACCAGTCGGCGACGCGCTGCGCCTGTTCGTGGCCGAGCTCGGTCAGGGGCGGGTCGGCCGCACCGGCGGCATCCTCGATGTGAACGGGTCGGCCATGACGGACGAAAACGAGTTCCATGGCCCGAAACCTAGGGGAGTGTCGGGTGAAGTGATGAAAAACGACAGAACGCCAGGCCGCAAGCCTGACGTCCGTGCGTCGGTTCCGCAGCGGGCACGACGTACGGCCAAAGCGGGAACGCTATGTACACCCCCTGGGACTCGAACCCAGAACCTGCGGATTAAGAGTCCGATGCTCTACCAATTGAGCTAGAGGTGCAGGAATGACTCCGAAGAGCGATTCTATGGGTGAACGAGGGGATTCGAACCCCCGACCTCCTGGACCACAACCAGGCGCTCTAACCAACTGAGCTACGCCCACCACGCCACCCTTGGAGGGCGGAGCGATTGGCGAGTGTATCGCCCTGCGACCATGGCCGACACACCGATACCCTGAGCGTGCCCCTGTAGCTCAACTGGATAGAGCTCCGGGTTTCTACCCCGGCGGTTGCAGGTTCGAGTCCTGTCGGGGGTGCGTTTCGATCGGTTGATACAGGCCGATCGTCTCCGATGGTGACCGTCGGTGGTGCTCCAGATCAGGCCGGTGTTCAGGCGGCTTCGGGCACTCGAACACGCCTATGATCGGGCCATGGCGCTGGAACCGGAGTGGAGTTGTGTCCAGTGTCGCGCCCCCCTCGACCATCTCGAGGATCGCCGGCGTTGCTCCCGCTGCTCACTCTCGTATCCCGTCGTCGACGGGATCACATTCGCCGATCGTCCGAGCATCGGCTCGGATGCTGTCTCGGAACTCGATGGGGACGCTGCCTGCGAACACCACCGCCGACTCCTCCACACCCGGTGGAAGCGGCGTCACACAGAGCCGTACGCATGGTTCCGGCCCTTCAACGAGTCGAGTCGATCTTTGGAGCGGTTTTTGCCGTTGATCGCCGAGTCGCTGGCGCCCGAGCAGCCGATTCTCGATCTGTGGAACCGAACCGGCTGGACTGGCGCGTGGCTGGCAGCTCGCTTCCCCGATCATCGAGTCTTCTCGATCTGGGAAGGCGATTGCGACGTGCTTGGACACGGTGGGTTTCTTCATTGGTTCTCGAGCGATCGTCGACCGTCGAATCTCGAACTCCTCTTCATCTCCCCGGCCGATCCGCTTCCGTTTGCGACGGGGACGTTCGGCTTCGTCCACGGGCTGGATTCGCTTCACCGGTATCCATGGCAAGAGCTGCTTGCCGAGTGTCTTCGGGTCGCCGATCCGGAAGCGATCTTGGCGTTTCCTCATCTCCACCTGACCAACAGCGAACCGGAGCCGTTCTTCGAGCGGGGTTGCCTGCAACGCCACGGGCGCGACTGGTCGGCGGATCTTGCAACGGTGCTCGATGACGACCCTCGCCAAGCCTGGGTACTCTCGGAGCCGCAAGCATTCGACCGCTCCCGATCGCTCCGACTGGTCGATGACGCCGAAACCACCGACTACAACGCCCTGATGCTCATCGGTCCGAGCCGGTGGAACGGTGTTGCCGTTGCGCCGGCTGCACTGCCGACGAGGCGGGAATCCGCCTTTGTGTTGTTGAATCCCGCAGTTCGTATCGACGAGCAAGGTTGCGTCGAGATCGAACGAACGGCACTTGGCGGAACGGTCGGACACATGCTCGACCGGCACGATGCCGGTTTTCGGCATGTGCTGGCCCTGCAAGGTCAGCCTCTCTCCTCCGACGCTGCCCGAGTCGCCAAGCTGGCTGCAGCCGGGATGACGGTGGGGGAGATCCAACTCGAACTTGGAACCGACACGGCGACTGCAGGCATCGATGAACTCGTCGGCCACGATCTGGCGATTTGCGAGCTGGTAGGTCCGGCTGCTGCAAGGCTTCAACAGCACTTTTCAACGACATGGCCCGAGCGTGACGCCACCCTGTCGGCGGTGTGGGATGAACGCCGGTGGCGATACGACGGCCACCCGGTGATCGTCACCACCGCCGGAGACGAATTCCACCTCGCCGATGTCGAAGTCATCGTCAACGCGATTCGGACACTCCTTGCCGAACGTGAGTTGGCGCCCGGGGAGCGGGTCGTCATCGTTGCCGGACAGCATCCCGAACACCTTCTGGTGACCTGGGCGGTCTGGCTCTCTGGGGCAGTGATCGTGCCGGTCAGTCCAAATCTCGCCGCTCACCAGCTTGCGGCAGCCCTCGATGCAGCAGCGCCACGCCTGATCTTTGCCGACACTGCTGGTGAGGAGGTCTTGGGCCACCTTGGCGTTGGCGTTGATGTCGTGCTCGATCCGACTCAACCCGATGCCCCGGAACGCGACGTGCATCTCGGTTCGATGCTCGATCGACACGTCGGAGGATCATCCGTGCCGGTCGTGCCGCGCCGTCCCGACGACGATGCGGCGATCATCTTCACGTCTGGTTCGACGGGAGCACCGAAAGGGGTTCGCCTGTCTCAGCGGTCGCTGTGGTGGACCGGAGCGTCGATGGCCGATCTCGCCGGCCTCCGGCCGGGGGAGCGGCTGTGGTCGATGGCGGCCCCCGACACGATGTCCGGACTCAGAAACCCATGTGTTGCAGCGCTGCGATCAGGGGTAACGGTTGTGGTTCCCACCGGAACCGATGGCAGCGGTCCGTTGGGTACCGAGGACATCGTGCGGCGTCTGGGTGTGGATGTCCTTGTTGCAGGCCCAGCGGTGGTGTCGGCGCTCGATCAGGCTCATGGTCGCCTGAGTGATTTCGGATCCCTGCGACTCCTGTTGTCCACAGGGGGACCGCTCGATGCAGATGTTGCTGCGTCGTTCGCAGAGGCATGGGGAATCGAGGTTCGCAACTACTACGGACTGACCGAAACCGGGGGGCTGTGTATCGGTCAACGCAACGGCGACGTCGGTGGTGATGGACACCTGGGTCGCGAGTGGGGAGCAGTTGTGCGGGTGTTCGGTGACGATGGGCCGGTCGGGGTCGGCGACGTCGGGCACTTGGTGGTGTCCGGTCCAGGGCTGTTCTCCGGGTATGTCGGAGGGGCACGTGGCGTCGAGCAAATGGATGGCTGGCTCTTCACCGGCGATCGTGCGCGCCAACATGATGATGGGACGATCGAACTCATCGGCCGGATCGACAGCCAGGTCAAGGCGTCGTCGGGACGTGTCGTCGATGGTTCTGCAGTCGCCGCGGTACTCGAGACGCACCCGATGATCGAGACAGCGTCCGTGAGATCGAGCACCGATGGCTCGATTGCGGCGACGGTCCGCCTACGTGGTGAGTTGACCAACGAGCTGGAGATCGAACTGCGCTCGGCGATCCGAAAAGAACTTGGGGACGACGCAGTGCCAAGACATCTCGAGACGTTCTGAGAGGTGATCGCTCCATGACTGGCTGGAATCGCGAATGGACTGAGCGTATGGCGCCCGACAGGGAGCCATTCCTCATTACCGACCGGACACGACTCACCCATGGCGATGTCCGCCTTGCCGCTGGTCAAATTGGTGCGTGGCTCGATGCATTGGGGGTACGGCCTGAGCAGCCGGTCGTGGGCATTACGAGTGACCCCGTCGAAATGGCGCGCCTGTCGATCGGCGTCGTCTTGGCCGGGTACTGCTTCGTGCCGCTGAATCCTTCCGCCACGGCCAGCGAGCTCGCCGGAATCCTGTCCCGGCTCGACATCGGCCTGCTCGTTGCCGACCGAGCGGTTCTCGATCGGATCGAGGGCCGGTACGACGTACCACACGTCGAGGCGATCGGTTCCGGCAACGAGAAGTCCCTCGCCGATCGGCTGCTCCGTCGTCGGACGGAGCCGACCGGGGTCGGGGGATTTCCGGCCGTTCTCGAGGCATACGATCCGGTCGAACCACTCGATGCCGAGCCTTCGTCGTTGGCGCTGATCCTCTTCACGAGTGGATCTTCGGGGGTACCGAAGGGGGTGCAGCTCAGCCGCCGGGCCATCGTGGTCCATCTCGATTCGCTTCGCCGAGCGTTCGATCACGAGCGGAGCGTGATTCACAACCTGTTGCCCCTGCACCACACCGACGGACTCGTGCAGGGTCCACTGCTTGCCTATGCGGTGGGCGGGCGGTTGGTTCGACCCGGCGACTTCACCGTCGGGCGGCTGCCGCAGCTGCTCGACGCCATCTACACCCATCGCGTCACCCACATGGTCACGGTGCCGACAGTTCTTTCTCTCGTGAACCGTCTCGGCACCGACTTTTCCGATGCATTCGTCAGCGGCGACTTTCGCATGGTCATCTCCAATGCTGCTCCGCTTCCTGAGCGCTTGTGGCGGGAGGTCGAAGAGCGGTTTGGCGTCATCGTGTGCAACAGCTATGGGCTCACCGAAACCGTGACGTCATCCGTGCTGAGTGGCCCGGATGAGGCGCGTCATCGCCGAATCGGAACCGTCGGCCGACCATTCGACGCAGACGTGATCCTGCTCGACACAGATGGTGAGGAGATCTCGGAGATGGTCGCCGAGGGTGAGATTGCCATCCGTGGTGAGCATCTGTTCTCGGGGTACCTCGACAACGAGACTCTGACCTCGGAAGTCTTCGACGGCATGACCTTCCGAACCGGTGACATAGGTCAGCGTGATGCCGAGGGCTACCTGCGGATTGTGGGCAGGAACTCGCGAATGATCATCACCGGAGGGCAAAACGTCGCTCCTGATCAGGTTGATGCGGCGCTGTTGCGGCATCCGGCGATCACAGAAGCTGCAACGGTAGGCCTCGATGACGAGGTGTGGGGTCAGCGAGTTGTTGCTGTCATCACCGTCGACCCGACGTTCTCGACGACGTTCGACGAGACGAGCGCATTGGCACACTGTCGAACAGTGCTGTCCGGAGCCAGCGTGCCTCGCGCCGTCGTGGTGGTCCCCGAGATACCGAGAACCGGGGTGGGGAAGATCGACCCTGCTGCGGTTGTCGCCATGCTCTCGACCCCCGATGTCAGTGCTGGGGATACGGTCTCTGCGCTCCGCCAACTCGCTGCTCGAGTGTTCGGCATTCGGCCGGAGCAGATCGATCTGTTCGCTTCGCCAGCCGACACCGAGGGGTGGGACTCCATTGCGCACATGGAGCTCGTAACCCTGGTCGAAGAACGCTGGGGTATCGAGCTGACCAACACCGACGTCATCGGAATCGCGAGTTTGGATGACGTCATCGCATGCATCGAGCGGGCCTCGACATGAGTACCGCCAAGCTCCAAGCGGTCACTGCTGCACTCACGGTGTGCGTTGTTGCTGTCACATGGATTGCAGCTTCGAGCTTGCTTGATGACCGCACACCGACCGAACGGGGCCTGGTCGTGGCACTGGCCCCACTTGCTGAGCGACCTCCAGACCAAGTCGGCCTCGTTGTGCTCGGAACCAGCCTCTCTCACTATGCGATGTTGTCGCATGAAACTCTGAGCGCTGCGCTGACCGATGCTGCAGGGCGCAAGGTCGCAGCTGCCAATCTCAGCGTGAATGGGGCCGATATTGGCTCGTATGAACGGGTGCTCGACGACATCTGGTTGGCAAAGCCGGACATCTTGGTGTTGCAGGTAGAGCTATTTCGACCTGTTGGGTTCAATCAGCCAGACCGATCGATGCGTACTCGGGTGACTCGCTGGTTCGAAGGAGTCGGGCCAGAAAGCTACAAATCGGGACCCTGTCGCAGCCGATTTGGGGAACGCGCACTGGAGAGGAACGCCAACCAGTTCGAACGATTGAGGATGGGAGAAGAGGATGTCAAGCGGATGCGTATGTTCCTCGAAGTGGCAACGAGGAATGTCGAAACCGTCGTCTGGCTGGCTCCGCCTCGTCCTCAGGAGATAACGGACGCGGCCATGGGCCTCGATCTCGAGATCCGAGCCGACGTGCTCGATGCAGCGGCAGACTTCGAACTCGTCCCGCCCTTCGAGTCCGAGCCCCCTCCGCTCGAGGACTATTGCGACTTTGATCACCTGAGCCAAGACGGAGCCGAGCGTTACCTTGCTCAGTGGGCGTTGAGTCTCCAACCGCTGCTTGCTGCCTCGTGATCGCGCTTTCGAACGTTGCGGTGGCCGTTGCTCTGGTCGGTACCGGATGGTTGGCACCGAGGCAGGTCCGACCGTGGGTGCATGCGCTCGGTGGGCTGTTGGTGATGCTGGTCCTCTCTCCTCTTGCGGCGTTCGTGCTCGTCGGACTGACGATTGTTGCGGTTGTCGCAACGCGACAGATGGGGATCGGACTGCCGCTGATCGCTGTGGTCGTCGGCTTTGTCGTCTATCGAGCGAGCTTTGCATTCGACATTTCTCCACAGGGACTTGCGCTGATCGGGGTTGCCTTTGCGGTGCCACGGGTGATTCACGTTTTGGTGGATGTACACACCGGTCGCCTCGAGCGTCCCGGCGCCGCCGCACTGATCCAGTACCTGTGGTTCTGGCCGACCATCGTGATCGGCCCGATCCATCGCTTCGAGGAGCACCACCGCGAGCAACGTCGGGCCCGGTGGGATACGCAACTCGCTGTTCGCGGTGTGGAACGGGTGCTCTTCGGGCTCTTCATGGTGGTCGTCATTGCGAACGTGGTGTCGAATCAATGGTTGGGGAACGCAATCGGCGGCCTGTCCGATGATCGGGCCGGACTGCGAGAGGCACTGGCGAGCCTCGAGTACGGCACCACTCTCTACATGTCCTTCGCTGGTTGGTCCTCGGTTGCGATCGGTCTGGCTGCGCTGTTGGGTCACCGAGTCACTGAGAACTTCGATCAACCGTTCAACCAGCCGAACATTGCAGCGTTCTGGCGAGGTTGGCACCGTTCCCTCACCCGGTTTACGACCGAGTACGTCTATCGCCCGGTCGTGGCCCAGTTCCGAAACCACGGGGTTGCCGTTCTGGCGACGATGGTGGCAATTGCAGTCTGGCACGAGTTCTCCGGGCGCTCCCTCGCCTGGGCTGCGTATCACGCTGCGGGACTGGTGATCCACCGTCGCTTCCGTGCGTGGCGAGACGCGTCGGCTGGAACGTCACCACCAAACCCACTGGTGGTGACGCTGTCGAAATCAGCAACAATCGTCTTTGTGATGCTCGGCTTCACATTCACACGATCAGCTTCCCTCGGCGATGTTCTGGATGCCTTCGAGCAGATGGCGACAGGGGGATGGTGGTGAAGCTGCTCGAACGCC
>Ga0181574_10001897_pt1 | contig 19299 bp, 38 predicted proteins | sample 101ome_24_FD_145600 | JGI IMG/M metagenome (GOLD analysis project Ga0181574, IMG submission 145600) | Coastal salt marsh microbial communities from the Groves Creek Marsh, Skidaway Island, Georgia - 101410AT metaG (spades assembly) | ecosystem: Environmental > Aquatic > Marine > Intertidal zone... | reverse complement strand
TTAGTCCTTGAAGACCAAGTTTGAAATCAAACGATTTGACTAGTCCTTCACTTGTATCTTTATAAAATAATTTACTATCATTATTATTGATTGCTAATTCGCCAGCTTCGAGGCTATCCGGTACTCTTCCCGCTACAATTGAATTTTTCAACTTTAGCATCGGAGTATATTCTACTGAAGGCGTAGTTGCCGGCTGAGATGATTCTTCTGACATAATCGATTAGAACAGTTTTGTAAATAATAAATCATTATCTGCATCTTTTGTTTCAGATGTAGTTGAAGTTTTACTTACAGTTTGAGTATTTGATTTCAATGTGTCGAGTTCTGAACTCAATTCTTGGACCGCCTTGATGAGAATTGCAATAATCTTTGTGTACTTAATACCAAAAATACTTTCGGCATCACCTTCTGTTGTAATTTGTGGTAAAAATTCCTTCACTTCTTCAGCAATCAATCCTGGAACATTTCTTTCTTTTGATAAAAACTTATCTTTCCAATCAAACATAATTGGATTGAATTGATTGATCAAAGCAAGACCTTCTTCTAATGGACGAATATTATCTTTTAGTGCCAAACTTGAACCTTCAACAAATGATGTTGCTTCAATTGCCCCTGCTGATGTTCTTTGAACTAATGTATTTGCGGTTGGTAATGTATCCGCAGTCATCAAAGCAACACCAGTAGTTTCATAGTCAGCAATTTTTAGATCAAAATCATTGACTTTATTAACTGTCAAATTGAAGTTATCACGCCAAACAGAAAAATTATCTGTTAATTCTATATTAGAAATGGGCATTTTCTTTTACTTTCTTAAAGTTTATTTTTTATAAAGCAACTTCAGTATACATTACAACAACATTTGTTCCATTTGGAATCGGTTCTGAGAATTGAATTGTCGATACTGTTTTTCCTTCGGCATTGACATTTGGAAATAATTGAAAGTTTCCAATTACACTTTCGCCGGTTTTTTCATCAATAAATGAAATGTGTTGAAAAATACCACCAACAAAAACAAAAACATGGAAATCATCAGTTCGATAGGCAAGTTCAAATTCAGTAGTTGTACCATCTCCTACAAATTTCTGCCCATAAGAAAATACACTACCGGATTTTTGGTCAACATATCCTTTTGTGGCTGTGTCGGTAGAAGCAACCGGCGCACCAGCATTCATGACTCGAAATCCGCTCATGTCCAATGGACGAATCATTGTAGTTTTAGTAGTAGACATCTGGGTTCTCCTTAGAATCTGTATAGGTATAAGAAATCAATCATTTTATTCTTTATTTATCATTTCAAAAATTTGTTTTGCTGAACCGTCACAGAATAATTGTTCTAAATAATATAAGAAATTTTATTTTGACTGAAATAGAAATATTTTCTTGATTTCATTGACTTTAATTTTTCTTGACATTTTGCTTTGAATCATGTATGATCTATTTATAAATTGTAATGGAGATATTTTATGTTAGCAGAACCAGTCATTTCAAAACCAGAATTTGATTTTCTTGACCTAAAAACAAAGACCATCGATGGAAAACGTCACTACCTTACTCCCTCTGGTGAAAAATTCATTTCAATCACAACCTTACTCGGTCATTTCAAGAAAAAATCAATTGCAGAATGGCGAAAGAAAGTCGGAGATGTTGAAGCAGACAGAATTACTCGAGAGGCCTCTACCGGTGGAACCAAATTTCATAGTGCCGCTGAGTTATACCTCGACGGGAAAGACCATACCGAGTTCGTTCAAACAGAAGAGGAGAAAAGTCAATTTGATTGTCTGAAGACACATCTTGATAATTATTTAGATGCTACATGGTGGCAAGAAATTCCTCTCTACTCAAAACGATTAGGAGTCGCAGGTCGGGTAGATTTAATTGGTGTTCATAAAGGTAAGCCAACAATCATTGATTTCAAGACATCTCGTAAATGGAAAAAGAAAGATTGGATTCATGATTACTTTATGCAAGCGACATTCTATTCAATGGCATTTTATGAGATGACAGGATATCCCATTAAAGATCTGTGCATTCTCATTTCAGTGAATAAAGGAGAGGATCTTCAAGTTTTCGAAGAGAAGGTGGGTGATTGGATGAAGCCTCTCAAGTATAAGATTGATGAATACAAATCTCTCATGGAAGATTAATATGAAATCTTTTTCAACCGTTGCTACACAACAAAGAAAGATGACTAAGATCGATCTTCTGATCAAGAAACAAGCAGAAAAATTGATTCAAGATAATTCTTACTTTCGTGAACATCAGGATGAAAATGTTTTTATTCACTGGAAGCATGGTCAGCCCTATGTACTTCCAAACAAGATGTCTGGTAAAGAAGCCAAGCAACAAGGCTTCGAGACCATGGTCAACACCGTCCGACTTTCCTCCATCCTTCAGGGCAAAGCTCATATTAGCACTTGACTTTTCCCTAACACTTTGCTAATATAAATAAAAGCAACAGTATGATTCTGTGAATCACATCGCTCATCGACGTGACACGTTCTTTCAAAATCAAAATATCTCAGAAGATTTGACACTCGTTGAGTGAATATTTTTTCATTTTTTTCTGGAGAAGTTTGATGTATGCACAATTGCCATTGGTTGAAGATACAGAAGAAGAAATTCTCAAGGTCATGTATAAATTTCCAAAAGCTTGGGAGTTTGACTTTCAAGAAAGAAGTGCAACAGAAAGAGTTATGAGAGGACTTTTTCAATCTTCATTCGATGCAAATGATAAATGTTGGCGAAATATCGCCAAACTTCAGAAAACATCTTGACTTTTTTTATTGACTCTGATATCATACGATCTTTGAAGTCAGTTATATAGGAGGTTATATGTCCAGAACTTATCGTAATCCAATCGCAGGATATAAATTTTGTCGAAATCCTAGACATAAAAGAGCCTTGGTTGCTGCATCTGATGAATATGGTATTCGCCCCGGCGCAAAACCACCAACAAATTATGATGACTTGCCACTTTCTGCTTGGGATGAAGATTTCAAACACTGCGGCAAACTTGCGTCAAAACAAGAAGCCGTTTTTGAAAACCAAAAAAGAGAAAGAACAAAAAACATTGACCAATCATTAACTGCTTGACATTGTATAACAACTTCTGATGGGGGCTTGTCCCCCATGTAAATTATGAAAATAAATTATAAGATTTTTGAAATTGAAAAAAGTGTTGCCTCTGCTTTTGTAGAGCAAACACATTATTCCCCAATCATGCCAAAATTAACAAAACATTTTTTAGGATTTTACATTGATACAATTCTGAAAGGTGTTTTGACACTTGGTTATGGAACACAACCAAAACACACAATTCAAAAATTATTTCCTACACTCGATACAAAAGATTATTTTGAGATCGGTAAAATGTGCATGTCAGAAGATATGCCAAGAAATTCCGAATCTCAAATGATTTCTCAGACAATCAAGTGGCTGAAACAAAATCTTCCCGAGAGAATTTTTCTCTATACGATGGCGGATGGAATCATGGGTAAATGTGGATATGTTTATCAAGCTTCGAATTTTTATTATGGTGGTGAGTATTTGACGCAAGTTTATCAAATGCCAAATGGCGAAAAACTTCATCCAAGGTCAGCAAAACAGTTGTTGATTGAAAACGCAAAGTATACAAATAAAGACAAATTGTTTTGGATGACAAAGGATTTCATGAAACTAAAAGGAATTCGATTTATCGAAGGACAAATGTTTCGCTACATCTATCCACTAAACAAGACCGCAAAGAATTATATGAAGAATTCTTCAACTGTTGAGTGGACGAAGAATTATCCAAAAGATTCTGATTTGAAATGGTTTGACAAAACTGTGAATCCTAAAATTCAAATTTCAAAACCAGCATTTACTTATGAAGACATGAAATACAATCCTCAATTCAGAAATGCAAATTCAACAAATATTTCAACATATTTCTAATATGCAACATTACATTTTGGCGTTCAGAGTCTTTTGTCTGCTTGCTGTTCTGATTCCTTACATATATATTTCTTTATTTTTTCAAAATCGCTTGACATTTGGAAAAAAGTTGATACGATCTGATCATTGAATGAAATTTTTTTATATGGAAAAATTATGTCAGTTCTCAATCTTGTTCTCCTACTCGCTTGCGATACACTTATCATCACCTCTTATCTAATTCTCACATGAGCAAACGAAAAGAACTTCAAAATCAACTTCAACTTTTGCAAATGGAGCGAGATGAGCTTTGTGAACAACATCAAATCGTAATGTCAATGGCTCGAAAGATTGCAGATGAAATCGAACAAGTTCAGTTTTCTCTTGACGAAATTGCATTTGAACTTGAAAAAACTGGAACAACAAAAATTTTTTCACCACAAAAAAGTTCTTGACTTTTCCTTCAGAACTGATATGATCTGATCATAGTGATTGATAACTAACTCTCAACGAGAAATATTATGACAAAAGTAGAAATACGTCAAGCCATTGAACTTGCTATGCAGACCTATGACCGACCAGTCGAAAAAATTGAAAAAGTCCTGTGCGAAAATCTATTGACAAAATATTCTGCAAACTATCGTGCAGGTTCCAGTCAAATGCGAATGGGAAAAAATGGTAATGGCAAACATGCGATGTCTGAAGCCAGACAAAAATGGACTGCTTTTTCTTAAAAAAGTTCTTGACATTTCTCTCAAACATGATATGATCTGATCATTCAATAACAGACATACACACAAGGAACCAAATGATGCCTCAAAAAGAAATTCTTCGAATGGCAATTCAAGCAACTACTGCTGAATTGTTTGTTCGACGAAGGAATGTAGGTCGCATCTCTGATGAGACCATGCAGGAAATCTGTGAAGAAGTTGAAAATCGACTTCGTGAAACTCATCTCTGGGGATTCATGGTTGATTATCCTCAAGTTCTTCCGGAACATATTCTCGAACTCTTCTTCGAAACTGATGAGAAAGATTGGCGAGAATGCCAAGCAGCCCTCCGCAGACATGAAGAATGGTGGGCAAGCAGAGATGTCGAAAGCCCAGGTGAATATTGGGATAACATAAGACACCTAAATTACTAATCAACAGGAATCAAATGTCCAACTTTGATGCTTTTTTTAAAGCCACAATGTCGCAGACAATTGACCAAATGTCGACAGAAACATCTACAAACTTGACAAAGGTTGATGTAGAAGATACAAGACCTTTTTATGGTGCGAAGGATATTACAATTGATCCTGGACCAATCTGGTCAACAACATTTGAATTTCTTCGAAAAGGCACACCCTTTACAAAATTTATTGATATTGCTCGAGGTGTTCCAGCAGAAGAAATCAAAAGAATTACTAGAGGACTAAAAATTCCAAAAAAAAGTTCTTGACTTTTCCTTCAGAACTGATATGATCTGATCATAGTGATTGAGACACAAACACACACGGAGCACACAATGAGCAATCACACTATCACTGTCATCCCTCGCAAAGTTTGGAAAAACAACAAGACAAAGAAAACTGCATCTCTTTATGGTGCCACGCCATTTCTCAATTCAAAATCTCAGCGTGACTGGTCAGTAGTTCAAGTCGGCTACACTGTCCGCATTTGTCAAAACGGTTCTACTCGTACCGGATTAGCATCCCTACCCTACAACGCAACAAAGCAGGAAGCACTCGAAGTTGCCCTCAACTATGCTATCTTGAATTCAGATTCAGATTGTGTGGTTGTTTGAAGGATTTTTTTAAAAAAGTTCTTGACTTTCCTGTCCAATCTGTTATGATCTGATCATGTTGAGTGAGTCAGTTGTTGACTCTTCTATAATTTCAAATCTGCCTACGGAGAATATCATGGCAAAGCGCATTTCACTTCCTGAGTTTTCAGCCGGAATCGTTTCTCATTACGGTCGCAATGTTATGTCTCGTCGAGAGATTATTGATTATGCCGCAATGAATGGCGTCGGACGACCAGCCGGCTGGGATGCAGATAGTCCAAAGCGCAACCAATTTCGTTTCGATGCCGTTTCAAGTGCTCGAACAAATCGTATCAAGATTGACTACAACGAACTCGGTGTTGACAACAACACAACCGAGATCTTCGAAGACCTCGAAATGTTGACACAAGTTGTTGCAAATCGCAACATCAATTCTCTGATTGTCAACGGTTCCGCCGGTGTTGGCAAGACCCACACTGTGCTCGATACTCTGAACCGCAAAGGTTTAGTCAAAGACCGTGACTATGTTGTTCTGAAGTCCAAGACTTCACCACTCGGACTTTACATGACCTTGTTTTTGAACCATGACAAAGTGATTGTCCTTGATGACATGGATGATGCGCTCAAGAATGAAGATTGTTCTTCAATCCTCAAGGCCGCTCTTGATTCTTACGATGTTCGAGAAATTAGCTGGTCCTCCAAGAAGATGGTCAATACCGTCGGAGTTGATCGAAAGACTGCACAAAGCATCGAGCAAGAAGCCCGCCAAGCACTCTTGAATGGCGAGACTGATGTTGCTCTACCAAATCGTTTTGTCTTCCGCGGACAAGTGATTTTCATCAGCAACATGCCAGCAGAGAAGTTTGATTCTGCCGTCAAGTCACGATCTGTCTGCATTGACCTGACATTGACCGACAAGCAAATCTTCAGCCGAATGAAGAGTGTTGTTTCGAATCTGAAAAATGCAAGTGTTGCCAAGTTAGCCCTGACCGGCATCATCGATAAATACAACAAAGGGCAAGTCAATGCTCCGAACATTCGCACTGTCATCAACTATGCCAATGTTCTCTCAAGTGGCGTCAAGAATGCCGACCGCTTGAGCAAGTATTGCTAATTACTTCCGCCGTGCCTAGCACGGCACCTCAATCCCCAATAGCTCAGTTGGTAGAGCAAATGACTGTTAATCATTGGGTCGCTGGTTCGAGTCCAGCTTGGGGAGCCAAATTCATCTGAGTAAAATTATGTTTTATTATACAGTGAAAATTCAAACTACAGATAATCAAGTATTAGTTGTCAATGGCTACCAACAAAATGGTAAATTGACAAAAAAGACTGCAGAACAAATTGCCCGTGAAGAACTTAGTGACCCTAAGCATTGTTCTGCTACTGTATACAATTCAACCGGCAAGAAAATTTATTCAAGATAAGAGGAATTATGGGCTTAGATATGTACGTTCGCAAAATAAATTCTTGGGAAAAAAAGGATCTTCAGAAAATGATGATTGATGTTTTACGCACATCTTGTGAAAGAACATTGAATGTAAACAATGCAAATTCATTCAATCCAGATAATTTTGATATTGAACAATGGTTTCTTGAAAATCAGACAACAACGATTCCATATTCTGTCGGTGAAGAGATTTGTTACTGGAGAAAGCATAGTGATTTGCATGGTTGGATGCGTGATTTGTTTTATGAAAAAGGCGGAACATCAGAATATGGTTTCAATCATGATTGTGTGATTCTTACAAAAGAAGATGTTCTGCGATTGAAACTTGACATTATCGAAAAAAGGTTAGCTCCTACATCAGGCTTTTTCTTTGGCAAATCTTATGCAACAGAAGAAGATGTCGAATATCGAATGGCAGATGATATGGAAAAAATTGATTTGATGCTTCAAGCGATTGAAGATAAAGCAACAATCTACTATTCATCCTCATGGTGAAATATGGCAAAGCGTATTCGTGGTGGAAAAATTTCAGCGAAACAAAAGTTAGAAATTGAACATCGAAAATACAATAAGGAAATGAGACAAATTCATTGTCATCATCTGCAGAAAACCTTTGATGAATATGTTGAATATAAATATGGATACTCGAAAGTGGTAAAACCTAGAAAATTACCAACCGAGGAGAGACTTTATCAAAGACCCGAACAGGATGTTCCAAGTCACAACGGTAGTCTCGTTCCAGTATCAAGAGTAAAAACAAAAGAATATACTGGAGAATTGGTCACTGGAATTGCCACGATGCATAAGTCAAATCCAGTTCCAGTGATCAATCAAACACAAGCAGAAGATTTAGCTCACATGCGGAGATAAATGAACTTAGCAGAACTTACAATGGTCCGAGACCATTTAGAACATAATTTTCGAAAAAGCCTCAAAGCCGACCTCAAGTATCGTTTTCTTCCTGCTCTAGGTCAAACACTCATGATTCAAGGTTTTCGTAATGATAAAGGTGATGAAGCAGGCATTTTGATTCTTCGTTGGAATTTCGAGAAAAAAGACTTTGATTCTGAGTGGATTGATCATGAGGATAAAGATGAAATTGTTCCTGCAATTATTGAAGAGCATGTCAATAAGCATCCATTGAATCAAGATATGGTTCAAATGGCAATTCATTTTCACTTGTCAAAATTATTTCATGAAACTCCAGAACAAAAAGAACTTGAAGAATTCGAAACCGAAGAGGAATACTCTGAAAGAATTTCAGGAATTCCAAAAGGAACACTGCTATCCTAATTACAAATTTCTAAAGGAATATGAGTTATTCAAATCACAAACTAATGCCAAAATGGCTGCTACCATTTTTCAATAAAAGATTTTCAGCGATCACCGTCTCAAAAAATTTGAGTTGGTATCGAAGCCAAGAAAAACTTGAGAACGAATCAATTCGAAAACACGAGGAGTGTCATCAGGAACAAATTCGTGATTTAGGTTGGATAAAATTTATGTTCTATTACCTAGTTTATTCGATCAAATATGGATATGATAAGAATCCTTTTGAGATTGAATGCTACAAGATTGCACCGATCACAAGCTATAAGTCCAAGAAATCTACAGAAAACAGTTGACCTTTTCGATTGAATTTGATACAATGAGGTAAACATGAATGAATATGAAGTGACCGCAACTGTTCTTGGTGAAAAGACAATTGAGAAAATCTGTGCCGCCTCTAAATCTCTTGCACGGCATTATATTCTCGAATACTTCCGTGAAGAAAAGTTTAAAGATGAAATAATGAAAGATTTTGTGACGATTCATCAAATAAAAGAAATAAAAAATGACTACGTGGTTTGATATGACATTTCTAGGTAAAAGAGATTCGTTGCGTGTGATGAGCGAACTTGACTTCGAAAAAAATCTTGATGGGTTTGCTCGTAGCCTTCGTGAGCATGGATTCTTACATGAATATTCTCATGCCGAATTATATAATGATTGGATAGCACTCCGGCGTTATACTGGTGACCAAGACCTTGAAATGGATGCAGAGACAAAAGAAATTCGAACTTCAAGCACAGTTCGAACAGGCATGTCAATCTGTGAACATTTTTTTCCAAATTTCTTTGACATCAAGAATACAAAAGGTCTTTCTTTTCGAGACTATTGGAACGACCTTGAAAATTTGAAAAAAATTCTTCGTTGGAATCGTAAGAGTCATACAACCCCCTATCTCTCGGAACTTCGAAGAGGTATCTATTTTTGTTGTGGTTTGACAAAAAATACAATGTATCGTCCACATATGTCAAAATTGATCTGCTCAAAGTTTGCAAGAAGAGTTGTTCTTGATCCTTGTTGTGGTTGGGGTGGTCGGATGTTAGGTGCATTGGCTGCAAGAAAACACTACATCGGCTTTGAACCAAATCCAGATACATTCGAGAATCTTCAAAGAATTGTCCATCATTTTCGAAATGATGGAATTGATCCAACAAAATGCACTCTCATCAACGATGGTTCTGAAAACATGAACAAATATGATTTTCGTGATGCCGATTTGATTCTCACATCACCACCTTATTTCAATCTTGAAATTTATCATGATGGTGAACAGCAGTCAGAAAACATGTTTAGTTCCTATGAAGAATGGCGAGACGCATGGCTTGTTGATGTGATTCGACAATCCATTTCTCGTTTGAATCGAAATGCAATTACCTATAGTGCTTGGAATGTTCACGATGTAGGAAAAATGAAAATGATAGCAGACGTTGAACGTATTCATAATGATATGAATTTCGTTCACCATCGAAATGTTTCGCTGAGTTCGAGCAAGAGACAGACAAATCAAGAAAATGAGAAAAAAAATGAAAAAAATTTAGACTTGACAAGAATCTTTCGTCACGAAAAACAAGAATCATATCAATCACCAATTCTAAATTTATTCGAATAAGAAATGTTCCGTGAGTGCAATTCCTTTGACCTTCTTCTCACGATACTTTTTCTTGAGTCGCTTTGCCTTTCTCATTGCCGGACTTGTTCTTTCCTGTTTTCGCATTGCAATCACAGGAGAGCTTGAGTCCGCATGAAATGAACAACGATAACATTCGAATGTAACTGTTTCGAGTGAACGATAGGAAATGATTGAGTCTATGTAAGAAAGAAAATCCTCTTTGCTCTCGCACTCTCCAACAATTGAGAGTTGATGTTTTGAGCCAGGAGGATGTTGCAGGACAAGATAACGAAGCCTTTTCTCACGAAAGAGAGAAGTATCAATGCCGCAAGATTGACAAACTGTTTGATTGCCAAGAAGAATTTTTCGAGTTGCTTGCCATTGTTTCGAATTCCATGGTTGATTCGAATGTTTTCCTTGATTGAGTTCAAGACAACGGTCAAAACATTCGGATAATGAAATCGAATCATTTTCGAGTTCAGAGCGCAATTGCTGCCACTCATCTAACTGATATGTCATAAGTTCACTTGAGAATTGTGATAAATATTTTTTTTTATTTAGTTCAAAAAAACTTGACATTTCTGTGAAATCTGTTATGATCTGATCATGATAAATAATAAGGAGAAACACAATGTCAAGTGAAATCTATCTGACTTCAGACACTCACTATTGTCACGAAAACATTCTGAAATTCACAGATACAAATGGAAATCTAATTCGTGGAAGCAGATTTTCATCAGTCGATGAAATGAATGAGTGTATGTTCGACAATTGGAACGAAACCATCAAGCCAGGAGATACTGTTTATCACCTTGGTGATGTAGCTTTCGGCAACTTCACAAAAGACCAAAAGTTTATTGATACGTTTCGTTCTTTGCCCGGTGACAAGGTCTTGATTGTTGGAAACCATGACACGATTCTTTGGACAGTCAAAGAAAATTTATTCGATGACATTCAGATGTGGAAGAAACTCAAAGATCAAAAGATGCTTCTGACACATGTTCCGATTCATCAATCGTGTTTGCTGAAATATCCAGATGGCAGCCAAATGATCAATGTTCATGGACATATTCATCAAAATCCAAGTCCTACAAAAAATCATCGTTGTGTTTGTGTTGAATGGACAGATTATACACCAATTCATATTGACAATGTAATTCAACTCAATAACTATAAAACAAGGATGAAAAATGTTTGATATAGTATTTGGTGGTCTTTTATTTTTAGCATTTGGTGTTGGAGCAGTTCTGATTACTCTATTCTTTGTTCTTTGGCCAATGCAAATAAAGAAACGTCACGATTACTGGTGCCATCGAGACAATTTAGCACCGGGTGATGACCATGGAAATCAGGAGCCACATGTATAAACTGATTGACCATATTACGCATCATTTACCAGAGACTATTCAAATCAATCCAAAGAGAAGAAAAATTCTTATGAATATTTTATTCTATGGATCCTTAGTGAATGCAATTATCTTTATGTTTCTCTGGCTAACATTATATTATGGTTATGACGTATTTGGACTTAAAGAATTAGTTAAAAAGACTTGACATTTGCGAATTCATCTGTTATGATCTATAAATCAATAATATGATTATGGAGTGAATGCGAATGCGAAAACAGAACGCAATCGGAATGATGGTCGGACTTGCAATCGGTGATGCAATGGGTTCAGCACTTGAATTCATGCCAATGAGAGACCGTGGAGACTTCATCACGAATTATCAGAAAAGTTCAGTATTTCCAATTGAAGCAGGACAATGGACAGATGATACAAGCATGGCACTTGCAATTGCCGATGCAATCATTGAGAATCAAGGTCAATGGAATCCAGTTACAGTAATGCAGAATTTTCTCGATTGGTATCAAACTGGTAAATATTCTGCAATTGATCATTGTTTTGATATTGGTAATACTTGTCGATCTGCTCTTGAAAACTGGATGTTAGACCCAGCGACACCTTATCAGGGTAGTACAGATCCGCAGTCATCCGGTAACGGTGCGTTGATGAGAATGGCGCCTGTGATTATATCTTCAGCAACTCTTGAAGAGGCGCAACACAAAGCAAATGAACAGACAATTTTGACACATGGTAGTGCTGAATGTATAAAATATTCTTCAGCATTTGCCGAAGAGTTATTCTATTATCGTTATGCACCAACACTACCAGTTGACTACAAGATAGCCCGTGAAAATGTAAAACCGACTGGTTATGTTCGAGAAAGTTATGAGGCTGCCTGGTGGGCAGTCAAGAATGCTAGTGATTTTGAATCAACAATCATCAAAGCAATCAACCTTGGTGGTGATGCCGACACAATCGGAGCAATAGCAGGACAAATCGCCGGTGCTTTATATGGCGCAAATAAGATTCCGAATTGGATGAAAGATGGTTTATACGAATACAAAATGATCGAAGATACAGCAATCAAACTTTTTAGTATTGCAAAAAAGAAAGAATTAGTTAAAAAGACTTGACATCTCAAAAAGAATGTGCTAATATCTTTAAATAAAATAAACGAATACACAACTCTCAAGGAGAATATTATGCAAATCAATCTACGCAAAGCCAGCGCCCTTCAGTCCGATATTCAGTCTGCAATTCGCAACATTTCAGTGGATACACGTGGCTCTTTCGACGAGCGTGAAACAGTTGCAGATGAAGTGACTGAAGCCATTAGCGAGTGGAGGACTAACCTTGAGCGTAAGACCGACCTCATCAACGTCCTTTATGGCATTCGTGAAAAGGTTGGTGTTGCAAATGCCGAGTGTGGTCTAAACACAAAGCTCACCGAGCATCGTCGAGTTTCTGAGCAAAGAGACCTGCTCGAAGACACCATCGCTGGTGTCAAAGGCCGAATGCTCACCATTGAGCAGATTGGTGAAAAAATGAAAAAGATCGAAGAGAGAAATGAAAGTTTGAAAGAAAGTCTTTATGCACGAAACCGTGATCTCGAAGTGTTCACCGACCTGATGGATAAAGATGATTTGAATGAATATCGCAGACAGATTCGTTCTCTTAAAAAACTTCAACGTTCAATCAATGAGCAGGTGCTCGAACTAAATATACGCACTACCATTGTTTTATCGGAAGCGGAAGTTCAAGTTCTCGATAATGAGGACCTGATCTGACGCCCAGTGGATTGTAGGTAAGAAACGGTCAATATCAGCAATATGCTGAAACACAACTACTGAAACCTCCAAACTGGTTGTCAATGTTTTCGGGGTAAGGTCTTGGCGGACCTTCTTTGTTTATTTGCTCCCGAAGTAAGACCATTGCTTAGATGTTAGCATTGCACATTGCTGCCCTCGGGTTATGTTATTTTGTTTCGTTGATACGCCTCATTTACAATCCACATCTCAAATAAATAGTAAAAAAAACTTAAATAACTTTGCTAAATATATTTGAGTGTTTGCGAAGTTCTTCCTGAGAGCCTTACCTAAATGGTCACATAAAGTTCCGGCTCAACTTCGAAGGACCATTGGTCGGGAAGAACTTTTCAAACACTCTTCATCAACTAAAAGGATGTAATGCTTTATTTTGTTTATGGAACATTGAAACGAGGATTTCCAAATCATCGCATTCTGCTAAAAGAAAACTTCATTGCTCATGCGACAACTGAAGGAACTTTATATGAAAATGGAATTCCTTACTTTGTTCCAGAAGAAAAATATGTTGGTCTTTTTGGTTTGAAAGATTTCAAAGAAGATGTCGATCAGGTCTTGACACAAAAAAGACCGGCACCTGCAATTGAATTTCAAAATCGTGTTTATGGTGAAGTATATGAAATTTATCATGAAGACACATGGAGTGAGCTTGACCACCTTGAAGGATATCGTGGTCATGATGTTCATGGATTATATGACCGCTTTCTATATTCTGTTCTCATCGATGGTAAATTTGAATGGGCTTGGACATACGGCCTTCGTAATGGAAAAGAAAAAATGATCGATGCAGTTCCTGTCAAGTCCGGAATCTATACAAAAATATATTGAAATCAAATATGTCAGACGAATCAACAGTTCAAACAGATCGAAGAGTCAATGATAGAAGGATTGAACAAAAAAGAAGAATGATGATGGACAGAAGAGTCAACACCGTTGCTGTGACGAATGACAGAAGAAAAACACCAAGAAGAATTTCTGAAAGAAGAACATTGGATGACCGGCGAACCGAGACTCCGAATGTTGAGGGTCCAGATTGGATGCAAGAGGTGATTGAACATGCACAAAAAAGACAAACAGAATCTCCCGCATTCACTCCTCCTGCACAAAAAATTGAAGAAGCAACATATATTGACATGAAACAAATTGCGTTGATCATTATTTCTTGTGCAATTTTGACTGTCGGTATCTTTTTTCTCATTTACATTTAATAATCAAATGATTGATCGAATTTATTTATCGATAATTTTTCTCATTGTATTAGGTGGTATTGGATACGTTGGCTATCAAAAGATTCAAGCCGCAGAAGACGAAATCAATCGTCTTCGTGAAAATTCCGCAATTCTCGAACAAACAGTTCAAGTCTCAACTGAAACAATTGATCGTCTAGAAGCAAGTGCAAAAGAAACACAAGAACAGATCGACGAATTGCAAGTTGAATTACGAAAGGCGGAAGAATATAAAGATGAACTCAATGAAAAATTGAGAGAACATAATCTAACTAAACTTTCTGCTGCAAAACCAGGATTGATTCAAAAAAGAGTAAATGATGCCACATCAGAGATTTTCAAGGAACTGGAAGAAATCACTTCTAATCCTTAGTTCAGTTTTCGTTGGTAGTTGTAGTTTTCTTTCTTCAGCAGATCCGACACCAGAACCCAAGGTTGTTGTTGAAACAAAATTCGTCGAGAAAAATGTTCCAATTCAACCTCGCCCAAAGCCATTGAAACTCAATGGCGTCAATTGGTATGTTGTCACACCAGATAATCTTGGTTCATTGATTCCGAGATTTGAAAAACAACTTGGTGAGAAATGGGTATTTTATGTAGTCGAAGTTCCAGATTATGAAAACCTTGCTTTGAATATGGCGGATATCAAACGTTATCTTGTTCAACAGCAAAAAATTATTGAATATTATGAGGAGGCACTTCAAAAAAATGATAATCAACAAAGTGAATGAGGAGGCCAGTTGTTTGAAACAATTGAAAGTTTTCAGAAAAAAATTTATGTCCTACAGGAAAAAACAAATCAAAGTCTAATCGAAACTCTAATTCAATTTTGTGATGAACGAACAATTGAATTCGAATCAATTGCACCATTTGTTTCAGGAAAACTGAAATCAGATTTGAGAGAGGAATTTGAGAAACTGCACTTCTTACCAAAATCTACGAGGAAGATTTCAAACTTCTTTGGCGGAGCCCGATGAAGTTAAAGAATGTTATCTCGCAGTCAAATTACATTTTAGTTCAAAGACATATCATTACGGTAAATTTAACGGAAAGGTCAAGAAAGATAACTTTTCCGACCTTCACTTATATACAGTGATTGCAAATGGAAAACAAAAAACTGATTTTCCAGATTTTTTTATTCCTGCACTATTTTTTAATCCAAGAGTCAATCTAACTTATTTTACAACTGAAGATTATTTTTCAGTCTGGCGCTATTGGAATGGCTATCAGAAATCTCCAAAGTATTTTTTTGAGAAAGAACTGGTAGAAATTCAAAACTTACTGAAGAAAAAGAATCTTTCAAAAGATGAATTATTTCGAATTGAAGACCAACAAATACCTTTGATTTATAAAATGCTGATTCGTAATGAGATTTTTCCACAGACTGTTCATTATTTGAATGATGTCCTTTGTTTTTCGAAAAAGATGGAAGAAAGAATCACAGAGAACATTTATTTCCCAAAACTGAACCAGCGACTAAAGAAGATTTCATATTTTATCAAATCTCAAGATCGAGAAGACCTAAAAAATATTACTAAGGAGATCTTTTTTACTTGACAAACCATTTTGAATGTGATATACTTAGGTGTTGGATTTCGTTTACAATTCTATCAAGGAGAATTTATGGATTTTAAGACAATGATGGCAAAGAGAAAAGACAGACTGTCTCGAGTTCAATCTCAACTCGAGAAAGAATCGACAAAGGGTAGTTCTTATGAGGACAATCGTTTCTGGCGTTTGGAATCAAAGGATGGTAATGGTTCTGCAATTATTCGTTTTCTTCCCGAAGCGAAGAATGACGAAATCATGTGGGCAAAGTATTATCGACATGAGTTCAAGGGAACCCAAGGTTGGTTGATTGACAACTGTCCTACCAGCATCGGAGAGAAATGTCCTATTTGTGAAGCAAACAATCAACTCTGGAATGAGGGTGGTTCTGAAAATGAAGACCTTGCTCGTTCTCGCAAGCGAAGACTGAAATACATCTCAAACATTTATGTAGTTCAGGATACTGTAAATCCAGACAACGAAGGTAAAGTGTTTTTGTTTCAATATGGTGCAAAAATCTTTGAATTTATTGACAAAAAGATCAATCCACCAGAGCCAGAATTCAAGGACATGACACCAGAAGAGCCGGTTGATGTGTTTGATTTCTTTGAAGGCTGCAACTTCCGATTAAGAATGCGAAAAAAGGCTGGCTATGTCAACTATGATATGTCAACTTTCGATGAGCCTTCTGCAATCTCAGAAGATGAGACTGAAGTCGAAGAGATTTGGAATTCACAACATTCCTTGCAGGAATTCATTGCTCCTGACTATTATAAGTCCTATGATGAATTGAAAGAAAGATTCGAAAAAATCTCAGGACAAGCGACCTCAGCACCTGAGAAGACAGAATCCAAACTGACAGTTGATGAAGATGAGGATGAAGTTGAAGAAATTCGTCCGAAATCCAATCGTGTGACAAAGCCCAGCAAACCAAAAGCAAAGCCCAGCAGTGATGATGATGAGTTGAGCTTCTTTGAAGGTCTTGCCGAAGCCTAATCCTTCTTCAAAAAAGTGGCAGAAATGCCACTTTTCCACTTGACTTTTCCTACCAGTCTGATAAGATCTTCTCGAGTAAGAAATTCTCTTACACCATTCAAAAACTAAATAATGAGAAGGTGGACTATGTTTGGTATATTCAGTATTATTGCGATGCTTCGTAATCTTTCATATATGGTTATCGGTGCGTTCATTGCTCTAGCAATCTATGCTCCTGATAAATTTGATGATTTGCGGTCTGTGCTTGAGACTGTAACAAAAAATGCTTACAGTTATGCACAGGAAAATGTTGACCTTTCCGTTCTCACAGAAAAAGTTGAAGAATCAAAATAATCAAAGGAAATATGAAAACTTTTATTGAATATTGTAAATCTGCAGATCAAATCATTGAAGCAACTCAACAATCGAATGAAGAATTGCTTGATGAGAAATTTCTTGATGACACGAAAATGAAAATCAAAAATTTTCAGGCGTCAAAAACAAAAGACATTGATTGGATTCGAAGAGAAGTTCAATCACTTGTTCGTGATATGGAAGAAACATCAAAGGTTCTTGGTCAAGCACAAAAAGATTTTAGCCAAGCAATTCGCTCAAAAGATGATTCAATTTACGAAAAGCACGGAAAGTTTGCAAAAGTCTTAGACGAATATCGAAAAAAAGAAGAAAAGCAACGTTCACTGCTCGTCACTCTAACTACAAGACAAATTGAGTTAGAAAGAAAATAAATGTATAATAAGAATTTTTCAAAAGAAATTCAGGATGAGTTTGATGAAAAATTTGAAGTAGAACTTTCAAAATCAATTCAACACTTGTTCTATGGATTTACTGATTCAAATTCTGGAATTGCTGAAGGAATTCCTTTTCTTACTCGACGTCATCACGCAAAAAGTTTAGAAAGTTGCATTGAGTTTGCCGAAACAATCACAAAAAAACAAAATGTGATTTTTGGTGGCGTCGAATTGAATGAAAGATTTGATCCAATTCTTGATGAAAATATTCCCTCTTATATTCTCCACTACTCCGTTCTTTATGATTAAGAACCCTCATAAATAGATTTGTCGCATCCTTGAATTGTTCTATATAATTTTTCTTTGGAGAATATTATGTTTCGTTTCTTTCTCGACAAGTCTTACTGGCATTGGTCCATCTTAGGCACGTTAGTTATTTTAGGTTCTGTTTCGTATTCTGTTTATCTTGATACACTAATAAATACTTGGTTTGGTGAATTTTATGATATGTTACAAAAAGCCTTGTCTACTCCAAATGCTGTATCAATTGAAGAGTTTTATGGCTCTCTTTATACTTTCTTCGAAATTGCCGCAATCTATATTGTAGTCAACGTTGTATTCAATGGATTCTTTGTGAATCATTATTGTTTTCGTTGGCGAAGGTCAATGGCAGATTATTATCAGGAAAACTGGCAAAAGGCAAGAAAAATTGAAGGTGCTTCTCAACGAGTTCAAGAGGACACACTAAAATTTGCAAGATTGACAGAAGACCTCGGTGTTGGTTTGCTCGAATCAATTTTGATGTTGTTCGCTTTTGTACCAATTCTTTATGGTCTTTCAAAAAGTGTGACTGAACTTCCTTATTTCGGTGAAGTTGACCATGGTCTTGTTTGGGTTGCTCTCACAACTGCCTTAGGTGGAACAGTTTTATTATCTTTGGTTGGTTCAAAACTTCCTGGTATTGAATATGATATTCAAAAGGAAGAAGCAAGTTATCGTAAAGAACTTGTCTATGGAGAAGATGATGAAACGAAAGCAGATAATGTAAAAATCTTTCATCTATTTCAAAATGTTCAAACAATACACTATAAATCATATCTTCATTATTTTTATTTTAATATTGCTAAGTGGAGTTATCTTCAAGGAATGGTTATAGTTCCTTATGCGGCATTAGCACCAACTATTGTTGCTGGTGGAATTACATTAGGCATTGTGTCGCAGACCGTGAGAGCCTTTGGAAAGGTAGCAGAGTCTTTACAATATATCATTCGTTCATGGCTGAAAATTGTCGAATTGATTTCAGTCTGGAAACGTCTTCGTGAATTTGAAAAACAATTCAATAGCTAATGTTTATATTATATCGGCTTTGGTTGTACCAAAAGACAAAAAATGTAGAGTATAAGCCCGGCCATTCGGTGAGAATGAATCATTTGATTCAAGAAGCGCCAGTTGGCTGGGTCAAAGAACTACAGACAAGAAAAAATATAATTATTTGGATACTCACTGGATACAAACCTTGGTTCAAGCATTTTATGTTTATAAAGGTAAAATGAAAATTGATATGC